>Ga0181534_10003009_pt1 | contig 10120 bp, 9 predicted proteins | sample PEATcosm2014_Bin_37_FD_119758 | JGI IMG/M metagenome (GOLD analysis project Ga0181534, IMG submission 119758) | Peatland microbial communities from MTU Mesocosm Facility, Houghton, MI, USA - PEATcosm2014_Bin17_10_metaG | ecosystem: Environmental > Terrestrial > Soil > Wetlands > Peat | place...
GATGACCGAGCGGGAGCCACGACGACCGAACAACACTCGCATTGTTCGCCAGGGGTACGTGGTCGGTATCTTGAACCCGAAGTCGCTGGTCTTCTTTGCGGCGGTGTTTCCACACTTCGTCGATCGAACAAAGGGAAGCGTCACGATGCAGTTGCTGCTCCTCGGCGTCATCTTCAGCGTGATCGCGTTTTGTAGCGACTCGACGTGGGGCATTATCGCCGGCACGGCCCGCGAATGGCTCTCGGGGTCTCCGAGCCGCCTGGTGGTTCTGCGAACCGTGGGCGCGTGCGTGATGATGACTCTCGGCGTCATCATCATGGTGAGTGCCATTACCTCCTAGGTACGTCTGCGCCGTCGTCGCGCGTTCGCCCGCCAGACGTCGCTTCCTACACTGCCTGAAGCGAAAGGGTGCCGATGAGCATGCATGGCGGCAGGATGGCTGGTGGCGCGCGACTGGGTCTGCGCTCGCTCTCTCGCGATCGCAAGATTCTCGAACACCAGATCAAGAAAGGCACGTTGCCCCGCATTTTGAAGTTCGCCCGGCACTACCGCCCGGCCCTGATCTTCTTCTTGAGCGTGGTCGTCCTGGACGCGATCATCTCCTCGGTCTCTCCCTTGCTGCTGCGAGCGATCATCGACATCGGTATTCCCCAGCATCGGGCGGGACTCGTAGTCGAGTTAGCCGCCATCACGGCCGCGTTGTCGATTGGCGACGCCGGCCTGCAAATGATCGAGCGGAGAATCTCCGCGATCATTGGCGAGGGTCTGATCTACGACCTGCGGGTCGAGGTCTTTCGCCACATCCAAGAGATGCCCATCGCCTTCTTCTCGCGCACCCAAACCGGCGCCCTGATTAGCCGACTGAACAACGACGTAGTCGGCGCACAGCAGGCGTTCACTGATCTCTTCTCGAACGTCGTCGGCAACATGGTTCTCGTCGTGATCATTCTCGTGGTCATGTTCATTCTGAGCTGGCAGATCACCCTCGTCGCGCTCATCCTCGTGCCGGTCTTTCTCATCCCCGCGAGGCGCGTGGGGCGTCGACTCGGAACCCTGTTCCAACGCGGCATGGAGCTCAACGCCGAGATGAACATGGTCATGTCCGAGCGTTTCAACGTCGCCGGAGCGATGCTGGTCAAACTCTTTGGGCGACCCAACGATGAGCGCGCGAACTTCGATGATCGCGCGCGACAGGTGCGTGACATTGGAGTCCATCAGGCCACCTATCAGCGATTCTTTTTAATCTCGCTCACCCTGACCGCGTCCCTCGCGACCGCGTTTGCCTACGGATACGGCGGCGTGGAGGCCGCGCACGGGGTGATCATGGTGGGAACCGTCGTGGCCCTCACGGCCTACCTCGGACGTCTCTACGGACCTTTGACGCAGCTGTCGAGTCTCAACATCGACTACATGTCCGCGATGGTGAGTTTCGAGCGACTCTTCGAGGTTCTCGACCTCACACCCATGATTCAGGAGAAGCCGAACCCCGCAACAATCCCCCCCGGTCCGGCCGAGTTGCGCTTCACTCACGTTGACTTCTCGTATCCCGGGGCCGAAGACGTCTCGCTGGCGTCACTGGAAGCGGTCGCCCGTCTCGACGACACTCCGCGAACCCCGGTGCTCCACGACGTGAGTTTCGACGTGAAGCCGGGCACCATGACCGCGCTGGTGGGACCGAGTGGAGCGGGCAAGACCACGATCTCGATGCTGGTCTCTCGTCTCTATGACGTGGATGGCGGGTCCGTCACGATCAACGGGGTCGATCTTCGTGATGCCTCGACGGCGTCCTTGAACGCCACCGTGGGCGTCGTTACCCAGGACGCGCATCTCTTTCACGACACCTTGCGAGCGAACCTGGTCTTCGCGAAACCCGACGCCACCGACCAGCAGATCGCCCAGGCCCTCGCCTCCGCCCAGATCGCCGAGCTCGTCGCGTCGCTGCCCCTCGGACTTTCGACCGTCGTGGGGGAGCGGGGCTATCGCCTCTCGGGTGGCGAGAAGCAGCGAGTGGCGCTCGCCCGACTGCTGCTGAAAGCACCGCACCTCGTGGTTTTGGACGAGGCGACCGCGCACTTAGACGCCGAAAGCGAGGCGGCCGTTCAGCGCGCGTTGGACGAGACGATGAGAGACCGCACCTCGGTCGTCATCGCCCACCGCCTCTCCACAATTCGCAACGCCGATCAGATTCTCGTCGTGGATGCCGGCCGCATCGTTCAGCGCGGCACGCATACCGAACTACACGCCCAAGAGGGTCTCTACCGCGATCTGTACGAGACGCAGTTCGGCGATCAAGAGGACTGAGTATCGCCACTCGGGCGACTGCTTCACCAAAAGATGTGCCCAGATCCTTGACATTCTCGTCGTCTTACCCTAAAGTAATGTATTACTATAGAGTAAGACATTGGAGACCGGTGGCGACATCGAACGACGAACTGTTTCGTATTTTGGCGGATCCCACGCGTCGGCGAATCCTTGATCTTCTCGCTGACGGAGGCCCCCGAACGGTGAGTGAGTTGGCTGCTGAGTTTCCGAAGCTGGTTCCTTCGGGGATCTCGAAGCACCTAATGAGCTTGCGGGCGGCGGGATTAGTCGTGGCGACGCGCCGGGGTCGCCAACAGATTTACCTCATTAACGGCAGGGCACTAGCCGATGGCTTGGTGCCCTGGCTCGCGAGATATCAGCAGTATTGGCCGGATGCCTTTGACCGACTCGCCGCCCAGAAGGTCGTCCAACTATTTGATTAACCCATTGCGTGGGCGCCGCCGTCGACGTGGATGACCGAGGCGGTCGTGGCACGAAGAAGCGGCGACAACAGGGCAACCGCGGTATCGGCGACGGCGCTGGCGTCGTGCACGTCCCAGCCGAGGGGCGCTCGCTCGCTCCAGGTGTCCTCGAAGAGGGAAAAACCGGGGATCGACTTCGCCGCCATGGTGCGCACGGGTCCCGCCGCGAGCATGTTGACGCGGATGCGATCGGGACCAACCTCACGCGCGAGGTAACGCCCCAGTGACTCCAGGGCAGCCTTCATCACGCCCATCCAGTCGTACATGGGATAGGCCCGCGTGCCGTCGAAGTCGAGCGCCACGACCGACGCCCCGCCATTGGCTTCACTCTTTTGAAGCAGCGGCCGAAAAGCGCCCACGAGAGCGGCGAGCGAGTACGTCGAGGCGTGCATGGCCGTGGACACGTCCTCAAAGGGTGCCGCGAACATGCCCGAGCCCAGGCAACTCGGCGGGGCGTAGCCGATGGCGTGCACGAGTCCGTCGAGGCGTCCGAATCGTGACGTCACTTCCTCCACGGCCGAGGCGATCTGCTCGGGGTTCATGACGTCGAGCTCGATGATTTCGCCGACGTCGCCCAGTTTCTTCGCCGTGCGTCGGGTGATAGACAGGCCACGGCCAAAACCTGAGAGAGCGATGGTGGCGCCCTCTTCGAGCGCTCGTTTGGCAATGCCAAAGGCCAGTGAGTCGTCGGTCAAGACGCCCGTGACCAAGATACGGTTATCGCTCAGGAGTGCCATGTCGCTAGCGTACTTCTAGGGATTTCGAGCATTGGGGACGACAGTGACGACAGTGGGAGTGTTGGGCGGCACCGGTCCGGCCGGGCGAGGGGTGGCGATACGGCTCGCGAGCGCGGGCTACGACGTCATTCTCGGGTCCCGTGACGAAACGCGCGCCGCCGTGACGGCCTCGACTCTTCTTCCTCGCGGGGAGGGCGTGATCCGCGGAGGGACCAATGAGGCCGCGGCGGACTGTGAGGTGGTGGTGGTCGCCACGCCCTGGGACTCGGCGGTGGCGACCGTACGCGCGTTGCGCGAGCCCCTGGCGGGGAAGGTCGTTATCTCGATGGTGAACGCTCTCGTGCGCGAAGGTAAGGAGCTCGTTCCTCTGTATCCACCGCGCGGGTCGATGGCGGCCCAGATTGCTTTCGCGTTGCCCGCGAGCACCGTCGTCGGCGCGTTTCACCATCTGCCCGCGAGTGAGATGGAGGATCTCGACAGCGGACTCGACGCCGACGTGGTGATTTTCTCCGACAGCGTCGCGGGACGCACCACGGTGGTCGAGATGGTGAACGCCATGCCCGGACTGCGCGGCGTGGAAGCGGGATCGATGTCACTCGCCAGTGCCGTCGAGGCGTTTACCGCGGTCTGTATCACGATCAACATTCGCCACAAGGTGCACAGTTACGTGAAACTGGCTGGGCTGACCGACTAATGCAGCTCTACGACAGTGCGCGCCGCGGCGTGTTCCCCCTCGAGGTCGGTCCCGTCGTCACCCTTTACAGCTGTGGCATTACGCCCTATGACTCGGCGCACTTGGGTCACGCCTTCGTTTACCTGACTTTTGACACGCTGACTCGTCGACTCATCGACGCCGGACACGAGGCACGCTGCGTCCGCAACGTTACCGACGTTGACGATGACCTACTGCGTAAAGCGCGCGAGCTCGGCGTCAACTACCTGGACCTCGCGGCTCAAGAGATGACCATTTTCGAGCGCGATATGAAACTCATCAACCTGTTGCCGGTGTACTCAGAGCCGAGAGCGACGAGCGCGATTCCTGAAATCTTGACGTTGATCGGCGACAGTTTCGATCGGGGCGTGGCCTACGAAGTTGAGGGCAACGTGTATTTTGAGGTGGCAAAGTTTCCGCGTTTCGGTCAAGTGAGCCACGCCAGTCGAGAAACCATGTTGGAGCTGGCGGCAACTCACGGAGGTCGCCCCGACGACCCGCGCAAACGTGATCCGCTCGACTTCGTCTTATGGCAGACCTCGCTCGAGGACGAGCCGGCGTGGGAGTCGCGCTGGGGCCCGGGTCGACCCGGCTGGCACATTGAGTGTTCCGCGCTGGCGCTGCGCGAACTGGGCGTCACGCTCGACGTCCACGGCGGCGGACGCGACCTCGCCTTTCCCCACCACGAGTGCGAGGCCGCGCAGAGTGAGACCGTGACGGGCGAGCCCTTCGTCAAGCACTGGCTGCACGTGGGGCTGGTGGGACTTGACGGGGTGAAGATGAGCAAGTCTCTCGGCAACCTCGTCTTCGTGCACGAACTGGTCGGTCGTTCGGAACCGGCGGCGGTGCGACTCGCTCTGTTGGATCGGCACTATCGCGAGGACTGGGAGTGGCACGGCGACATGTTGTCGCGCGCGCAGTCGCGTCTCTCGACGTGGCGGTCCTCCTTGACCGGTCGTACGTCGAGCGTTCTCGACGAAGTGCGAGGCGCTCTGGATGACGACCTCGACGCGCCGGGGGCGTTGCTCGCCATCGACGCCGCGGCCCACGCGGGGGCCAACGTCACCTCGGCCGCGGCCTTGCTCGGCGTTACGCTGTAACGAGCGAAAGGTAGCGATGTCCGAGATCACAGTTGAACTCCCTGACGGCAGTGAGAGAGCCTTGGAGGAGGGCGCGACGGCCCTCGACCTCGCCGCCGCGATCGGAAAACGACTGGCGAAGGACGCTGTGGCCGCCACCGTCAACGGTTCCTTGACCGATCTGGGGGCCCCCCTCGCCAACGGCGACAAGGTGTCGATTGTGACGCCCGCCAGCGACGCCGGCCGCGAAGTCCTGCGCCACTCGACGGCCCACGTGATGGCCCAGGCTGTGACTCGGCTGTGGCCCGGGGCGCATTACGCGATCGGACCAGCCATCCGCGACGGTTTCTACTACGACTTCGAACTCCCTGGTGGAGCCCACTTTAGTGACGACGACCTCGTGCGCGTGGACGCGGAGATGCGGGCCATTATCGCCGAGGACCAACCCTTCACGCGTCGCGACTTCGCCATCGACGAGGCCCGGGAGCTCTTTCGTGATCAGCCCTTCAAGGTCGAGATCATCGAGGCCGTGGCCCACGGCAGCCAAGACGACCTCGCCGAGACCGGTGGGGAGGACGTGGTCTCGACGTACTCGAACACGCCCGCCTTCGTGGATCTCTGCCGCGGCCCTCACGTGCCATCGACCTCGCGACTAGGCGCCTTTCTTTTGACCCGCGTCGCCGGGGCGTACTGGCGCGGCGACGAAGACAATCCCCAACTCCAGCGCATCTACGGCACGGCCTGGGAATCAAAGGACGCCCTGGCCGCGCATCTCCTCCAGTTAGAGGAAGCCGAAGCGCGCGACCATCGCAAACTTGGCGCCGAGCTCGATCTCTACTCGTTCCCGAGCGAGATTGGTCCGGGGCTCGCGCTCTTTCACCCCCGCGGTGGCATCATCCGACGCGTGATGGAGGAGTACTCGCGCCAGCGTCACGAGGTCTCGGGCTATGAGTTCGTCTACTCACCCCACATCACCAAGGCCGAGCTCTTCGAGACGTCGGGTCACCTCACCTGGTTCGCCGAGGGCATGTACCCGCCAATGATTCTGGACGAAGGGCAGCGTTACTACCTCAAACCGATGAACTGCCCGTTTCACACGACGATCTTCGCCGCACGTCAACGCAGCTATCGCGAACTGCCCCTGCGCATGTTCGAGTTCGGCTCGGTCTATCGCTACGAGAAGTCGGGCGTCGTCCAGGGACTGACGCGGGTGCGGGGAATGACCCAAGACGACGCGCACATCTTTTGTACCCGCGATCAAATGTCGGAAGAGTTGACGAGAACCCTCAACTTCGTACTCGATCTTCTGCGCGACTTCGGTCTGAACGACTTCTACCTGGAGCTCTCGACTCGGCCGCCGGGCAAGGCGATCGGCACCGACGAAGAGTGGGCCGAGGCCGAGGCGATCCTCGCCGAGGTGGGACAAGCGGCCGGTCTCGAGTTCGTCATGGATCCCGGTGGCGGAGCCTTCTACGGTCCCAAAATCTCGGTGCAGGCACGTGACGCCATCGGTCGCACGCATCAGATCTCGACGGTCCAGCTGGACTTCCAGACGCCCAGAAACTTCGACATCACCTACGTGGCGCCCGACAACACCCGTCAGCGCCCGATCATGATTCACCGCGCGCTCTTTGGCTCGGTGGAGCGCTTCATGGCGATCTTGATCGAGCACTACGCGGGCAACTTGCCGACCTGGCTCTGTCCGGAGCAGGTTCGCGTGCTGGGGGTCCGTAACGATCACGACGACTACGCCTACGAGGTCGCGGCACTGTTGCGTGAGCGCGGGCTTCGCACCCACGTGGAAGACGCGACCGAGCCGCTCGGTTCTCGCATTCGAAAGGCCAAGCTGGAGAAGATTCCCTACGTCATCGTGGTGGGCGACGACGACGTCGCGAACGGCACGCTCGGCGTCAACGCGCGCGGTTCGAACGGTCCCGAGCGCGACGTGAAGGTGGGGGAGTTTGCCCAGCGCCTCGTCGAGGAAGTCGCTCGTCACGCGTCGCCGGAAGCGCCCTGATGGGTCTTGAGCGATTCTCCGCCGCGTGGCGCGAGAGTTACGTCTCGGGAGCCTTCGCGGGCGAGCACGATCGCGATGACGCAGAGTGCGTCTTCTGTCAACTCGCCACGGAGCCGATCGATGAGTCGACCGGGGTGCTGTGGCGAAGCGAGTACTCGTTTCTCGTCTTGAACGCGTTTCCCTACGGTTCGGGACATCTCTTGGTCGTGCCGTACCGTCACGTCGCGAGTTTTGAAGAACTGAGCGACGCGGAGTACCTCGACTACGTCGGCGTGCTCCGTCGAGCGGTCACCGCCCTCAACGCGGCCTATCGCCCGGACGGAATGAACGTCGGCATGAACCTGGGCTCGGCGGCCGGAGCGGGCATCCCGCGCCACCTGCACGGACACGCGTTGCCGCGGTGGAACGGCGACACCAACTTCATGACCACGATCGGTGAGACCCGGGTTCTTTCTGAGTCACTGGTCTCTACCTGGCACAAGGTGCGCGACCAGCTGGAAACCGAGGCGTACTGATGGGTACAGGTAGACTCACGCCATGAGCCAAGAGGGTCGATGTTCGACGGCAAATTTCGCCAGTCGGTAGACACGAGGATGGCGCCCGTAGGGCGCGGGCTCGTACGAATTGGCTTTTCGGCCGACGTTCTGACGTTTTCTGGGCTGGTCTTCGCCTGCGCCACCGCCTGGGCCATCGCGGCCGGGTTCAACTGGTTGGCCATTGTCTTGTTGACCCTGACCGGTTTTCACGACCTGCTCGACGGCGCCGTCGCCAAGGCCAGTCATCGGGCCAGTCAACGGGGGAGCTTCTTTGACTCCGTGACCGACCGCGTCGGGGACGCGGTCATCATGGGTGGTGTCGCCTTCTACCTGACCTCGCACCATCACGGACAGCTGGTCTTGTTGCCCTTTGGCATCTTGACCACCACGTTCTTGATCTCCTACCAGCGATCGAAGGCGGAGAGTTTGGGACTGGCGGCCAAGGGCGGCCTCATGGAACGCGCCGAGCGCATGATTTTGCTCGGGGTCGGCCTGGTGACCTACGCCATATTTATACCGGTGCTCTGGATCATGCTGGGCCTCACCGCGATGACCGCGGCCGGACGATTTTGGCGGGTCTGGCAGGTGGCCGCTCGCCCGGCGCCCTCCGCCACGCCCACCCTGCGGGCCCGTCAGCACAGTCGGCGTCTGCGCCAAGGTCTTAGTCGCGCCTCGCGTCACTAGACGTGGCAACCACCGCGCGCGTGGCGGCCTTCAAGGCGCTCGGCGCCTGCATGGAAGCGCTGCCCGAGCGCTTCGATGTGGCCGTCGCCTCGACCATTGCTCAGCGCGTTGGTCGCCGCCAAGTCGCAGCGCGCGCCCACTTGAGCGCCAACCTCCGACAGGTTCTCGCCGCCCCCGGAACCTCGGTCAGCGACGCCCTGGTCGAAGAGTTCGTCGATCGAGGGTTCCGCGGCTACGGCCAGTACTGGGCGGAGGGCGCCAAACTCCCGGCCCTGAAGAAATCAACGATCACCGATCGCTTCAAGATCGCCGAGGGTCTCGAACACTTGCTGGCGGCCAAGGAGCGCGGTCGGGGGATCATCGTCGCGTTGCCCCACATTGGATCGTGGGAGTGGGGTGGTTCCTTCCTCGACTCGCTCGGGCTCACCATGACGGCCGTCGCCGAGGAACTCGACCCGCCCGAGTTCTTCGCGTGGTTCAAGAAGAAACGCGAGGCCATCGGCATTCGCATCGAGCCCCTCAACTCCCACGCCGGGACGGTCCTTCTCTCGACGCTGCGCGAGGGCGGCGTGGTGGGGCTGCTCTGTGATCGCGACCTACAAGGTGACGGGGTGGAGGTGGACTTCTTCTCCCAGCGCGTGACCATGCCGGGCGGTCCCGCCACCTTGGCGCTACGAACGGGCGCGACGTTGGTGGCGGCGGCCTGTTACAGCGGTCCCGGCCGTGACCATCACGCCGTCGTGACGCCCCCCATCGACACCACCCGCACGAGTGCGCGACTTCGCGACGACGTTCGTCGCATCACCCAAGACGTGACGCGCGAGCTCGAGCACCTGATCCGCCGCGCCCCCGAGCAGTGGCACGTGCTCCAGCCGCGCTTTGACTCGTGACGCGGCGCATCGTCCTCGTCTCGCCCTACGCGTTCAGCGTGTTCGGTGGCGTGCAAGAACAGGTTCTCGCGATGAGTCGCGTTCTCTCCCGGCGCGGGGACGACGTTCTGGTGGTCGCACCGGACTCGCACGACGTGGAAAAATATGACACGCCGGCCAAGGTCGTGCGTCTCGGTCCTCGACTCTCCGTCCCCGCCAACGGCTCACGAGCCCCGTTGACCCTGTCGCCGACGGCGTCGCGTCGGGCCAAGGCGGTGGTCGCCGCGTTTCAACCCGACGTTGTCCACCTGCACGAGCCCTTTGCGCCGGTGCTCGGGTGGGCCACGCTGTGGGCGCACCAGTTTCCCACGGTGGGGACCTTTCATCGCAGTGGCGACGGTCCCGCGATGAGATACGGCGCGCCGGTCATGCGGGCGTTGGGTCGTCGCCTCGACGTCGCGGTGGCGGTCAGTCTCGCCGCGGCGGACACTCTAAAGCGGGCCGTGGGGAGGGACAGCGAGATCCTCTTCAACGGGTTTGAGACCGAACGTTTCGTGGCCTCGCCCCGCGAGCGCTCGGTGGAGACGGTGCTCTTCTACGTCGGACGGTTGGAGGAACGTAAAGGGGTGGGCACCCTCATCGAGGCGACCCGTGAGCACAACGCCCGTGGCGCGAAACCGTGGCGACTGGTGATCGCCGGGGA
>Ga0181534_10003011_pt1 | contig 10117 bp, 5 predicted proteins | sample PEATcosm2014_Bin_37_FD_119758 | JGI IMG/M metagenome (GOLD analysis project Ga0181534, IMG submission 119758) | Peatland microbial communities from MTU Mesocosm Facility, Houghton, MI, USA - PEATcosm2014_Bin17_10_metaG | ecosystem: Environmental > Terrestrial > Soil > Wetlands > Peat | place...
AGGTGAATTGGGCGAGCGAGTGGAGCACCAGGCCATCGGTCTCGGTGCCGGCGGGCAATTGCGTGGAGATTTGCAGCGCGCCAACGGGGTCCGTCCGTGCCATTTCGTAGCCGAGGTCGCCGAGCGCCTGCGTTTTGTCCGGGCCGCCGGGCAGGGACTGCACCCAGCCCAGCGCGGCAGGCATGTCTTTTTCGGACCAGACCACGGCGGCGGCATCTGTCAGTTGCCGACGGGTGCCAGCATCGCCAAGTTGGCTGATCCAGCCGGTGGCCGCAGCCGGGTCGAGGCCCACCCAGCGGCGGACGAGCAGGCGGCCAGTGTTCCCCGTGAGTTCGTCGCCGGAAAGCCGGCCGAGCCATTCGCGGACTTCCGCCTCGCTCAACAAATCGATCTGCAGGGCAATTTTTTCGGGGTCGTTTTCCGCGGACACATTTTGTGTGTCTGCCGCCGGAGGGTTGGAGGGTGATGGGACATTGCTCTGGGTAACCGGGCTAGACAGCGGGTTGGGCGTGATGGCGGCGGTCCGTGCCGCATCCGGCGCGAAGGCGTTTCCGGCCGCCGGGGTTTCCGGAGATTGTTTTGCCGCCCGCCCGTGGGAGAAAAGCCAAGGGGCGGTCAGCCCGATAAGCGCGATGAAAAACAGGTTGCGATAAGTGTTCATTCAACGCGTGGCGGGCGCGCACCCGCGGTTCAGGGCACCGCCGTGACGTTGGTGAACACCGCGCTGCTCAAGGCGTTCGTGTTGCCGGAGGTGACAAACAGGCCGAAGGTCACATTGGTCGCCATGGCGACGCCGTTCGTCTGCAACCGCAGCCAGGACACACCGTTCGTGGAAGCGGATGCGGCGATGTTCGTGCCCGTGCGGACGAGTTGCAGCCAGTAATTCGGCATGGTGTAATTCGGCCCGTTCGTGCTGGTGGTCGCCCCGCCGGTGGCCGTGCGGCTGCGCGTGACCAGCTTGCCATCGCCTTCGCGCGCGGTGAACACAAATCGGGAACCGGTGGCCGTGGTTTCGCGGATCATGATGCCGGCATAACCAATGGCGTTGGTCCCGGTCTGGCTGTTGATGCGGGCGGTGATCGAGCCATTACCGGGCATCGTCTGGTAGACGTAGCGGAATTGATCGGCGACCGAGCCGACGAGGCTGGCCCCGGCGCCGTTAACCGTATACAGGTTGGAAACACTGTAGGCGCTGCCGGTAAGTCCCACAGTTCCGATGTCCGCCGTGACCCATGGCGCGGCGAGCGTGGTGCCGGCGGGATTGGTCACATTCAACGTGACTACCGAACTGTTCACGGTTCCGTAGGCGTTGGCCACGGCAACATAGTATGGACCGGCATTGGTGTATTGCGCCTTGGCCAGGATATAGGAGGAGTTGGTCGCGGAGATGATTTTGCCGCCGTTAAAATACCATTGATAGCTCAGAACCGTGGCGCTGGTCGCCTTCACGGAATTCGTCACCGTGCTGCCTGCGGCGACAGTCTGGTTTGTCGGTTGCGCCGAGATGACAGGGGGCACACCCGCGATGGCGTTCAGGCCCATGGCCAGGAACGTCAAAACGGTGGCCGGCACCAAATTCCGGCGCACTATGCTCAGGTATGTTGATTTCATAAAAATGACAAACTCTCCGTTGTTGCATTAGCAGTTCACATGCCGCCGTGTCCTGCTGCCCGACAGATCATGGTTTAGTGTTTAATTTGCGGAAAAGCCTCGTTGAAAGCCTGAAATCTGAAACGCAAGGCGCAATTGGAGTTCTTGGGGAGTCTAAAAACTGGACACCATGTCCACATAACATCCATCTGGGGCTAGCTGAATCCCTCATAGTTCGGGTGTTTATACTGGGGCGGGCGGGGCGGCACTTCTTTAGCTCTTTCTCCTTCCATCGCATCGTTTTGGCATAACTGGTGCCCAGCTGAATGACGGCCCAAAAGCAGTTTTCAGGATTGGACAAAAATAAAACTAGCCGGTAGCCTCACGCCCATCCGGACGAATTACTCGTTTGGTTCAGAAGAGAAGAATAGGCGGTTCAAAAGACGAGGTGGCCGGTTCGTTTTGCATATGCATCGAAAGCCAGCACAACAGTTCGCTGTCGCCAGCCTGACGGTATTGCTGCTTCCTGCCGTGGCCCGGGCCGCCGACCCCGCAGACAACCTCGCCGCCCTCAAGTCCATGAGCCTCGAAGATCTCGGTGAAATCCGCGTCAGCACCGTTGTCGCCGCATCCAAATACGAGCAGAAAACCACCGAGGCTCCGTCCTCTGTCAGCGTCGTCACGCAGGACGAGATCAAACTCTATGGCTGGCGCAACCTCTCTGAAATCCTCGCGAGCCTGCAGGGTTTCTATGTTTCCTACGACCGCAACAACGCCTATCTCGGCGTACGCGGGTTGAGCCTGGGCGATTTCAACAGCCGAGTGCTGCTGCTCATCGACGGCCACCGGATGAATGACAACCTCACCGACAGCGCCGGCATCGGCAACGAATTTCCGCTCGACGTGAGCATGATCGACCGCGTGGAAGTCATCCGCGGCCCCGGCTCGGTGCTCTACGGCAACAACGCCTTTTTCGCCGTCATCAACGTGGTCACCCGCTCCGCCGCACAGGTCAACGGCGTGGAGGCCGCCGGTGAATATAGCGACAACTTTGGCGGCAAATTCAACGTCAACCTCGGCAAGGCGTTTACAAACGGCCTCTCCGTCCTCGTCTCCGGCGCGTATTACCGCAGCGACGGCCAGCCGAACCTGCCCTACACTCCGCCGCCGGCCTCAGGCACGCCGGGCTGGGTCTCGACCAACATGGACGGCGAGTATTACGGGAGCGCCTTCAGCACGGTGAAATATGGCGACTTCACGCTGCAAGGCGGATTCAACCGGCGCGAAAAAACGGACCCCACGGCCCTCCAATTCACCGTGCCCAACGACCCCCGGGCCCGCTCCATCAGCGATCGCAGCTATCTGGACCTGTCCTGGAACCATGATTTCCCCGACATCGTCGAGGTCGCCGCGCGGCTCTATTATGACCGCTACGATCTGCAGACGGGGAATCCCTTTTCCAATCCCTTGCCGCCAAATTTCTATCTGGACACCCAGTCCGGCGAGTGGTGGGGCGCCGAGGTGCAGTTGAACAAAAAAATTTGGGACAAGCACATGATTTCCGTGGGCGCGGAATTCCGCGACGACTTTCGCCAGCACGATGACGTGATGGACAACTTGGGCGACCATTTCATCAAGGACGCCACCCGCGTGAGCGAGGGGGTTTTTGCAGAGGGCGATTTTGCGCTGCGCGATGACCTGCATTTCAACGGCGGCGTGCGCTATGACCAGGACGGGGATTTCGAGCCGTCGTTCAGCCCGCGCCTCGGCCTGATCTATCAGCCGCTGGAAAAATCCACCTTCAAGGCGCTGTACGGGACGGCCTTCCGCGCGCCGAACTTCCAGGAGATCAGCGATTCCAACGGCCAGCTGCACACGCCGGAGACGATCGATTCCTACGAATTGGTGTATGAACAGGGCATCGGCGGGCATTTGCGCTCCTCGCTCTCGGCCTTTTACAACCAGATGGACGGCCTGATCGTCTTCCAGAACGGGACCTACAACAACCTGGACGCCGACACGCGCGGGGTGGAGGTGGCGATCGACGGCCTCTGGCCACATGGCCTGCGCAGCCGTGCCAGCTACACGTGGCAGCAGACCCAGGACCTTTCCGGCGGCGGCGACTTTCCGGACTCGCCGGAACACATGGTGAAGTTCAATCTGTCCGTGCCGGTGTACCTGGAAAAAGCGTTTGTCAGCCTGGAACTGCAATACGTCAACAGCCGCCAAACGTATTATACCGACCCCAACACGGCGGCCACCGTGCCGGGCATGGATGCGGCGGGTTATCCCACGTTGAACCTGACATTCTTTAGCCGGGACATCGTGAAAAACCTCGAATTCACTGCCGGCATTTACAATTTGACGGACGAAAATTACGCCGACCCGGCCTCGCGCTACCACGTGCAGGATCAAATCCCGCAGGATGGCCGCAGTTTCAGGGTGAAACTGGCCTATCGGTTTTGATGTCGTGCCTGAAATTTTTTGTGAACCGCACCCCGACCCAGACCGGTTTCGCCCGAGGCGCAAGTTTGCGCGCCGGGCCGCTGCGCGCGTGGCTCGTCGGGCTCTGCCTGTGGCTGACGTTGGGCGGCCTGACCGTCCCGGCCGAAAACACCGTGCTGACCGAATATCAAGTCAAGGCGCTTTATCTCTATAACTTTCCCGAGTTCATTGTCTGGCCGACCAACGCCTTCGCCTCGGCCGATTCCCCTTTTGTCATCGGCATTGTCGGGGATGCTCCCTTCGATGACAAACTCGACGGACTGGTGGCCACAAACGATGCTGTGCAGGGAAGGCCGCTTGTCGTCCGCCGGTTGAGCCTCAGTGACGACCTCCAGAACTGCCAGGTGCTGTTCATCAGCCGCAGCGTCAAAGACCAGATGCCGGCGCTGCTCGAGAAACTAAAAGGCACCCCGGTTTTGACCGTGGCTGACACGGATGGTTTCGCCGACTCGGGCGGCATGGTCAACTTTGTGTTGGTGAAGGAGAAGGTGAAGTTTGAAATCAACCAGGCCGTCGCCCAGAGGTCCGGCCTGCAAATCCGAGCCACGATGCTGCAGAGGGCAATCGCAGTAAAAAACACCCCGCCATGAAACCCTTCCGCGATCTCCCCATGCAGAAAAAGATGACCCGGATGACCTTCGTCATCGTCGGCAGCATCCTGCTGGTGTCGATCGTCGGGCTCTTCACCTTCCAGGTCGTGAACTTCCGCGCCAGTTTCCAGGCCGATACCGGGACGCTCGCCGCCGTCATCGCCAACAACAGCACGGCCTCGCTGGCCTTTAAGGACGTTGACGGGGGCAAAGAAGTGCTCAGCTCACTCAAGGATGTGCCAACGATCGAATCCGCCACGTTGCTGGCCGCCGATGGCTCGCCCTTCGCCCGTTATGGTGCGATAGAAGACAAAGCGGCCCTGACGCTGTTCCCGCCGGCCGCCGGCACGAAATTTTCCGGCGCGAACCTCCTGCTCACCCAGCCGGTCGTGCTCGACAAAAAAATCGTGGGCACCCTTCTTCTGCGCGCCAACTTTGAGCGGACGTTTCTGAGGCTGTTGGAGATCTACGCCGGCGTGGTGCTGGGCATCCTGGTGTTGTCCGGGACGCTCGCGATTTATCTTTCCGGCCGGTTTCAGCGCGTGATCACGGATCCCGTGCTGCACCTGGCCCAGACCGCCCAGAAAATCGGCCAGGAAAAAAACTACGCCCTGCGCGCCGAGGTGGAAAGCCGGGGCGATGAGCTGGGCCAACTGGCGGAGTCCTTCAACGAAATGCTCGGCCGCATCCAAGAGCAGGACACCGCGCTGGGCCTTACGCAGAAACGGATGCAGGTGCTCATCAATTCCATTGACGGCATCGTTTGGACGTGCAATCCGGAGACGTTGCGCTTCTCCTTCGTGAGCCGGCAATGCCAGAACATCCTGGGCTTCCCGCCGGACGAATGGGTTTCCGTGCCGGATTTCTGGGAAATGCATCTGCATCCCGAGGATCAGACCCGCGTGGCGGCCCTGCGCCGAGAACATGCGCAGGCCGGCAAACCATACACGCTTGAATACCGGATGGTCGCCTCGGATGACCGCGTGGTTTGGATCCGTGAGAGCGGTTCCCTGATGCCCGAACAGGGCAAGGCCTCCGCCATGCGCGGCATCTTCCTCGATTTCACCGAGCAGAAGCTTGCGGCGGATGAACTGGAGCGGCTGAACCGGCGGCTGCGGGACACGTCCCGCCAGGCCGGCATGGCCGAGGTGGCCACGGGCGTGCTGCACAACGTCGGCAACGTGTTGAACAGCGTGAGCGTTTCCGCCACGCTCGTCAGCGACCGGCTGAAGCAGTCCAAGGCCGTCAATCTTCAGCGCGCCGCCGCCATGCTGGAGGCGCAGAAGGACCGGCTCGCTGATTATCTGGCCAACGACCCCAAGGGCCGCGTGCTGCCCGAATACCTCGTCACCGCCTCGAAGAACGTGGCGGAGGAGCAGGCCCGGCTCAATGTGGAGATGGAGTCTGTCGCCAAGAACATCGAACACATCAAGGAGATCGTGGCGATGCAGCAGAACTTCGCCAAGGTGGCCGGCGCCTATGAAAACCTTCCCATCGCCGGCCTCGTGGAGGATTCGCTGCGCATCAACGCCGCCGCCTTCGAACGTCATCGCATCGATGTGGTGCGGGATTTTGATCCGGCCACGCCGGCCGTGTTCGCCGACCGCCACAAGGCGCTGCAGATCCTCATTAATCTCATCTCCAACGCCAAATATGCCATTGACTCGCAGCCGGACAACGCGCGCCGCCTGACCATCGAAGTCAAGCCCGCCGGCCCGGCCCGGGTGAAGATCGCCATCACCGACACCGGCATGGGGATCCCCCCGGAAAATATCGTCAAGATTTTCAACCACGGTTTCACCACCAAAAAGGACGGCCACGGCTTCGGTCTGCACAGCTGCGCCAACGCCGCCCAGGAAATGGGCGGCAACCTCATGGCCCACAGCGACGGGCCCGGGAGCGGCGCAACCTTTACGCTCGAACTGCCTGTGGCCCGCGAACATCAGGCCGGCTCGGCCGGCAACGACCCAACCCACGCATGAAACCGGACGATTTCAAACCCAACCACCGGATCCTCATCATCGATGACAACCCGTCCATCCATGATGACTTCCGTAAGATCCTCGCGCCGCCGCGGCAGGAAGACGTCCGGCTCCGCGGCCTCGAGGTGACCTTGTTTGAGGACCCGCTCCCCGCACCTGACGCCTTGAGCTTTGAGCTCGATTCGGCTTTCCAGGGCCAGGAAGGGCTGGAAAAGGTTAAAAAATCCCTCGCCGAAAACCGGCCCTACGCCCTGGCCTTTGTGGATGTGCGGATGCCGCCGGGCTGGGACGGTGTGGAGACGATTTCGCGGATCTGGGAAGTCTTTCCGGAGCTTCAGATCGTCGTCTGCACGGCCTACTCGGATTATTCGTGGGAGGAATTGCGCCTGCAGGTGGGCCAGCCTGACAACCTGCTCGTGCTGAAGAAGCCCTTCGACAACGTGGAGGTGCGCCAGCTTGCCCACGCCCTCACCAAGAAGTGGCTCCTCAACGTCCAGGCCAACTACAAGCTCGCCGAACTCGAGGTCATGGTCGAGCGCCGCACGGCCGACCTCTCGCGCACCAACACCCTGCTCGCCGCGACCGAGGAACGCCTGAACAAGGCTTTCCATTCCAGCCCCATTCCCAGCGCCATCAAGTCTTTGGAAGACCGGCTGTTCGTGGACGTCAACGAGCCGTTCGCCCGCCTCATCGGCTGCACCACCGCCCAGTTGATCGGCCACCCCTCGGGAGATTTGCTGCGCTGGGAGCAGCCCGACATGGTGGAAACGTGGTTCGACCGCGTCGCCCGGAACGAGGAGGTCCGCGAGGAGGCCGCACGCCTCCGCAGCCAGTCCGGCATAGTGCGGGATGTGCTCGTCTCGCTCATCCCCATGTCGCTCGGCGGCCGGCCCCACCTGCTCATGCTGGCCCAGGATGTTTCTGAACGGCTGATGCTCGAACGCCAGCTGCTCCAGTCACAGAAGATGGAAAGCATCGGCCAGCTCGCCGCCGGCGTCGCCCATGATTTCAACAACATCCTCACCGTCATCCAGGGCCACGCCGGGCTGATCCAAATGCACGCCCGGCCCGACGATCCCGCCGGGAAATCCATCAGCCAGGTGCTCGTCGCCGCCACGCGCGCCGCCACGCTCATCCGGCAGCTGCTCATGTTCAGCCGCAAGCAGGTCACGCAGTTCCGCGACATCGACCTCAACGAGACGCTGGGCAATTCCCTGGCCATGACCGGCCGGCTCACCGGCGAGCACGTCGAACTCGATTTTCGCCCCACCCCCGACCTGCCGGCCATCAAGGCCGATGACAGCATGGTCGAGCAGATCGTCATGAATCTCACCGTCAACGCCCGCGACGCCATGCCGAACGGCGGCAAGATCCGCATCGCCACCGGGCTGGCCGAGGTGGATCGCCCCGCGACAAAATGGGATGCGGAACCCCGCCAAGGCCGGTTTGTGTGCCTGAAATTTACCGACACCGGTTGCGGCATGGACGAAAAAATCCTTGCGCGCATCTTCGAGCCGTTCTTTACCACGAAGGCGCCCGGCAAAGGCACCGGGTTGGGCCTGGCCACCGTCCAGAGCATCATCCGCCAGCACCATGGCTGGCTGGAGGTCGAGAGCCAGCCCGGCGTGGGCACTACTTTCCTCCTTTATTTTCCCGTGAGCGTGAAGCCGGCCGAGAAAAATGCCCCGACCGATGACAATCTGCTTCCCCGCGGCACCGAGACGATCATGGTTGTCGAGGATGAAGCGCCGCTGCGCGAGATGCTCTCGCTGGCGCTGGTGATGCAAGGCTACAAGGTCCACGACGCCCGCTCCGGCCGCCATGCGCTGGAGGTCTGGGAAAACGTGGGTCAGGATGTGGACCTGTTGGTGACCGACATGATCATGCCCGAAGGTGTTCTGGGCGCCGAGCTGGCCCAGCGCCTGGTCGCGCGCAAGCCCGGCTTGAAAGTCATCTTCACCAGCGGCTACACCCCGGACATGGCCGGCAAGGACGTCTCGCTCATGGAAGGCCACAACTTCATGCCCAAGCCCTACACCATCGGCAAAATGGCGCAACTCGTCCGGCAGTGCCTGGATCGGAAAAAAGAATCCATCCCCGCGCCGCCGCGCCCGCCCCGGCCGGTGTAAGTGACTATCACGTCATCGCCCGCGCGATGGCATTCCACCATGCGTCATGTAACTCGGTGAGCGGGGCGGAGAATTCACCGCTGGCGGTTTTCACCGTCAGCGAGTCGCCGCCCACGTTGCCGATCTGAACGGCGGGAACTCCCATGAGTTTGGCGCGTTCTACGACCTTCACGGCGTCGATGGCTTTGCAGGAGATGACCACGCGGGATTGCGTTTCGCCGAAGAGCAGGGCGTCGAGGCGGAGGTCTTTCATTCCGCTCAAGTCAATCGTCGCCCCGAGCAGGCGCGGCGTGTCACGGGCGATAAGCTGGCTGATGCAGCTTTCCGCCAGCGCCACGGCCAGGCCGCCGTCGCTGCAATCATGCGCGCTCTTCACGAGTCCGGATTGGATCAGGCCGAGCAGCGTGGTGTGCAGGGTCTGCGCCGTTTCCAGATCGCAGCGGGGAGGGGAACCAGTTTTCTTGCCGTGAATGACCTGCAGATACGCGCTGCCGCCAAGACCGAAAATCGGGTCGGCTGTATCAACGACTTCGCCGAGCAGGATGATGGCGTCGCCTTCGTCCTTGAACCATTGCGTGGTGATGTGCTCGGGCTTTTCCACGAGGCCGACGACGGCCACGGTGGGCGTCGGGTCGATGGGGCCGCTGGGATTCTGGTTGTAGAGCGAGCAGTTACCGCCGGTGACGGGCGCATTGAAGGCGCGGCAGCCTTCGGCCAGGCCGCGCACGCTTTCGCGCATCTGCCAGAACAGTTCCGGCTTGTGCGGATTGGCCATGTTGAGATTGTCCGTCGCCCCGAGCGGAATCGCGCCGCTGCAGGCGAGGTTGCGGCACGCTTCGGCCACCGTCGCCTTGCCGCCTTCATACGGATCGAGATAGACGTAAACGCCGTTGCAATCCACCGTCATGGCGATGTATTTCTCGGTGACTTTCGGATCGCCGACCTTCGCGGCGAGCTCCGCGCTCATCACGGGCAGGGAATCCGTCTTGATGCGGATGACGGCCGCGTCGCTGCCGGGCAGCACGAGCGAACCGTCGCGTACCTGATGATCATACTGGCGATAAACCCAGTTCTTCGACGCGATGCTGGGCCAGGCCAGGAGCTTCTTTAGATCGTCGGCGGGCGTGGTCGTGTCCATGATGCCATCCAGGCGGAACGCCCGGACTTCGACCAGATAGGCCGGCTCCTGCGCTTCGCGTTGATAGACCGGCGATTCATCGGCGATCTTTTTCGCGGGGATGTCCACGACGAGCTTGCCGGCATGACGCACGACCATGTGGCCGGTGTCCGTGATGATGCCAATCTCGGACCACGGGAGATC
>Ga0181534_10003012_pt1 | contig 10114 bp, 10 predicted proteins | sample PEATcosm2014_Bin_37_FD_119758 | JGI IMG/M metagenome (GOLD analysis project Ga0181534, IMG submission 119758) | Peatland microbial communities from MTU Mesocosm Facility, Houghton, MI, USA - PEATcosm2014_Bin17_10_metaG | ecosystem: Environmental > Terrestrial > Soil > Wetlands > Peat | place...
GGACACGCTGCTGCCGCCGTTGCCGGACAAAAATCTAATTGCGGAAAATGAAATCTTCTGGACGCAGGCTGCGGCGCGGGCATTTGCGCCCATCGAACACGCCGCCGCGCCGCCCGACCCGAATGCCACGCGGACCTGGGGCGAGTCGTGTCTGGATATCCTTCAAGCGCCGCGCGAACCGGACAAGATGGCCATTCTGGCCGGAGCCTATTACTCGCGCAGCCTGGATTTTTTCGGGGTTGAGTTGCAGCGCGCCGGCAAACTGGAAGAGGCCGCCGAGCGTTTTGAAGACGCGCAAAAGCTCAACCCCGACAACGTCGTCGCCCAAATCAATCTCCAATTCAACAAAACCATGCGCGCCGGCACCGCCGCGGCCGTTGATTTATCCAAAGCCACCACCGACCAGTTCGGCAAATACCAGACTTGGAGTGAAGTCCTGAACGCCAACGGACCGTTCGACGAACCGAGCTTTTGTTTCGAAAATGGCGTCAACCTGGCGACCGGCAACAGCTATTACCGCCAGGCCGTCGCCTCGTTTGATCGCGTCCGGGCATTGGCGCCGGACAATCTGCCCGCGCGCCTCTGGATCGCCCGGATTTATCTGATGGCCCGCCTGCCAGAACCCGCGCTGGATGCGTTGCGCGAACCGCTTGCGGACCCGGAAAAATTCTCACTGGTCGAAACCAACGAAACCCAGTTGCACGTGCTCGCCGCCGCAGCCTATTTTCAGGAGACCAATTTCACGCGCGGCTCGGAGTTGCTCGAAACCGAGATTGCCAGCCACGCCGACGACAATAACCTGCTCACCGCCGCCGCGCAGGCTTACATGATGCACGGCCTCTTTGACAAGGCGATGGGCGTCATTGACCGCAGACTCCGGATCGTGCCCGACGACCCAGCCTGGATATACAGCAAGGGCTACATTTCCATCCAGCTCAAAAATTACGATGCCGCCATCGCCGCCTTGAGCCGCGTGCTGGCGATTCAGACCAACAACGAAAGCGCGCTCTTCAACCGCGCCATCGCCAATCTCGATAGCGGCCGCCTTGGTGCCGCGCGCGCCGATTATTTGCGTTTGCAGCAGACCTACAGCAACGCGTTCCAGGTCGCCTACGGTCTTGGCGAAATCGCCTGGCGCCAGCACGACACCAACGAGGCCGTCCGCAATTACGCCATTTACCTCGCGAACGCCGACACCAACAGCGGCGAGGCCCGGACCGTTCTTGAACGGTTGCGCGAACTCAAAAAGTAAATCATCCTGACCGCGCGATGCGTGTCACCCACATCATCACGCGGCTCGTCGTCGGCGGCGCGCAGGAAAACACCATAGCCACCGTCCTCGGCCTGCGCCAAAAACCCGGCGTCGAAGTCAGCTTGTTCTCCGGCCCGACCATCGGCCCGGAAGGCTCCCTGGAATCTGAAATTTCAAACATTCCTGGACTTCTGAAAATTGTCCCCGAACTCGTCCGGCCAGTTCATCCACTCAAAGACTGGTTCGCACTGCGACGGCTCGAAAAGATGATGCGCGAACAAAAGCCGGACATCGTCCACACCCACAGCGGCAAGGCGGGCGTCCTTGGCCGGCTCGCGGCCAGACGCGCCGGCGTTCCCGTCATCATCCACACGATTCACGGCCCGTCGTTCGGCAATTTTCAAGACGCCGCCGCCAATTTCATTTTCCGCTCAGCGGAAAAATACGCCGCCCGCGCCACCGGCCATTTCATCGTCGTCGCCGACGCGATGAAGGACCAATACCTTGCCGCCGGCATCGGCCAGCCGGAGCAATACACCAAAATCTTCAGCGGCTTCCCGCTCGAACCGTTTCTTGCCGCTAAAAACGACTTGGAACTGCGAAAACGATTGGGAATTGCGCCGGACGATTTTGTCATCGGCAAAATCGCGCGGTTGTTCAAGCTCAAGGGGCACGATGATTTGTTCGCCGTTGCGCCGGAACTCGTCCGCCAAAATCCCAAAATCAAATTCCTCCTTGTCGGCGACGGCGAATGGCGCGGGCGTTTTGAAAATCTGGCGAAAACCCTCGGCTTGGAGAGAAACTTCATTTTCACCGGTCTCGTTCCGCCGTCCGAAGTTCCGCGATACGTCGGTGTCATGGACGCGCTCGTTCATCTGTCCTTGCGCGAAGGATTGCCGCGCGCCTTGCCGCAGGCGCTCGCCGCCGCCAAGCCGGTTGTCGCCTACAATTGCGACGGCGCTCGCGAAATCTGTCGCGACGGGGAGACCGGATTTCTGGTGCAACCCGGCGATTTGACCACTTTGAAGAACCGCCTGCTCCAGCTCGCTGGTGATGCCGCGTTGCGCGGGAAACTTGGCCGGTCCGGCCAGGACTTTGTCCGCGAGAATTTCGCCGTCGAAACAATGGTGGACTCCATTTTCAATCTTTACCTGAAACTGGCCGCCGACGCAGTTGGAGTTCAAGCTTCAGCTTGTTCGGCGAAAGAGAGGCAGGCTAAAGCCTGAACTCCAACATGACCTTTCCCTTCAATTATTTTCTCGCCGCGTTTGCGGGCGCGTTTTTGACGACGTTTCTCGCGCTGCCGCTCTGGCGTCAGTGGTGCCTGCGCATCAAGCTCGTGGACGACCCCCGCGACCGCAAGAATTACGATGCGCCAAAAATCCACGACGCTTCCGTGCCGCTAGCCGGAGGACTTGCCGTGTTGACCGGCATTTTGCTGCCGCTGGCCGCCGGCGCGATTTTACTGAAAACCGGCGCGCACGTTTTTAACCAGACCCAGCCAATTAGCCACGGCTTGGAACGGCGCGGACTTGAACTGGCCACCATTGCCTTCGGCGCGATTGCGATCACGCTCCTCGGCTGGTTCGACGACAGGCACGAGTTGAAGCCGCTCCCAAAATTCATCGGCCAGTTGCTCGTCGCCGTGGCCGTTGCCATGGCGTGCAAGCGCATCACGCTGTTCGTTCACAGCGATGTTTTCAGCTACGCCATCACAATCCTTTGGATTCTCACCCTCATCAATGCCTTCAATTTCATGGACAACATGAACGGCCTCTGCGCCGGGCTGGGCGCGATCGGCGCGCTGCTCTTCGGTATCATCGCTGCGGCGAACGGCGAATATCTCGTGGCAACGGTCGGCTTTCTGATGTGCGGCGCGCTCATTGGGTTTCTGCCGTGGAATTTTCCGAACGCCCGCGCCTTTCTCGGCGACGCCGGCAGCCACCTTGTCGGCTATCTGCTCGCGGTCATGGCCATCCTGCCGCATTTCTACACGAGGCAGAATCCGAATCGGTTTGCAGTCCTGTCACCGTTGCTCGTGCTGGCCGTGCCGCTGATTGACCTCGCGCAGGTGGTCATCTTGCGGACGCTCAACCGCAAGGCGTTCTACGTCGGCGACACCAACCATCTTTCCCACCGGCTCGTCCGGGCGGGGTTCAGCAAAACGCGCGCGGTGCTGGTGCTCTGGCTCGCAGCCGTGGTGATTGGCATCATCGCCTGTCTTTAACCGCAGATCGCGCGGATTTTCTTTCGTGTCTTTCGGGTGTTTCGCGGTTAATTTTCCCGCGTGAATCTTCTCTTCATCGGCGACATCGTAGGCCACCCCGGTCGCAATGCGGTCAAAGTCCTTCTGCCGAAACTGCGGCACCGGCACGCGCTCGATGTCGTCATCGCCAACGGCGAGAACTCCGCCGGCGGTTCCGGCATCACCCCCGACATCGCCGGGGAACTGTTTGACTGCGGCGTGGATGCCATCACCACCGGCGACCATTTGTGGGACCAGCGGGAAGTGATGGAGCTGCTGCAAAAGGAGGAGCGCTTTCTGCGTCCGCTGAATTATCCGCCCGGCACGCCCGGCCGGGGCAGCACGATTCTGAAAATCCGCGACCTGCCGCCTGTTGCCGTCCTGAACGTTCAGGGCCGCACCTTCATGCAGCCGCCGCTGGAAAATCCATTCCTCCTTGCCGCCGAGGAAGTGAAGCGGCTGCGCGAGCGGACGAAAATCATCTTTGTGGATTTTCACGCCGAGGCGACCTCGGAGAAGATTGCGTTTGGGCGGTTTCTGGACGGGCAGGTGAGCGCGGTGGTGGGCACGCACACGCACGTGCAAACGGCGGACGAGCAGATCCTTCCCCGCGGCACAGCATATCTCACCGACGCCGGGTTCACCGGACCGCACGACGGCTGTTTGGGCCGCGAAATCGAGCCGATCATCAAAAAATTCCTCACCGGAATGCCGCAACGGTTTGACGTGGCCAAAAACCGGGTGCTGCTTCACGGCGCAGTGATTGAAGTTGATGAAGCCACCGGCAGGGCGACTAAAATCCAACGCATTTCTGAAGCCTTGGCGGCAACGTAACCAAAGCGAAGTGACATCCCGCAATAAATCCTTTATGCGCCCTTTCCCAAATTCACTCGTGATTGTTCTGGCGGGATTGATTGATATTGGTTCCTTGGCCGCAAATGCACAATCAGCCGTCAATCCCGCGTTGCCGGTGATTCCCGATGCCAGTTTCAACATCGCAAATTACAGCGTGATTGGCGATGGCGTGACGACAAACACCACGGCCATTCAAGCCGCCATCAATGCCGCAAATGCTGTCGGCGGCGGGACCGTCGAAATGCCGGCGGGAATCTATTTGAGCGGCCCCATCCAGCTGGCCAGCCGGATCAATTTGCATCTGGACAGCGGTGCGGTGTTGCGGATGCTGCCGTTGGACAAATATCCCGGCGGCACCGCCGCCCCGGCGAACTTCATCAGCGGCGCACAATTGCACGACGTCGTCATCAGCGGTTCGGGCATGATTGACGGCCAGGGCATTCCCTGGTGGCCCTTTGCGGATGTAAAGGGTGCGCGGCGGCCGCGGATGATTGCGCTGGCGTCGTGCGACCGCGTTCTGATCGAAAACGTTACCCTTTCCAACTCGCCGATGTTTCACATCGCCATATCGAGCCACTCGGAGAATGTCACCGTTCGCGGCGTGACCATCCGCGCCAATCCCTCGACCGACCCTGTCCATCCCGGGCACAACACCGACGCTTGCGACGTGAGCGGGAGAAATGTTTTGATCGAGAATTGCGACGTGAGCGTGGGCGACGACAACTTCACCTGTGGCGGCGGCACCTCGGACGTGCTCATCACCAATTGCACCTACGGCTACGGCCACGGCGTTTCCATCGGCAGCGGAACCTTCGGCGGCGTGTCCAACCTCACCGTCATCAACTGCACCTTCAACAACACCGAAAGCGGCATCCGCATCAAATCCGACCGCGACCGCGGCGGCTACGTCCACAACCTTTCCTACCTGAACCTGAACATGACCAATGTGGGCTGCCCGATTCTGATTTACGCCGAATACATGGCCACCAACCGCGAGTATCGCCTGCTAAACAACCTCACGCCCGCTATCGCCGCCGGTTATCCCCAGGCTGTCATCGGGCCGCGCACACCGGCTTATGCCAATATCACCTTCAGCAACATCACCGCCACTGCCGCCGCCGGCCGCCGCGCCGGTCTCATCTGGGGATTGCCGGAAATGAACGTCACCAACGTGCTGCTGGAGCGGGTGAACATCACCGCCGACAAACCGTTCGGCATTTACGACGCGCAAAACGTGCGGCTGGTGGACAGCAAAATCATCACCCCGGACGGCGTGAACCGGATTTACAGCACGAACGCCCAAATCACAATCACCACGCCATGAAACATCAACCGATTGAAATTGGCGACACCAACGGCGAGGCAATTAATATCATTCGCAGGCCGGAAGCAAATCGCACTGGGACTTCGGCAAGCAACGGCGGATTTGAGTTTGCGGCTTTCGTCAAGGGGTGTAACCTTCCCCGCCCGATATCGGTCTTTTCGGGTAAGTTACCCCGGTGCGCTTTAGGAAGGCACGGGGCCGCTTTAACCAACAACCAAACACAAAAATATGACAACAAGTAAATTCGCAAAAATCGTGATGGGCGCTGTTCTGCTGGCGGGCGTGGTGGTCCAGGCACAGGCCCAGGACAAACCAGTGGATCCCTCCGGAACCTACATGTGGACCCAGCCGGGCCGCAATGGCGGGCCGGATCGGACGAACACCCTCGTGCTGAAGGTGGACGCCGGTGTGTTGACGGGCAGCGTGACTTCGCCCGGTCGCGGCGGCGCGGCCCCCACGCCCACGGCCATCTCCGACGGCAAGGTCACCGGCGCGGACATTTCGTTCAGCGTGGTGCGCACCTTCAATGACAACTCGATGACGAACACCTACACCGGCACGGTGGCGGACGGCACCATCAAGGGCAAAATTGAAATGAACCGGAACGGCGATGTCCAGTCCCGCGATTGGAATGCCACGCTGCAGAAGTAACTGCCTCTTCAATCGAACAACAGTTCGCGCGCAACCGGGTGGTTGCGCGCTTTTTATTTCGCCGCATTTGTCTATTCTTTGCGCCGATGTTACGGACGCTGCGCAAAGCCGAATACGCCGAATTGAACATTCTGTTCTTCGTCCTGGCGGCGGCGATGGGCATCTGGCTGGTGCCGCTGGGCACGGTGCTGGACGCCCACGGTCTGCATCAAATCAAGGCGTTCGCGTTCGCGGCTTCCGCGCTGGCGGCATTCGTGTCGCCGCTGATTTTCGGCGCGATGGCGGATCGCCACGTTTCGCCTGTGAAAGTGTTGCGCGGACTGGCCCTTGCCTCGGCGGCTACGATGGCGCTGGTCGGCGCCGCCATCCATTCCAAATTGAACCCATGGCTGGTGCTCTCGCTCATCCAGCTCTATTCCCTTTGCGCCGCGCCGACATGGAGCATCTGCTCGACGATTGTGTTTGCGCGGGTGGAGGACGCCAAAAAGGAATTCGGCCCGGTCCGCGCGATGGGCACGCTCGGCTGGATGGCCGGCTGCTGGCTGGTCAGCGCGCTGAACGCGGACACATCGTTGCTCGCGGGTTTCAGCGGCGTGGTGGTGTGGCTGCTGGTGTCGGCGTTCACATTTTTTCTGCCACCGCTGAAAATGCCGCCGTCGGTTGAAAACCTGACGTGGAGCGAACGGTTCGGCCTGGACGCGCTGGCGTTGCTGAAGAACCGCGACCATCGCGTGGTCTTCGTCACCGTGGCGCTGTTCAGCATCCCGCTGGCGGCGTTTTATCCGTATGCGCCGACGCACATGCGCGACCTCGGCCTGACGCACACGAGCGCGTGGATGAGCCTGGCGCAGGTCTCGGAAATCATCGCGATGTTCAGCCTCGGCGCGCTGATTTTGAAATGGCGGTTGAAATGGATTTTTCTCTGCGGCCTGGGCATCGGCGTGCTGCGGTTCGTCTTGAGCGCGCTCGACACGAAGGGGTGGCTGCTGCTGGGCGTCTCGCTGCATGGCGCGTCGTTCACGCTCGTGTTCATCACCGCGCAAATCTACCTGGACCAACGCTTGGAAAGAGCGTGGCGGGCGCGAGCGCAGGCGTTGATGACGCTTATGAGCAACGGCGTTGGCAATCTCATCGGGTATCTTGGTGCGGGCGGGTGGTTCATCGTTTGCGCGGGGGCGCACGGAACGTCTTGGCCGCTGTTTTGGGGCGGCATGGCGGCGATTGTAGTTGCGGTGATGATTTATTTTTTGAGGTATCACGGCGATGACGGCGGGCGAGGCAGGCTTTGATGTTCGAGTTTGTGTCCGGCGCGCGCTTCGCTTGCTTCGGTGAGGTGGTCGTGGTTTGATGAATTGAGAATTTGATGAGTAAACCGACAAAATCGCAGTGGGACTTCGGCGAGTTGTTTCCAACGGAAGCAACGCGCAAGGTTTTGTCCGTGTCGGAATTGACGGCGCAGGTCAGGTCATTGCTGGAGAAACAAATCGGCTCCGTCTGGGTGAGCGGTGAAATCACAAATCTTCGTGCGCAATCTTCCGGCCATATTTATTTCACGCTCAAGGACGCGGCGTCGCAGTTGAGCTGCGTGCTGTTCAGCCGCGAAAAAGTCCCGCATCGCGAACTGCTCGCGGACGGACAGAAGATTTTGCTGCAAGGCGACGTGACGGTGTATGAGGCGCGCGGGCAATATCAACTTATCGTGCGCGCGGTGGAATTGCAGGGCGTCGGCGCGCTGCAAATCGCGTTCGAAAAGCTCAAACAGAAGCTCGCGGCGGAAGGGTTGTTTGCGCCGGAACGGAAGCGGCCGCTGCCGAAATATCCGCAACGCATCGGCCTGGTCACATCGCCGACGGGCGCGGCCATCCGCGACGTGTTGCACGTCGTGCGGCGGCGCAATCCGGGCCTGGAAATCATCCTCGCGCCGTGCCGCGTGCAGGGCGAGGGCGCGGCGGCGGAAATTGCCGGAGCGATTCGGAGTTTGAATGAATTCGCAATTCGCAATTCGCAATTCGGAATTGATTTGATTTTGGTCACCCGCGGCGGCGGTTCGCTGGAGGATTTGTGGGCGTTCAATGAGGAGGTCGTGGCGCGAGCGATTTTTGAATCGGCCATTCCGGTGGTTTCCGCCGTCGGGCATGAGATTGATTTCACCATCGCGGATTTTGTGGCGGACGTGCGCGCGGCGACGCCCAGCGCTGCGGCGGAAATCATCACCGAAGGCGTGTTCGCCAGCCGGCAATTCGTTGAGAGCCTCGTGCGGCGTATGATGCAGGCTCATCCCCGCAAACGGTTGGATAAATCGTTGCAGCGGCTGGACGATTTGCAGGCGGGTTTGCTGCGTAGCGGGAGGCAGGGTGTTCGCGAGCGGCTTGTTGCCTGCAACAATCTCGTGGCGCGATTGCGTCAGGTTCGTCCAAAGCAGTTATTGAAGCAACGGCGCGAGGTTTTGAAAGTGGCGCGGCATCGTCTGCGCGAGCTGGCGCACGCCCGGTTCAAGGATTTGAAGAACGGCTTGGCGGCAACGGAGGCGCGGTTGCGCTTGTTGGGGCCGGAGCAGGTGCTGTCGCGCGGTTATTCCATCACAATGGACGCTGCGACGGGCGGGGTTTTGCGCGAGGCGGCGAAGGTGAAAGCCGGCCAAAAATTGAAGACGCGCCTGGCCAAGGGCGAGGTTTTGAGCCGTGTGGAGAAGTGAGTGCAGTCGTGTCGTTCCGACTTCAGGCTGGACTTTTTGAGCGGCTTTTATCAGCATTTTCCCATGTCGAAAACAGCCAGGGCCGACGCGCCCAAGGGCAGCCTGCCGTTTGAAGATGCCTTGAAAAAACTCGAAGGCATCGTGGAGGCCATGGAGTCGGATGATTTGCCGCTGGAAACGCTCCTCGCCAGATATGAGGAAGGTTCAAAACTCGTGAAAATCTGCCAGGAAAAACTCGCCGAGGCGGAATTGAAAATCCAGCAGCTCGAAAAAACCGCGGCGGGCGAAATGAAACTGAAGCCGGTTGATTTGTCCGAAGAATGATTTGAATTTAACCACGGATAAACACGGATGGACACAGATGAAAGACCGGATTTGCGTCGTGGTGGCGAATCCAAACTTCTTTTGAAAGCCGAGAAGGAACAGATCATCGGTTTTGCTTTTGAGGTTCTGAACGAAATTGGTCATGGGCTGAACGAGAAAGTTTATGAGAACGCGCTGACGGTTCTGTTTAAACTGAACAGTATTGCGTTTGACCAGCAGAGGAGGTTTTCAGTTTCCTTTCGCGGTGTCGAGGTGGGCGAGTTCATTCCAGATTTGATTGTTTTTGGTTCGGTGATTGTGGATACGAAGGTCATTGATCGAATTACCGACCATGAGCGCGGGCAAATGTTGAATTATCTCCGCATCACGAAGCTGCGGGTCGGCTTGATTTTGAATTTCAAAAACGCCAGACTTGAATTTGAGCGCGTTGTCTTATGATTTTTATCCGTGTTAATTCGTGTCCATCCGTGGTTGAAAATAACAAAATATGAGCACATATCTCGAAATGGTGAACGGGCCGGCACACGTGAAGAAACTCACACTACCGCAATTGCAGGACCTTGCCGGTGAAATCCGGCAGGAACTGATCGGCGGGCTGGCCAAGGCCGGCGGCCATCTCGGCCCTAACCTCGGCGTGGTCGAGCTGACCATCGCTCTGCATCGCGTCTTCAACACGCCGAAGGACAAATTCGTCTGGGACGTGAGCCATCAGGTTTATGTCCACAAGATTCTCACCGACCGCAAGGACCGGTTCCGCACCATCCGGCA
>Ga0181534_10003013_pt1 | contig 10113 bp, 9 predicted proteins | sample PEATcosm2014_Bin_37_FD_119758 | JGI IMG/M metagenome (GOLD analysis project Ga0181534, IMG submission 119758) | Peatland microbial communities from MTU Mesocosm Facility, Houghton, MI, USA - PEATcosm2014_Bin17_10_metaG | ecosystem: Environmental > Terrestrial > Soil > Wetlands > Peat | place...
GCGCTGTCCAGTTGAAACGGCGAAGCCGTGTCTTGGGCGTGAAGAAAATTGATTAGCGCAATGAAGGTGACGATGCCTGCTAAACTAACCGCAATCTTTTTTAAGTTTTTCATCTGATTCCCTTTCCTGCGGTCTGCCTCTGTCAACAAAAGGGGCGTGACCTACTCACGCCCCACTACAGGCACTGGCGTGCCCTCAACGGAACGTTTTCAGGCACGCCCGATGTGGGCGTGCCTCGAATGTGTCCGTTGAGTGAAATGCCAGTTTCGTAGTGGACAGCAGCCGAAGCCGCAAATCTGTTTTTTATTTTAAGTGATTACATTCGTTTTGAACTTTCCGATTGACGGAATCGATTTACGCCTCCCGGAAGAATTTGGCAAGTCTTTTTATTTCCAAGGTTGTCAAACGCTTGTTCGGCCCGCAGAAAATTTCTCGTTCATATGTTCCGGGCCGTCATCGAATCCTCCTCGCCGTCATGCTCATCCTCATCCTCAGAAAATCTTCCAATTCGGGTGGCAGGGACGCCGCGCTGTCCCTACCTTGATAGCATATTTGACCATCAAGCCGCCAAGGCACAATGCTGGAAATCAAATCTTGGAGCCTTCGCGTCTTCCCCCCCTCATCCAATTTCTGCGAGACAAGTGGTGGTTGAAAGTCCGTTTCAACCACGTTCGTCATCATGCAGCGTGTCCCCCAACATAGACATGCCTGCGGGAGTGAGGCGGCAAATCTTTTGTGCGCCATTTCAAATTCCTGCCAGTCATTCGCCGGATGAGCGGGATTTTTTACTCGCGTTTCGGCGCGGAAACTTTAATTTCAATTTCATGATTGCTGTTGCGGCAAGTTCCGCGTCCGCGTTTGCAGACAAACTCTCGGTCAATTGGTTTGACCTGGTGTTTGTTGCGGTGCTGGCTTTCGGCATTTTTCGGGGGCGGCGGAACGGCCTGTCGCGGGAGCTGCTGCCGATGCTGCAATGGATTGCACTGGTGATCGTCTGCGGACTGGGTTATCCGACCGTCGCAGATCTGTTGACACAAAAGCTTGCGTGGGGCAGGACGGTGGCCGATGTCAGCGGATATCTGGCCTTGGGGCTGGTGGTGGCGCTCGTTTTCGGGGTTCTAAAAAAACTGTTCACGGAGCGTCTGGTCAAGAACGACACTTTCAAGGGTGCCGAATACTATCTCGGGATGCCGGCGGGAATGATTCGTTTTGCCTGCATGTTGCTGGCCGCACTGGCCTTGATCAACGCGCCCGTTTATACGCAGCAGGACATCGCGAGGCAGGCAGCCACGGATCGGGCCAATTTCGGCGGCGGCACGATGAACGGCAGCTTTTTTCCCAGCTTCAACGACGTTCAGGCCGCGATTTTTGTGCAGTCAGCCACCGGCCATTACATCAAGAGCAATCTTCGCCTGCTGCTGGTTGACAAGCTGCGGCTGGATGTAAAACACATCAACCCCCCGCCGAGAACCGGCAATTGACCGGCGCTCGCGCCAATCACGCGCATGGCCGGCATCTCTCCAGCGACACTCGAACGCATCCGCGCCGCCAGCGACATCGTGGACGTGATAGGCGCTTATGTGCCGCTGAAAAAAACGGGCGCGAACTTCACCGCGCTCTGCCCGTTTCACAAGGAAAAAACTCCCAGCTTCAACGTCAATCCGCACAAGCAGATTTTTCACTGCTTCGGATGCCACAAGGGCGGCGACGTGTTCACCTTCGTCAAGGAATACGAAAACATCGGCTTCGTGGACGCCGTGCGCCGCCTGGCCGAGCGCGCGAAAATTCCGCTGGAGTTTGACAACAATCCCGCCGAACAACAATCGCGGCACCTCAAAGATCAGCTTTTGGAAATCCACGATAAAATCACGCAACGCTGGCAGAACTGTCTGTTGAACGAAGCCGCCGGGCAGACCGCGCGCGATTATCTGGCCAAGCGCGGCGTTTCTGCCGACGCGATAAAATTGTTTCGCCTCGGTGCCGCGCCGGAATTGTGGGATGACACGGTGAACTGGGCGAAAAGCAAAGGTTATCCTGTCGAGCTTGTCGCGCAGGCTGGGTTGATCATCCGCAAAGATGAGACGGGAAATTACTACGACCGATTTCGCGGGCGGCTGATGTTTCCGATTTGCGACGAGCAGGGCAGGGTGGTTGCCTTCAGCGGAAGGGTTTTGCCCGGCGACGACAGCCCGGCCAAATATGTCAATTCGCCGGAAACGCCGATTTTCACCAAGAGCAAAGTTTTCTTTGGTCTCGACAAATCGAAACGCGCGCTGCTTGACGCGCAATCCGCCATCGTCTGCGAAGGTCAGCTTGATTTGATCGCATGCTTTATGGCCGGCGTGCAAAACGTCGTCGCGCCGCAGGGCACGGCCTTCACCGACCAGCACGCGCGGATTTTGAAACGCTACGTGGACGAAGTGGTTTTGTGTTTCGATTCCGACGAGGCCGGGCAGAACGCCGCCGTGCGTTCGCTCGACCATCTGCTCGCGTCGGGAATCGCCGTGCGGGTGGCTGTGATGCCCCAGCCGCACGACCCGGACAGCTTCATCAAGGCGAACGGCGGCGAAGCATTCCGCAAACTGGTCGAAAGCGCGGACGGATTTTTTGATTATTATTTAAACCGGCTGTGCGCGCAAAATGACGCGGCGGGCGACAAAGGGCGAAACATCATTTTGCGAGAAATGGCCGAGGCCGTCCGCAAAACCGGCAGTGCGGTATTGGTGGACAAATACGCGCAAAAAACCGCATTGTGCCTGGGCGTTTCGCCGGAAGCCGTCCGCAAGGAGTTTTCCAAGTTCAAGGTTCAGGCTTCGGGGTTCAAAGCCGAAGAGCCGGAGCCGGGTGAAACTCTGAACCCTGAACCGCAAACTCTGAACCCGCCGTCGTCGCATGAATTTCATCTGCTCAAACTGGTTTTGTTGAACGACGATCTGGTTTCATGGACGGCTTTGCATCTGGACGAAAACTGGATTTTGCATCCGCTCGTCCGGCAAATCATCGCGCAGCGGCTCGCCGCGCAGACAAATGAGACTTGGAAAAATCTCGCCGCGTTTTTGGACGCTTGCGATTCGCCAGAAATGAAAAGTTTGATAACAGAGGCTGTCGCGCAAGAACGCAAAATCCCAAATTCCGAACAGCAAACAGCCGATGTGGCTTTGAAATTGCGAAATCAATTTCTCGACCGGCAAATCGCCGCATTGATGCAAAAGGCAAGCCAGCCTGAAATTTCTGAAGCGGAAAAACTTGAACTGTTGCGCGAACAGCAGAAATTGCGCGAACAAAAACGCGCGCCACTCTCACCGTTGCCAGATTAAACAGGCGCAATCCGTTTTGGACTGCGCCTTTCGATTTGATCTTTCGGAAAATTACTTCGCGCCCTGGTCAATCCATGCGCGGATCAAACCAATTTGATCCGGCGAAAGTTTTTTGGCATTCCGGCCCTTGGGCATAAACGACTGCGGATCGCCCAAATGCGCGATGCTCTCGATCAAATCGCCCTTGGTGCTGTCGCCGACGACGATGATTGGGCCGTCCTTGCCGCCTTTGAGCGTGCTTTCCAAGCTGGTGAGCACGATTCCGTGGCCGGGTTTTTTGTCCCCGTGGCATCTGACGCAAGTCGCGTCAAAAATCGGCTTGATGTCGGTCGCAAAAGTCACGCCGGTTTTCGTCGAGGCCGGCGGCAATGTCGGAGCGGCGGGCGGCGTGTCTTGGCCCAAACTGGCTGCGGCAAAACCAAGAATGGCGGCAAGCAAGGCGATATTAATTTTTTTCATGGTTATTATTGAAAAGCTTGATGTTCGTTTCGCGGACAATTTCAATATAAGACGCCACAAACGTCAAAAAGTTTCAATCAAAAAATGCCTGTGCTGTAAGCCGGCTTGCGGGTGGCCTGCCGTTGAGCCAACCTTTCTTTCGTGAAATCTGAAGATTTTTCCGCCGCCGCGCTGGTCGTCCTCGGCCACGGCACGGGTTTGAACGACCAGTCCGCCGCGCCGGTTATCCAGCACGCGGCGGAGCTTCGCCGCCGGAAAATTTTCCGCGAAGTCCGCGAGGCGTTCTGGAAACAGGAGCCGCAAGTCAAAAAAGTCCTCGCTGAAATTACCGCTCCGCGCATTTTTATCGCGCCGCTTTTCATCAGCGAGGGCTATTTCAGCGCGGACATCATTCCGAAGGAACTTGGCTTTTCCGGGCAATCAACTATCAACCATCAACTATCAACTATTTGTTACTGCAAACCTGTCGGCTCGCACGACAGCATGACCAAAGTCATTTTGTCGCGCGCCGGGGAGGTCGTGAAAAAATTTCCGTTCCCGCGCGCTCCGAAAAATTCTGACACGACGCTGTTCATCGCCGGGCACGGCACGGAGAAAAATACAAATTCACGCAAAGCCATCGAACGGCAGGTGGAATTGATCCGCGCGCAAAAGATTTATGCGGAAGTTCACGCGATTTTTTTGGAAGAATCGCCGCGCATTTCAGATTGCTATTCGCTCGCAAAGACGAAGAATCTCGTCATCGTGCCGTTTTTCATCAGCGACGGTTTGCACACGCAAGAAGACATTCCAGTTTTGCTGGGCGACCCGGAAAGAATTGTGAAAGAACGCCTTGCCGCCGGCCAGCCAACGTGGCGTAATCCGACGGAAAAAAACGGACGGCTCGTCTGGTATTCGCCCGCCGTCGGCAGCGATCCGGGAATGGCGGACGTGATTTTGGAACGCGTGCGCGAGTCAGCATAATAATCTCCTCATCCTCATCGTCATTCTCGTCCTCAAATTTTAATTTTGAGGATGAGGTCGAGAACGAGGACGAATACAATTAAAGACATTTATGAAAAAACTTTGTTTTGGAATCATCGGCCCGGCGCGCATTGCGCGGAAAAACTGGCGTGCAATTTTTCATAGCGGCAATTGCGAGGTTGCCGCCGTCGCCAGTCGCGACATCGGGCGCAGCCGCAAATTCATCGCGGAGTGCCAGGCGCAAGTTCCTTTTGCGAACCCGCCGTTGGCGTTCGGCAGTTATGAAGAATTGCTGACGTCAAAAAATGTGGATGCTGTTTATGTTCCGTTGCCGACCGGCCTGCGCAAGGAATGGGTCGTGCGCGCGGCGCAGGCGGGCAAGCACGTCGTCTGCGAGAAACCGTGCGCCGTCAGCGCGGGCGACCTTGAAGAAATGATTTCCGCCTGCCGCAAAAACAGCGTGCAGTTCATGGACGGCGTGATGTTCATGCACAACCGCCGCCTCGGCCAGATTCGCGAAACGCTCGACGATGGAAATTCCGTCGGCCAGCTCAAGCGCATCACGTCGCACTTCAGTTTTCTCGGCGCCGAAGATTTTTTGCGCGCGAACATCCGCGCCAGCCGCGCGCTCGAACCCGCCGGCTGCCTCGGCGACCTTGGCTGGTATTGCATCCGTTTCGCGCTGTGGGCCATGAACTGGCAGATGCCGCATCGCGCTGACGGCAGAATTATTTCGCGCGCGGCAAATGATCCCGCCGGCGTGCCGGTGGAATTTTCCGGGGAACTTTTTTTCGACGGCGGCGTTTCGTCGGGATTTTACTGTTCCTTTGTTGCGACCAACCAGCAGACCGTCACCGTCACCGGCACAAAGGGTCTTTTGAACGTGCATGATTTCGTGAATACCTTTCGCGGCGAACCGGCTTTCGAGACCGTCCAGACTGAATTTCACACCGACGGCTGCAATTCCTTCGCCCGGCCTGTTTCGCGACAGTTTCCGCATATGGAATCCGGCGACGATCCGGCAACATCGCAGGAGGCGAACATGTTTCGTAATTTCGCGAACCAGATTTCATCCGGCAAGATGAACGACGACTGGCCGCTATGGGCATTGAAAACGCAGAAAGTTTTGGACGCATGTCTTGAACCGGCGTCAAGCCGTTGAATGTTAATTGCTGAACCGATTCCACGATTTAACCATTTAATAATTCAGCCAATCACGCTATTCTCCGCGCGTGCAATTTCGGAAAATCACCATCATCGGCGTAGGCCTGCTCGGCGGCTCCATCGGGCTGGCCGCGCGGAAAAACCGCGCCGCCGGGGAAATTGCCGGCTTTGTCCGCCGCAAAAAAACGATTGCCGACTGTGAAAAATTCGGCGCAACGGATTTTGCCACCACAGATTTGCTCGCCGCTGTTTCCGATTCAGATTTGATAATTCTCTGCACGCCCCTCGCGCAAATGCTTTCGTTGACAGAACAATTTTTGCCCGCGCTCAAGACGGACGCCATCGTTACCGACGTCGGCAGCGTGAAAGCGGATGTTGTGCGCGGACTGGAATCGCTCATCGTAAAATCCGGCGCGCATTTCATTGGCAGTCATCCGATGGCTGGCGCTGAAAAAACCGGCGTCGCCGCCGCGCGCGCGGATTTATTTCAAAATGCCACCTGTGTTTTGACGCCGACACGCAAAACAAATTCCGCCGCGCTGAAAAAACTGGAAAAATTTTGGAAATCGCTCGGCGCGCGTGTTTTGAAATTGCCGCCGGAGCAGCACGATTTATTCGCCAGCCGCACGAGCCATTTGCCGCACGTCATCGCGGCGACCCTGGCAAATCACGTTTTGAATCCGGTCAATCCGAAAATGCAATCGCAGCTTTGCGCCACCGGCTTTCGCGATATGACGCGCATTGCGTCCGGCTCGCCGGAAATGTGGCGTGACATTGCGCTCTTAAATCGAAAAAAATTGGCAAAATCACTTGATGCATTTATTTCCGAACTGAAAAAATTCCAGCACGCATTGAAATGCGCGGACGCCAAAGCGATTTCCATATTTTTTGAGACTGCAAAAATGCGTCGCGATGATTGGTGCGCAAGTTCAGCTTCAACTTCGTCGGAATAATGGCGCTTCCCGATCTCATCGAAATCGTGCCGCTCGACAAACCCGTGCGCGCGGAAATCACTGTGCCCGGCTCGAAGAGCATCACGAACCGCGCTCTGATTCTTGCCGCGCTAGCGGACGGCGAGGTCACGCTCACGGGCGCGCTGTGGAGCGAGGATACGCAAATCATGGTTGAGTGTTTGCAGAAATTGGGATTTGAGATTTGCGTGAAAAATGATCCAGCAGAATTTTGCAATCGCACGATTACTGTCAAAGGTCTCGGCGGGAAAATTCCGCACGACGGCACGGCGGAAAAGCCGCTGGAACTGTTTGTGGGCAACGCGGGCACGGCGGCGCGGTTTTTGTCGGCGTTCGTTTGTCTGGGCAAAGGCGTTTATCGTTTGAGCGGTGTGACGCGGATGCACGAACGTCCGCAGTCGGCGCTGTTTCAGGCATTGCGCGAACTCGGCTATCGCGTCGAGTCGGAAAATGGGAATGACAAACTGCCGGTGAAAATTTTTGCCGGTAGGAGTCGAGGTGACGAGACTCAAATTGAAAAGGAAAGTCAGAGACTCCTTACGTCATCCCCTACGAAAAAATGCTGCGTGAGCATCGAGGAGAGTTCGCAGTTTGCATCGGCGCTGTTGCTTTGTGGGAAGATTGGGAATTGGGAAATTGAAGTCGTCGGCGAGAATGCGGAAGAATCGCCGTATGTGGCGATGACGTTGAAATTGATGGAAGCGTTTCCGAAAAAAGGCGGAACTTTTCAAGTCGAGCCGGATGCGAGCAGTGGGAGTTATTTTTGGGCAATCAATGATTGGGAAGATATTTTAAGGCTGCTGTCTTTGGATTCGGATTTGAACGATTCAAGCGATTTGTGCAAATGGAATATTCAAGTCCACGCATGGCCCAATACAGGTTTTCAAATAGACGCCAATTTTCCCAGAACACTAAAAACTTTATCTACACTGCAAAAGTCTCCAAGAAATGATGTGGCAAATGCAAATCGCGCCGCTGTTGTTTCACGAATTGCTACTTTTGGAGACTTCAATCCCAGTTTGGGTGATAGCATTATGACAGCAATAGTTGTTGCGCCATTTTTTTCAAAAATAGAAATAAGTTTTATGCACCTCGCTCGTTTACGCCTTCAAGAAACCGAGCGCGTCGTCGCGTTGCGGACGGAGATGACCAAGTGCGGCGCGAAAGTGGTCGAGGAAGGCGACACGCTGACGGTCTGGCCGTCGCCGTTGCACGGCGCGGAGATCGAAACCTACAACGACCATCGTATGGCGATGTGTTTTGCGATTCTGGGATTGAGAGTTCCCGGCATAAAAATTAAAAATCCCGCCTGCGTGAAGAAGACATTCCCGAATTTTTTCCAGAAACTGGCCGCGCCTTCGCCGCACGGTTTGGGCGCGACGATTTTGGATGCAAAAACTGGAAAGAAATTATCGCAGGTGGAACTATTTGCAGATTAAATTCTTCTCATCGTCATACTCATCCTCGTAAATCAATTTTGAGGATGAGCATGAGGACGAGGATGAGGATGAGGATGAGTTGAATATGAAAAAACATCCGATTGTCATTGCGATTGACGGCACGAGCGCGAGCGGCAAGAGCACGAACGCCAAGCTCGTGGCCCGCGCGCTTGGCTACGTTTATGTGGACACGGGCGCAATGTATCGCACGCTGGCGTGGCATTGCCTGAAAAAAAATGTGGATGTGCATGAGGCCAGGCTGGTCGCCAACACCTGCCGCCGCTGGAAAACGGATTTGTGCTGCGTGGAGAAAAACGGCCTGCGCGTGGTGCAACTGCTCGTGGACGGCTATTTTCCTGAAAAGGAAATCCGCACGCCGGAGACTGCCGCCGCCGTGGCGTATGTCGCCGCCGTGCCGAAGGTGCGCGAGTGGATGAAAAAAACACAGCGCGATTGCATCCAGTTCGGCGACCTCGTGATGGAAGGCCGCGACATCGGCACGAATGTTTTTCCGGAGACGAATTTCAAATTTTACCTCGACGCAACGCTGGCCGAGCGTTCCGCACGCCGCGCTGCCGACGGTGTGCATGAAAATCTCGCCGCGCGCGACCAGTGCGACAGCCAGCGTGCAGTCGCGCCGCTGATGATCGCGCTCGGCGCGAAGGTCATCAACAATTCCGCCATGACATCGGAACAGACAAGCAAGCTGCTGCTGGAAGAGATTCACAAACTTCTGCCGGCAAAATGAATTTGTCATATCGCATCGGCTGGACGTCTTTTCGCGCGATGTTTGCGACGTATTTTCGCTGGCGCGTTTTTGGCGCGGAGAACGTGCCGCAAACCGGCGGCGTGATTCTGGCCTCAAACCACGCGAGCTTTCTCGATCCCCCGTTGGTCGGTTCGGGTTTGAACCGAGACATCAATTATCTCGCGCGCGAATCGCTCTTCCGTTTTCCCGGCATCGGCGCGCTGCTGTGTTCGTGGAACGCCGTGCCGGTGGACCGAGATGGCGGCGGCGCGGCAGGATTAAAGGCCATTCTTGAACGGCTGCTTGCGGGCGGCGCAATAATTTTATTTCCCGAAGGAACGCGCACGAAGGATGGCAAACTCCAGCCGGCGCGTTCAGGGATCGGGCTGACGGTCATCAAATCCAACGCCGTTGTGATTCCTGTGAGGACGTTTGGAACTTTCGAGGCGTATGGACGAAACCATAAATTTCCCCGTCCGAAAAAAGTTGCCGTGAAATACGGCGCGCCGATGCGCTTTGAAAAATTGCGCGCCGAGGCAAAGGATTGTCCCAAGCCGCGCTTGAAGGAAATTTATCAGGAAGTCGCGGACGAAATCATGGCGGCAATTGCGAAGCTGGAGCCGCGCGAAGATTAAAATCATCCTGTCCTCATCGTCATCCTCATAAATCAAACTCGAGGATGAGCATGAGGACGAGGATGACGCTGATTAAATCCCCAGGTTCGACAGCATGTTGCTGATGCTGTTGACGATTTGGACGAGCTTGGGATGCGACTGCTCGAAGCCCCCGACTGACGAGCGCAGGCCGCTGACGGAAATTTCGCGCAACTGCGGGTTTTGTTTTTCGCGCGTGGCTTCGTGCGCGGATAGTTTTGCAAACTCGGCGATGCTCTGGGCGTGTTCGTCGTCGGTTTTGGACAGCGCGCCGACCTCCGACTTAAGCGTGCCGAGCAGTTGGAGCAGTTCGCGTTTGCGCTCGTCGCTGATGGAATTTGCGCCGTGAATCTTCGCTTCAATCTCGCCAATCGTGTTTTCGATCATGCTGTAAAAGTA
>Ga0181534_10003014_pt1 | contig 10113 bp, 5 predicted proteins | sample PEATcosm2014_Bin_37_FD_119758 | JGI IMG/M metagenome (GOLD analysis project Ga0181534, IMG submission 119758) | Peatland microbial communities from MTU Mesocosm Facility, Houghton, MI, USA - PEATcosm2014_Bin17_10_metaG | ecosystem: Environmental > Terrestrial > Soil > Wetlands > Peat | place...
ATCGATTTCATGCTCGGCGCGGGCGACCCGCTCAAGGACATTCCGGAGCGTGTGGGATACGACCGCATTCTGCTTGGACTGACCGCCTCCGGTAAGGACTATACGATTCACCGCAGCATCAATGGCGGGGCGTTCAAGCGCTTCGACGGTCTTCATATGGACGTTCCGGGCGATCCGAAGGCCGGTAAGACACTGTCTGCGGGTCACAGTTCGAAGAACTACAACAATCTTTCGAACTGGCTTTTGCATGGGCTTGGTCTCGATGGCAAGGAAATCCTTTACAACAAGACAAGCGGGAAGCTGAAGTCTCTGGGCTTTCGGGCTCTTGCCCATCTTTGCATCATCATCTATCCAAACATCACGAAGACCAAGTCTCCGCTGCTCAGCGGACAATGGCTAGAAGCAACACGGGAATACGGGGTTTTTCGATTACTGCTGACCGGCGTAGACGATTCAGCTGTCACGCCCGACGCTGTTCTTCCCGTTGAGGCGCAGCCCAACGTCGAGCGGCCCCCTGTCCGACCCGATGTGCTGGCACAGATGATCAGCGACTACGAAGACGAACTCGCCAAGCTGACTGACAACCCGAACAGCCTCGACGCAGAAGAAACTGCGATCGATGAGGAACTGGAAAAGCTGCAAGCATCCCTGCGCACGATGGAGGGGCAAATATCCAAGACAAGTCATCAACGCAAGGATGTTTACGACCGCTACAGCCGCTTGACGGCGCGCCGCAACGAAATCACGGAGTTGCACGAGCGCTTCAAGCTGCTCGATGCGCAATACACAAATGACATCAGGCGGCTGATCGCCATCGAGGAATCGGGGCAATTCTTCGTCTTGCGTGATCCCATGCCATGTCCGTTATGCGGCGCATTGCCGGAAGGCCAGCATCACGACTCTGCGTGCGATGGAAATGTAACCGCCGTTACGCAGGCCGCAGCTGCGGAAATTGCGAAAATCAGGACGTTGCAGTCAGAACTGCATGGCACGGTAGCAGCGCTTACGAAGGAACAGATCGAGGTCGTCTCCGAGCGGAAGAACCTCGAAGGGGAGTGGCGACAGTATCAGCAGCAGATCGAATCGGCGTTGTCTCCCGACTTCGCCGAGGCTCGCAAAAGGCATGATGAATTGGTCGAAAAGCGCGCCACAATTCGGCAAGCCGATGTCCTATACAAGCGCATTCGCAACCTGCGTCGGCGGCTCGATGAGCCCGAGCCTGCTGCCCCGCCGCCGGAGAAACCGGAAGAAAAAGAAGACACGCCCGACGTCGATCAATACATATCGACATCAGTGTTGCGCCAGTTCTCAAAAACGGTCGAAAGGATTCTCAACGAGTGGCACTTCCCGGACGCGACGGATGTTTACTTCGACGAGGGGAAGCGGGACGTCGTCATAGGTGGCCGACTGCGCGGGAGCAGAGGCGCTGGTCTCTGTGCCATCACGTACTCAGCTTTCACGCTGGCTTTGTTTGAGTATTGCCGGTCGCGCAACATGCCGCATCCGGGCTTCGTGATTCTCGACTCCCCTCTGATCGCCTATAAAGAACCAAAAGTTGAGGACGAAGGCATCGCCGGCACCGACCTGAAGCCTAGGTTTTACGAGCACCTGGAAGGCTTCGCCGGAGATCAGCAGATTTTCATCGTGGACAACACCGAGCCTCCTCCGGCCTTTATCCCCAAGGCAACCCATTTCACTAAGAACCCAGCAATCCCGCGCTGCGGCCTATTCCCTTGTATCAAAAAGACGGGGGATTGACCACTTCTCAGGCATCTGGTGCCGGCGCAACGGTTCTGACCGCGGAGGCCGGGTGGTTGTTGGCCCGTCACCGCCCACGATGGCTAAGGCCCTCGGTGCTAGCCACACTCCGATACCGCCGTCTCGTAGAGAATCGCTTAAACGTGTTCTGGCTTCCTAATTCTTATACGCTGTCCGCTCGTAACCGCAGGAATTCGTTTAATCGCTTCCTGTCGCTAGCGTAATCCATCGAGACCGCAGAACGTGCGATCACGTCCGGCAATTCCAGCCGATCCCGGACTGTCGAGATTTCGTCACTGGTATATTCCCAGAATCTCCAAGGCTGGGTAGGCTGCCAATACTCGTTGGCTAAATAGTCCGCTGTGGCGCTTTCGTCTTCACGCAGGGCTCGAACAATTGCATCAACCAAAACAATTGGTTGTTTGCTAGGGGAGGGCATTTCAACTGCGAATAGAAAACCTTCACGGCTATCCTGGTCGTAGTCGAGCTGGACCTCCAGATAGCGTGCCGCACGTTCCGGAGAATCACAAGCAAACCAACTGGCAAGGCGCGAATGCGACATGCTGGGGCGCTTGCTTTCGAGAAAGCCTTCAAAGTTCTGTCGTTCTGGATTCTGCGAGAAATCGTAACTGCTGGTGCCAGGATTCGCGCCGATGTTCATGAGCCGCGTCGTCGCGCGGTAAAGAAGTCCCATAAGAGACATTCTCCCATTTTGAAACTTCCCGTGGCCGCCACCGGATTGGGCGGTGATTCAAAACTGACGCCTAATATGCGGCATAACACACGGCCCTTCTGCTTCTGCTTACCGCGTTGCCAGAACCCTTTCCTCGTCAAGGAACCTGCGAACAGCGAGGTCTTTAACATCTGCAGCCATTTTCTCCGACGCGGCGCTCATTAGCCATCTGCGATTCTCGGACTCCCTCTTTTCGGCCCTGAGCAAAGCATGCAAGAATGGCAAGTGTTTCGCCTGAACTGTACGTACCCCGCGCCTCTTGGAAAGGCAGGTTACCAAGCATCTTGTGTGCTGTGATAGCCGCCCCTCTCTGGCATCCAGGCACAGACGCATGAGGAGGGCAATGTCAGGCGTGTCGAGATGCCTTGCCGAACGCGCGAGTATTTCATCGAGCTCACCGCGACAGAAGAACACATAGAGGTAATGCAATCGCAGTTGGTCGTCTTGGAGGCGCTCCAGAGTGAGGTGGGTGCGTATTCTCTCCCGCTGATCCTTGCCGCCGTGCTTGTGAAGGCAGAGTAGCAGAAGCGAACAGGCGTATCCGCTCGCCATGCGGATGTCCTCGTCCATGATTTCGCCAACAAGAGAATTGACTAGTCCAGTGGTATCACATCCGACCCGCACGTCGCACAAAAACCGCGCGATCTCGATTCGCGTCTCAATTGTTGTTGTTCGATGGCCGTACAAGGCAAACAAGCGCGTAACGTCGGCCTCGTCAAGATCAAAGTCTAAGAGGTATTTGAACGCGATCCGCTGTACTCGCTGATAGCCCTCCACATCGCTCAGGGCGTGCGTTCGCATCACTGTAGACCGCAGCGTACGCGCGGCCGAATACAGGCGGGTTGCTACTTTATCCCAATTTGGCGTTTTCTCGCGGTCCTTGGCATACCACTCTTGGACAAGGTCCACGAGCCCCGGCTCATTGTTCCTTTCCTTCGCTTCGTTGAGCCTCCGATTGAACTCCGGGTGGCGAGCTTCCCCATATACCTTTGCTGTTACAATCGTCGTCTTAGAGGCATTGGGAGACAGGCCCATTTCTCGCAAGGCAAGATGGTGGCGGCGTTTTATGTCATGCGCGGCCGCCTCGTCAGCAACGAAGATCACGGTATCATCTACCCATCTCAAGTACTGCACCTTTGGATCGTGGACAAAGTGTTCATCGACGCCCTTAATGTAGTTATGAGCCACAAGTCGGCTAACGTCGTTGGGCTCGATTGGCAGTCCTGGGACAGCGCAGTAACGCACTCTCGGCGCCCATGACTCGATGCAGAAGAAAAGCAATTCCAAAAGGGTTTGATGAGCCTGCGTGCGCTGAGCCAGCGCATGCTTCGCCCTTTCTCGGTCCACGCTGGGAAAGAACTGGGTTATATCGGTATCAAACACATATGTGTAGCCATCAGCTTCGAGCGCCTTCGAGATGGACGAGCTATAATCGAGCCAGACCTGAAACCAGTTCTCGTAGTCTCCGCGGGCACGGTCCACATTCGCGTGTGATCTGCCAAAAAACACGCGATCATTGTCATCGCGCGTGATGTGTGGTTCCATCGCATCGATTATCCGTCGCCCGACGATGGTGTCTATTAAGCACGGAAACACGAGTTCTCGATACGTGCCGCTTCGTTTGGAAACCAAGACAATGTAGGAAGGAGAAGGTCTCCAGTTGCCTGCCGCTACCGAGGCTGACAGACTGTGCGACAGCGCTTCCTCGTATTCAAGCAGGATGATCTGGCGGAGCGGGTGAGATACCTCATTTTCGCCCTCCTGCCAGGCGCGCATTCGCTTGATGGTGCGCCGAATATGCTCAGCCTTAAACAAGTCTGACAAAATGTTTTGCGACGCAATATCGAATTGGGGCTCGTTCGACGTTTTTGTTGAGGCGGAATCGGCAGCCGGCGTATCGGCAAAAGCTCTGCTGGTTTTGGCAGCGGTTGTAGGCATTTTGAGCTAACGAAAAAAACAGACCCGCGTAGCAACCATATTATACGCCTTGACGGCGGCAGATTTTTCCACAGCATTATATTGCGTAATGTGCGGCGGCACCCGCGCGCGCAGACTAGACATGGTCGGAGACCGCACTATGCTTTCAAAACGAACGGGCCTTGCGTGGTCGCAGGGCGGTGCGCTGGCTGAACAACCTGCCTGTTTGGAATGCCTGTTTTGGAATGTTGAGACGGTCATTCGCCGTGTTGTAAAATGGGGCTGTAATCTACACTCTACCGTCGTGAGACGGGAGGTCCCTCATGCACGTCAGGCAGACTCCAACGCGTACCGCCCGTTTCCTTTTGTGCGCCGTCCTGGCCAGCTGGTTCGCCCACATCGGTCGCGGGCAAACTGCAGTCTTTCCCCCGCCCGCACCAGGCGCAACATCCTGCTCCAACCCCGGCGCCAACTGGCTGACCTGCACGATCTCCAACTCGACCCTGACACTTGGCGCGGCCACCGGCCAGACCCCGCACCAAGTCATCGGGACCTGCGGCGCGGCGACCAGCTTCGGGCCGTGCTCGCTGGTGGCCGGAGACCTTCCGTCCATTCCCTTGGCCACCGGCGTGACCGGCATCCTCCCCGCCGCAAACCTTCCAACACCGACAGCATCTACGCTTGGAGGCGTTGAATCCTTGGCAGCCACCAGCCACCAATGGATCAACACCATATCCACCGCTGGCGTCCCGTCGGCGACGCAACCGGCATGCGCGGATCTTTCCAACGCGGCCAATTCCTGCTCAACGGATACGACAAACGCATCTAACATCTCCAGCGGTACTCTTGCTGCTGGCAGGCTTCCCGCTCCGGCTGGCGGCGGACCCCCAGGTGCCGTGGCTTCGATCACTTCCCCGTCTGGTGCCATCAACACGACCGAAACGTCAATCGTCAGCTACGCGATACCGGCCAACACGATTGCGGCCGGAACGACATACAGGGTGGTCGCTTATGGAGCCTGCACGGCCAGCGCCGCCAACGTCAGCGAGTTCAGGATTCGCCTTGGCTCCACCGGCGGCTCGTCCGACACAGCAATCGCGGCGCTGGCTGCGACTTCCGCCACGACCGGGACCGGTGTAGCATTCCGCGTTGAGTTTGACATTACGTTTCAATCGACCACCGTCTCTCAGGCGCAAGCGATCCTGAATAACAACGGGTCCACTGGCGTATACACCGCGCAGCAGTTGCTCATGGCCGGGACAAACACAACCGGCCTAACGACCACGGCGAACGAGATTCTGCAATTCTCGTATGTCAGCGCGGCCACCACTACCACATCGACGTTCTACACGGCCACGATTGAGCTGGTGAAACCCTAACTAAGTCGGGGAGCGATGAGGCTCGTGGATACGTTGAAGCAACGCTGTGACGACCACCCGAAGCTGAGATCGTAGGTCCTACGGGCAGCCCACGCGCCGGGGTGCTCCCTTGAATGAATGGCAGCCGGAGGGCGAATATGGCTTGACGGGGGCCATTGTTTCAGTAGCCCGACCGGAACTGGCGCTGGCGCAGGGGTGTCCTGTCGCAATCGGTTAGCTGGCTTGGTAGCGTGGCCCCCAGTCCGCTGGAGGCGCGTTACACTCCAGAGAAGTGGCGACGCGCCCAGTTCTCCGCATCTTCATCTCCTCCACGGCCATCGACCTGACCGGCTACCGGGAGAAGGTACGCGACGCCGTGCTGAGTCTGGAGAGCCTGCCGATCGCTATGGAGACATTCTCCGCACTCAGCGGCGCGCCGGCGACTGAATGCATGCGGATGGCGGCCGAAGCGGACGCGGTGGTCTGCATCGTGGCGCACCGATACGGCTACGTCCCGCCGGTGGAACTGGGCGGCGACGGGGAGCGCTCTATCACTTGGCTTGAGGTGGATGCAGCGAAGGGGGTGGGCAAGCCGGTGTTTGCGTTTCTGGTCGATCCCAAGGCGCCGTGGACGGAGGTCAGAGAAGAAGGCAGGCTGGTCAGCGAGCCGGAGAAGACCGACGAGATTGTAAAAGCAGTTCGCAAGCTCCAAGAGTTCAAGGCTTACCTTAATCGCTTCACGCGCCAGACGTTCACCAGCGTGGAGGAACTGGCCAAGCTGGTCGCGATCACAGTCGCCACCTTTGGCTCTACGTCTCCGTCGCCGGCGACCGCCACCGCACCCGTCTGGACTCCTTTGTTCTGTCACGCGCTCCAGCCCGCTCAGCATTTCCGCGGCCGGGCGGTGAAGCTCCAGGAGTTGAAAGAGTGGCTGCAATCCCCGATCACACCGGACCGCGTTATCTCCGTCGTGGCGGCGGGCGGCACCGGCAAGACGGCCCTGGTCAACGAAGCTCTCCACGAAGCAACGCTGTCGGACCGCGCCGGCGTCTTCGTCTGGTCCTTCTACGAAGATACCCACACCGACGCGTTTTTGCGCGCCGCCTACGCCTATTTCACTGGGAAGGAGGATGCACCCTCCGGCGGTATGCTGGAGCGCCTGCAACTGGCGCTTTCTGGCGACGCACCACACGTGCTGGTCCTGGATGGGTTGGAACGAGTCCAGAGCGAAGGTGACCACGGTCGCCGTGGCCAACTCGAAGACATGCAGCTCAAACGCCTGGTGCGCTCGCTGGCTGGCGGTGTGGGCAACGCCCGCGCGCTGGTTACTTCGCGCTTTCCGTTGGTGGACCTCGAAAGCTGGACCGGCGCTGGGCACCGTGCTATCGCGCTGGACGATCTGGAACTTCCGGTAGCGCTTGAAGTGCTGCGCGCATGGGGCGTGAAGGGTGACGATGCCACGCTGGCGCGTGCCATCGAGCCGTTGAACATCGGCGGTTTCTATCATGCGCTTTCAGTCGCGGTGCTGGCATCGTACTTGGGGAACTTCGCAGGCGGCGATCCTAAACGCGCGTCCGAGTTTTCGCTGGAGGACGCAAGAGAGTCGGACGATCTCAAGGCCCTTAAACTCTATCGAATCCTGGAGCAGTACTCCGATGCGCTCACTCCCGTGGAACGCGACCTGTTGGCCCGCCTGTCGCTGTTTCCGCGCGGCGTGAAGGTCGAACTGCTCGGGTGGATCGTGCAGTCCGGCGGCGAGGTGGCCGGCGCTCTCATCGGTTTCGACGACTCGGAACTGAAAGGGATTTTGGAAGGGCTGAAAAGGCTCGGGCTGGTGTTCGGCTACGAGACCGGCGGACAGACCGTCTACTCCGCGCATCCCTTCCTGCGCGAATTCTTCCGCAATCTTCTGGGAGCGAAGCCGGAAGCCGTCCATGAGTCGGTATGCTCCAGGCTGGCGAGCCTGGATGCGCGGCCCTCTACGCCACCACGGGACGCGACCATTCTGGATCAATATGAACTGCTGATCGAGCAGACGTTGCTCGCAGGGCGCATTCAGGAGGCATATGATCTTTACTGGTTCGGCTTGGGTAACTATCAAAACCTTGGCTTGACCCTCGGGGACTACTCGCGCGGCCTCCGGATCCTTGAGCGGTTCGTCCCGCAGGATGATTTTTCCCTCATCGAGCTTCACATGCACTGGTCCGGGCGCGGGCGACTCGTCAACGATCTAGGCTTGTTCGCCACGAACTTCGGCGACCTCGCTCGGGCGCGCGCAGCGCTAGCTCACGTGCGACTGTTGTGCTCAGCTGCCGCCGACCAGGCGAGCGGGTCCATCATTGCCGACAACCTCGTGGATCTCGAACTCCTCGCCGGCCGCTGCCCACAGGCGATGGCGGCGTCGGAGAGTGCGGTTGCGCTCGCCGCCGGATCTGAGGGTATAGTCGAGAAAAGGATGTCCGTTTCCTATCGGGCGGCGGCGCACTTTTCACTAGGAAGCGTCTCTGCGGCGCTAACCGACTTCGGGCACGCCACTGAACTGCAAGGAGAACCGCTGTTCGCCCTCAACGGCATCTGGGAGTCCGAATTCAAGCTCCTCCGCGGCGAATGGGAGGGAGCGCTCCGGCAGACCCGAGCCAACCGCGATACATGCGTCCAGCACGACTGGAACTCCGACCTGTGCCGCTGCAATGCCCTCCTCGGCCGGCTCCTGCTATCCGACAATCTCGCCCGAGCCGCCCAGCACGTGCAGGACGCCCGCACCGTCGCCGACCGGTCGGGTAACGTCGAGTTGCAGCTACGTTGCTTCCACGCTGCCTGCGAACTCCATCGCCACCTCGGCGATTACCTTCAATCCATCGCGGAGGCCGAAGCCGGCATCCTGCTGGCGGACACTTGCGGCTTCGGGAAATTCTCCATCGACCTCCGCCTGGCGCTCGCCGAAGCGTACCTCGCCGCCGCCGAACCCCGTCAAGCCCTCCAAAATGCCCGCAAAGCGCTTGACCGCTCCGAACAGCCGGACTGCCAATATGCCTGGGGAAAGGCCGACGGCCTGCATTGGTGCGGCACGGCCCACCTACGGCTCGGCGAGTGCGAGTTGGCCCGCCAACGCCTCACCGCCGCACTGGAGATTCGGGAGCGTCTAGGCCACGGGCGTATCGAGGAGACGCGCCGCGCTCTTGATGTTTGCCGCTCGTAGACCGCTCCCGACACGGGAAGTCGCAAGCCTATAAGAGCATGCCGTCGTCTGTAGATCTACCTGTTTAATCGCCGATCAAGCTTTCCAGGCATCTCAGTCTCAGCCCTTTTCAGCAACTCGCCGAAGGAAACGGCATAGATCCGCGCCGTACCGTCCTCGCTCGCGGCGATGACTCGACCTCCATCGGGCGAGAAGGCTACGGCGCCTATGCGGTCGGTGTTCCCGCTGAGGTTGAACAGAAAGTGGCCGTTCTCCGCATCCCAGACCCGCGCCGTGTAGTCTGAACCGGGAGTCACGACCCGCTTGCCATCGGGAGAGAAGGCAACTCGGGCGACGGGGTTGGTATTTCCGCCGAGCGTGGCCAGAAATTGGCCGCTCGCCCCATCCCACAAGCGCGCCGTTGCGTCCGCAGCCACGGTAACTATCCGCTTTCCATCCGGAGAGAAGCGCGCTTCCAGAACTGTATTGGAATGTCCGCTAAGCGTGGCGCGTGGACTGGCTCTGCTCGCATCCCACGACCACAACAGCGCCTTGTTCCCACTAGCTGTGACGATTCGCTTTCCTTCCGGAGAGAACGCGGCGTCATAGACCGGGTCGGTGTGGTCGAGCGTGGCCAGTGGATGACCGCTGGCTGCGTACCATACGCGTGCCGTATGGTCGTCGCTGGCGGTGACGACGCGCTGGCCATCGGCCGAGAAGGCCACGCGGTCGATCACCTTTGTGTGCCCGACGAGGGCAGCCAACCTGTTGCCCGTAACCGCATCCCATACCCGCGCCAAATTGCCGGAACCGCCAGTGACTATACGGCTTCCGTCCGGAGAAAAGGCGGCATTGTTGAAGTCCTCGGCATCATCACCGAGAGTCGCCACCAGATGGCCGTCCACAGTATCCAACACGCGCGCTACGCCGTTCTCTCCGACGGCGAGGACACGAGTGCTGTCTAACGAGAAAGCCACATGGGCCGGCCCATTGGTTTCCTCTCTGAGGGTGACCAACACATTGCCGTTTTCCGCGTCCCAAACACAGGCAGTTCCGTCCGCGCTGGCCGTGATGACGCGCATCCCCTTAGACCAGAATGCAGCGTAGTAGATGTTACTGGTTTGCCGACTAAATTTGGCTAGTGGATGGCCGCTTTCCGCATCCCACAC
>Ga0181534_10003015_pt1 | contig 10108 bp, 8 predicted proteins | sample PEATcosm2014_Bin_37_FD_119758 | JGI IMG/M metagenome (GOLD analysis project Ga0181534, IMG submission 119758) | Peatland microbial communities from MTU Mesocosm Facility, Houghton, MI, USA - PEATcosm2014_Bin17_10_metaG | ecosystem: Environmental > Terrestrial > Soil > Wetlands > Peat | place...
CAGCAGATCGAGGTCCTGTTCGAGCTCCGTCGGGCTGCGAGCTCCGATAACGATGTTCGAGACGGCCGCACTGCGCAGCGGAAACTGCAGAGCGAGCGCGGCGAGCGGGACGCCGTAGCGCTCGCAGACCTCGGCGAGACGGTTCGTACGGCCCACAAGGTGCTCTGGCGCTGCCTCGTATTCGTAGGTCGTTCCGCCGGACAGCAGGCCGCTGTTGAAGACCCCGGCGACGGTGACTGCGATCGCGCGCGTCGCGCAGACCTCCAGCAGTGAATCTCCCGCGGACGCGTCCAGCGGTGTGTAGCGGCCGGCGATCATCACGCGATCGATTTCCCCCTCGCGCGCGAATGCGAGGGCGGTCCCGACGCTCTTGGTGCCCACGCCGACTTCGACCCCGAGCTCGCGCAGCGCTCCGACCAGGCCGATCGCCTCGTCGAGATGGTCCTCGGGATCGTGGATGAACGCGATATCCACGTGATCGAGCCCAAGGCGCCCGAGGCTCTCCTCGAGCGAGCGTCGAGCCCCGTCCGCGCTGAAGTCGATCACCGGACGCAGCTGGGGAGCCCCTTTGAACGCGGGTTCGGGTGAGCCTGGCCTGAGTAGCCTGCCGACCTTGGTCGAGATCACGAATTCTTCGCGGGGACGCCCGCGCAGTGCCTCGCCCAGACGGGCTTCCGCGAGCCCGGAGCCATACGACGGCGCCGTGTCGAAGTAGCGCACCCCCAACTCCCAGGCCCGGTCCAGCGTCGCTCTCGCGGTCGCGGCGTCGGTCTCCTGGTAGAGCCCGGCCAGTGGCGCCGTGCCGAGGCCGACCCGTGCCGGTGCGAGCTCGCTCATCCGGCGTTGAAGATCAACGCCAGCCGGTCGGAGGCGGCGCCGCTGTAGTCATGCGCGACGGCCATGAATTGCCCCATCTCGGCCTGCCACCGCTGGTTCACCGGGAGCTTGGCGAGCTCGGCGATCGCGTGATCGTAGTCATCGCACTCGATTGAGTGGAACAGTTCGAGACCGTCGCGGAAGATGAGCCAACGCTTGATCCCCAAAGCGCGCTGAGCGGCCAGGAGCTCGTCGGGGACCGCTCTATGAGCCGCATCGTATGCCTCCTCGGCGCCGGGTTTGAGCCGCGTATGCAGGCCGACGAACTCGGACAACACCCACCTCCTCGTGATCGAGCTGCATTCCCAACGATCCGGCCACCAGTGCAGAAACGTCGGGTCAAAGACACCCTCGATTGCGGATAGTACAAAGATTGGCCGGTTCCGGGTTCGACAAACATCGGATCATTGCTGTACAACCTCGCGCCAGGATGAGGGTCCCGCTCCAGGCCGTTTGTCGCGAAGGTCTCGGGCCTCAACGCGGCAATCGACGCGACCGGTTGGACGGCTGACGACCTGCGCCCGGCGATCGACGGTGCGCTCGATTGCTTCGGCCCGGAGCGCCTGATGTGCGGGAGCGACTGGCCGTATTCGCTCCTCAACGGCGCTTCGACGGCGTTTGGGGCCTCACGTCGCGAGCGCTTCTCGCAGCAGCGCCCGAGGCCGCCGAACGGTTACTTGGCGGGAACGCTAGTGCACTTGTATCGAATCAATGGTCCTTTCGAGGCGTCATGATTCTCATCACGCCGGCGGAGGGCACGTGGCCGCACCAGTAACAGACCAGGCAATCGCGAAGATCAAGGACCTGATCGTCTCCGGCGAGTTCACCGCCGGGGCGAAGCTGCCGCGCGAGCAGGACCTCGCGGCTCGGCTCGGCCTCTCGAGGAATTCCCTGCGCGAAGCGGTCCGCGCATTGGCGTTGATTGGGGTGCTCGATACACGGGTTGGCGACGGGACCTACGTGACGAGCCTCGAAGCCGACGTCCTCTTGACCGGGATGGGGTTTGTCAGCGATCTGCTCGACGGTAGGACGCTGCTGGAGGTCCACCAGGTCCGGCGAATACTCGAGCCGGTCGCGACCGGCCTCGCGGCCAGGCGGCTTACGGAAGATGACTTCGTCGCACTCGAGGCTTGCCTGGAGCGAATGGACGAAGCTGACGCTGACCAGGGCTTCGTCGATGCCGATGCCGAGTTTCACCGCATAATCGTCAACGCCGCGGGCAACGCCACGCTTGCCTCGGTCATTCAGAACCTCTCGAGCGGCATGATGCGCGCGCGCCTCTGGCGCACGATCACCGAGCAGGATGCGCTGGAGATCTCAAAGCAGCGTCACCGGGACATATTCGTCGCGTTGCGGGCCGGCGACGCCGAGCAGGCGAGCGCCGCCGATCTGATCCACCTAGCCGATGGCGAGCGCTGGCTGCAGCTCCGGATCGCCAGAGGGCAAACGCTCCACGCTGAGATCGGCGGAAAGACCGGCAGCAATTCCGGGCGGGCGACCAATGGCGGGAAATCATGACTCGCCGCTGCTCCGCGGTCCGCACCCCGTGACGGTCCGCCGTCCCACGCATCACCCACGCCGCGCGCCCCTGAAGCGGCCGAACGCGGCTCCGTTTCGCGCGAGGCTGCCGCAAACGGCGGGCGTCTCCGGCGTCGCTGCTTTCGGGGCGTGAAGGGAGCCGTCGTGTGTGTTCGTCTGTGGGGGCGCCGAGGACGCGCCCGCACGAGGCGTTAGGTTTCGGCGAATGCGCCTGATCGTCGCTCGCTGCGAGGTCGCCTACGGCGGTCGGCTCGCGACGCTGCTGCCGCTGGCCGTCCGCCTGCTCGTGCTCAAGGCCGACCGCTCGGTGATGGTCTACTCCGACAGCGGCGGTTACAAGCCGCAGAACTGTGACTAAAACAGGCACAAAGTGCGACTAAAAACGCACAAGGGCCTAGTGAGATGGCCGGAACTCGCTGAAGCCCTTGACGTGTTGGGTGGTTACCCGTAGCTTCCCGCGAGATACAGTTCAGTCCAAGCGGGGGCTGCAGTTGACGTTAGCCGTGGTAGCCATCGTCGCGCTTGACGTTGCGATTGTCGGCGTTCTAGCGTTTCTGATGACCCATGCCGCACGATGGGGATCGTACGACCGCCCCGATCCGTTCGTCTGGCACAAGCACGCACATGAGGCTCTTCACGCTGCGCAGGCCGCGATCGCTCGTGTCGAAGCCGGAGTGGAGGCGATCGAGGCCGCAGTCCTCGGCGCGCCCGGCGAAGGGGAGCAAGCGGATTTCCTAAGCCCACGTACCTGACCGAGGCGCCTCGTTGGCCGTCGTCCGACGGCGGTCTGGCAGGACGGCCCGCTAGCCTGGGCTCACTGTGCGCCTAATCGTCGCCCGCTGCGAGGTCGTCTACACGGGGCGCCTGTCCACCTACCTGCCGATGGGCGTGCGCTTGCTGATGATCAAGGCCGACGGAAGCTTCCAGGTGCACTCCGACGGCGGGGGCTCCAAAGCAAAGCCGCAGAACTGGATGACGCCGCCGACGGCGATTGACGTCGAGGGCGATCCGCCGGTCCGGATCGAGGTGCGCAAGCTCAAGGGCGCTGAGCGGCTCGAGATCACGATCGACGAGGTGCTCGCTGACCTGACGCACGAGGCTGATCTCGACTCTGCGCTCGAGAAGGACGGCGTCGAGCGAGACCTCCAGGAGTTGCTCGCCGCCCGCCCGACGTACTGCGGCGAGGGCTTCCGCCTCGTTCGCCGCGAGTGGCCGACCGACATCGGCCCGGTTGACCTGATGTGCCGCGAGCCGGCTGACGGCTGGGTCGCCGTGGAGATCAAGCGGATCGGCACGATCGAGGCGGTCGAGCAGCTCGCGCGCTACCTCGAGCGGATTCGCCGCGATCCCGCGATGGCGGGCTGCCGCGGCGTGCTCGCCGCAGAGCAGATCAAGCCGCAGGCCCGCGTCCTCGCCGAAGCTCGCGGCATCGCCTGCGTCGAAGTGTCGCTCGACGAACTCCGCGGTTCGCGCGAGCCGGATCTGACCCTCTTCGCGACCTGATCGCCCGCGGCTGATCCTACGCGGCCCGGCGAGGACGGCGGCGGCTGCCGCCGTCCGCAGTCATCGCTCGCCCGGCGTCTTGGTCGGGTACTGAGAGACAGCAACTGACGTGTCGAGCGCGGCGCGCACGATGCGGCTCTGCTCTAGGGCGTGGGCCGCGGGGTAGCCCTCGCCGGGGCTCGCCCGCTCGGGCCGGCCGATATAGCCGAACTGGAGTGAGGTGTCGCGCATGATCTGGCGCAGACGCTGTGACATGTAGGCGCGGGCGCCCATGTTGCGCGGCTCCTCCTGCGCCCAGACGATCTCACGGAGGTTCGGGTAGCGCTCAAGCAGCGCGCGCAAATCCCGCTCCGGGAACGGGTAGAGCATCTCGACGCGGCCAACCGCGACCTCGGTGGCCCCTGCTCGGTCGGTGTGACCGACGAGGTCGTAATAGATCTTCCCCGTACAGAGAATCAGCCGGGTGACCTTCTGCTCGTCGATGCCGGGCTCCGCCAGCACCGGGCGCAGCTCGCCGTCGCTGAGCTCGGCGACCGAACTCGTCGCCTGCGGCAGCCGCAGCAGCGATTTCGGCGTCATCACGATCAGCGGTCGCTGCTTGACGACCAGCGCTTGGCGGCGCAGCAGGTGGAAGTACTGCGCCGGCGTCGTCAGGTTCGCGACGCGCAGGTTACCCTCGGCGGCGAGCTGCAGGAAGCGCTCGAGACGGGCGGAGGAATGCTCGGGCCCCGATCCCTCGTAGCCGTGTGGCAGCAGCAGCACGAGCCGCGACGTCTGTCCCCACTTGGCCAGACCCGAGGCGATGAACTGATCGACGATCACCTGTGCGGCGTTGACGAAGTCGCCGAACTGGGCCTCCCAGAGCACCAGCGTCTCCGGCGCCTCCTGGCTGTAGCCGTATTCGAAGCCGAGGCAGCCGACCTCCGACAGCGGGCTGTTGTGCAGCTCGAAAGGTGCCGTCGCGCTCGGGAGGTTCTGAATCGGGCAGATCGTCTGTCCGTTCTTGGCATCGTGCAGGACGAGGTGACGCTGGCTGAATGTCCCGCGTTCGGTGTCCTGGCCGGTCAGGCGGATCGGGCTGCCGTCGCGCAGCAGCGAGGCGAACGCGAGCGACTCAGCGTGCGCCCAGTCGATGCCGGTTCCCTCAGCGAGCGCCTCGCGCCGGCGCTCGAGCTGGCGAACGAGCTTGGGATGGACCGTGAACCCCTCACCGACCCGCAAGAGCTCCTCATTGAGTGTGGCAAGCACGTCGGCCGCGACGGCGGTCTGGACCTCCGGTGACGGCGTGCGGTCGAGTTGGTATTCACCGGTTGGGTGCTCGTCCACGCCGTCGGCGCGCGCGGCGTCGATCTTCGCCCGCAGCTCCTGGTGGGCGGCCGTCATTCCGTCCCAGACTTCCTGCTGCCGGCGGTCCACCTCCTCGCGCGTGATCACGCCGCGCTCGATCAGCCGTTCGGCCCACAGCTCGCTGACGCGCTTGTGCTCCTTGATCTTCGCGGACATCTCCGGCTGTGTGTAGGCCGGCTCGTCGGACTCGTTGTGGCCGAAGCGGCGGTAGCCGATCAGGTCGATCAGCACGTCGTGACCGAACTCGGAGCGGAAGGCGAAAGCGAGCCTCACGGCGGCGATGCAAGCCTCGACGTCGTCGGCGTTGACGTGGATGATCGGCACGTCGAAGCCCTTGGCGAGATCGGAGGCCCAGCGCGTCGAGCGCCCGTCGTCGGGATCGGTGGTGAAACCGATCTGGTTGTTGGTGATCAGGTGCAGCGTGCCACCGACCTGGTAGCCGTCGAGCGCCTGCAGGTTGAGCGTCTCCGCGACAACGCCCTGTCCCGGGAAGGCGGCGTCGCCGTGGATCGCGATCGGCACGGCGAGGCGCACGTCCTGCGTCAGTCGGGCCCCGTCGCGCCCCGACTGCGCAGCCCTGGTCGCTCCCATCACGACCGGAGACACGAACTCCAGGTGCGAGGGGTTGGACTCGAGGTTCACGCGGACGAGCTGGCCCGAGAAGAGGCGCTTGGAGCCCTGCGCTCCGTGGTGGTACTTGACGTCGCCGGTTCCGCCCTGAGGCTTCGTAGTCACCGCCTCGAGCGTCGAGGCGCCCTCGAACTCGGCGAAGATCGAGGCGTAGCTGCGTTCGAGGTTGTGCGCGAGGACGTTGAGCCGCCCTCGGTGAGCCATGCCGATCACGACCTCCTCCGCGCCTCCGCCGGCTGACAGGCGGATCATCTCGTCGAGCATCGGCACCGTCATGTCAACGCCCTCGATCGAGAACTGATGCTGGCCGAGGTAGGCCCGATGCATGAAGCGCTCGAGGGTGTCGACCTCGACGAGGCGCTGCAGCAGGGCGCGCTGGTCCTCCGGCGCGAGCGGCGTCCGGAAGGCGCCACCCTCGATCTTCTCGCGCAACCAGACGCGCTGGCGGTGCGAGCCGATGTGCTCGATCTGGTAGGCGATCGTGCCGCAGTAGGTCTCGCGCAGGTGTGGGAGGGCCTCGGCGAGTGTCTTGCCGGGCACGTACATCCTCAGGATCTTGGCCGGGATCTGGCCCATCAGGGCCTCGGTCAGCCCGAGCGGTCTGGGGTCGAGCGCGGGATCCCCGACCGGTTCCGATCCGAGTGGGTCGAGCCGTGCCGCGAGGTGCCCGTGCGTGCGGTGCGCTCGGACCAGCGAGTCGGCGGCCTGCACCGCTGCCAGCAACTCCTCGCTCGGGGCGACCGTTTCGGCGGCTGCTACGGCTGGCGCTGCTGCGGCGACGGCGCGCGTGGCCAGCGGTGGGAGCGCCGCACCGAGCGCGGCGAAGACGCCTTCGTAAAACTCATGCTCACCCGCGAGGAGCGATTCGACCAGTGCGAGGAAGCGTCCAGACTCGGCGCCCTGGATGATCCGGTGGTCGTAGGTCGAAGTGAGCGTCATCACCTTTTCGGCGCCGATCTGCTCAGCAACGTCGGCCAACCCGACCGGATAGGCGATCGAGCCCGTCGCGACGATCGTTCCCTGCCCGGTCATCAACCGCGGCACGGAGGCGACGGTCCCGAGCCCGCCCGGGTTGGTCAGCGTGACGTTGGCGCCGACGAGGTCGTCCGCGCCAAGGGTGTTGGTTCGCGCCTTGTCGACAAGCGCGTCGTAGGCGGCGAGGAAGGCATCGAACGGCTCGCGTCCAGCGTCCCGCAGCACCGGCACCATCAGCGTGTGTGAGCCATCCTTCTTCTCGACGTCCACCGCGAGTCCGAGGTGGACGGCACCATCATCGATGCGGTGCGGCTTGCCGTCGATCTCGCTGAAGTGTTGCGCCATCACCGGCAGGTCGCTTGCCGCGCGTGCGATCGCATATGCGACGAGGTGCGTGTAGGAGACGCGGAACCCCGCTTCCTTCAGCTGGCGCCGGCGAGCATCGAGTGTGCCGACCGTGATCGTGCGGAAGCTCGTCGCCGTGGGAATCGAGCGGCTCTCGTCCATGTAGCGAGCGAGCATTGCCGCGCCACCCTTGATCAAGGTTGCGGTTGCAGCCGCGGCAGCGACTGGTTCCGCTGCGGCTGGCCGAGCGGCGGCGTCAAGAACATCCGCCTTGAGGATCCGGCCTCCACGACCGGACCCGGCGATCGAGCCGAGATTCACGTCCAAGGCACCGGCCGCGCGCCGCGCCACTGGTGAAGCGTTCGAGCCCCCGTTGGCGTCTGTCGGGGCAACGACGCTACGCGCACCGTCCACGTCCTCAGCGGCCGCCGGCGTCGGCGTCGCAGACGACGCGCCGTGGGCCCCATTCTCAGCCGCTGCCGTCGCCGCTGCCGTCGGCGCCGAAGCCGAGGCGCCGCCGGCCCTGATGCGACCAATCACCTGGCCGACCGTGACCGTGTCCCCCTCGTTCACCAGCAGTTCGCTGATCGTCCCGTTCGCCGGCGCCGAGAGCTCAACGTCGACCTTGTCCGTCGAGATCTCGACGACGGTGTCGCCTGCCTTGACAGGGTCGCCGACCTTCACGGCCCACTCGAGAATCGTGCCCTCGGTCACCGACTCGCCGGCGCTCGGGGTGACGATGTCGATCGTCTCGACCGTGCCGGCGGACGGGGCTTCCGATCCGTCGCTCGGCGCAGCCGGCGCGGCGGGTGCCGGGGCTTCCGGTCCGTCCTTCGGCGCAGCCGGCGCGTTGGGTGCCGACGAGCCGTTTGCGGCGATCTCCCCCAGCACGCTGCCAACGGTCACGGTCTCGCCCTCGGCGGCAAGGATCTTGACCAGCGTGCCGGCGGCCGGGGCGGCGACCTCCGCGTCGACCTTGTCCGTCGAGATCTCGACGATCGTCTCGTCGGCGCTGACCGTCTCGCCCTCGGCTTTACGCCATTCGAGTACGGTCCCTTCGGCGACGGAGTCGCCCATCTGCGGCATGACTACCTGGATCGTCGTCTCGACGGCCACTAAAGGCACTCTAGCGCGGCCGTTACGCGGATCGAGCAGGCTCGCTCTCAACCCGCGATCGACGCCGCTCTTCGCGGATGAACTCGAAGCTTCCGAAGAACGGACCGATTCCACCGAGGACCGCCACCGCGACGGCCACGCGTAGCGGGATGATGTGCACCCGCGCCGCGTGGAGGCAGATCAGCGCCATGACTATCCAGAGGCCGCCGTGGGTGTAGCCGAGGATCACCGTCTCCGGCTGGCGGTTGTGCAGCCCGAGCCAGCAGAAGAGCAGACCGAAGTAGATCAGCGAGTGCGCGATCGAAACGCACTCCAAGCGTCTGAACGTGATCACGACGCGAGCAGTGAACCGATCTGGCGGACCGCGCCGTCGGCTTCCACCGGCCAATCCTCCGGTTCGCGCGGCCACCACGCGTAGTCGTCGTGCTCGGCCTCGGGCACGACCTGCGCGCCGTCCGCCAGCCAGGCCATTCCAACGAACATCACGAGTCTTTGCGGCAGGCATTGGAGCAGCTCGACGCTCAGGCGCTCCGCGGATACCGACCACTCCTCTTCGAGCTCACGGGCCAGCGTCTCGACCGGGCTCTCGCCGAGGTCGACGGATCCCCCGGCTCCGAGCGCCCAGCGTCCGGGCCAGGACGCGAGCCAGCTCGCCCGTCGCCCGGCCAGCCAGCGACCATCGGCCGCGCGGACGACGCACATCGCCGCGAGGCTCTGCGAGGCGTCAGCCGGGCTGAGTCGCAGCGCCCAGCGTGTTGGCTGCAGCTCGAGCGAGAGCTCGGCGGGCTGCGCTTCGAAGCTCACGAGGCGCCCGCTGACTCCGTCGTGGGAAGGAGAGCCGCGCTCGGCGAGCGCTGCGATCGCCGCGTCGGCGGCTCGCACCGCTTCGGGCGACGGGCTGTAGGGCTCCGCCATCCAGTGACTTCGGACCTGGGCCGGCTGCCATGGGCCGCGCGCCAGGATGCCGGGTGAGATCGCCATCGAGCGCACAGGCTACGCGCTGGGCAGAGTGTCGCGGTCGATATAATTAGTAAAGCTAACTATATGAGCACACTCACTGACACCACAACCTCCGCCGAGCTTGCCGTGCGCCTGCGCCGTACCGTCGTGCGCCTGTCGCGTCGCCTGCGCCGCCAAGCCGCGAGCGGGCTGTCGCCCTCGCTCGAGTCGGCGCTGGGACTGATCGGGCGGCGCGGCCCGCTCACGCCCAGCGAGCTGGCCGAGGCCGAGGAAGTGAGACGCCCCACCGCGACCCGGCTGATCGCGATCCTCGAACGTCGCAATCTCGTCGAGCGCGCCGCCGATCCATACGACGGACGCTCGCACCGCGTGGCGGTCACACATGCAGGTAGGGCGCTTCTTGCCGAGAGCCGCACGCGCCGCGACGCCTATCTCGGCCGGGCGCTGAGCGCGCTTCGGCCCGACGAGCTCGCCGCACTCGACCGTGCGCTCGCCCTACTCGAACGCCTCGTCGAGGAGAGTCGATGAGCCTCTATCCCGGCTCCGGCGGTCACGGAATGGGCGGTCTCGGCCTCGGCGGTGGGGCACGTGGCGGTGGCGGCGGGGCCCGCGGAGGGCGCCGCTTGCTGGGACCGAGCGAGCCTCCACCGCCGCAGCTCGACCCCAATCGGGAGCGCGACACGCACCGCATCGCGCGCCTCTTCGCGCCCTATCGCTGGCGCCTGGCCTGGGTGCTCGCGCTGATCGTCCTGTCCTCGGGCCTCGGCATGATCTCGCCGTTCCTGCTGCGCGCCGTGCTCGACAAGGGCATCCTCCA
>Ga0181534_10003016_pt1 | contig 10105 bp, 12 predicted proteins | sample PEATcosm2014_Bin_37_FD_119758 | JGI IMG/M metagenome (GOLD analysis project Ga0181534, IMG submission 119758) | Peatland microbial communities from MTU Mesocosm Facility, Houghton, MI, USA - PEATcosm2014_Bin17_10_metaG | ecosystem: Environmental > Terrestrial > Soil > Wetlands > Peat | place...
CGTGCAACTCCTGGCTGGACAGGACCTTGTCGATGTCCAGGAGGATCTTGACTTTGCCCTTCACCTTGGCCATGCCCAACAGGTACTGGCCGGCGACCGCCTCGCCGAAGTCCGGCGTATCTTCGATTTCCGGCCCGGTCAGGTTGAGGACTTCGGACACCCCGTCCACCACGATTCCCATCAGCACCAGCCCGCTCTCGCCCTGCACCTGGGTCACGATGATGCAGGTGCGCTGGGTGTATTCGGCGGCTTGGACGCCAAACTTCAGGCGCAGATCGATCACCGGCACCACCTTGCCACGCAGGTTGATCACGCCCTTGATATGCGCCGGCGTCTGGGGCACCGCGGTGATTTCCTGCAGCCCCATGATCTCGCGCACTTTCAGGACGCGGATGCCGAATTCTTCGTTGGCCAGGTGAAAGGTGAGATACTTACCGGCCCGCGTGTCGGCCTGGGGGGCCGAAGCCGGTTCATTCGCTGTCAGCAAGCTGGATGGCATTCGATTTCTCCCTATTGTTTCTTCGGACGGCTTCTTCAGGCGGCTTCGCCAACGGCTCGCCTAAACTTCCAGTGCGCACGACTGAGCCGACTGGGTGTGGAACAGGACATGCGCGGCCCGGTCTTTGGGCTCGAGACAGAGCTTGACCAGGAGCGTTTCTTCGTCCCAATGGAAGCGCACCGCGATCCATTCCGTGCTGCCGGCGCTCTTGGCCCTGAAATTCCGGCCGTAGACCACGGTCGGAATGCTCAAGCCGAGGGGGCCCAGGTGTTCTTCGAGGTCGGTCTTGACGCTGCCGATGATCATGTTGGTCAGTTCGGCAACGGTGTCCAGAACCTCTTCGTTGACGGCGTTGGCCTCGCACATGAGCATGCTGGCGCAGATCCGGCAGGCCAGCACCGGAGAACAGCTCAGACTGCCGGTACCCGCCCATGCGCCGGCCAGACCGATGAAGGACACGACTCCGTCGTTGGCGCTCGGCATGCTGTTCTCGATGGAGGACTCGCCGGGGCTGATTTCGACGCCGAGCATGGTGGAAAACACCTGCCCGGTGGACTGACTTATGGAATTCACGATAATGGGGTGCAGGTTCATAGAGGTAACCCTGGTTCCAGAAACCCGGCCAGTTTCTCCTTGATTTGATCGGCCGTAAAAGGCTTGCGGACATAGCCGGCGGCGCCCAGTTTGACGGCTTCGCTTACTTTGGTTTCACCGCCCTCGGTGGTGATCATGACCACCGGGATTTGCCGCCATTGCGCCGAAGCCTTAATGGAGGCAAGGAGCTGAAGCCCGTCCATTCTGGGCATGTTGATGTCGCTCAAGACGAGGTCGACTTTTTGCGCGCCGAGCACCGCCAGCGCCTCTTGGCCATCCCCGGCTTCATGGATGGTACGGATGGCCATGCCCGTTTGTCGCAGTACTCGCTGCAGAATCTTCCGGATCGCAGCCGAATCATCCACTACTAAGACTTCTGACTCCATTCGACTCCTTACAGACTCCTTACACTGTATTCATCGGAGCCAAGCGGACTTTTCATTAGGCCGAAGAGGAAAAAGTTGGGGCAAAAATGCAACGGCCGGGGGAGCCGCGGCCAGGGCTACAGTTTTCTATGGGAATGCCGATATGAGGACTAGCAGCCCGGGGTGGAACCGCTTCCGGACCGGGTGTCGCGAGCGGCCCGGCCCTCGACCGGGCGGCCAGGAGCTTGGGTTTGAGCCGAGAGCTGTCGCAACAGGAAATCGACGCAGTCTTTCAGAACATGACGGATCGCAAGCGCGAAGCGCCCGCCGTCAAGTTCGATTTCCGCCGGCCGGACCGCATCCCCAAGTCGCAGGTCCGCGCCATCCACCTGCTGCACGACACTTTCGTGCGCAACCTGGTTTCCAGCCTGTCGGCTTATCTTCGTTCTTACCTGACGGTCAACCTGGTGAGTGTGGAGCAACTCTCCTACGCCGAGTTTCTGGATGGCTTGCCTTCCCCCACGTGCATTGTCTCCCTCGGATTGAGCCCGTACGACGGCAACGGCGTGCTGGAATTGAACCCGTCTCTGGTCTTCCCCATCCTGGAGATGCTGTTGGGAGGCACCGGAAAGGGCTCGGCGTCGATCCAGCGCGATATCACGGAAATCGAGCAGAAACTGCTGGACGGACTGTTTCGCATCATCCTGCACGACCTGCGGGAGGCCTGGAAGGGTGTGACGGCGGTCGATTTCACCATCGAGTCGATGGAGACCGAGCCGCAGTTGCTGCACCTGCTGGCACCCAACGAAGCGGTGGTGTCGATCGGTGTGGAAGTGCGCATCGGCGAGACGGTGGGGATGATGAACATGGCCATGCCCTCCATCGTCATTAAGATGATGCGGCAGAAGTTCGACCAGCAGTGGTCGGTTCGCAAGACGCACGCCAACGCCGGCGAACAGGTGCGCATCCTGCGAATGTTGCGGGAAGGGTCGCTCACACTGGAGGCGCGCCTGGAAGGCCCTACGTTGACGGTCGAGGACCTGCTGGGGTTAAGCGAAGGTCATCTGCTTACCTTCGACTACCCGGTGGAACGGCCGGTGGAGTTGTTGGTCAACGGCACGCACAAGTTCGTCGGCCAGATGGTGAGCACGGGAAGGAAGCGGGCCTGCGTGGTAGAGAAAGTGCTGCCCGTCCCGTCTCAAGGCAAAATCAGCGAGGAAGGGGCGGGCGGTTCGGGCACGGGCCCGGCCACGTAGAGATCCGCGAGCGCATCGAGGAACGCGCGGCCCCGGCGCCGGCCGTTGTTGTAGGAGATCTCGAAATGTTGCAGGAAGACCAGCAACCTCAGGATAGTGGCGTCGAGAGTCTTGTGTATTCCCAGACGCTCGGCTTCGGCTTTGCGGAACTCGGCGGCTGCGTCCTGGATGGCGCGGCAGAGGCCGGCAGCCAGGGGGTTGGTGGGCAGGCTTTCGTAGTACAGCCCGCTTTGCAAGGTGCGCTGGGTGCGGATCAGCGCCTCGATCGCCTCCCGGACGTCGAAGTCCACCACGCCGGGGGTGCGCAGGGCCGCCTGCGCCAAAGCGCCCGCCAGGAAAATCAGCAATTGCTCGTTCTGCTGCAGGAATTCCTCCGAAACGGGAATGTCCCGGTTGGGCAGGGTTTCGGAGTCGATGGGGAGGGGCTTTTCGTGTTTGTGCGCCTCCCGCAGGTACTCGCAGTCGAGCGGGCAATCGACGTTGACCTCGCGTTCGCTGCCGCAGCAGATGGTACAGATATCGCCCCGGACCCCGGGGCAGAAGCGCCGCGGGCGGCGGGTCTGGCAAATGGCACAAGCCATTCTCCTAGTATAAAGGTTAGGGGAGCCAGCCACGGATGAGCCGGACGTATTTGTTCTTCAAAGTCGAAGTGGAACACGGGGGCGACGAAAAACCGGAACGGATCGGCGAAGAAATACGCCGCCATTTGATCAAATTGTACGGCGTGCGGGAGGTCGAGCTCTCCAGTTTCACCAGCGCGGAAGAGTAAGCGACGGGAAGGGCCGGCTGTTTCTGCACGTCAACGGCAAGCCTCAAAGGTGCGGCAGAAGAACGCGTCGGTCATGCCGGCAATGTAGTCGCAGATCACCCGGTGGGGCGGTTCGCCGCGGGCCTGCTCGTTGTAAGGCGGGGGAAGGCGGTCCGGACGATCGAAGAAGAATTGAAAGAGCTCCGCCACCATGGACATGGAGCGGGCGCGATCCTCGGTGAGTGGGGCCGAGACGTATACCGTTCGATATAGGAATTGCTTGAGAGCCTGGCTGGTTTCGGCAGCCTCCGTAGTGAAGGCGGCCAGGCGATGGGGCGCGGAGCGCACCTCTTCCACGTCGCGAACCGCGGCTTGCCGGGCGCGGGCGACGGTGCCCCCGAGCAGCCCGGAGACCAGCAGGTCGACCAACTGCCGTAGCGCTTCGTGAAAGCGTTCACGCGCCGTGGCGGCGGGGAACTGCGTCTCCATGGCCTCATGGATGGCGGCGTAGCGAGGCACCCAGGCGGCCACATCATCACCGGTGAACAGGCCGGCGGAGAATCCGTCGTCGAGATCGGCGGTGTTATAGGCAATCTCGTCGGCGAGGTCGATCAACTGCGCCTCCAGTGGTGGGCGGAGGGCAGGCAGGTACGCGTCTAAGGCGGATTCCTCGCCCGGTTGGAGATCGCGCGAATGTTTGACCATGCCTTCGCGCACCTCGAAGGACAGGTTCAGACCTGGGAAGCGTGCGTACCGCTGCTCGAAGCTCTCGACGATGCGCAGCGCATGCAGGTTGTGGTCGAACTTTTCGCCGAAGCGCGCCATCTGACGGTTCAATTCCTCTTCGCCGGCATGGGCGAAGGGCGGATGGCCAATGTCGTGCGCCAGGGCCAGGGCCTCCGTCAGATCCTCATCCAGTTGCAGAACCCTGGCCAAGGTGCGCGCGATCTGGGCGACTTCGATGGTGTGGGTGAGGCGGTTTCGAAAATGGTCGGAAAGCCCGGGCGCGAAGACCTGGGTCTTGGCCTCCAGACGGCGGAAGGCGCGGGAATGCACCACGCGGTCGCGATCGCGTTGAAAAGCGTTCCGGTAGGGGTGGCCAAGTTCGGGGTACACCCGGCCCCTACTTCGCTCGACCGGAAACCGGAGGCGCGCCAGCATGACGGGACGCGGGCCTACTGCGGCGGGATTTGGCTGTACAGAGTCGCCGCGACGGCCGAGATCTGGCTCTTGCTGTCTCTAATGGGGCCGAGGAGTTTACGCGCCTCGGCGTTGTTGCGTCCGATGAGGTGACGGGCCAGCGCGAGCGAGGCCTGGTCCCTGGAGACGAAAATCGTGGGACTGGCCATGAGGTCCCGCAGAATCTTCTCGCCCTGGTCATACCGGCCGTCTGCAAAATAGATGTCGGCCAGAGAGAGTTTGGCTAACGACGAGTAGTTCTTGTCGCCGCGATTGGCTATGTCGAGAAAGTCCTTTTCGGCGTCGGCCAGCTTTCCCTGATCGGCATGGATGGCGCCAAGATAGTATTCCGCGATTTGCGCTTCGTCGCTTCCGCGATACTTGCTTTCGAGGTCGGAGAATGCCTTGATGGCGGCCTGGTCCTTGGCTTCCTGGGTCTGGAAGGTCGGTTGACCACCGACTGCCACAGTGGCCACGGGAGTCTCCTGCACCTTTATGGCCTCGGCCAAGTCCTGCTGGCGCGCGCCGTGCTCGTGCCGCTGATAGATCACGTAGCCGGCGATCAGCACGGCGGCTGCGACTCCGATGGCGCCGTAACGGACGACATCCTTCTGGTGCTCTTCGAAAAATGTGACGGTAAGCCCGACTTCCTGCGCAAACTTGTCGGACTTCAGCTCTTTACGGGTGATTCTGGCCACGAAAACCTCAGACGGGATTAGAACTCCTATCCTATCATGGCGACGCCAGTGCCGGAGTGCTCTCGACGCCCCTGCGGGCAGGCTCCCGCCGGCGGGAGGAGGCTGCGGGACGTGGCGAGGATGGCGCGGCGCGCAGAGCGGACCGGCATCGGAGGGACTGGGGACCTGTGCCGGGTGGTGCGGCGTGCCCGGCGGGGCCGCGCCGTGCGGGACACCGGACCTGCTATGCTGAGGGCGAATGTACCTCAAGATTCTGGGTCATCCGGTGTTCCCCAACCTGAATTTTCACATGCCGATGGTGGTAGACCTGTCGCATCCGCTGATCATGCTGCGGGGCGAGAACGGCTGCGGAAAGTCGACGCTGCTCCGTTCCATTTATCACGCTCTGCGCGGGGAGCAGTTGGATAGCTATGTTTACCGGCTGGAGCCTGGCGCGGTGAAAATCGCGGAGGTCTTCCTGTTCGACGCCGAACAGCATAATCCGCGCCATCAGCTCGAACTTTTCGAGGATCAGCCGCAGATGCTGGAGTTCCTGAAGATGGCCAGCCATGGGCAAGTCATGCTGTCGCTGTGTCGCGAGAGCTTTCCCAAGCTGCCGGACGGTTCCATCCTGCTGCTGGACGAGCCGGAGATGGCGCTGTCGGTGTCCAATCAGCGGCGCATCCTGAAAATGCTGATGGAGCTGGTGGACCGGAAGCACTTCCGCATTATCTGCGCCACTCACTCGCCGGTGCTGATCGACGCGCCGGAAACCTATGTGATCGACCTGGACCGGCACATCAACCGGAATGTCATTGCCGCTGACCAGGGCACCCAGGGCGCCAGCACGATTCAGTAACCATGACGGAGTGGACGATCGAGACCCTGCGCGAATCCGACTGGCGGGCGGTGCGCGAGATCTACCGGGAAGGCATCGCTACCGGGGATGCCACCTTCGAGACGGAGCCTGGCGAGTGGCCGGAATGGGACGCCGCCCATCTGCGGCACTCCCGGCTGGTGGCGCGTGGCGGCGGAAGTGTGGGCGGATGGGCTGCCCTGAGTCCGGTGTCGCGAAGGGCGGTCTATGCCGGGGTTGCCGAATTGTCGGTGTACGTGGCGGCGGCGTACCGCGGGCAGGGGCTGGGCCGCGGGTTGCTGGCGGCGCTGGTGGCGGAATCGGAAGTCCAGGGCATCTGGACCCTGCAGGCCGGCATTTTTCCGGAGAACCGCGCCAGTCTGCACATCCATAAACGCCTGGGCTTCCGCGAGGTGGGCCGCCGCGAGCGAATCGGCCAACGCGACGGCCAGTGGCGCGACACCGTGTTGATGGAACGGCGCAGCAAGGTGGTGGGAATATGAGTTGTTGTCCGCAGTTCGAGCGGTTAATGGACCGCGACCTGGCGCTCCACGCGCAGCCGCACCAACTCCGCAACGGCACCATCATTACCGAGATCGACACCGAGTACTTTCTGGTGTTCGGCGACGAGCGCCACCAGTTTGTGGGCCTGAACTACTGCCCGTTTTGCGGACGCGTGCTGTCGCGCGAGTTGTGGAACCTGGAGAAGAAGAAGTAGCGCGCGGAGTTTGCTGCAATCGCGGCGCGGGCGCTGCGAGGGCGCGCGGCAGCGGTTGCGCCGGCAGGCGGGTGGGCCTTGCGGGAACGCGCGACGCGGAATCCTCCGGGCTGGCGCCACGCGCTTGACGGGCAGGCGCCACGCGCCTTGCGGGAGAGCACGGGGGCTTCGCGGGCAGGCGCGTGGTCTTGCGTGACGGCGGCGCGGGTGTTGCGGGCAAGCACATGACTATGTCAGAACACGGCGGGGGCTTTGTGCAATGGCCACGGGGGCTTTGCCGCACGGCGGCGCGGGTCTTGTGAGAAAACGCCGCGGGCTTGGCGGGACGCAGGCGCCGGCTTTGCGAGGACACGCCGCAGGCCTGGCGGGCAAACCGCGCGCGCTTTGCGAGAATAGGAACGATGCCCTCGATTGCAGGCTCGGCCGAGCGAGTGCCACACTCGCGCATACGCGAACTGGCGGAGATCGCCATGGGGATGGATGGCGTGCTGCGCCTGTACTTCGGCGAGTCCAACCTGCCCACCCCGGATTACATCAAGCGGGCCGCGGTGGCGGCCATGGAGAACGGCTACACCTTCTATACGGAAAACGCCGGCCTGCCTTCGCTGCGGCGCGCGATTGCCCAAAGCTATTGCCGGCTGCACGGCGTGGAGCTCGATCCGGCCGGCGAGATCGTGGTGACGGCTTCCGGGGTGCAGGCACTCTACCTGGGAATCCGCTCGGTGCTCGATCCCGGCGACGAAGCCATGGTGCTGACGCCGGCGTGGCCCAATGGCAGCTCCAGCGTCATGATGGCCAACGCCACGGTCCGGCAGATTCCCCACCCCCTGCGGGGCGACCGCTACGTCTGCGATTTCGATGCCCTGGAGGCCGCGGTTACGCCGCGCACGCGCCTCGTGCTGTACACTTCTCCCTCGAACCCTTTGGGCTGGGTGGCCACGGAAGAGGAGCAGGGGAAGCTGCTCGCATTCGCCCGGCGCCACGGCCTGTGGCTGATGGCCGACGAGGTCTACAACCGCCTCTACTACCGCGGCGCGGGGTTGGGCGATCCGGCGCCTTCCATCCTGCGGCAAGCCACGCGCGACGATGCCGTGATGGTGGTGCATTCGTTCTCCAAGAGCTACTGCATGACGGGCTGGCGCGTGGGCTGGCTGGTGGCGCGGCGCGATTTGGCGGCCAAGGCGACGGAGTTGAACGAGTTCATCGTTTCGCACGCGCCCAGCTTCGCGCAGAAGGCCGGGGAAACGGCGCTGGCCGAAGGCGAAGCGGAACTGCGCCGCATGCTGGAGCGGCTCGAAGAGAACCGCGACACGTGCGTCCAGGCCCTGGAGGGCATGGGCGGCGTGACGGTTCCCAAACCAGACGGCGCGTTTTACGTTTTTCCGCGGATCGATGGGATGCGCGATTCCTTTGCGTTCTGCAAGCGGCTGCTCGAAGAGACGCGCGTGGGCCTGGCGCCGGGCGTGGCATTCGGCGCGGGCGGCGAGGGCTCGATCCGCATCTGCTACGCGGCCGAACGGTCGATTCTGGAGCCGGCCATGGAACGGCTGACGAAGTTCCTGCGCGCGGGCGGGTAAGCGCCCACCCGGCAGCGTTTCCGCCCTTCAGACCCGCGATTCCGCACCGCGCTCGATGGCGTCGATGACGAGCGCCGCGACCGTCTCTTCGCCGAGTTCCGAGCTTATCAGCATGTGATACAGGTGCGGATTGTTCCAGTTGCACCCGAAGTACAGCCGGATGAAATCGGCACGCTGCCGGTCGGTCGCGTGGATCAACTGGTCGATGTCGGCCGCTGCCGGCACGCGCGCCCGCACCCGGGCGACCCGCTCGCGCCACGGGGCGTGAACAAAAACATGCAGAACGTCTTTGCGATCCTGCAGGATGCATTGCGCTCCCCGGCCGACAATCACGCAGTGGCCCTGTGAGTGTGCTTCGGCGATCAGGTTGCGGGCGAGCTCGGCCATGGTTTGCGCGTCAAAAACTTCCGCATCGTCCAGGTTCGCGACTCCCTCGAAGGCTCCGTGCCACAGACCGCTCCGGCTGACGCGGTGCAGCCAGGAGTCGACCCGCTCGTCGTATTGGCGTGCGAGGTCGGGATCCACCCGTGCCGACTTTGCGATGGCATCGACAAGCGCCTTGTCCAACAGGTTCCAGCCCAACTTCTCGGCAACCACGCGCGCAATTCGGCCGCCGCCGCTGCCGTACTCCCGGGCAACCGTCAGTATTTGGAACATGAGTTCTTGCTCCTATTCGATAAAGATTCCCGCGTTGGAGCCAGCCCCGCAGACGCCACGCCGGCGCCGGCGCCTTGCTCGCGCGGCTCCTCACTGGCGGACAAGCCTGTTCCCAGTGAATGCCTCCAGCCGGCCGTCGGCACCGCTGTGCGGGACGGCCGATGTCTCGTCGGGCAGAATCCCGTACTACCGCTTACGTTAGCAGGTGGCTGTTTGGCCGGCGTGGCGCGGTCCGGACCCTCAGACGCGAGCGGCTGCCCGCGAACTTGTCGGACGGTATTGAGCACGGCTCCTACGCGCGGCGCCGGCGAGGGAGCCTCATTCGGCGGGTACGGTATGAGGCCGCCGCGTCCGGCGAGACCTGCGCATCACGAGCACCAGGGGAACGATCGCCAGGAACAGGATCGCCATGACCCGAAACGCTTCCCCGAAACTCAGCAGGGACGCCTGTTGTTGCATGGTCGCGTAAAGCACCGCCAGGCTCTGCGAAGATGCCGCGGCCCGGCCGGAGCCGGCGCGGAAGAACATCTCGCCCGCCCGCGCCAGGAACGGCGGCACTTCCGGGCTATAGGGCGTCAGATGCGCGGCCAGGACCGTCTGATGAAACTGGGACCGCCGGGCCACGAAGGTCGTCACAAAGGAGACACCCATGCTGGAGCCGACGTTTCGCATCACACTGTAAAGGCTCGTAGCATAGCCGGTTTCCGCTTTCGGAATGGGATCCATCGTCAACGTGGTGAGAGGCACGAAGACGAAGGCCATGCCTGCGCCCTGGTTGATCTGGGACAGGAGGATGTCCATCGTTCCCGACTGCAGGTTCATGCGCGAGTAACCGAAGAAAGCCACACTGGTCACGACGAAGCCGAACACCAACATCTTGCGGCCGTCCCAGCCTCTGCCCAACAGGTATCCGACCAGCGGCATGCATACCGCCGTGGCGACGCCGCGCGGGCTGGTCCAAAGGCCGGCCGTAACAGCA
>Ga0181534_10003017_pt1 | contig 10105 bp, 9 predicted proteins | sample PEATcosm2014_Bin_37_FD_119758 | JGI IMG/M metagenome (GOLD analysis project Ga0181534, IMG submission 119758) | Peatland microbial communities from MTU Mesocosm Facility, Houghton, MI, USA - PEATcosm2014_Bin17_10_metaG | ecosystem: Environmental > Terrestrial > Soil > Wetlands > Peat | place...
CGAGATTGACCGGGATGGCGAAGCCGATGCCTTCGGGGCCGCCGTACGCGCGGTTGAGCACTGCCGTGTTGATGCCCACCAAGTCTCCATTCACGTCGACGAGGGCGCCGCCGGAGTTGCCCAAGTTGATGGCGGCATCGGTCTGGATGTAGTTCTCGAAGGTCGCAAGCCCGAGCTGTCCGCGCCCGGTGGCGCTCACGATGCCCTGGGTCACGGTCTGCGAGAGGCCGTAGGGATTGCCGATGGCGAGCACGATGTCGCCCACCCGCAGGGTGTCCGAGCGGCCGAGCGGCATGATCGGCAGGTTGCCGATCGACAGCTCGAGGATGGCGATGTCGGTGTCCGGATCCTGACCGACGATGGTTGCCTCGGCAATGCGGCCGTCGGCGAGCTGCACCCGGATCGAATCGGCGCCGGCAATCACGTGCTGATTGGTGACGATCGTGCCCTTTGCGTCGACGATGACCCCGGAACCCAGGCTGCGTTCGACGCGGCGGCGATAGCTCGGCCAGGAATCGCCGAACAGCTGATCGAGCGGCGCCGGCTGATTGCGCTCGGTGACCACGCGGGCCGTGTAAATATTGACCACCGCGGGTGCCGCACGCGCCACCGAGTCGGCGAAGCTTTGCACGATGACGGCGCCGTGTTCCGCGCCGATGGGCGCGCCGGCCGCCGCGCCGGCTGCAGCGCCGGCTGCCGCGGCGTGCACCGGTGCGGTGCGCGCGCCCAGCAAGGCCGGTTTCCACCACACCACGAGGAAGGCGGCGGCGAGGCCGACCACGATCGCTCTCAGCAAAAAGCTCGCGAGGATGCGCGTGTTCTGCAATACCACTCCTGTTGCCGATCGGAACACCCCTTGATCTGTGTATAATGCGCCCGCGACATTCATTCGGAAACACTGTGGCCACAGGGGTTTGCGTGAAGGATTGTCAACATTGCGCCGAAGCGGCGCGCGGATTGCGTGAGGACAGCGAATGAGTGAACAGGTCGACCACAGCCGTCGCCGCTTGTTGACGGGAGCCACGGTGGGGGTGGGCGCGATCGGCGTCGCATTCGCCGCCGTGCCGTTCATCGCCTCCTGGCAACCGAGCGCGCGCGCGAAGGCGCTCGGTGCGCCGGTGACCGTCGATGCCTCGAAGCTCGAGGATGGCCAGATGTTGAAGGTGGTGTGGCGCGGCCAGCCGGTGTTCGTGGTGCGCCGGAGCAAGGCCGTGCTCGATCTGCTGGCCAATCACGATGACCTGCTGGCCGATCCGAAATCAGACCATTCACTGCAGCCGGACTACATCAAGGGTTCGGGGCCGGCGCGGGCCCGCAATGCCGAATATTGGGTGGGATTGGCCGTGTGCACCCACCTCGGCTGCTCGCCGTTGGGCGCGTTCGAGCCGAACAACGCCTTTCAGGTGGCCGGCACCGATCTGGGCCAGAACTGGCCCGGCGGGTTCTATTGCCCGTGTCATGGTTCGAAATATGACATCTCCGGCCGCGTGTTCAAGAGCATGCCGGCGCCGACGAATCTGACCATACCGTCCTACACTTTCGCAGGCGATGCGCGCATCGTGATTGGCACCGATGAGACCCCCAAGACTGCTTGAACGTTACGAGAGGTTGAGCGATGGCCGCACCTGAATCCGCCAACACCAGCACGGGGTTGCTGGGCTGGATCGATCAGCGTTTTCCGCTGACCGCGTTGTGGCGCAGCCAGGTTGCCGAATATTACGCACCGAAGAACTTCAACTTCTGGTACTACTTCGGCTCCCTGGCGATGCTGGTGCTGGTGAACCAACTGGTCACCGGCATTTTCCTGACGATGAATTACAAGCCGTCCGCCGCCGAGGCGTTCGGTTCCGTCGAATACATCATGCGCGACGTCAACTGGGGCTGGCTCATCCGCTACATGCACTCCACCGGCGCCTCCGCGTTCTTCATCGTGGTGTACCTGCACATGTTCCGTGCGCTGCTGTATGGGTCGCACCGCAAGCCGCGCGAATTACTGTGGATTTTCGGCTGCCTCATCTTCGTCCTGCTGATGGCGGAAGGCTTCATGGGGTACGTCCTGCCCTGGGGCAACATGAGCTTCTGGGGCGCACAGGTGATCGTGTCCTTGTTCGGCAGCCTGCCGGTGATCGGCGGCGGACTGGTCGACTGGATACGCGGCGATTACGTGATCGCCGATGCGACCTTGAACCGGTTCTTCGCGCTGCACGTGGCGGCCCTGCCGCTCGCGCTCGTGTTCCTGATGATCGCGCACCTGATGGCGCTGCACGAGGTCGGATCGAACAATCCGGACGGCATCGAAATCAAGAAGCACAAGGACGCCGCGGGGCATCCGCTCGACGGCATTCCGTTCCATCCGTACTACACGGTCAAGGATCTGCTCGGCGTCATGGGGTTCCTGCTGGTGTTCTGCGGCGTGATTTTCTTCGCACCAACGCTCGGCGGTTTGTTCCTCGAGGCGCCGAACTTCGAACCCGCCAACATCCTGCAGACCCCGCCGCACATCGCACCGGTGTGGTACTTCACGCCGTTCTACGCCATGTTGCGTGCGGTGCCGTCGTTCGCGGGCACCCAGGTATGGGGCGTCATGGTGATGGCCGCCTCGATTCTGGTGCTGTTCTTCGTGCCCTGGCTCGACCGCTCGCCGGTGCTGTCGATCCGCTATCGCGGCCCGATCTACAAGATCATGCTCACGATATTCGTGGTGTCGTTCATCACCCTCGGCTTGTGCGGACTCAAGCCCCCGGCCGGGATCTACCCGTTGCTCGCCAAGGTGTGCACCTTTTTGTATTTCGCCTTCTTCATGCTGATGCCCTGGTACACGAGCCTGGACAGCGTGAAGCCGGTGCCGGACAGGGTGACCTTCCATGGTTAAGCGCTGCTGGTTGCCGATGGGGATTGCATGGCTTGCGGCCGGTATCGCGCTGCCGGCGGGCGCGGCGCTGGCCGAGGAGGGCGAGCGTGCGCTTTTGCATGCCGGCACGGACATCAACGACGTGGCGTCCCTGCAGCGCGGTGCGCACGATTACATGAACTACTGCTCGGGATGCCACTCGCTGACCTACCTGCGCTACAATCGCATGGGCGAGGATCTGAAGATTCCCCCAGCGACGCTCGCCGCCGACCTCATGCTCACCTCCGAGCAACCGTTCGACGGCATCAACACCGCCATGTCGCCGGCGGATTCGGCCAATTGGTTCGGCAAGCAGCCGCCGGACCTCTCGCTGATCGCGCGCGAGCGCGGCGTCGATTACCTGTTCTCGTACCTGAAGGGTTTCTACGTCGACAAGGCCCAGCCCTGGGGTGTCAACAACATGTACCTGCCGAACGCTGCAATGCCGCATGTGTTGGCGGAGCTGCAGGGATTGCAGAAGCCGGTGTTCCAGAACCAGCCGGAAGAAAACGGCAGCGCGCGCATGGTGCTGGTGAGCGTCGACATGATGACGCCCGGCGCCATGTCGCCGCAGGAGTATGATGGCTTCGTCCGGGACATCGTCAACTTTCTGGATTACGCCGGCGAGCCGATCAAAGCGAAGCGGCAATCGTTGGGCGTGTTCGTTATGCTGTTTTTGCTGGTGGGTTTTGTGTTCGCCTACCTACTGAAAAAAGAATACTGGAAGGACGTCCACTGACGCAGCAGCGGGACCTCCCGTTTGACTATGCTCCTAGGAGAACGCGTTCGTGGCACGTCGCTCGGTGATGACCCTATTTTCGGCGCCAAATGATCCGTGGAGTCACCGGACGCGTTTGGTGCTTGCCGAGAAAGGGATCGCGATCGAGCTGGTGAACGTCGATCTCAACAAGTTGCCGGAAGACCTGCTCGACTTGAACCCGTATCACAGCGTGCCCACGCTGGTCGATCGCGACCTGGTGCTGTACGACTCGCGGGTGATCATCGAGTATCTCGATGAGCGCTTTCCGCATCCGCCGCTGATGCCGATCGATCCGGTGACGCGGGCGCAGTTTCGGGTGGCGCTGTACCGGGTCGAGCGCGACTGGTATGCCCTGGCGCACGACATCGAAGCCGATCCGCAGAGCAAGACCGCAGCCCACAGCCGCAAGGTGCTTGGCGAGGCCATTTGTGCGAGCGCCGAGGTGTTCAAGGCCAAGCCGTTCTTCCTGAGCGACGAGTTCTCGCTCGTCGATGCCAGCATCGCGCCCATTCTGTGGCGGCTGCCGCATTTCGGCATCGACCTGCCGGTGCAGGCGCAGCCCATCGTCAAGTACATGAACTCGATTTTTGCCCGGCCCACGTTCCGCGCCTGCCTGTCCCTGGCCGAACGGGAAATGCGCCATTGAAGCCGCGCCGCCCGTATCTGCTGCGCGCGCTGCACGAGTGGATCACCGATTCGGGCGAGACCCCCCACATCGTGGTCGATGCCGGCGCGGATGGGGTGACGGTGCCGCGGCAGTACGTCAAGGACGGCAAGATCGTGCTCAACGTGAGTTTCTCGGCCACCCAGATGCTCAAGCTCGGCAACGACTTCGTCAGCTTCGAGGCGCGTTTCGGCGGCGTCGGCTTTGCCGTCATGGTGCCGGTGCGCGCCATCCTCGGCATCTACGCGCGCGAAACCGGGCAGGGCATGATTTTTCCCGAAGGGGACGCGGATCCGGATCCGACCGACGGCCCGCCGGCGGCGCCGGGGAAACCCACATCGAGCGCACCGCCTTCGAAGCGGCCAAAACTGCAGGTGGTCAAGTAGCGCGAAACGCGTCCTTGATCCACTCGAGCGCCGGGGTCCGGCCGGGCGCTGCCTGCACCCCCAGCACGTCGAAGCGCAGCCGAACGTCGCGGTACTGTGCGTGCCGCTGCAGGAAAAAACGCGTCGCCCGGATGATCTTGCGCTGTTTGGCGGCGGTCACCGAGGCGAGCGCGCCGCCGAACCGCAGGCCGCTGCGCTGGCGCACCTCGACCACGATCAGCAAGGCGCCGTCGCGACACACGAGGTCGAGTTCGCCACCCCTGCAGCGCAGGTTGCGCGCAATGATGGCGAGACCCCGCGATTCGAGGAAGGCGGCTGCGAGCGCTTCGCCGGCCGCGCCCCGGGAAGTGGTGGAATTCATGCGTCCAAGCAAATTCATGCGCCCAAGCCTGCACCGGATCGCCGCCGCCGGCCTCACGCATAATCAGCGCATCTGCGCGGTTATGCGTTGAGCTACAATTCCCGCACAAGAATGCACCCTCAAGGGTCCCGTGACTGAATCGAACTCCCCGATGAGCGGTAGACTGCCGCGCGCGGCAGTGGCCGCCGCCTGGACCTATGCCGGCCTCGCGGCGCTCGCCCTGTCGCTGTGCGACCGGTTGACCGCCTGCGCGTGGATCGAGGATTGGGTCGCCCTGCCGTTGCAGGGTTTCGCGTTGATTCTGGTCACCGTGCTGCTGGTTGGGCCGTCGAGGCCGGGCCGCCCCCGCCCGCAGGGCCTCACGCGCGCGGGGTGGTGGGGCGTTTTCGCATTCACCGTCCTCGGCGTGGCGGCCACCAGCGTCGGCAATTTCTCCTCGCCCGCCGACGACACCACCGTCACGTTGTCGTTCCCGGCGGGGGTCTACCTGATGGAGTACGCGTCGCTGGCGTGCGCGTTCGCGCTGTTTTTCGCGAGCGTCGGCGGCTCGTTTCGCCGGGTGCAGACCTGGCTCGACCTCGCCACGCTCACCGCGCTGCCGCTCGCGGCCCTGTGGACCTTCCTGTGGGAGCCGACCGTGGCCAGCGGAGGCGGCGGCGGCATCACGGTGGCGGCCAAACTGGCCTATGCACTGACCCTGTCCTGCATGTCGACCATGGCCGCGCTGTTCCTGCTGCGGCTGACGGGTTTGCGCGGCCGGAGCGCGTTGCTGCTGCTGGTGGGCGCCGTGGCCGCGTGCGTCATCCAGGAAATGGTCTGGCTGGCGACCTGGTTGGCGGACCGCGACTACAACACGTCTTTTTACTATTTCGGCGACGTGGTGTGTTTCGCGGCGGTGAGTTCGTCCGCCGCGCTTTCGCTGCGGGCCCCGCGGGATAATTCGACCGCAGTCAGCCCCGCCCGGGTGGCCGACAACTTCCTGCCGGTGCTCGCGGTGCTGGTCAGCAGCGGGCTGATCGCGCGTTTCGTCGCATCGACGCGCCGCTGGGACGGTTCGATCCTGGTTGGCCTGGTCGCGCTCGCCGCTCTGCTGCTGATCACCCGGCAGCGCAGCGCGCACAAGGAGCTGCAGGCGCTGCACCGGCAGCTCGCCCACCAGGAAGCGGACCGGCGTCTGACCGAATTGGTGCGCCGTTCGGCGGACCTGATCCTGCTGGCCGACGCCGATGCCAGGGTGAGTTTCGCGAGCCCGGCGATCGAATCGATGCTCGGTGTGGCGGCGACCACGGTGCACGGTACCCCCGTGGTCGATCTGCTCGGACCCGCCTATCGCAGCCTGCTCGGCGATTTTCTCGAGCGGGTGCGCACGCCGAATGCGACCGCGTCGGTGATCGAATTGCGCGTGCTGCAGGCAACCGGGGCGATTCGTGTGCTCAAACTGAGCGCGGCCGACCAGATCGCCGATCCCTCGATCAACGCCATCGTGATGAATTTCACCGATGTCACCGAGCAGCGCATGCTCGAACGCGAGGTGCTCGATGTGGCCGCGCGCGAACGCGTCAAGCTCTCCGGCGACATACACGACGGGCTCGGGCAGCAGCTTGCCGGCATATCGATGCTGCTGCACAGCGCCGCGAGCATGCCGCATCGGGATCCGGCGGCGCAGAGGCTGAAGCTCGATCAGATCGTCCAGCAGCTGAATATCGCGGTCGGGGCTTCGCGCGATCTCGCGCGCGGGCTCTCGCCGCTGCATGTCGTGCGCGGTTCGCTGAGCGCCGCCATGGGTACGCTCGCGCGCATGGCAGGCGCTTCGGTCGACATATCGCTCGACGTCGATGCCGCTTTCGATGAGCGCGTGCTCGAGGACTCGCATGCCGATCACTTGTATCGCATCGCCGAAGAGGCGGTCAGCAACTCGCGGCGCCACAGCGGCTGCAGCCGCATCGGCATCGCGCTGCGCCACACCGGGCTCGCGATCGTGCTCGAGATCACCGATGACGGCCGAGGCATCGATGAGCTTGCGACCGGTTACCCGGGCCTCGGCCTGCGGCTCATGGAGTATCGCGCACGGCTCGCCGGCGGGGCGCTGCGCGTCGACAGCGCGCCCGGTGCGGGCACCCGGGTGGAGATGATTATCCCGCTCGATTCAATCGCCGCCCCGCGGGTCCGCGAAACGAGTTAGAGCGGCGCGGGCTGACCCCCCTTGATCTGCGCCCACTCGAGTTCGTGGTGGATTCTATTGCGCGCATCGATCTCGAGCTTGCCGGTCACCCCCGACACGTCGTGCGCCTCGGTCAGGGTCTTGGAGCGCAGCGCCGGCACCAACCGATAGGCGTCGAAGCCAAAGGCGTACAGCCGATCGCGGCGTGCGGTGCGCGCCGGCCACGCCGCGCGCACGCTGTCGCGGATCTGTTCGGTCACCGGGTCGGTCGAAACCATCCACGGCATGTCGGGAAACAGCATGCCGTCGAGGTCGGCGTTGGCGCCCGGATCCGGCTCGAAGCTGTCGGACGTGGCGTAGACCGGAATGTCGGCCGCGTAGTTGAACTTGAGCTGCGGCATGATCAGCCGCGCCGCGCCCGGCGTGCCCGAGATGAACACGAAATCGACGTCGCCGCGATGGGTCGAGGGTTCACCCTTGACCACGTGCATCTGCAGGATCTGGCGGATGATGTCGGAAAAATCGTTGCGCGCGGCCTCGTAGCGTCCGCTGGCGAGCAGCGTGCCGCCGTGCTGCGTGAGCTCCTCGGCGAATGCCGCCTGCACGCGTGTGCCGAGTTCGCCGTCCGGAATGATGGCGACGCCCCTGAGCTTGCCATCGGCCGCCAGGCGACGGGCGACGCTGCGCGCCTCATCCTCCGGCAGCAGCGCGAACTGATAGAAGTCGTGCGGCGTGGCGACCGAATCGGCGAGGAAGTTGAGCGCGAGCAGCGGCGTGCGGCCGGTCGACAGCGGCACCACGCCGGCCACGTCCTCCTTGGTGAGCGGGCCCACGATGAACGCGGCGCCCTCGTCGAGCGCGCGGCGATAGGCACCGGCGACCGATTCGGCGGCCACGTCGTATATTTTGAGGTGCGGGCGCGCGCCGGCCTCCTGTTCGAGATAGGCGGCGATGAAGCCGTCGCGCACCGCAATGCCGACCGCCTCGGCGCGGCCCGACAGCGGCAGCAGCAGCGCGATTTGGTCGGGAAATTCGGTGGCGGCGGCAATCTGGTTTTGCGCGAGTGCCAACACCTCGGCGTTGGCCGGGTGCTGCGGGTAGGCGCGCTTCCAGGCCGCGAGCGCCGCGCCGGCATGCATGGGATTGCGGGCCATCTCGACCGAGACCGGCCCGAGGGCGAGCCAGCCCAAGACCACTGGATCGGTGTTCGGCGGGGCCTTGAGCGAGACGCCGCTTTCCGCCGCGCTGCGGATGAGCGCGAACAACTCCTCGCGGCTCGCCTTCAAGGCGTTCGGATCGGTGAGGTAGCGTTCGCGTTCGACAAAGGCGCGCGTGCCCTCGACCGGGTGCCCGGTCATGAAGGCGGCCCGGCCATGCAGCCACCAATAGTTCGGGGCGAGCTCCGGCTGGGTGGGGACCGGAATGGCGTCCAATTCATGCAGCGCCGCCGCCCCATCCTTCTGCGCGAGCGCGACTTCCGCGGCGACCAGGGCACGCGAGGTCGGAAGCTTGGTGCGCGCCTCGGGGGAGACCGCCGCAAGCGCCTGCCTGGCCGCGGCGACGTCGCCCGCCAGCACCCATTGCTCGGCGCTCAGCAGTTCATAGCTGTCGTGATCCGCGGGCGAACGGGCCGCGAGCGCCGCGTAGGCCTGCGCCGCGTCCGCGTGCTTGCCTTGCGCCGCGAGCGCCACGGCGCGCGACTGTTCATCCGCCGCCGTCGGCGCGGGCTGGAGCAGGCTGCAGCCCGCCGCCGCCAGCAACCCAAGCGCGAGCGCCGCGCAGAGCAGCTGCCGTGGACGTCGAGTGATCACTGCCATACCCTGCTCTCCGCTTCTCAATACCGGACAGGGGATTATAGTGACAAACGCGTTGGCGGGTCGGCTCTACGTCGTGGCGACGCCGATCGGCAATCTCGGGGATCTATCCGCGCGGGCGCAGGCCACGCTGCGCGACGCGGGGCTGATCGCCGCGGAGGATACCCGGCACACCGGTTCGCTGTTGCATCACTTCGGCATTCAAACGCCGCTGGTGTCGCTGCATGATCACAATGAGCGGGCCCGGGCGCCCGAACTCGTGGCGCGCATGCAGGGCGGCGGCACGATCGCGCTGGTGAGCGATGCGGGCACTCCGGCGATCAGCGATCCGGGCTACGAGCTGGTGCGGGCCGCGGCGGCGGCGGGGCTCGAGGTGATCGCCGTTCCGGGCCCTTGCGCGCTGGTGGCGGCGCTGTCGATCGCGGGACTGCCGACCGACCGGTTTTGCTTCGAGGGATTTTTGCCGGCGCGCCGGGCCGCGCGCTGCGCGCGCCTCGCCGCCGTGGCGCCCGAGGTGCGCACGCTGGTGTTCTACGAATCGCCGCACCGGGTGGCCGAGATGCTCGAGGATTGCGCGGCACAGCTCGGCCCCGGGCGGCCCGCCGTGGCCGCGCGCGAGATCACCAAACTGCACGAAAGCCTGTATCGCGGCTCGCTGGCGGAGCTCGCGCTGCGTGCAGGCGCGGAGCGGGATTTCGCGCGCGGGGAAATCGTGCTCATCGTCGCGGGCAAGCCCGAGCGCGCGCAAGCCGCCGAGTCCGGCGAGGACGGCCACGGCGGTGAACTCGACCGCGTGCTGAAACCCCTGCTGAAGGAGCTGCCGCTCAAGCAGGCGGCACATCTCGCGGCGCAAATCGCCGCGGTGCGCGACAACGAAGCCTACAAGCGGGCGCTCGAGCTCAAACAAGCGTATGGTGCGCCGTAAGAGTCGGCCAGGCAGTCGCTGTGTGCGATGAGCACATGGAGGAAAGTCCGGGCTCCATAGGGCACGGTGCCAGGTAACGCCTGGGGGGCGCGAGCCCACGGAAAGTGCAACAGAAAGATACCGCCTAAGCACCGCGCAAGCGGC
>Ga0181534_10003018_pt1 | contig 10103 bp, 11 predicted proteins | sample PEATcosm2014_Bin_37_FD_119758 | JGI IMG/M metagenome (GOLD analysis project Ga0181534, IMG submission 119758) | Peatland microbial communities from MTU Mesocosm Facility, Houghton, MI, USA - PEATcosm2014_Bin17_10_metaG | ecosystem: Environmental > Terrestrial > Soil > Wetlands > Peat | place...
ACGTCCTGCCCGGTAGTCGGTTCTTCCTAGCCGATCGTCCGGGGTGTACCCTGCCCGCATGACTGACATTGCGGCGGCACTGAAAAGGGTCGAGAAAATCCTGCTCAGGAGTCCGAAAACCGGTCTCCATGCCGATGCGCCCGCAACTGCCCATTGGCATGGCGGCACCCGGGTGACGACGAGCCATGAGGACGGAACCCAGGTTGCGACGGACCTTCCAACTGAGGTCGGCGGTGGAGGAACCGCGGTCACGCCGGGCTGGTATCTGCGCGCAGCGTTGGCTTCCTGTCTTACGACCACAGTCGCCATGCAGGCAGCGATGGACGGTATCGAGCTGTCTGTGCTCGAAGTCATTGCCACCAGCAATTCTGATTTCCGCGGGGTGCTGGGAATGCCTGGCACGTCGGCAGGACCGCGCGACCTGCAACTGCACGTAAAGATCGCGGCGGCGGATGGCAGCTCCGCGGAACGCCTGCGCTCGTTGGTGGAACGCAGTCATGGCTGCGCGCCTGTCTCTTGCGCAGTCAAGGGTGGCACCCCGATCGAGTTGCGCATCGAGGTTGGATAGTGGACGCGTTGTCGGAAACGCTACGCGTCGTGCAACTGGTGGGGGCGATTTTCATCAATGCGCGGTTTACCGCGCCCTGGTGTTACAGGTCACCCAGCGCCGCGGCGGCCGCTCCGATTCTCGAGCCGGGAGCGGAACGGGTGGTCATTTTCCATCTGGTGACAGAGGGAGACTGTTACGTTGAGATGGGGAAACAGCCGCCGGTCAAACTGATTGCCGGCGATGTGGCGGTATTTCCCGCGGGAGATGCTCACACCATGACATCTCAACCGGGGTTACCACCGGCCAAGGGTGCACGGCTGGATGCGGTGTTGGCACGCCGACCGCGACAACTCTCGTATGGCGGTGGCGGCGCTACGACCCGGTTGGTATGTGGATACTTGGCTTGCGATCAGCGCCTGGCACGTATTCTGTTGGCCGGGCTGCCTCCTTTGGTCAAAGTGAATGTGCGAGGATCCAGCGCGGGCGTGTGGCTCGAAGCGTCCGTTCGCTATGCTCTGGCTGAGGCACGCTCGCCACGCCCAGGCGGAGCGGTGTGTTGGCCAAGCTGGCCGAAGTTTTGTTTATTGAGGTTCTACGCCTCTACATGAATGAGCAACGCGAAGGCGACAAGGGATGGCTCGCGGGTGTACGCGACCGCGTCGTGGGCGTCGCATTGACATCCTTGCATGAACGGCCCGCTCACGATTGGACCGTCGAAGAGCTCGCGCGCGTCGCGGGAACTTCAAGATCCGTGCTGGCAGATCGCTTTCAGCAACTCGTGGGCAGCTCACCGATTCAGTATCTGACTCAATGGCGCATGCTGCTGGCATCGAACCTCCTGAGCCGCAGCAATGCGTCCCTGGCCTCGATTGCGGAAGCGGTGGGGTATCAGACGGATACGGCCTTTAGTCGTGCTTTCCGACGGGAATTCGGCGCGCCGCCGGCTGCCTGGCGCCGGGCGCGTGGGACTGGAGAAAGGAAACAGTTATGAGATTGAGGGTTGCCCTGACACTCCTGGCGAGTGCGTCAGTTTGCGAAGCCGCGCCGCGCTCGCTCGATATCTATTTCATTGACGTCGAGGGCGGCCAGTCAACGTTGCTGGTGACGCCGGATAAGCAGTCGTATCTCATCGACACCGGTTACGCGGGAAGCGGTGGGCCCGAAGCGAGTCCCGCGCCGGGGGACCCCACGAAGGCGCGTGATGCCAATCGCATTGTAGCGGCGGCTCACGATGCGGGGATCAAGCAGATCGACTATCTGATGATCACTCACTTCCACCCGGATCATGATGGTGGCGTGGTCGAGTTGTCGAAGCTGCTCCCCATCCGGCACTTCGTCGATCACGACACGCTGTTGCCGGAGGCCCAGAAGGATGCCGGTACCCGATCGGCCTATGAGCGTTATCTCGAGGTGCGGAAGGGGCAACCTCACATCATTGCTGAGCCCGGCGATCGCCTGCCGCTGACGGGTATCGAAACGGTTGTGGTTTCTTCGGGCGGCTCCGTGTTGACTCAGCCCCTGCCTGGCGCCGGTGCTACCAACTCGTTATGTGGATCGCAGGCGGTCCCGCCGAATGACGCGCTGGAGAATCCGCGCTCTACGGGCGTGGTGGTGACGTTGGGGAAATTTCGGTTTCTCGATGTGGGTGACCTGACGGGTACTCCCCTTTTCAGCCTGGCGTGTCCGAAGAGTTTGATCGGGCCGGTGTCCGTGTATCTGGCGGCTCACCATGGTGGCAGTGACACGGCGGACCCGGCGATCTTTGCGGCATTCCAACCGCGCGTCGTGGTCATGAACAATGGTTTGAAAAAAGGCGGCGCGAAGAACACGTATGCAACACTCCATCAGGTTGCAGGACTCGCTGATGTGTGGCAGATCCACGAGTCCTCCGCCGCCCAGGAGCAGAATTTTTCCGCTGCTCACATCGCCAACCTGGATGAGAGCACAGGGTACTGGATCAAGCTCAGTGCGCAGGCGGATGGGTCTTTTAAAGTGGTGAACGGCCGGACCGGGCAAGCCAAGAGCTATCCGGCCGGTGGCGGTTGAGTGAGGCCTAGAGCTGCGCCGCAGGCATGCAGGCTGCCGTTGGAATTCGCATGCTAAACTACGGTGGACATGCATAACTCCAATAATTATGTCGCCTTGAATACTCCTGCGCTCAATTCAGCTACCTCGAGACGTTTTGCCATAATGCTCGATGCGGTGATGGCCTTTATTGTCACCGCCGTGTGCTCACTCCTCGTCTACAAAAACCTGGGTAAGCCTGCGCTCACGGGCATCGACGACGAGAACATTACTCAGGTCTATGGACAAAACCTGGCGCACGGTTTTGGGTACGTCTACACGCCTAACTTCGAACATGTCGAGGGTGCAACGTCACCCTTGTGGGTAGCCGTCCACTGGTTGCTCTACTCAGTCACTGCGAAACCCGAACCATTCATTCTCATGTTCTGCGCTGTTCTCACCGGACTGGCGCTGTTCTGGTCGCTGAGCATTGCGCGGCTCGTGGCCAACGCGCTGGCGCTGCCACGCTGGACTATCTGGATTCCTCTGCTGGCGACTGCGACGCAGCCCAACTTTTTCCACTGGACCGTGGTCACGATGATGGACCAGGCGATCTGGGGCACTGTCGTGCTGGGCCTGGTGTACGTGCTCGTTCGGGAGGTCAGCGAGCCGGACAGCCGGTCCCGCAGCTCGTTGCTGGGCATCGTGTTGTGTGTCCTCAGCGTGCTGGCGCGCCCGGAATCCATGTTGTTGATGCCTGCGATGCTGGCGATTGCTGCCGTGGTGGTGGCAGTCAACAAAGGCCTGGGGCCGGCCATCCGCTATTCAGCACCCTACTTCGGAGCGGTATTTCTGACATTGGCGGGACTGACGGCGTTCCGGCTGCACTACTTCGGGTATCCATTCCCCAACACCTATTACGCGAAAGTGTCGAGCAACCCCCTGGACAACATCGTCCAGGGCTTTCACTACGTGGTGGGATTCCTGAATTCGAGCTTCCTGGCGATACCCTGCGTCCTCGCGGTATTGCTGGCTCTGTTGATCGGCGCACAGGCGTTGTGGACGAGCGTCCGGTCGAAGACACCTCTGACCCCGGCGCACAACATCATGGTGTTGGTCGGTGGCACGCTGGCGGTGGTCGTGGCAACGCTGATCCTGGAGGGCGGCGATCACTTTCCAGGTTTCAGAATGTTGCAGCCGTATGTCCCGCTGCTGTCGGTCACGCTGCTGCTCTACGTTCCGTTATTGGCTGGCTGGAGCCGGTTGTCGCTCAGCCGGTCAGTCGGATTTGCCTGGTGCGCAGGCGTGGTGGTGGCCACTTTGATCGCCAGCTATTCGGGTTTTGCGGCCTCCAGCAAAGGCCTGAAAGAGGATTTCTCACTCGCGGTGGACGGCCGGCGGATCGGGGATCTGCTCAACGAGCTGGGCGACTCGCGGGCCGATCTGGGAGTGATCCCTGCCGGCGGCATCGCGGTCACCTACCACGGACGAGTGCTCGATCTGCTGGGACTCAACTGGGTTGAGATGGCTCACGCCTCCGGCCGACGCGTGGGAATGGTCGGCCACAGCAGTTTCAATCTGGACGTGTTCTGGAAACATCCGCCGGAGCTCATGCTGCCGGACCTGGCGAAGCCCGACGGCTTGGTCAATGAGAAGCAGACTCCCGCCAACTTCGAGCTGTGGGTGCTGCACGGTTTGATGAATCAGCGGCAATTCCGCGAAGAGTACAGCCCTGTACTCATACACGCAGCTGGCGGCACGGTGTTTGCCTACGCGCGCGAAAGCTTCGTTGACAGGCATCAGGGCGACGCGCGGGTTGAAGTACTGCCCTGGTCGCGCTTCAGGGACGCGACTCCGATCGCTCGAGCCGCAGAGAATTGAATTCGGCCTGGTGCTCTTCCGCCCAGGTCCATACGCCGCAGAACGCTCCGCACAAACTGCTGCCCAGCGGGGTCAGGTGATACTCCACCTTGGGCGGGACTTCCGGGTAAACCTTGCGCACCACAAACCGGTCCTGCTCCATCTGGCGCAATGTTTTCGTCAACATCCGCTGACTGATGCCGCCCACGAGCTGGGCAATGCGCGTAAAGCGCAACGTACCGTTCTGATTCAGCACTTCCAACACGCACATGGTCCACTTGTCGGCGACCCGCCCGATGACCTGCAGCACGATCTCATCGAGCTCGGGTGTCGACGGGACGCCTTGCGGTGTTACAAAGATGACCTTGCGGGCGGTCTTCTTCTGCCTTGCCATTAGTTACTCCTGTGTAAGTATGGCACGAGTGGGTGCCTACTTCCGAAGCGTAAGTGATGCGACTATTCTGCCAGCCCGGTACGAGGAGGTCTCATGAAAGTTGCCCAGATCAGTCAACCCAACGCCGCGTTCGAGATTGTCGAGCGGGAAGTGCCGCAGCCGCAGGCTCGGCAGGTGCGTATCAAGGTGCAGGCCTGTGGTGTTTGTCACAGCGACATGTTGACGGTCGTGGGTGCAGTCCCCGGCATTCAATATCCCCGCGTGCCAGGCCACGAGGTCGTCGGTCTCATCGACGCCGTCGGCGCGGACGTGCCGGATTGGAAGAAAGGCATGCGTGTCGGGGTCGGTTGGCACGGTGGCCACTGCGGCCATTGCAGCTCGTGTCGGCGTGGGGATTTCCTGACTTGCAAGGAAGGCAAGATTCCGGGCATTTCCTACGATGGCGGTTACGCCGAGTACATGATTGCGCCGTTCGAAGCACTCGCCGCGATCCCCGACGAGCTGAAGTCTGAAGATGCCGCGCCACTGCTGTGCGCGGGGATTACAACATTCAACTCGTTGCGCCACAGCGGTGCGCAGGCCGGCGACCTGGTCGCAGTATTGGGAATCGGCGGCCTGGGTCACCTGGCCGTGCAATTCGCGCGCAAGATGGGATTCAGGACGGTGGCGATCGCACGCGGAGCGGACAAGGCGCCGCTGGCCAAGAAGCTGGGCGCGCACATCTACCTCGACAGCACCCAACAGGATGTAGCGGCAGAGTTAACCAAGCTCGGCGGTGCGAAAGTCATTCTGGCTACCGTGACGGATGCGAAGAGCATGAGCTCGGTGCTCGCGGGACTCGGAGTTGACGGCAAACTCGTGGTACTCGGCGTCAGCACGGAGCCGATCCAGGCTGCACCGCTGCTGTTGATTTCAGGGCGCCGCTCCATCTCCGGATGGCCTTCGGGCACCGCGATTGACTCCGAAGACACTCTGAAATTCAGCGTGCTGTCGGATGTGCGCCCGGCGGTTGAGACGTTCCCGCTGGCGAAGGCGGGCGAAGCGTATCAGCACATGATGAGCGGCAAGGCGCGCTTTCGCGTGGTCCTCGTACCTTAAGTCTGGGTTAAGGAATCATGTGATTAAATGGGATCGTCTTGTCGAGGAGGTGGCGATGCGATCCCGTTTTTATTCGGCCTTACTGTTGGCGACGGCCACGGCACTCCTGATCTGCGGTGCATTTGTGGCACGCACGGCTCACCCTGAGAGCTCATTCTCGGAGCCGGGCGCACCAGCGGTACATCAGCACTACGAGTAACGCAAAGGCCGCGCTGCCCACGATCATCGCGGCCCCGTCAGCGAAACTATCGCTGACCAATTGAAGCGGAAAGTCCTTGCCTGAGAAGGCAACGATCCCCGCGAGCACGACCCCGATCAATCCCTCGCCTACGATGAGACCCGACGCAAGCAGCACACCGAGCTGCTTTATACGCGCCGGATTCGGACGCCGATCGGCGCGCCGATCGAAGTACCAGCCCACCACCGAGCCGACTACGACCATCAGCGTACTTTGAGTCGGCAGATACATGCCCAGACCCACCGCCAGCGGCGACAGATGGGCGCCCGGAAATGAGCGGCGCACGACGGCGTCGATGATGATCATGGCAAAGCCGATCCCGATGCCGATGCCAATCAGGCTCCAGTCAACATTGTTTTCCAGCACGCCCTGAGCCAGGGCGGCCATCAGGCCTGCCTGGGGTGCCGGCAGCGCGTTATCCCGATGCGGGCCGGGCGCGCCGGCGAATCCGTAGGCATGATTTACGAGGTCGAGCACTGGAGGAATGATCGCAGCGCCGGCGATGACGCCGATGATGAGCGCGACCTGCTGCTTCCAGGGTGTGGCCTCCACGAGTTGGCCGGTTTTCAAATCCTGAAGGTTGTTGTTGGCGATACAGGCCACCGCGAAAATCACTGCTGTCACAAACAGCGCGAAGGCGACGAGCGCATGACCGCCGCCTGCCGGCAGGCTCGAGCGAACACCGAATACCAGCAGCAGGGAGGCCCCAAGCACCGCGAGAATACCGATCCCAGACAGCGGACTATTGGATGAGCCGATGAGGCCGGCCATGTAGCCGCAGACCGCGGACACGAAGAAACTCATCAACACAACGTAGATCAAACCACAGATGACCAGAGTGACCATATGATCACGCAGCACACCGCCCGAATCGAAATTCGCGAGCACAACGGCGATGGGCACGACACACAACAGGGTCAACAAGCCGATGACGCGGACCGAGATGTCCTGATCGGTCCGGGGAAAAGTCTCCGAGGTGGCGGAGCGGCGGGCCTTTGAGGCGGCCAGTGTCGAGCGCAGACCGCCGATAACGGGACCTATCAGTTTGCCGAGCGTCCAGAGGGACGCCACCAGGATCGTGCCGGCACCCACGAAGCGGACCTGATGCCGCCAGGTGTCGGTCGCGAGCTTTGCGACCGACAACGAGCTGTCGCTCACGAGGGCAGTGAAATGCGGAACGCCCCAGCCCCACGCGATCAGTAACCCCACGAGCATCGCAACGCCGACCCACAGGCCGATCAGGTGGCCGATTCCAAACAGCGCGAACGACAGGAGGAAGTCGAAACCGGTGACCCCGCCGCGATTGCCCACGCGAAAATAGGAAACGAGATCACCGGCGAATGCTCGGGTACCGACCACGATTGCAAAGAATCCTGAAACGAGGGAGCCCCACAGGAGGGCCTTCAGTCCGGCGCGAGCATCCTCAACCGCATCCTTGTGGGCGCCCGCACCCCCGCCGACCTTGAGGACTTCGGCACAGGCCACTCCCTCCGGGTACGGCAGGTCCGAATGGGTGACCAGCGCGCGGCGCAGCGGAATCGAATACAGCACGCCCAGCACGCCGCCCAGGGCGCAGATCAAAGCGGACGTCCAATAGGGAAAGCCGCTCCACCAGCCGACGATGACGAGGCTGGGTAATACGAAGATGACCGAGGACAGCGTTCCGGCAGCGGACGCGACCGTCTGGACGATATTGTTCTCCTGGATGGTCATGCCCTTGAAACCGCGCAGGACGGCCATGGAGATGACGGCCGCGGGGATGGAGGTCGAGAAGGTCAAGCCGGCCTTGAGGCCGAAGAAGACGTTGGCGGCCGTGAAGACGACCGTAATCAGCACCCCGAGGACGATGCCCCGGACGGTCAGTTCCGTCGGCTCAGCCGGTGTCGAATTCATGCGGCGCGCACCCCTGGAGTTTCTTTTTGCCATTATCCGGTATCTGTGGGCGGATTTTGCACAAAAACCACACATGTGTCCAACCTGCAGGGTGTTTGAAAGCTAACCAACACCAACACCCTGTTGGTAGATCCTCGAATTCCTTGACCGTGGCGCGGACCGCGTGTGAGGATCGCGCCGCGTGGCAGTCCCCAGCTGTCACCTAACAACCGACGGTCTCATCAAGGAGTGCTCATGAAACCAACTCGAAGCTTGGATTGGCGCCTGTTGCTGTTGCCGGTAGCGGCCTGCTGTGTGCAGGCAGCGTCCGCCGCACCGGATTCGGAAGCGATTGCGCGGGATAACTGGCGCGAGTTCATGTCACGCAACCCCGCGGCGGAGCCGGGCTGCTTCCACGCCGCGTATCCAAACTATCTGTGGGAAAAGACCGAGTGCCTGGCCATACCCCAGAACCATGTGCATCCGGTTCGCCGGCAACCCGCCGGCGGCCCCGCGGCGCAGGTCACGGGGAACGGCAATGATTATGTCGCCCAGGCGGCGGGACTGATCAGCGCCACGCTGGGAACATTTCCAAAAGTCACCGGCGTCACATCGGAACGCAGTGTCGGCGTGGCCGCGTTCGGCGGCGGGGGCATCCTCGGCCCGAATGAGTACACACTGCAAATCAACACCAATTTCACCGGGACCACGTCGACCTGCGCGGGTCATAGCGGCTGCACGGTGTGGCAGCAGTTCATTTATTCGCCCGATTACAACGTGAACGGCCAGGCCGCTGTGTTCATGCAGTATTGGTTGATCGGCTGGGGCAATTCGGCCTGTCCCCGCAGCTGGATGAGCGCCGGTGGCGGCGATTGCTTCCGCAACAGCAACTTTGTGGCCGCGCCCGACATACCGATCACCTCGCTCGGCAGCCTGACCCTCTCGGGTAGCGCCGTAGCGGGTGGCAACGACACTGTTGTATTCAACAGCGGCACTCATGCTTATTCCATCAGTGGTGCCGACAGTGTGGTGAATATCGCGCAGGTCTGGAGGCAGTCTGAATTCAACGTGGTAGGCAATGCGGGGGGCTCGCGCGCCAATTTCAACAGCGGCTCTTCTGTAACCGTGAAGATCGCGTTGACCGATGGCTCCACCGCTGCGCCGACCTGCGTGGCGGGCGCCGGATCCACGGGTGAGACCAATAACTTGAATCTGGGAGCGTGCACGGCCTCGTCCGGGACCACGCCGTCGGTGCAATTCACCGAGTCCAACTAAAGGGGGTTAACATGCACAGCTCCATTCCTCGGGGAGCTGTGCATGCCCAAGATCGATCTGACGGCCGTACCGGTTCGCAAGGGCTCGGGCTATCCGGCGGAATTCGCGGGGCCTTGCGCCACCCGCACGCGGCAGCGCCTCGGGGATGGCGGGGGCTTGAAGGACTTCGGTGTCAATCGGATGACTCTGCCGCCCGGCGGGTGGTCGAGTCAGCGCCACTGGCACAGTCACGAGGATGAGTTTGTGTATGTGCTCGAAGGCGAGCTGACACTGGTCGAAGATGACGGCGAGACGGTCTTACGAGCGGGTGATTGCGCAGCCTTTCCCAAGGGCACCGGCAATGGGCATCACATGATCAATCGCGCCGCTGTGATGGCCGTTTATCTCGAGGTGGGTTCACGCAACCCGGCGGATCTCACCACCTGCTCTGATATCGATATGAAGAGCGCGAATTCGGACGGCCGGTTTGTGCACAAGGACGGGACGCCTTACTAGGAACAGCAGCGCTGGCGTTTGATGCAGCGCGCGTTCATAAAACAGCGCAATGACCGTGCTACGCTTTGGGAGCTATGCAGTCGAAATATGTCCCTGCAATTGATTCGCTCCGTGCGCTTGCTGTTATATCCGTAATCATCTATCACCTGCATGGTCCCTGGTTGCCAGGTGGATTTGCGGGCGTCGATGTCTTCTTTGTGATTTCAGGCTATGTGATCAGCCGGTCGCTGGTCGCACTGCCGAGCTCAGGATTCATCGGTTTTACCGGCGCCTTCTACGGTCGCCGCATCCGCCGCATCGTGCCGGCCCTGATCGTG
>Ga0181534_10003019_pt1 | contig 10096 bp, 8 predicted proteins | sample PEATcosm2014_Bin_37_FD_119758 | JGI IMG/M metagenome (GOLD analysis project Ga0181534, IMG submission 119758) | Peatland microbial communities from MTU Mesocosm Facility, Houghton, MI, USA - PEATcosm2014_Bin17_10_metaG | ecosystem: Environmental > Terrestrial > Soil > Wetlands > Peat | place...
GCCGGCGCCGGCACCGGTCCGGGTGGCGATGGCCCCCACGTCGATCTGGGTGGGGGTGACACCGGGTGCGGTGGTGGCGGCCCCGCTGGCGGCGGTGCCCAGGCCGGCGGTGAGCACGAGCGACAGGCCGGCGATCGTCGCCGAGGTACGGCCGAGCCGTCGACCTGTGGATCGACGCCACGCGTTCCCCCGTGTCCATGTGCCGCTCATCCGGTGCATCCCCCTGCGCCGCCCTCCCCGTGGACTCCCCCCCATCGGTGTCCACGTCGACGAGAACGTAGCGCCGGGAACGACGCCGTTCAACAGCGACCGCAGCTCACCGGCCGGCCCGGGGAGTCAGGCCGCACCGTCGGCCCGCGTGGTCAGGCTGCGAAGTCAGGCGGCCGGGTCAGGCCGTCGGGTCGGGCCGTCGGGTCAGGCCGTCGGGTCAGGCCGTCGGGTCAACCCTTGAGGTCAGCGGCCAGTTGGCTGAAGTTCGGGATCCCGAGGCCGGTGGCCTCGTTGTAGGGCAGTCCCGCGGTCCCGGTGTAGAAGACGTTGTCGTTGCCCGTCCCGGTCTGATCCAGCGGGGTCAGCGGCGAGTGGGCCGAGGTGGCCAGGGGGTAGATGAGCGGGTTCAGGAAGCCGACCCGGTGACCCAGGTAGGAGTCGATGACAGCCGTGGCCCCGTTGAGCTGGGGAGCCACGAAGCTGGTGCCGCCCCACCCTCCCTCCAGCACCGGCTCGTTGACGCCCGCCCACGAAGGCTCGTAGAGGAGGTACCCGCTGAAGGGGTCGGCGTCGGTCGACAGGTCGGGCACGGCCCGGCCGGTGCCCTCCCCGCTCACCGTCTTCGGGGTCTTGTTGAAGATCCACGCCGTCGGCTCCTCGATCCCGCCGACGTTCTTGACCCCCACCGGGGTCAGGTTCGCCACACCCTGATAGGAGGAGGTTCCGGCCACTCCCTGTTGGTAGCTGGGCTTCGGCTCGGCGACGCTGAAGCCGCCGCCGCCGCCGGCCACGTTGGCGATGGCCGTGGCGCCGAGGGTCTGGCCCATGCTGGTGGCCATGGCCGGCCACAGGTAGTCCCAGCCCCAGGCCCGCTGGGCCGGCACCGACACCGTTGCCGATCCACCGGTCCCCGTGAGGGTCCCGCTCCAGGGCAGGGTGGTCCCGCCCGATGCCGTGATGTACGGGCTGTCAGCGGGGGTGTCGACGGCCAGGTTGGTGGAGCCGAGGTCATCGGAGGCGTCGTAGGCCCCTGCATCGCCGGCCGCATCGAAGGCCGACTGGCCCTGCACCGCCAACTCGAGGAACGCCTCGTCGAAGGCGGCCTCGTAGGCCGGCGTCTCCGTGCCCGAGGCCACGGACGACTGCACGTAGGTCTCGGACTCCCCCCAGCTGGTCGAGACGCTGGAGGCCACGTTCTCGCTGGCCGCGTCGAAGAAGGCGTCGGCGAACCCGGCATCGGTGTTGGGGGCCTGGTAGACGACGACGTTGGCCCCGGTGGCCACGCCACCGGACTGCTCGACGTCGAGGTCGGTCTCGCCGGTTCCGCTGGCATCGCTCGGGGCGCCCGGGCCTCCGTCGATGTTCTCCACCGTCACCGTCCTGCTCCCGGCAGGCAAGCCCATCTCATGCTTCCAGAAGTACTGGGGCGCACCCGGGTCCAGGGCCGCCAGCGTCACGATCCCCACGGTCTGACCGGCACCGGTGGCGCCGGCCTGGGTGAGGGGGGTCAGCCCGTAGTCGGCGTCGTAGTTGGTCGGGAGGTTGCAGTCGTCCGCCGTGCCGGTGAGTTGCACGCAGCTGTTGGCACTGGCCGGCTGCGCGGCCGACGCCGCGGCGGCCACATGGACGGCGTGACTGGTGAATGGGCTGTAGTTGGTCAGACCGAACACGGCCAGCACGCTGCTGGCGATCGATGCCGGGAGCTTCGGGGTCTCAGCCGGACCGTGCACCGTCTGGGCCGGGATGCTCCCCTCGCCGGCCTCACCGTCCCGTGCGGGAACGTGGTACTCGAGCTGGGTGACCTCCAGGGCCTGGTCGAACTGTCCGGCCGTGCCGGTGGCCGAGACGTCGAGGCCGTCGGCGTAGGAGGCCGTCTTGATGCCGAACCGGGACAGGTACACCTCGAGCCCGTAGACCGTCGAGGGGCTCTGACCGTAGGCCTGGGCGAACTGGCCGACGGACAGGAACGAGTGCACCCCCTGGTCCACCGTGGCCTTCAGCTGGGCCTCGTCCCGAGCCTGCAGGATGAACGAGACGGCCTCGGGGGTGTCCGGCGGTGTGGTGCCGAACGACGTGGCACCGGGAAGCGCGTCGGCTTCGATCCCGTGGCCGACCGGCACGAGGTTCGAACCGACCGGGGTGGCCGCGCCGGACACCGAGGCCAGCGGGCCCACGACGGCCAGGGCACCGATGCCCAGTCCGGCTACCAGTCGACGTCGAGCGGAGCGCATCATGATGGCGGCACCTCTTCCTAGTTCCCTCGTACCTACCTGAGCACTGAACGGCGGCGGGCCCTCGACAGTCAGCGGTGGGGCGTGACGCTATAGGTGTGGGTCGGAGCGGTCCAACCCACACGGCGCGTTCCCACTGTGGGTGTCGGTCCTCGAAGGACATGGCCGAGTCGGTCACGAGCAGCGTTCGGATCGCCCGTGACACCCCGGCGTCACGGTGGCGATGGCGTGTGGGCCCACGCGGCCTGCTCGGCCTCAGGACAGCTCGGCGTCCACCGATGCGGCCTCGATGTCCAGGCGGCTCAGGATCCCCGGCACGATCCGCCGCTCGGCCATGCGCCCGATGCCGGGGATGGCCACCACCAGCTCCCCGTCCAGGTGCCTGACCGAGCCCGTGCCGGACGCGGCCACGCTGAACTGGGCGCTCCCGTGCAGCCGTCGGGGGTCCCTCTCGGCCTCGAAGGTGAGGGTGCCCGAGCACGTCGACCTGTCGACCCTTGCTTCTTGGATCCAGGCCAGGCGATCCGATCCCACCAGGCGCCGGACCATCGGATCGAGCGTGCCGGCGAACTCGTAGCGGAGCCGGACCAGGGCCCGGACCCCGTCGTCGGTGGATTCGAGCAGCTCGGGTCGGTCGAGATCAGGCAGGGTCAGGGCGACGGCGAAGGCCGGGTCGGCCAGGACCCCCAGAACCGCTTCCTTGGCGGCGTGGAAGGTGTGCTCGGCGTGGAAGTGCACGTGCCCGTCAGGCCAGCGCCTTCTGCAGGGCCGCCACCGTCTCATCCGTGGCCCGCCGGGCGGAGTTGAAGATGCTGTCCAGCCCGTAGAACCCGTGGAACATCCCGTCATACCGGGACGAGGTCACCTCCACCCCCGCCTCGGCCAGACGCTCGGCGTAGGCCTCGCCCTCGTCCCGCAGGGGATCGAACTCGGCGGTGATCACCAGCGCCCGAGGCAGGCCCGACAGGTCCTCGACGAACAGCGGCGAGGCATCGGGGTGACTCGGATCGGCCCCGTTCAGGTAGCTGTCCAGGAACCAGGTCATCGTGTCGGAATCGAGCAGGTACCCACTGCCGTTGGCGGCATGGGACGGGAGCGACCTCGTCATGTCGGTTCCGGGGTAGATGAGCAGTTGGAAGGCGATGGCGGGCCCACCCCGGTCACGGGCCCGCCGGGCCACCACGGCCGCAAGGTTGCCCCCCGCACTGTCCCCGGCCACCGCCAGCCGGGCCGCGTCGGCGCCGAGCTCGGCGGCATGGGCCGACACCCACGATGTGGCGGCGTCGCAGTCCTCGACCGCGGCGGGAAACCGGTGCTCAGGGGCCAGGCGGTAGTCCACGCTGACCACGACGGCCGGCACGCCGGCGGCCAGACGGTGGCACACGGTGTCGTGGGACGCGATGTCGCCGATGACCCAGCCGCCACCGTGGAAGTACACGACGACCGGAAGAGGCCCATCCGCCGTCGGCCGGTAGATGCGCACGGGGATCTCACCACCCGGACCGGGCACGACGCGGTCCTCGGTGGGGACGGGCTCCTCCGGCGGCCCGGCCACGGTGGCCAGCAGCGTGAACCCGGCCCGCGCCTCGTCGAGGGTCTGTCGGTACAGCGGTGGCGCGCCCAGCTCGTCGAGCTGATCAAGGAACGCTCGGGCTTGCGGGTCGAGGGGCACACGTCCTCCTGTGGTTCGGGGCCGGGCACCGGCTGCAGGCACCGGGTCGACCGTACTCGGGCTACGGGTGTGGCGCTCCCCCTCACTCCTCCGGGGCTCGGCGCGGGCGGTGCCGGCGGGCCTGTGCCAGCATGGCCCGGTGCGGGCGGGGGTCCGTCGTGCGAGGCACCAGGGGGAACAGGGTGGAAGATCTGACCGGCAAGGTAGCGGTGGTGACCGGCGGCGCTGCGGGCATCGGACGGGGGATCGTCGAGGCGCTGCTCGACGAAGGGGCGCAGGTGGTCATCGCCGACATCGAGGCCCCGGTGCTGGAGGCGACGGTGGCTTCCCTGTCGGTCCGCGGCGTCGTCCGGGGAGTCGTCACCGACGTCTCCGACCCCGCGTCGGTCGAGGCCCTCGCCGATCTGGTCTTTGCGGACTACGGGGCCTGCCACGTCCTGTGGAACAACGCCGGCGTGACCTCGGGAGGGGGTGGGAATCCCTGGGATCAGGAGCCGAACGACTGGCGCTGGTGCTTCGGGGTCAACGTCTTCGGGACGGCCAACGGGGTGCTGGCCTTCGTGCCCCGGATGATCGAGTCCGGCCACGACGGGGTGGTGGTGACCACGTCGTCCGGCGACGGGGGGATCGCACCGGTGCCCTACGCATCGGTCTACGCCTCATCGAAGGCGGCCATCAGCTGCTTCACCGAGGCCCTGGCCCACCAGTTCATCGCCCAGAAGACCAAGCTCTCGGCGTCCATCTTCTACCCGTCGGGCGGCCTGCTCGAGACGGGACTGTGGGAGGCGCAGCGCAACCGGCCCGAGGCCCTGGCCCGCCAGAGGCCCCGACCGCCGGCGCCGGGCACGACCTTCGCCGAGTTCAAGGCGACCCTGGCCGCGGCCGGGCGGCCGACCGACGTCGTGGACCTGGCCGAGCTGGGCCGGTTCGCTGTGCAGGGCGTGAAGGAGGGGCGCTTCGTCATCAGCCACAACCTCGATCAGGCCGGTCGGCTGCTGCACGCCCGGGCCGACGCCATCGCCACGGGGGCGCTACCGCCCTCCGCTCTCGACGGGCTGACCTGAGTGGGCACGTTGTTCGCCAACGGCACCAGAGAGGGGGACCCATGACCGACGCCCTCGGTCCGGACCACCGGTACACGGTGATCTCGGCCGACGCCCATGCCGGTGCCGACCTCACCGACTACCGCCCCTACCTGCCCGCCGCCTGGCACGACGAGTTCGACGCCTGGGCTGCCTCGTACGTCAACCCGTTCGCCGACCTGCTGGCCCCGACCGCCTACCGCAGCTGGGACTCCGACCGTCGGCTGGAGGAGAACGACGCCGACGGCATCACCGCCGAGGTGCTCTTCCCCAACACCGTGCCGCCCTTCTTCGAGGAGGGAAGCCTGGTGGCCCTGCCCCCCACCGATTCCGAGTACGAGCGCCGGTGGGCCGGGATCCAGGCCCACAACCGCTGGCTGGCCGACTTCTGTGCCCGGGCACCGGGACGCCGGGCCGGTGTGGCCCAGATCTTCGCCAACCGGATCGACGACGCCCTGGACGAGGTGCGCTGGGCGGCGTCGGCCTTCTCCCCTTTCGGGGGCATCCTGCTGCCGTCCCTCCCGCCCGGCTCGCCGCTCCCTCCCCTGTGGGATCCGGCCTACGAGCCGCTGTGGAGCCTGTGCGAGGAGCTGGGGGTGGTCGTCAACATCCACGGAGGAGGCGGCATCCCCGACTACGGCGATGCCGAGGTGGCACGGGCGATCATGCTGGTCGAGCTGCCCTGGTTCTCCCACCGGTCGGTGTGGCACCTGATCTTCGGCGGCATCTTCGAGCGCCATCCCGACCTGCAGGTGGTCCTCACCGAACAGGGCCTGGCCTGGCTGCCCCGGGGCCTCGAGACCCTCGACTGGTTCTACGGGCGCATGACCCTGGGGGATGCGGCCGAGGCCAACTTCTTCGGTGCCGCGGCGAAGGGTATGTCCATGACCCCTACGGAGTACTTCCAGCGCAACGTGTCGGTGGGCGCCAGCTTCCTCCGGGCCAGCGAGTCGGCCCTCCGTCACCAGGTCGGCGTGGACCGGATCATGTGGGGCGCCGACTACCCCCACTCCGAGGGGAGCTACCCCTACAGCCGCGAGGCGCTGCGCGCCGCCTTCGGCACCTGCGATCCGGTGGAGACCCAGGCCATGGTGGAGCTCAATGCGGCCGAGCGCTACGGCTTCGACCTCGAGATGCTGCGGACCATCGGGAGGAGGATCGGGCCCACGGTGGCCGAGGTGGCCACCCCCCTACCGGTGGAGGAGTACCCGACCGACTCCACGTGCAACGCCTTCGACCGTCACCAGGTGCTGCGTTCGTGGTGACCACCATGCCCTGACGACTGCCCGGTAGCTACCGGCCCGGTAGCCGCCGGCCCGGTAGCCGCCGGCCCGGTAGCCGCCCGCACGGCCCGCGGCTCAGACCGGGGGGGTCAGCCCGTACTCGGCTCTCCACCAGCGGGCGCCGGCCCGTTCCGCCGGATCGCTCATGAGCGACGGGTCCTGGCCCAGCGAGTCGGGGGAGGGACCGATCCGATCGGCGATGGGCTTGAGGGTGGCCAGGTCGAAGCCGTACACCTTGGCCGCCGTCAGTCCCAGCAGGTCGGCGGTGTCGTCCACCGGGATCCCGGCGAAGTCCGCCGTCAACCGCTCCGAGGTGTGGGGCCAGGTGCCCTCGGGGTGCGGATAGTCGGTCCCCCACATCACCACGTCGGTCCCGATGACGTACCGGCGGCGGAGCTCCTCCCGGGACATGGTCGAGGCGCCGATGAAGATGTTGGTGCCGAAGTAGTCCGAGGGGAGCTTGGAGATCTTCCCGGCCAGCATGGCGGCCAGCTTCTTGGTGGTATGGCCGCCGCCCATGTACTGGTCCCACTTCCACATCAGGTCCGGGGCCCAGTAGGCGGCGGCCTCGGTGACCACGAACTTGAGGTCCGGGTACCGTTCGAAGGCCCCGCTGAACAGCAGGTGCCACGCCGGGCGCACCGCCCACCAGACCACCTCGGCCAGGTAGACCCCGGTGTGGTCGCCGTACTCCTCCATGGGGGCCTCGCCGGAGTGGGTGTGGATGGGCAGGCCGGCCGCGGCACACGCCGCCCACACCGGGTCGTAGACGGCGTCGTTGTAGGGTGCCCGGCTCCGCCACATGGTGGGGATCATGATCCCCCGGATGCCGGGCTGGGCGGCCACCCACTCGATCTCGGCCACGGCCCGGGTCACGTCGTGGGTGATGGGCACGAGGGCGATGCCCCCCCGCCGGTGGGGCGAGTGCGAGCACATCTCGGCCAGGAACCGGTTGTGGGCGTGGGCCCCGGCGAAGGCCAGCTCGGGGTCCTCGATGGCCCCGGCGAACAGGCCGGCCCCGAAGGGCGGGGAGGCCATGCCGGTGATGGCGTCGGCGTCGGCGAAGAGCACGTCGGCCGCCACGCCGTCGGCGTCGAGCTCCTTGTCCCGGATGACGGGGTCGAAGGCCCCCTTCAACCCCTCTTCGTTGTCCTTCTCCCAACCCATGATGTAGTCGTAGTTGAAGGCCAGCGACTCCTCGCGCTGGGCTGTCCGCTCGGCCAGGTAGTCATCGAAGGCCGCGTGGTACGCGGAGTCGAGATAGCGCCGGTAGTCCTCACAGGCCAGGCCGGCGTGACCGTCGGCGGACACCACGATGTAGCGGTCGGAGCCGCGGCCGGGCACCTCGCTCATCCCTTCGCCCCCAGTACGGAGAGGTCGTCATACCGCTGGTGCATGAACGGGACCAACCACTCGGCCGGCACGCGGTCCACCACCTCACCGCGCTGGGACGAGGCGATCTCGGCGTAGTCGAACGACACCACGCGGCGCACCGGGAAGTCGGCGATGGGGTCGAGGGGGGCGTCCATCAGCTTGCACTCCCCGCTCACCGGACGGACCATCCGGGCCACCTCGTGCCGGCGGCAGTAGACGAAGGCCGGGTCCCCCTCCAGGCCGGTGCCCGACGGGTCGGGGAGCAGCTTGAAGTAGAAGTCGAGCTTGTCGATCTCGTAGCCGGGCGACTCGGCGCCCAGTGTCCCGCTCACCTCGGCCACGGTGGATCCCATGCGGCCGATCCGGGCGGTCAGGGTGTCGCCCTCCACCGACAGGCCCACCTCGGCGATCTTCTTGGGCTCGCCGAAGGTCTCCCGGCCCCCGATGGTGGCCTGCTCGGTGGTCATGGGCATGAACAGGGCGTACTCACCCTCGGTCTCCCCATGTCGGGCCCGGACCCCGAACCACCCGGCCCCGAACGGCTGGAGGCCGGTCCCCATGTCCACGACGGCGATGCGGAGCCGGGCGGTCGGGACCGAGGGCTCGAGTGGTCGGGGCAGGACGGCGGCGATGGCCTCCGGATCGGTCTCGAAGACCACGGTCACCGCCCGGGACCAGATGGGCGTGGTGGTCGCCTCCACCTCGCGGTTGCGCACCTGCTCCGGTGGACGGGCACCGTATCGGACGACTCCCATGACTCCCCCTTTACCGGGCGGACCGGGACGTCCGCCCCCTGGCAGTGTTGCATGTCGGGGACCGTGGCGCTCGGACGGACCTGCCCGCCCGGCGCCGATCCGCCCTCAGGTGAAGGCGTCTTCGGGCAGGGGGTAGGGTGCCGGCGGCAGTCCGGGCATGGGGTGGTGCCACCACAGCGTCTCCTCCACCCGGTGGGTGATGCGCCAGCCCGCCGGGGTGCGCTCCAGGCGGTCGTGGTAGCGGCCCCCGACCACGAACAGCCACGGCTCGCCGTCCACCACCATCTCGTTGGGGTTGTGGAAGTCGGAGCGGGCTCGCGCCGTGCCGGCGGGCATGTCGATGGTCACCGAGCGGTTGGCCACCAGGTGCTGGGTCCAGGTGAACAGGGGCAGCACCTGGGCCAGCCACTGGCGCACCTCGGGATACGGCCCGTGGATCCCCCCGGCCGAGCGGTAGTCGAGGTGGGCGTCGGGGGCGAAGACGGCGTCCAGCCGGTCCCAGTCCCGGTCGTCCACGGCGTTGGCGTATGCCGTCAGGAGGTCGTCGATCTCGAGACGGTCGGACGCGTACGGTGGGGGAAGGTCCATGGGTCGCGAACCTATCCCCGGCCGGGACGCCGATCGACCGGACGTCGCCGATCACATTCGACACCTCCCCCCGTCCAGCCCATGATGGACCCATGGGACATGGGGGCACCAGCGGTTGCGGCAGGATTCTGGGCCGGGTGGACGGATGACGGGCAGGCGCAAGGCGCGGTTGAGCCGCGAGGAGCTCCGGGCCCTGATGCTGGGGGCCGGGCGGGACATCCTCCACGAGGAGGGCATCGAGGCCACCACCGACAACCTCACGTTCAAGAGGGTCTTCGAGCGCGTGGAGCGCAGCACCGGGATCCAGTTGACCAACGCCTCGATCATCCGACGGGTGTGGGAGAACCAGGCCGACTTCCAGGCCGACGTGCTGTCGGCCATCGCCCGCGACGTGGAGCGACCGGAGGTGGACGAGAGCCTGCGGGCCATCACCGGCTTCCTCGAGGGATTCGACATCTCCACCGAGGCGTTGCGCATGGCCGCGGCCCGCCAACTGTGCCGCGTGGTCGGTGCGGCCAGCAGCGACACCTTGCAGGACTCGTCGAACTGGCCCCTGTGGATCTCGGTCGTGGCCATGGCCACGACCAGCTCGCCGTCGGAGCGCCGCAGCCGGGTCCAGTTCGCCCTCCAGGAGGGCTATACCAGCGTGACCGAGTTCTGGGAGGAGAACACCGCCGCATTCATGGCCGTCCTCGGTCTCCGGTTCCGACCTCCGTGGACCATGCGCGGGTACACCGTCACCACGACCGCACTCAGCGAGGGGTACGCCCTGCGCCAGCACATCGAAGGGCGGATGGACCCGTTCATGCTCCCCACCGGCCCGCAGGCCGAGCCCGAGGAGTGGACGGCGTTCGGCCTGGCCATGGAGGCCCTGGTCATGCAGTGCTTCGAGCCCGACCCC
>Ga0181534_10003020_pt1 | contig 10095 bp, 10 predicted proteins | sample PEATcosm2014_Bin_37_FD_119758 | JGI IMG/M metagenome (GOLD analysis project Ga0181534, IMG submission 119758) | Peatland microbial communities from MTU Mesocosm Facility, Houghton, MI, USA - PEATcosm2014_Bin17_10_metaG | ecosystem: Environmental > Terrestrial > Soil > Wetlands > Peat | place...
CCATTCGACGCGCGCCTGGATAAGGGACCGTCCAGTTTCGATGTCAAGCATGCGCTGGCCTTCAGCCTCTTCCAGGACTTGCATGCCGATCGCGTGCCGTTCCTCTATCCCTTGGGCAAGACCCTCACCGCCGGATGGCAAGTGCTCGGTATCGGGACCTTGCAAAGCGGCTTGCCATTCACTGTCTATTCAGGGATCCAACAGACGGGCGCGGGCGCGCAAGGTACGGACCGGCCCGATCAGACCGGCACGCCGGTTCTCTCCACCAGCCGCACCGTGCGCGAGGACTACTTCGGACTCGGCGCGGACAACGCCTCGTTCTTTTCGATTCCCATTGATGTGGCGGGCGGGACCGGCCCGAATCAGGGCGTCTTCGGCACGCTCGGCCGCAACACGTTCCGCGGCCCTGGCCTGCACGATTTCGACCTCGCCTTGATCAAGGACACGCCGCTTCTGGAGCGCGCCGGAGCCCCGCGCGCTTCGCTGCAATTCCGCGCCGAGTTCTTCAACGTGTTCAACATCGTGAACTTCGGCCTGCCATCGAATATCGTGCTGGGACCCGGCTTCGGCGAGATCAGCCGCACCGCGAGCAACTCCCGGCAGATCCAGTTTTCGCTCAAGGTGATCTACTAAGGGCTGTTCAAATTAGGGAGCGGTTGTCGGTTCTTCCCTTCTTTTCGCGCCAATAGCAGTGAGAGCTGTAACCGCGAATCGCAGGTTCGATTTGGGGAGGGCGGAAATGCACTCTCTTACGCGAGAGGAGATCACATTGATGAAACGAACATCCCTATTGCTGTCACTCTCTCTGGGGTCCTTCCTGACCACAGCAGCGTTTGGCATAACCGGCGCGCCAAGTGAGATTACCTACACCGACACCGCCGGCGTCCAGTGGATCTACGCCTTTGCAACAGGCAACAACGGCCACCTTGTGGCCAACTACTGGAACGGTTCCACCTGGCAGTGGGCCGACCTGGGTCTGCCCACGGGCGCCACGGCGGTGTACAGCCCTACGGCTATCACGTTCGCAAGCGGAGCAAATCAAGCGATCTATGTCTTTGCCGCGGCGAGTAATGGCCATCTGGTCGGTATCTCTTGGAACGGCGTTACCTGGCTATGGACCGACCAGGGATTGCCCGCGGGAGACTCAGCAGTGTACTACCCCACGGCGGTCACGTACGCGAGCGGAGCGAATCAATTGATCTACGTCTTTGCTGAGGCGAGCAGTGGCCATCTGGTCGTCAACCACTGGAACGGCTCCGCCTGGCAGTGGGCCGACCAGGGATTGCCGAGGCGCGCCAAAACAGTGAACAACCCTACGGCTATTACCTGGGCGGGCGGAGCGAATCAACAGATCTATGTTTTTGCCGAGGCCAGTAACGGTGACCTGGTCGTCAACTATTGGACCGGTTCGGCCTGGCAGTGGGCCGACCAAGGCCTGCCCGCTGGCGCCACGGCGGTGTACACACCTACGGCTATTACGTACGCCAGCGGACCGAATCGGCTGATCTATGTCTTTGCCGTGTCGAGTACTGGTCATCTGGTTGTGAACCATTGGAACGGCTCAACCTGGCAGTGGGCCGACCAGGGATTGCCGGCGGGCGCCTCGGCAGTGAACTCACCTTCGGCTATTACATACGCGAGCGGACCGAATCAACCGATTTTTGTCTTTGCCGTGGATGATAACTATCAACTGGTCGTCAACGATTGGAACGGGTCAACCTGGCAGTGGGCTAACCAGGGACTGCCAGAGGGCTTTTCGTCACTGTCTCACCCATCGGCTGTTACGTACGCGAGCGGAGCGAATCAGATGATCTACGCCTTTGTCAGAGGAAACACCGGGGCGCTGGTCGTGAACTACTGGAATGGCTATTCGTGGAATTGGGCCGACCAAGGAATCATGTAAACGGCGCTTCGACCCGGGAGATAGCTATCCGCGCCATTTGCGGGCTAGCAGGTTGAACCCTCAGCTTTCATTACTTTCGCCGATTCAGGCGCCTGGCGCTTCCGAGGAAGCCGTCGGCGTTGGTTGTCGACTGCGATTGGCCGCCCGGCGCCGCTTCATCTTCGACGCGTGATACACTCGACGGTGTAGCGCATCAGCTACAGCGCATGGTTTGCCGGCAATTCAAGTGGAAGCCAGGGAGCGGAAAGTCTTATCTTATAAAAGCGCAAGTGGCCGGTTCCCCTACCGCGAGCGGCGAAATGACCTCAAGGATGAGGAAACCCACGTCGCTGTCGACGTTCGCATCACTCGCATCGCAGCCGGCAATTTCGGGGACTCGCGTCCTGTCGGGGACGGGGTCTCTGAATCGAGAATCAACTTTGGACCGGGGCACAGGATTTATTACGGAATCGACGGCGACGAGGTCCTACTATTATGCGGCGGCGACAAATCCACTCAAGACGCGGACCTAACCCGCGCCAAAGAACACTGGAAAGATTACAAACGGCGGAACCGCGCATGGAAAGGCCGGCGGAAGATGAACTAGATGGGCTTATGGGCAGGTTAGCGGATCCCCAATATTGTTCAAAGTACCTATCCGCCGCTTTCCGCGACTCTGCGGGGACTTTCCTTGTAGCGCTACGTAACGCTGCGCGCGCGCAAAAAGGCATGACCAAACTTGCCGCTGAGGCCGGCGTCAATCGGGAAAACCTTTATCGCATGCTGTCCGAGCGGGGGAACTCTCGGCCCGATACCCTGTGGGCGGTCCTGAAAGTAATCGGGCTTCAGGTGTCCCTCGAACCGGCGACATCTCAAGCGCCCAGCCGGCCAAACGCGTCGCCATGAGCGGCCCATCAGTCCTTCCGTCGTCCGCATGGTGGGATTGCTCCCTGTTGCGCCGTGACTCAGGGATTATCCTACAGCATGGTAATCATAATCTCAAACGCGCCCGATAACTTCAAAGGCACCCGACGAAATCATGCACCGGGAGGAGCGAAGGAGCCACGCCTGCCGGACCTGCCAGCGACGTTCAGGGATCTCCGCCCGCGCTGGAAAATCGCTGGGTCTCCCGCGCGTGCCCGACCAGCTCAGGCCGTTATTGCCGAGGCTTGCGCCACCGTTTTAGGAGGTCGGTGAAGGGGATTTCCAACGCCGTAAAGGTCGTGGCCATGAGGAGCGAGGTTATCGCGATCCGCGCTAACACCAAGCCTGCCATCGCGACCGGCATGAGCCCGGCGCGAGGTAGTGACTTGAATGCCGGAACCGCGTCAAGCACACCCATTGGAAGTCCAAAGCCGAGCAGGTTTACGATAATCCTGACGTGCAAAGGGCTGTCCGGTTGCCTGGCGCGCCGCCACAGCGCCGACAAGCTGTTGCGCGCGGTGCGCTCAGCGTCGGCCAAGCGAAGCCTCGATCTCCCGTGTGACCGGCTCAGGCGGCTCGCTGGAATTGAAATAGAATTTCCAATCGCCGCCGCCCAGAGTCTTCGCGGGTCACCCGCTCGAGAACTTCTTCATCGTGGTCCATAGCAAATCCAATGCTGATGATTTTCCTTGTTCTGAATTGTAGCGGATTCCATGCCGACCCGCCTCAATCCCCCCGCGAATACTCCGGCTCCGCATGCCGCGCCAGTGGCGCCAGCCGCTGGCTCCGGTAGTGATACGCCGCGCCGATAAACGCCTTGAACAACGGATGCGGCTCCAGCGGCTTACTCTTGAACTCCGGATGGAACTGGCAACCCAACATCCAGGGGTGCGCGGGAATCTCGCAGATCTCCACGTATGTCTGGTCTGGCGTCTCGCCGGTGATGCGCAGCCCGCACGCGGTCAGCCGCTCCTCATATTCCCGGTTGAATTCGTAGCGATGCCGGTGCCGCTCGCTGATCTCCCGCACGCCATAGGCTTTTTGCGCGACGCTGCCCTCGGTCAGCAGGCACGGCCACGCCCCCAGCCGCATGGTGCCGCCCAGGTCGTCGATGCCCTTCAACTCGCGCAGCTTGAAGATTACCCGGTGCGGCGTGCCCGGATTGAATTCGGTGGAATCCGCCTGCTCCAGGCCGCAAACGTTGCGCGCGAACTCGATTACCATGGTCTGCATGCCCAGGCAGATGCCGAAGTATGGCACCTGGTTCTCGCGCGCGTAGCGAATGGCGTTCAGCATGCCGTCGATGCCGCGCTTGCCGAAACCGCCCGGCACCAGGATGCCGTCGTAGCCTTCCAACTGCCGGTCCCAGTCGGGCCCGTTCACGCCCTCGGCCTCGATCCAGTTGATGTTCACCTTGAGCTGGTGCGCCAGGCCGCCATGCAACAGCGCCTCCTTCAGGCTCTTGTAGGAATCCTCGTACTCCACGTACTTGCCCACCAGGCCGATCGAGACTTCGTCCATCGGATGCTGCATGCGGCCCAGCATGGCGCTCCAATGGCTCATATCCCGCGGCCGGCCGTCCAGCTTCAGCATCCGCACGATCATCTCGTCCACGCCTTCGTCGGCGAATACCAGCGGCACTTCGTACACCGAAGGAACATCGCGCGCGGTCACCACGGCGCGCGCATCCACGTCGCAGAACAGCGCGATTTTGTCCTTCATCTCCGATCCAATAGAGCGCTCGCAACGGCACAATAGAATGTCCGGCTGGATACCGATGGCGCGCAGTTCTTTCACGCTATGCTGCGTGGGCTTGGTCTTCAGTTCCTGCGCGGCCGCGATCCATGGCACCAGGGTTACGTGCACGAAGGCGCAGTTGTCGCGGCCTTGCTCGTGGCGCATCTGGCGGATGGCCTCCAGAAACGGCAGCGACTCGATGTCGCCCACGGTTCCGCCGATTTCCACGATGACCACGTCCACGTCCGCCGCGACTTTGCGCATGGCCGCCTTGATCTCGTTGGTCACGTGCGGGATCACCTGCACCGTCTTGCCCAGATAGTCGCCGCGGCGTTCGCGCGCGATGATCTGCTCGTAGATGCGGCCCGAGGTCAGATTGTTCGCCTGCGTGAGCTTGGCGTGCGTGAAGCGCTCGTAATGGCCCAAGTCCAGGTCGGTTTCGGCGCCATCGTCGGTGACGAAGACCTCGCCGTGTTGGAACGGGCTCATGGTGCCCGGGTCCACGTTTAGGTAGGGGTCGAACTTCTGCAGGGTTACGCGCAGGCCGCGGCTCTCCAGCAGGCACGCGATGGAAGCCGCCGCGATGCCCTTGCCCAACGAGGAGACCACGCCGCCGGTCACAAATACGTATTTAGCCATATGGTTTCGCAAGTTCGATCGAAGCCTCGAACAGCTTCGATACACGTTCCAGATCCTCTGGCGTATCCACGCCCAGCGATTCGTAATCGGTCTCGACTACCCGGATGGAGTAGCCATTTTCCAGCGCGCGCAACTGCTCCAGCCGCTCCACCTGTTCCAGCGGCCCTACCGGCAGATCCGAATATGCCAGCAGGAAATCCCGGCGGTAAACGTACAGGCCAACATGTTTGTAGTGCGCCACTCCCGAGTCGCGACCGTCAGGGAGCGGTAGATACGGAATCGTGGAACGCGAAAAATAGATTGCGTTGCCGGCCCGGTCCGTGACCACTTTCACCACGTTCGGATCGCCGATCTCGCGCGGATCTTCGATGCGCTTCTTCAGCGTCCCCATCACGATATCGTCGTCGTGGAGCAATGGCAGAATGGCGGCGTCAATCGCGGCGGGATCGATCAGCGGTTCGTCGCCCTGGATGTTGACCACCAGTTCGGCTGTATCGGAAGATGCAACTTCGGCGACGCGGTCGGTACCCGACAAGTGGTCCGCGCGCGTCATACGCACGGGTGCACCGAAGCCGCACGCCGCGTCCGCAATGCGTTCATCGTCGGTAGCGATGGTGACGCCAGTCAGGTAGCGGGCCTGGGAGGTGCGTTCGAACACATGCTGCAGCATCGATTTGGAGCCGATTCGAGCGAGAGGTTTGCCTGGGAAACGGGAAGATGTGTAACGCGCGGGGATAACGCCCAAAATTTTACGGCGCACACGAGATTCTACCATAAAAACGCTGTGCTACACTCATGGAAGAAGGAAAGGCTGGGAAGCTGTGACAGGCCTGCGATTTAGCCGCGTTTTGGTAATGGCCAGCGTCGTCGCCCTTCTCCTGATTTCCTTGGCCCTGGCTAGCGGAAACGCTAAGGGAAAGGCCGATGACAAGCCGGGCGCGGACGCGCAGGTTTCCATTGTTCCCCGTCCTAAGGCGCCGGTGCCGAGCGAGGTTCTGCCCAAAGGCAACATTAGGGTGGATACCACGCTGGTGTTGATCCCGGTCACCGTGACCGACCCGCTCAACCGGTTTGTGACGGGACTGGAGAAGGACAACTTCCGGGTCTTCGAGGACAAGGTCGAGCAGCAGATCGCGCAGTTCTCGAGCGAGGATGCTCCGTTGTCGGTAGGTATCGTCTTCGATTGCAGCGGCAGCATGGGAAATAAATTGGAAAAATCGCGCCAGGCGGTAGCTCAATTCTTCAAGACGGCCAATCCGGAGGACGAATTCTTCCTGGTGGAATTCAGCGACCGCGCCGAGCTGGCGATTAAATTCACCACCAGCCTGGAGGAAATCCAAAACCGTCTGACTTTCACCCAGTCCAGGGGCAAGACAGCGCTGCTCGACGCCGTGTACCTGGCTTTGCACGAGACCAGGAAGGCCAAGAATCCGCGCAAGGCCCTGCTGGTCATCTCCGACGGCGGCGACAACAACAGCCGCTACACCGAAACGGAAATCAAGAACCTGGTGCGCGAAGCGGACGTCCAAATCTATGCGATCGGAATTTTTGAGTCGGCGGCCACCCGCGGCCGGACCGCGGAGGAGTTGGCCGGCCCCAGCCTGCTGAGCGAGATTGCGGAACAGACCGGCGGGCGGCACTTCCCGGTGGAGAACCTTAACGAACTGCCCAACATCGCGGAGAAGATCGGCATCGAGTTGCGCAATCAGTATATTATCGGCTACTCTCCGAAGAACCTGGAAAGGAATGGCAAATACCGGCGGGTCCAGATCAAACTGGTGCCACCCCGCGGGCTGCCTCCTCTGCGGGCGTTCTGGAGACTGGGCTACTATGCTCCTACCCAATAAAAGAGTCCTGACATCGGCGCTGGGCGCCCTCGTGGTTTTTGGCCTTTGGGCGGCGGATACGCCCGGGCAAACCACGGTCATTCACGTAGACACGCGCCTGGTGGTCTTGCACGCGACGGTAGTGGACAAGACCGGCCACCTGGTGGTGAACCTGCCGGAAGACGCCTTCCAGGTTTTTGAAAACGGCGTGCCGCAAATACTGAAGGTATTCAAGCGCGAAGACGTCCCGGTTTCCATGGGACTGGTGATCGACAACAGCGGCAGCATGCGCGACAAGCGCGCCAAGGTGGAGGCCGCCGCCCTGGCGCTGGTGAAGGATTCCAACCCGCAGGATGAAGTCTTCATCGTCAATTTCAACGACGAGGCTTTCCTGGACAAGGAATTCACCAACGACGTGAAAGACCTGCAGGAAGGCCTGGCGCGCATCGATTCGCGCGGCGGCACGGCCATGCGCGACGCCATCCGCATGTCCATCGACCACTTGAAGGAAAAGGCCAAGAAGGACAAGAAGGTGCTGGTGGTGGTGACCGACGGCAACGACAACAGCAGCTTGATCAGCGCCGAAAACCTGGTCAAGGCCGCGCAGGATAGCGGCGTCCTGATCTATAGCGTGGGCCTGCTGAGCGAGGAAGAACGCCGCGAAGCGAGACTCTGCCGGCGGGCGCTGGAGCTGCTATCCACGGTCACGGGCGGCGAATCCTATTTTCCCAAGGACGTGTCGGACGTGGATCGCGTCGCCCACCAGGTGGCGCGCGACATCCGCAATCAGTACACACTGGGGTACACGCCGGTGAATATTGCCTTGGATGGGTCGTTCCGGCAAATCAAGGTGACGGCCAACGGGCCGAACCGGCCGACGGTGCGCACGCGTTCCGGGTACTATGCCACGCCCGACGGCATCGGCGCTACAGCCGCGGCGCGCAACTCCGGCAGCAATTGATGTGGCTGGTGCTCTGGCGGCTCACCCGCGGTTACCGCTTGACGCCTTGGCGCAGTCCCTATCTCCGCTGGCGCATGGAAACCTATTGGGGCCTGCACGCGGACCAAATTAGCTTCGCCGATTTCTGGCGCTTCGCTTGGCAGAGGCGCACCGACTTAGTACGGTATTTGCGCTGGGCGAAACGGCAGGGGCGGGTGCGCGGGCCGGCCGGCCATCACGGATCGTGGGAGTGAATGTCAGTTAGCCCGCCAACGGCGCGTCCGGAGGATCGAACAGGGACGGCCTGCCCCGAGACAAGCGAACCTCCGGCGCCTGGTAAATCACGGCGTTGCCAATAACCGTGGCGGGATTCCTCACGCCAAACGTATGTGTTCGCCCACCGCGGCCCTCTTCCGCCCGACTGCCCTCGTACTTCCACTGCTCCTTCCGGAGAAACGGAATATCGACGCGCCAGACGACAACTGTCCTGCCGCGCTTCATCCGCTTGGTCGGATCGATGGCGTAGCGCCACACGATATACCAGCCCGGATGATCGTAATGCGACTGAATCGCCCACGGGCGGGTGCTGCCCTTCGACTCCAGCGCCTCATTCGGCGGCGGAGACGGCTTGCCGCCGAGCGAAAGGTCCGGAAAACGCTGCTGCGCCACATCCGGGTGCTTATGCTTCTTATAGGGACTTAGCGAGTCCAGGGCAAGCACGCCGAAGATGCCGACGATGCCGCTAAAGACATTGGCCTGCTCGAAGTACAGGTCGATCAACTCCTCGGTTTTTTCTTCCACGAAATCGATGGCGCCCCTCAGGTGCGCAATCGTCAGCCCCGGAGGCAGCCTCACTGCATCGTCGAATCCGTTACGAGACAGCGCCAATCTTGAGTTGACCCTTTCCGTTCAAGGATACAACATCGCCCGTTTTGATAATACGGGTTGTCCCGTTCACGGAGAGCGCCGCCAATGCCGGAATTGCCTTGGCCGCGATATCGAAGTACGTCGCGTCGGACTCCACCCCGATGCTTCGATACGCCACAGCAGCAGCAGCAGCAATCGTAGAACCGGCGCCCATAAAGGGATCCAGCACGACACCTTCCCCGAGCGGTAGGCAAGCCCGCACGATCTGCCGCATGAACGCTTGGGGCTTCAAGGACGGGTGCGGAGCAATCCGGCGCTCCTCCGCTCTGGTCGGCGCGGACGCGATCACGTCGGTGAACGGCGCATCCTTGGACGGTCGCCTTAGCCCCCCGGTCCCCCATCTGCGCAGATTATCTTGCACCCGCCCTTGGCAAGGTTTACGAAATATGCCCCACGGCTCCCAGCAAGAGCGTGCCATGACGCTTACGCCCGGGAACTCCTCGTGCGCATTCTTGGGCCTGTCGCCGCCGCGAAGGGTTTGCACCAGCCGGATGACCTCGCCGCGCTTCTCGAACCCAGATCTCATCAGAGGCAGATAGGCCAAATGGGAAAGCAGCGGGCTGCTGGCGATGATGAGATGGCCGCCGGGCCTCAGGATCTTGAATGCCCGCTGCGCGAATAGGGAAAAGAAACTCTCCAACTCGTCCCGATCTTCTTGCGTTAGTACGGTGAAGCGCGGCACCGGCGCCCTTGTGCAGCCATCGAACGACGGTGGAATCCGCCATACTCCGCCGCGCCGGCTCCGCAGCTTCTGCTTTTCGATCGCAGTGTATTCTTTGAAGCCGTATGGCGGGTCCGTGACGATTGCGTGAACCAGGTTCGCGGGTTGCTCGCCCATCCATGCGATGCAGTCGGCGAGGTGCAGAGTGCTGCGTGCGCCGAAAACTTCCAGATTCGCGGTTCGGCGCGGTGTTGCGTCTGGTATCAATGCTGGCAGCGTCATTTGAGCATCTTCCCTACCGGCGTGACTGCGCCGAGTCAGCGTTTGGGGAAAGGTAGAGCTCAATTGCATCAATCAGAAGATCGGCGATCGGCCGTCCTTCCTGCACGGCGGTAATCTTGAAGCGCCGATATAGCTCCAGGGGAATGCGGAAAGTCGATTTCACCGTAGGCATCAGAGGAAGCTGTTCTGCCATCTTGACGGCAGTATGGCACGCTACCGCACTAATGTCAACCGCTTGTCGCCACAAAAAAAGCCGGGCGGTGGTTAGCCGCCCGGC
>Ga0181534_10003021_pt1 | contig 10095 bp, 7 predicted proteins | sample PEATcosm2014_Bin_37_FD_119758 | JGI IMG/M metagenome (GOLD analysis project Ga0181534, IMG submission 119758) | Peatland microbial communities from MTU Mesocosm Facility, Houghton, MI, USA - PEATcosm2014_Bin17_10_metaG | ecosystem: Environmental > Terrestrial > Soil > Wetlands > Peat | place...
GATCGTTATCCGAAAGAAGTCGATGGCCTCGAGGAGCGCCTCAAATCGCGCTTCGGCTGGGGGCTGACGGTGGCGATCGAGCCGCCGGAACTGGAAACCAGCGTCGCGATCCTGATCGGCAAGGCACAGGCGGTGGGCATCGAACTCGCCGAGGAAGTGGCGTTTTTCATTGCCAAGCGCATCCGCTCCAACGTGCGTGAACTCGAGGGTGCGCTGCGCCGCGTGATCGCCAACTCGCGTTTTACCGGCCAGCCGATCACGCTGGAATTTGCCAAGGAGGCGCTGAAGGACCTGCTGTCGCTGCAGGCCCGGCTGATCACGGTGGAGAACATCCAGAAGACCGTGGCGGACTACTACAAAGTGCGCGTCGCCGATCTGCTCTCCAAGCGCCGCAGCCGCTCGGTGGCGCGCCCGCGGCAAGTGGCCATGGCGCTCGCCAAGGAACTCACCAGCCACAGCCTGCCGGAGATCGGCGATGCTTTCGGCGGCCGCGATCACACCACCGTCATGCATGCTTGCAAGCGCATCAAGGAACTGCGCGATCTGGAACAGCGCATCCAGGAGGACTATTCAAACCTGTTGAGAACCCTGACGGGGTGATGTGGATTTGCTGTGCAGAAAACGGGGGATAAGGTTACCCACACGTCGCGCACAGCCATTGTGCGCGGTTGTCCGCTTTGAGCGCGGCACGCAAACGCTGCTGCCAGGCCGAAAAAAACGCCGAATCGCGGTTATGCGCGCTATTCACCGGACTAACATTTATCATTGATCTTTCCTAAGAAAGAACTCTAAGAGAGAGGACCTGCCGCCACCATGAAAGTCTCCGCATCCCGCGAACATCTGCTCGAAGCATTGCAGAGTGTCATCGGCGTGGTCGAACGGCGGCAGACGATGCCGATACTGTCGAACATACTGCTGAGCGCGCGCGACAATCGGCTGCGCGCCACGGGCACCGACCTGGAAGTCGAACTGGTGGCGGCGGCGGAAGTCACCGTGCAGCAACCGGGCGACATCACGGTGCCGGGACGCAAGCTGCTCGATATCGTGCGAAATCTGCCCGAGAAGAGCCAGGTAACGCTGACGCGTGAGGGCGAGCGCATCGTGCTGCGCGGCGGGCGCAGCCGCTTCACGCTCTCGAGTCTTCCGGCCGCCGAATTTCCGGTGGTCGATGAGATCCATGCCACGCAGACCGTGACCATCCGTGCGCAGGACTGCCGGCGGCTGATCGACAAGACGCACTTCGCGATGGCCCAGCAGGATGTCCGCTACTACCTGAACGGCACTCTGCTCGAGAGCAATGGCCAGGTGCTGCGCGCGGTTGCCACCGATGGCCACCGGCTCTCCTGGTGCGAGGTGGCGCTTGGCGGCCCTGCCCGTGAGATGCAGCAGATCATTCTGCCCCGCAAAGGCGTGCTCGAGTTGCAGCGGCTGCTCGATGGCGAGGGCGAAATCGAAATCGCGATAGGAACTAACCATGTTCGCGTCCAAATCGGCGAAGTTCGCTTCACTTCGAAGCTAATTGATGGCAAGTTCCCCGAATATGGCCGCGTCATTCCGGCCGATCCGCCGCGCGTCATGTCCGCCGGTCGGGAAGCGCTGCGCGCCGCCCTGCAGCGCACGGCGATTCTCTCCAACGAGAAGTACCGCGGCGTTCGGCTGACCTTCGCCTCAGGATTGCTCACTGTCCAGGCTCATAACCCTGAACAGGAGGAGGCAGAAGACCAGCTTGAGGTCAGCTTCACAGGCGATGAGATCGAAATTGGCTTCAATGTCAGCTACCTGCTGGATGCCCTGGGCGCGGTCGAGACCGAGACCGTCGAGGTCGGCCTGACCGATGCCAACAGCAGCTGCCTGATCCGCGCCCCCGGCAACGTCCACACCAAGTACGTCGTGATGCCGATGCGGCTCTGAGCCGCGCCAGACCATGAGCCTCGCCGAGCTGCGGCTAGAGGATCTGCGCTGCCTGCGGCGGGTGGAGCTCGAACTCGATCCACACCTCAATCTGATCAGTGGCGATAACGGCTCAGGTAAAACCTCCCTGCTCGAGGCCATCTATCTGCTCGGCAGGGGGCGATCTTTCCGCACGCGCTACACGGCGCAGCTGATCCGGCACGCCACCGCCAGGCTCTGGGTACATGGCCGTACGGCCCCGGAGCCGGGCCACAGTCTCGGGGCCGAGTGCGCGCGGGATGGCGGGCTCACCATTCGGATTGATCGCGCCCCCGCCGATTCCCGCGTCCAGCTCTCCGAGATCTTCCCCGTGCAGGTGATCGATCCGGGTATTCATCGCCTGGTCGAGGAGGGTCCGGCCCAGCGTCGTCGTTGGCTGGATTGGGCAGTGTTCCACGTGGAACCAGATTTCGTGCGCCACTGGCAGGCTTACATGAGGGCCCTCAAGCAGCGGAATGCGGCGCTTCAGGCGGAGTTGGAGACGGCCCCCTGGGACAGCGAGCTGATCCGGCTGGGCGAACTGCTAACCGCGGCCCGCGCGCGGCTGGTCGAATCGCTGCAGGGACCCTGGGTGTCCGCACTCCGCCGGCTGGGGGCGGTTGAGGCCACGCTGGGCTATTTCCAGGGTTGGAGCCGTGAGCACAGCTTCGGGGACTCGCTGCGATCGCATCATGATCGCGACGCTGAGCGCGGCCTCACCGGCGTCGGCCCACATCGATTCGATGTGTTGCTGCGGGTAGAGGGTCGCCCGGCCCGCGAGGTGGTGTCGCGGGGACAGCAGAAGCTGCTGGGCGTCGCCATGGCCGTGACCATGACGCAATACCTGTCTGAAAGTGCGGGCCGCCAATCGACGCTGCTACTGGATGATCCGGCGGCCGAACTCGATGCCGAGCGGACCCAGGCGCTGCTGCGGGCGGTTCGGGATCTCGGGGCCCAGCTGGTAGTGACCTCGCTGCAGGCCCAGGACCGGCGGCTGGGCGTGCCCGACGCCGTGTTTCACGTGGAACAAGGATCTGTCAAAAGACTATAATGGGCGGATGAAATTCAGAGCCCGTGCATGAGTACCGAAGACGTCTACGATTCCAGTAAAATCAAGGTCTTAAAGGGTCTTGATGCGGTGCGCAAAAGACCCGGAATGTACATCGGTGATACCGATGACGGCAGTGGTCTGCACCACATGGTTTTTGAGGTGGTGGACAACGCCGTCGATGAGTCTCTGGCCGGGTTCTGCGACCGCGTGCTCGTGACCGTGCACGCCGATGAGTCCGTGACCGTCTCAGACAATGGGCGCGGCATCCCGGTGGACATGCACGTGGAAGAGGGTCGATCGGCGGCGGAGGTCATCATGACCGTGCTGCATGCCGGCGGGAAATTCGACGACACCTCGTACAAGGTCTCGGGCGGCCTGCACGGGGTCGGCGTCTCCGTGGTTAACGCCCTGTCCGACTACCTGCTGCTGACCGTCTGCCGCGATGGCCATATTCATCGCCAGGAATACCACCTGGGCGAGCCGGCGGCGCCGCTGGCGGTCGTCGGTACCACGTCGGAGCGTGGTACCACCATCCGCTTCAAGCCCTCGTCGCAGATCTTCACGCATATTCAGTTCAATTACGACACGCTGGCCAAGCGCCTGCGCGAACTGTCGTTCCTGAACTCCGGCGTCCGCATCGAGCTCATCGACGAGCGCGACAATAAATCCGATGTGTTCCAGCACGAGGGCGGACTGAAAGCCTTCGTCGCGCACCTGAACCGATCGCGCACGCCGGTGCACGACACCGTGTTCTGGTTCCGCACTCAGGAAGGCGCCGTCACGGTCGAAGTGGCGCTGCAGTGGAATGACTCCTACCAGGAGAGCATGTACTGCTACACCAACAACATCCCGCAGAAAGATGGCGGTACGCATCTGTCCGGATTCCGCGCGGCGCTCACACGCACGCTCAACGACTACATCGAGAAGGAATCGAGCGCCAAGAAAGAGAAAGTTCCGACCACCGGCGATGATGCGCGCGAAGGCCTGACCGCCATTCTGTCGATTAAGCTTCCCGATCCGAAGTTCTCATCGCAGACCAAGGACAAACTGGTGTCCTCGGAAGTGAAGGGCATCGTCGAGACCGCGGTGTCGCAGAAGCTGGGCGAATTCCTGCTCGAGCGTCCGCTGGATGCCCGTGCCATCGTGGCGAAGATCATCGAGGCCGCACGTGCGCGTGAAGCCGCGCGCAAGGCGCGCGAAATGACGCGAAGGAAGAGCGCGCTCGACATCGCAGGCCTGCCCGGCAAGCTCGCCGATTGCCAGGAGAAGGATCCCGCACTGTCGGAGATCTTCATCGTCGAGGGCGACTCGGCCGGCGGCTCGGCCAAACAGGGCCGCGATCGACGCACCCAGGCCATCCTGCCGCTCAAGGGCAAGATCCTCAATGTCGAGAAAGCGCGCTTCGACAAGATGCTGTCATCGGTGGAGGTCGGCACGCTGATCACCGCGCTCGGCTGCGGCATCGGACGGGAAGAATTCGACATCAATAAGCTGCGCTATCACCGCGTGATAATAATGACTGATGCGGATGTTGACGGTAGCCACATCCGCACGCTGCTGCTGACCTTCTTCTATCGGCAGATCCCGCTGCTGATCGAGCGCGGCCACATCTATATTGCGCAGCCGCCGCTGTACAAGGTCAAGCGCGGCAAGCAGGAAACCTACGTCAAGGACGATGACGAGCTCAACGCGATGCTGCTCAACAGTGCCATCGAGAACGCCGTGCTGCACGTGAACGCGCAAGCCACGGCCATGAGCGGCTCGGCGCTGGAAATGCTGGCGCGTCACTACATGGAGGTGCAAGCCATCATGCGGCGCTGGGCAAGGCGCTACGACGAGCGGCTGCTCGAGCAGCTGATTTATGTGCCTGCCGTGCGCCCCAGCGATCTGGACCGGGCCGACTTCATGCGCGACTGGATCCGCACGCTCGAAACCCAGCTCAACGCGCGCACCGACGGTCGGCCGCGCTTTCATGTCGAGCAGCGCTCAGGCTCGGACGGTCATTCGCCACGGATCGTCGTGCGCAAGACCGAGCACGGACGGGTCACCGAAAAGCTGCTGCACCGGGAATTCTTCGAGTCGGCCGAGTATCAGCGCATTGCCGAGCTGGCACGCACGCTGGCCGGACTGATCGGCGAGGGCGCCTATATCGCGCGCGGCAACGAGCGCGAGGAGATCAGCTCCTTCAAGCAGGCCATGGCGTGGCTGTTCGACCAGGCGCGCAAAGGCCAGTCCATCCAGCGCTACAAGGGACTGGGTGAGATGAACCCAGAGCAGCTCTGGGAAACCACCATCGATCCGAAGTCGCGCCGGCTGCTGCAGGTGCGCATCGAGGATGCGGTGGCATCCGATGAGATCTTCACGACGCTGATGGGCGATCAGGTCGAACCGCGGCGCGAGTTCATCGAAAAGAACGCGCTGGAGGTGGCTAACCTGGACGTCTAAGCAGCCGTCGGACGAACGGCGCCGATAGCGCTAATCTACATACACCCGACGAGCTGCCTGGATTGCCGCATCGATGTGGCCCATTGCACGACCCCGCAACCCGTTCGCGAAACCATTGTCCTCTTCGCCCGCGACGTCGGCGCGCGCCTTCTTCAGGTAATCGACTGCCTCGTGTATCCGGCCCCGATGATCAGGTCGCTCGTCTACCGGCGGGTGATCAGCCAGATTCTTGCCATCGTTGAAGGCCGCCTGCTTGATATCGCCTATGCCGGCGTCTATTTGACGCACCGCTTCCTGCTCGTCAGCGGTTTGCACCCAGTCTCCGGGGCGATGTTCAATGAGCCAACGCGCAGCCCGGAGGTCGGACAGGGCGTGCAGGTAGGCAGGATGATGCGGTGGCGGGGGCGGCGGAGCCACCGGCGCGGTGACGCAGCCCGCTAGCGATCCGATCCCCAGGAGTGCAACCAGAGCGACTCTAAACTTCACGCGATCCATTATCGTTCCTGGCCCATAGGCACTGCGGCATCATTGGCAGAACCCTACCAGTCCTTGGCGGGTCAAAGTGTGCATCGCTTCACAGCCGGCAAACGCAATGCGCATTTACGTGAGCACGCGGGCTGCCGCCGGGGTGGGGTTGATCTTGATCCATGTCGTCTTCAGATCGGAATACTTCTCGATGGCGTGGATGGACTTGTCGCGCCCGAAGCCGGATTGCTTGAATCCGCCGAACGGAACCGTGATGTTCCCCTCATCAAAGCAGTTCACCCATACCGAACCTGCGCGCAGCCGACGCGATGCCGACAGGGCAGTGTCGATATTGGAGGTCCAAATCGCCGCTGCCAGGCCGTAAATGGTGTCATTTGCAACCCTCACAGCTTCCTCAGCTGAAGCGCAGCTCACCACCGACAAGACCGGCCCGAATATCTCCTCGCGCGCAATCCTCATGTTATTTCTGACGCCATCAAATACGGTCGGTTCGACGAAGAAGCCGCCGGATTCCACGCGCACGCGCTTGCCGCCGCGCACGAGCGCAGCCCCTTCGTTCTTCCCGGAGTCGATATATTCGAGTACGCGGTCCATCTGCGGCTTACTGACGATTGCGCCCATGGTGGTTGCCGGATCGAGCGGATCCCCGGGCATGTATCCGGCGCTGATCGCAATCACCTTCTCCAGCAGCGCTTCCCTGATCGGCTCCTCTACCAGCAGCCGGGAACCCGCATTACAGACTTCACCCTGATTGAAGAAGATGCCGCTTGCCACGGCCTGAGCGGCCGCGTCCAGGTTCGGACAATCACGCAATATGATGTGCGGCGTCTTGCCTCCACACTCGAGGGAGACACGCTTCATGTTCGACTTACCCGAATAGCCCATGAAGAGCTTGCCGACCTCCGTGGACCCGGTAAACGCCAGCGCATCGACGTCCATGTGGAGGCCGAGCGCCTGGCCGGCCGTCTCACCCAATCCCGGCAGCACATTCAGCACACCTTCCGGCAATCCTGCTTCCATCGCCAACTCGGCCAGGCGCAAAGCCGACAGGGGCGATTGCTCCGCCGGCTTCAGGATCACGGAGTTCCCTGCGGCCAACGCGGGGCCAAGCTTCCAGCAGGCCATCAGCAGCGGAAAGTTCCAGGGGACTACGGCAGCGACGACGCCGAGCGGCTCGCGTGTGACCAGCGCGAGCGCGTCGCTTCCGGTAGGAGCGATCTCCCCGTACAACTTGTCGATAGCCTCAGCGTTCCAGGCGATGCAATTCGCCGATACCGGCACGTCGATATTTCGACTGTCGGTGATCGGCTTTCCCATGTTCAGCGATTCCAGGAGTGCCAGCTCGTCGGCGTGAGTCATCATCAGCTCCGCCAGCCGAAGCAAAACTCTCTTTCGGGCGCTGGGGGAAATAGCGGACCACGCGCCCCGTTCAAAGGCAGTACGAGAGGATTTCACCGCCACGTCGACATCAGCCTGATCGCAAGCGGCCACACTCACCAGAGTCGAACCGCTGGCAGGGTTGATGGCCGGGAAGGTCAAACCGGACAACGCATCGACGGTCTTGCCGTCGATAAAGGCCTGTCGTCTGAATCTCAGTCGAGTGGCATCGCTGCGCCAGTCCGAGGCAGTCCTGATGGTCATGTTGTCCTCGATCGTTGTGCGAAAGTATTTCTGTAAAGGGCGTAGCTGCAAAGCCTGCTGCAAACGCCCTCAGCGGTCCACTTTTAATAAAGCCCGTTCGAAGGCGCCGATCACTTCGTCGGCGTCTGTGTCGCTCATGGGTGTCGAAAGCGCGAGCAGTCCGTTGGGTGCGATCAGCACCCCCTCATTGAGCAACGCCGTCATCAGCTGGCTCATGCGGCGCGTGGCGGCAGCGTCTGGAGTCGCGGTTTGATAGTCACGAATTGCCCGCCTAGTGAAGTGAATCTTCAGCAGCGATACCATGCCGGTGGTGCGCCCTTCAATGCGCGCGCGCACAAATGCCTCATCGAACCCTGAGCGCAGCCGCGAGCCCATCCTGTCGAGCTTTTCGAACGCGGGCGGATCCAGCAATTGCATCGTTTTCAGGCCGGCGACCATCGTCATGGGATTCGCCGAGAAGGTTCCGCCATGCGGCACCGGCGGCTTGCCGCTGGTCGGATCAAACACCGCCATCACATCGCGCCTTCCGCCTACCGCGCCCACCGGAAATCCCCCGCCGATGATCTTGCCGAACGTGGTGAGGTCCGCATCGACTCCCCATATTTTTTGCGCGCCGTTGAAACCGAGGCGAAACGCGATCACCTCATCGAAAATCAACAGCGCTCCGATCTCGCTCGCCACCTGTCGTAGGGCCTGCAAATAGCCCCGATCCGCTGGCACCAATCCAGCGCGATTCGGCATCGGATCGGTCAGAATTGCGGCAAGCCCGGCCGCGTGTGCTCGCAGGATCGCGACGCTGGCGTCGATGTCGTTAAAGGGCAAGGTAATCACATCGTCGGTAACGCCGCGCGGCGTCCCGGCGGCATACGGAACCGATTCAGGCCACCCTTGGCTTCCCATGCGCGGTGGTGAATCCAGGCTCACCTCGGCGTAATCGTAGGTCCCATGGTAGGCGCCTTCGCACTTCGCAATCTTGGGACGCCCGGTAAAGGCGCGGGCTGCCTTGATGGCCGTCATGACGGCCTCGGTACCCGAGTTGGCAAATCGTGACTGCTCAACCGATGAGACCCGTTCGGCCAGCAACTGCGCCAGGTCTATCTCGGATTCGGTCTGCATCCCGAACGCAGTGCCCAGCTCCAACTGCTGCTTCGCTACCCGAACCAATTCAGGGTGCGCATAGCCGTGGATGCCGGCCGTGAAATTATTGATGCAGTCGATGCGTTCGTTGCCGTCCACATCCCATACGCGGCAGCCGCTGCCGCGCGCGGCATAGATCTGATACGGCTTCAGAAAGATCGTGGTGCGCGTATTGCCGCCCGGCAGATATTGCTTCGCGCGCTCGTACAGCGCCGCCGACTTCGAGGTGTCATCCGGGTATTGCATGCGAGGGATCCAAATCCGATGCGAGGATCGCTGTCGGTAGTCTAATCACGCATTTTCGCCGCGGTGCACCATAACTCTGAATTCACCCTCGATCGATACCCCACCGCGGCGCGAGCCGCCGCAGCGAACGGCCCGAAAAGGATTTTCGTTGCTATGGCAACTACTTTTCGTCCCGGCAGGCATGTAATCGGGCCGCCGCAGCGGCGGGCGGGGAAAAGGTCTGGTTTTTCAGTGGTCTGGACGTTCCCACAGCGCGCCGGTAGTCGCCGCGTCGGAGCGAAAACTCGTTTCACGCAGGATCGACATTCGGCATTGGCCCCTCGTTAGAATGCCCGCCCGGCTAATCGACAGCTCCTGTGGGGGATCCCCATGAGCGCAAATCCGAAATTCGTCCCGGCCGAGTCACCCGAGTACCAGCTGCTGATCAATGGGCAACGGACACCGGGCGCGATCACGCTGGATGTGATCAATCCCGCCACGGCCAAGCTGCTCACACGCTGCGCGCGCGCCGACCAGGCGCGGGTGGACGCGGCCATCGCGGCCGCCAAGCAGGCTTTCCCCGCGTGGGCGGCGACCCCGATCGACACGCGCAGAAAGGCGTTGCTGAAGATTGCCGACGCGCTCGAGGCACGAACCCCGGAGTTCGCGAAGCTGCTGACGCAGGAGCAAGGCAAGCCGCTGGCCTTTGCGGCCTATGAAATCGGCGGCTCGGTGGCGATGATTCGCGCCTTTGCCGCCATGGATCTGCCCACCAAGATCCTGCGCGAGACCGATTCCGAGCGCATCGTGCAGTACCACGCCCCGCTCGGTGTCGTGGCGGCGATCACGCCGTGGAACTTCCCGTTGATACTGCTGATGATCAAGGTGGCGCCGGCGCTGCTGGCGGGCAACACGCTGGTGGCGAAACCGGCGCCCACCAGGCCGCTGACGACCCTGCTGTTCGGAGAGCTTGCCGCCGAATTTCTGCCCGCCGGCGTGCTCAATGTCATCGTCGACCAGAACGATCTCGGCGGTTACCTGACGCAGCACCGGACGTGGCCAAGGTCGCCTTTACCGGTTCGACCGCCACCGGCCGCAAGGTCATGGCAAGCGTGGCCAGCACACTCAAGCGCCTGACGCTCGAGTTGGGCGGCAACGACGCTGCCATCGTGCTCGATGAC
>Ga0181534_10003022_pt1 | contig 10094 bp, 6 predicted proteins | sample PEATcosm2014_Bin_37_FD_119758 | JGI IMG/M metagenome (GOLD analysis project Ga0181534, IMG submission 119758) | Peatland microbial communities from MTU Mesocosm Facility, Houghton, MI, USA - PEATcosm2014_Bin17_10_metaG | ecosystem: Environmental > Terrestrial > Soil > Wetlands > Peat | place...
AGATCGGCGAGACTCTTGCCGCCGCCTTCCAGCACCAGGCGGCCGGGCGCGGGGGTGGGCTGCTTGCCGGCCTTGGCGGCCCAATAGCGGTCGTAGATCAGGTTCTTCACCACGCCGTTTTCGATCCAGGTGACGCGATCGGCGGGAAGGCCGCCGCCTGCGCCGCCACCGCCGAAGCCGAACCCGCCGCCGCCCCACGGAAGCGCCGAGTAGAACTTATTGAAGGGGTCCGAGCGCAGCGTGATGAAATCCGGGAAAAGCTTCTCGCCAGCCAGCGTGCCGCCGCCTTTCTTGCTCAGGAAGCTGCGGCCCTCTTCGGCGGCGCGCGCCTGCATGCCGAAACCCATCATCTGCACCAGGTCGCCGGTGGCGGTGGGCTCCAGAACCACGGTGTATTTTCCGGGATCGAGGCGCTTGGGGTCCTTCCAGCGCAGGCACTTGTCGACAGCCGTTTTAGCCACCGCCGCGCCGTCGATACTCTCGATCAGCACGGCCGGCTGGGAGGCCCAACCTGAGCTGGTTCCAGCCGCGTTGCGGATGGTTGCCGAGAGGTGCGCGTCGGTAACCCGCCCATATCCGAAATTGCCCTGCTTGTTGGCGATGGCCGCCGTTTCCGCCGAGCGCTCGAAGAATCCCGCGGCCTGCAAGTTGTTCGCCTTGGCGCCGTCCATGATGGCGCGAATATGCGGAATCATGGCCTGGTTGCGCGCATTGGCGGTGGAGGCGGCGTAGTTTTCCAACTCGGGATACTTCTGTTTTTCGAGCGGCGGCACGCGCTCCGGATTGGGCGGCGCGATCATGGCCAGCCGCTCAGTGCGCTTCACCGCTTCGCGCAGCGAATCGTCGTCGAATTCGTCCACGCGCGTGGAGCCGCTCTGGCCGTCGCGCACAGACGAAATCGACATGGATTGTTCCACGGTGAAGCCCGACGTGGTCACATCGTTGAGCGCGAAACGGATGAACGCCTGTTCCGAGCTGTTGACGCTGATATCGCATTCCGGAAAGGTGGAAAACGAAAGCGCCTTTTCGGTGATTTTCTGGGCTTGTTCTCTGGTGAGCATGGTTCAGTCCGTTTGAATGACATTCACCTGGCGGAAACGGGACGGCGCGCAACCGTGGCTGACCGAGTTGCTCTGGGCCGGCTCGCCCTTGCCGTCGTTCGGTGCGCCCCATTGCTGCCAGTAGCTGGGTCCGGCGATGAGGTCGAGCGATTGCCAGAAATCGGTGGTGCGCGACTGGTAGGCCACGCGCGAAACCATGCCCTGCTTCTTGCCGTGCTTGATCTCCCAGAATGCATCGCCGCCGAATTGGAAATTGTAGCGCTGCTGGTCGATGGAGAAGCTGCCATCGCCATCGATCAGGATGCCGTCGTCGACGCCGGAGATCAGGTCGTCGATATTGGTTCCGGATTTACCCGGTTCCAGCCAGACGTTGGGCATGCGCTGGAAGGGGACGCTGGACCAATTGTCGGCATAGCAGCAACCGCGCGATTCGTGCTCGCCGATCAGATGGGCCTGGTCGCGGATGGTCTGATAGTGCTTGAAAATGCCCTTCTCGATGATCGGAAACTTGATGGCCTTTACCCCATCGTCGTCGAAGCCGGTAGTGGCCAGGCCGCGGTCGGTGGTGCGGTCGCCCCAGATATTCATCAGGTCGCTGCCCACGCGCAGGGAGCCCATCTTGTCGGTGGTGAGGAAGCTGGTACCGGCGTAGTTGGCCTCGTAACCCAGCGCGCGATCCAGTTCGGTCGAATGCCCGATGCTCTCGTGAATGGTGAGCCAGAGATGGCTGGGCATCAAAACCAGGTCTTTCTTGCCGGGCGTGACCGGCGGCGCGTTGAGATGCTCGACGACCTCCACGCGGATGCGTTGCGCGTTTTCGACCAGGTTCATCAGCGGCACGTATTCGTAACCGGCGGTGACCTGCTGCGGTTCATAGCGGCGGGATTTGGAAAGGCCGCGCTTGAAATCGACGGCGGTGGCGTTCACCACGGCGTAAGTCTGCAAGTTGAGCTGCTGGATGGAAGAGCCGACCGACGACGCAAAGTACTTGTCCTCGGAGCGGAACGACAGATTGCAATTGGAGGAGAAGACACCCTTCTCCTTCTTCACTTCGGCGGCCGCGGTGCGAATGAGCTCCAGCTTCTCCTCGAGGGGCACGGCGAACGGGTCACGTTCATGCGGCGTCTGCCAGCGCTCGCGATAGACGGGCACCGGCGCCAGTTCCACCGGCTTGGTGCGGATGGCGGCATTGGCGCGAGCGACTGCCACGGCCTCGCCGACCATGCGCGCGATTTCCTCTTTGGCGACCAGCGGCGAAGCGGCAAAGCCCCATGCGCCGTCGACGATCACGCGCACGCCGAAGCCGAACGAGCCGCCATCGGCGACCACTGGTACTTCCAGGATCTTGCCCGTCCCGCGCTCGGGGTTCAGGCGCACGGTAAGGAATTGCTGGCGGTAGCGGATGATGCGGATGTCGGCGTAGGAGGCTTTCAGCTTCTTGGCTTCGCGCAGGGCCACCGCGCCCAGGTTTTCCAGGTCGGGGTTGGGCTTGGTGGAATCTGGCGGGGCGGCGAACAGGCGCGTAGCCAGCGCCGCGGCCGTGCCGGTCTCGAGGAACGCACGTCTGGTGAGCCCACTGGTGAGCATGGTCATCGCCTCCCGAAATACCGATTATACACATGGCGAAGGGGCAGGGCGATTGGTTTCACTTGCCGATCGTCCATCCAAACACTTACAATGATTTTCGGCGGTATTTCCGCCGCTCTTAGGGGGACTGTGTCGGATCGCGCAATTCTATTCCTGTTCAGTGTGGTGGTGGAGATCGCATCGCTGGCGGCGGCGGGCTGGCTCTTAGTCAGCGGTCAAGCCGGATCGGTGGATGGTCTTTTTCTGCTTTTGACGTGCCTGTTGGTGGCGCTGGCGTTTGGGCTGTTCCTGGCTTTCATGATCCGGCGCGCTATGGAACCGGCGGTGGCGCCCAAGGCGCAGCCGGCCAAAGCCAGCGCGCCCCCAGCAGCGCAGAAGCCCGCGCCCGCTCCCGCCGCGCAGGGGTAACGAGGGCAACGCCCCATTCCGGTCGCGGATCGGCTATTGCTTCTTCGGAGCGGGGGTCTGCACGGGCGTCGGCGGTTTGTCCGCCGGCATCACTTCCGCCTTCAGGATCAAGTCCATTCTCGGGTAGGTGCGCTTCACGAATGCCGCGCCGCCCTCGCTTATTTTCTCTTGATCTCCATCCCCGTACTCCGGGTTCAGCTTGTCTACCACCTCCATCCCCTCGACCACCTGTCCAAACGGAGCGAAGCCTTGGCTGTCTAAGCGCGAGTTGTCGATATAATTGATGAAAAGATGGGTGGAGCGGGAGTTCGGGGCGCCCGTCTGCGCGAAGGTGATATAGCCACGCTTGTTGCTCTGCGTGACCGGGTCGTCTTTGATGGTGGCGCTGCCCCAAGCCTTGTTCACGGCCGGGCTGGGGCTAAAGCCGAACTGGGCCATGAAGCCGGCCCTGACGCGGTAGAACGGTCCGCCGTCAAAGTAACCGCCGCGCACGAGATTGTAAAACCGGTCGGCGCCGTTCGGGGCCCAGTCGCGGTGCACCTCCACGACGAAATCCCCCTTGGCAGTGGTGAATTTCACCTTGAATTTCGGAGGGGCCTGGCGTTTGTACAATGCGGGATTCACCATCGGCGCCTTGTGTTGCACCGTGGGGGGAGTTTGGGCGAACGCCCCGGCCAGAATCGCGAGTAAACCAATTGTGGTTTTCATAAGCCCATTATTCTATCCTGTTTCGCGGCGTGATACGCTATCGAAGGCGATGAGGAAGCTCTGGCTGTTACCCTGCCTGGCCGCGACTTTGATGGCGGCGGATGTGTCCGGCAAATGGACCGGAACCGTGAATGTGGAAGACCCATCCGGGGGCCCCAATATCGAAGTCCGGGTGCGCGCCGACCTGCAGCAGAAGGCTGACGCCATCACCGGCGCCATCGGGCGGCAGGAGGATCAAGCCGGCGAGAGCATCCGGAACGCGAGACTGGATGGCAAGCGCCTGACCTTTGAGGTTTCCTCGACGGAAGCCAATGGCCTGGTGAAGTTTACCCTCACGCTCGACGGCGACCGGCTGGACGGCGAAATGAGCGGCACGATGGATGGCTCCGCGATCACCGGCAAAGTGCACCTCAGCCGTGCGCCATAGCGGAGACTTACTCTTCCGCGAATCTTGCCACCGCCTTCCCAAAGTCTGGCTCCGCTGCTAGGACCGCCGTTCTGACCTGAACGGCATCAACCGCGGGTCTGGAGACCCGCTGCAGGCGTGGACGCCTAACGTCGCATACTTTTCGCGAGACCTGAATCCGGCATAAATTGTGGGGCGGACCCCCAAGTCCGCGCGGGTACCCCCGGACCCGCCCTTGAGCTCGCTGAATCAAGGCTTTTCGACAACGGAGACAGGCCGACGGGTGCGTCGGCCGCGGTCCAGGGGACCGCCCCACAATCAATGCAGATGTTCGAGAGTGGGAAAAGTATGCGGCATTAGGCGTGGACGCCCGCCCCACAGGCCACGGGGACCTATACTGAAGGGATGGGTTTCCACCTGACGGTGAACTATAGTCCCAAGGGCGATCAGGCTACCGCCATCGAAGAACTGGTGCGGGGCGTGCGGGACGGCGAGGCGCACCAGGTATTGCTGGGGGTGACCGGCTCCGGCAAGACCTTCACCATGGCGAAGGTGATTGAGGCCATCGGGCGGCCCTCGCTGGTCATGGCGCACAACAAGACCTTGGCCGCGCAGCTTTACCACGAATTCAAGTCGTACTTTCCCGAAAACGCGGTGGAGTACTTTGTCAGTTACTACGACTACTATCAGCCGGAAGCATATATTCCATCGAGCGACGTTTATATCGAGAAGGAAGCTACCATCAACGACGAGTTGGATAAGCTGCGCCTCTCCGCCACGCGCTCGCTGTTCGAGCGCCGCGACTGCGTGATCGTAGCCAGCGTGAGCTGCATCTACGGCCTGGGGTCGCCCGAAGCCTACTACGGCATGCTGCTGATGCTCGAAAAGGGGCAGAAGATTTCGCGCAGCCAGATCGTTTCGCGCCTGGTGGATATTCTCTATGACCGCAACGATATGGACTTCCGCCGCGGGACGTTCCGGGTGCGCGGCGATGTGATCGAAATCTATCCCACCTACGAAGACTACGCCTATCGCATCGAGATGTTCGGCGACGAGATTGAGAGCCTTTCGCAGATCGACCCGCTGCTGGGGCAGGTGCGGCAGACCTACCAGCGTCTGCCCATCTATCCCAAGACGCACTACGTCATGTCCGACGAGACCCGGAATTCGGCCATGGCCAGTATTTTGACGGAGCTCGACTGGTGGCACAAGGAACTGGAGAAGCAGGGCAAGCTCATCGAGGCGCAACGGCTGTGGCAACGCACCATGTTCGATCTGGAGATGATGAAGGAGATCGGCTACTGCCACGGCATCGAGAATTATTCGCGGCATTTTTCCGGCCGGCTGCCGGGTGAGGCGCCTCCCACGCTGCTCGATTACCTGCCGCATGATTCGCTAATCCTGATCGACGAAAGCCACCAGACCATTCCGCAATTGCACGGCATGTATCATGGCGACCGTTCGCGCAAGGAAGTGCTGGTTTCGCACGGATTCCGGATGCCCAGCGCGCTGGATAACCGTCCGCTCACGTTTGAAGAGTTCGAGCACAGAGTTAACCAGGTGGTTTATGTTTCGGCAACGCCCGGCCCTTACGAGCTGACCAAGGCCGCGGGCGTGGTGGTGGAGCAGATCATTCGCCCCACGGGCTTGCTCGATCCGGAGGTCGAGATCCGTCCGGTGAAAGGACAGGTGGACGATCTGCTGGGCCAGATCCGGCGGCGCGTGGAGAACAATCAGCGCGTGCTGGTGACTACGCTGACCAAGCGCATGGCCGAAGACCTGGCGGAGTATTACTCCGAAGTGGGCGTGCGTTGCCGGTATCTGCATTCCGAAGTGAGCACGCTCGACCGCATCAAGATTTTGCGCGACCTGCGGCGTGGGGAGTTCGACGTGCTGATCGGGATCAACCTGCTGCGCGAAGGGCTGGATTTGCCGGAAGTCTCGCTGGTGGCGATTCTGGATGCCGACAAAGAAGGCTTCCTGCGATCCAGCGGCTCGCTCATTCAGACCATGGGGCGCGCGGCGCGGCACGTGGAAGGGCTCGCGATCCTGTACGCCGACGTGATGACCGACAGCATGCGCAAAGCCATAGACGAAACCACCCGGCGGCGGCGCACGCAGCAGGAATATAACGAACGCAACGGGATTACGCCGCAATCCATTATCAAGCCGGTGGATATGAGCCTGGTGGCGATTGCGGAAGCCGATTACGTGACGGTGCCGCTTGAATCCGACGACGAGATAGAAAGCATGACCAAGGAGCAGCGCGACCGGTTGCTGGGCGAGTTGGAAGGGCGCATGCGCGAGGCCGCGCGCAAGTTCGAATTCGAGAAGGCCGCGCAAATTCGAGACAAGCTGAAGGCGTTGCGGGCGAGTTCGGTGGAAGGTGTCGTCGCGGCAGCCAGAAGTTAGGCTGCATGACGTGGGGCAGGACTCCAGTCCGGCGGCCGGCGTCCACGCCGCCCTCCTGCGGGTGGGCGACACAAAAGTGGATGGCTATGAGAATCTTAAAGAAAGCCGCTAGATCCTAGCGTACGTGCACTTCAGGCCCGCCGTCTACACCGTCGTCAGCTTCAGGCCAACTTATTGCTCGTGCTATCTGCGTTCATCTACCGTTCATCTGCGGCCGATATCGGGTTTTGATTTTCCCGCTGGGCCGGCAGAAAAGCACATCCGGCCGCAGATAAAGGCAGATGAACGCGTTACGCTTGACATTGGACCAGGAGTCCGATGCGTCCAACTTTCTTGACTGGGTCGGCGAGGATGGCGGGATTGCCGGCATCGCGAAGGGTCTTGCAGAATGTTCCTGACCAACCTCCTTCAGGTAGCGCTACGGCAACGCTGGCCCCGTGATGATGCGGATCTCGATGGGACGCTTAGTGCCCGGGCGTCTCGCCTGGCTTATAAGCGATACAGTCGATCTCCACCTTCAGCCCCGGCATCGCAAACTGGCATGCCACCGTGGTGCGCGCCGGTTTGTATGCGCCGAAGAACTCCACGTAAACCTCGTTCATGGCGCCGAAATCCTTGCCGTCGGCCAGGAACACGGAGCACTTCACCACGTCCGCCATCGTGGCGCCGCAGCCTTCCAGGATGCGGCCAATGTTCGTCAGCACCAGGCGCGTCTCGTGCTGGATATCGCCCAACTCCACCTTGTTGGTGGCCGGGTCCACCGGCACCTGTCCCGATACAAAAATGAAATCGCCCGCGCGCACCGCCGGCGAATACGGCCCGCGCGGCGCAGGCACGCCCGGCGGACTCAATCGTTCGATCATCAATGTCCCTCCGCCTCCAGGTACCGCTCCGCTTCCAGCGCCGCCATGCAGCCCGCGCCCGACGCCGTCACCGCCTGCCGGTAGAGGCGATCCTGCACGTCTCCGGCGTGGAAAACGCCCGGAATATTGGTCCGCGCGCCGCCCTTGGAAAGGATATAACCATCGCCGTCCGTGTCGATCTGCCCCTTGAAAACCGCGGTGTTGGGGATGTGTCCGATGGCCACGAAAAAGCCGTCCACTTCCTGTTCCCACACCGCGCCCGTGGCGACATTCTTCAGCCGCACACCAGTGACCAGGTGCCGGCCGGCGTCGAAAACGTCTTCTACCACCGTATTGGTAAGCATCTTGATCTTGGGATTGTGCTGCACCCGGTCGAACATGATCTTGGACGCCCGGAACTCGCCGCGCCGGTGTACCAGCGCCACTTCGGAGCCGAATCGCGTCAGGAAGTTGGCTTCCTCCATCGCCGAATCGCCGCCCCCCACCACCATGATCTTCTTGCCGCGATAGAAAAATCCGTCGCACGTAGCGCAGGAGCTCACCCCGTGGCCGATGAGCTTTTGCTCGTTCTCCAGGCCCAGCCAGCGCGCCGACGCGCCCGAGGCCACGATCACCGTGCGCGTTTCGATCCACTCTCCTTCCACGTTGATGCGGAACGGACGGCTGGAAAGCTCAGCGTCCAGCACGTCGCCATGCATGTACTCCGCGCCGAAATTCTCGGCCTGTTTCTTGATGTTCTCCACCAGGTCCGGGCCGTTGATGCCTTCTGGAAAGCCCGGAAAATTCTCCACCAGGGTGGTCAGCGATAACTGCCCGCCGGCATGTTTTCCAGACACCACCAGGGGCTTCAAATTGGCGCGCGCTGCATAAACCGCCGCCGTGTTTCCGGCGCATCCCGAACCAATAATCAATACATTTCGCATCTGGGAATTAGACTTAACAATGTACCACGGAGATGCGCGGGGAAGCCGATTTGGGGAACACAGTGATGAAAACCGTGCAAGTGCTTTGGAGGGCGGGTTTTAGCCTGCGCGGGGCTTCAGCCTCGCGTGCTCGGTTTTCGACTGTGCGCGGGTCCTCCAGGACCGGTCTTGCCCCACAATCAATGCAGGTGTCCGATATTGAGCACTTTGGGACACTACCGCTCCGGCCGCACGGCGTCGCGGTCCACTATAATTCAAAGAGGTGCGAAAGCGAATCCTCTACGGCGGCGGCATCGTACTGCTGGCGATCCTGGTGGCGCTGGTAGTCTGGCAGGGTTCCTTCAACTTCGGCAAATACGGCCCGGCCGATCCGGAACAGACCTTCATTTTCTGGGCCATCTCCAGCCTGATCTTCGTGCTCATGGTCACGCTGGGCTTCATGCTGGTGCGCACGGTGGTGAAGCTGTATGTCGACCGGCGCAGCGGCCGCGAAGGCTCGCGCATCCAGACCAAACTGGTCCTGGGCGCCCTGGCACTCAGCCTCACACCGGCTCTGTTCCTGGTGTTGTTCAGCTACGGCGTGCTGAACCGCAACCTCGATAAGTGGTTCAGCCAGCCGGCCGAGGCGTCCCATCAGACTTTTGTCCAGATTTCCGAAACCCTCCAAAATGAGCTTCGCGACGAAGCCGAACTGCAGGCTGCCTTGCTGGCCGCGCAGCCGGAAACGCGACTCATGCTGGAGCAAGGCGTGAAGACCCCCGGCTTTCTTCAGCGGTTCGCTAAAGACCAGGACCTGGCCGCGGCGGCCATCATTCCGGTGACTGGAGACACGCCGCTCGATTCAACCGGGCCAGTCCCCATCCAGCCCTCCCGCGACAACCAAACCGTGATCGCGCGCCATGCCGTCGAAATCGATGGCGCATTGAAGGGCACTGTCGAACTGGCCTCCCGCGTGCCGATCGATATTACCGAGAAGCAGCGGGAGATCGACAAATCGGACAGCGCTTTCAAGGAGCTGGCCGCCTACCGCCGCAACGTGCGCACCTTCTACCTGTTATTCATGGCCATGATCACGCTCTTCGTGCTATTCGTGGCCACCTGGATCGCGCTGTTTCTTTCCAAGCAGATCAGCGTGCCGATCACCGCGCTGTTGCATGCGGCGGGCGAGGTGAGCAAGGGCAATCTAAAGCACCGCGTCGAGGTGCGGGCCGCCGACGAATTAGCCAGCCTGGTGCGCGGCTTCAACGAGATGACCCGCGAGCTGGAAGCCAACAGCCGCGAGCTGGACGCACGCCGGCGTTTCACCGAAGCGATCCTCGAAAGCATTCCTACGGGAGTCATCTCCATCGGCGCCGATGGCTACATCCGGCGCGTCAATCGCGCCCTAAGCCGCATGTTTCCCGCTGCGCAGTTGGCTACCGCCACGCGCCTGGAGGATCTGTTCTCGCGCGAAGACACCGCCGAGATCAAGTACCTGATGAAGCGCGCGCGCCGCACGGGCCTGGCGTCGCGCCAGCTGGAAATGCAGAACGAACGCCAGACCATGCACCTGGCCGTGACCGTCTCCGCGCTTGAGGAGAAGCTCACTTCCGGCTTCGTCATCGTGTTGGAGGATACCAGCGAACTGTTGCGCGCACAAAAGGCCGCCGCCTGGCACGAAGTGGCGCGGCGCGTGGCCCACGAGATCAAGAACCCGCTGACGCCGATGGCGCTCTCGGCCGAGCGC
>Ga0181534_10003023_pt1 | contig 10093 bp, 9 predicted proteins | sample PEATcosm2014_Bin_37_FD_119758 | JGI IMG/M metagenome (GOLD analysis project Ga0181534, IMG submission 119758) | Peatland microbial communities from MTU Mesocosm Facility, Houghton, MI, USA - PEATcosm2014_Bin17_10_metaG | ecosystem: Environmental > Terrestrial > Soil > Wetlands > Peat | place...
CGGCTGGCCTATTCCGTGCAGGAAGCCGCCGATATGCTGGGCGTGCATTATTTCAGCATCTACCGGCTGATTCAGCGCGGCAAACTCAAAACCTGCCGTGCGCTCCGGGGCAAATTGCTCGTGCCCCGAACCGAATTGTTAAAACTTCTGCAAACCGATTTGAGTTAAATTATGAACTACTACGAGAGACCCACACCACTTCAAGAAACGGCCAACGCCGAGGCAATGACCGTTTTTGCGGAACACATGAAACAATTCAAGTCCGACTGTGAGAACCTTCACAATCTTGAACGCAATCTGACAACGACGGCAAACGACGCTTTCAAAGCCGCCCTGCGATCGTCAGGTCATCAAATTCAGACCGATGACGGCGAGGAATGGCAGCACGGCATCAAGTTGATGGAAAACGCTTCCCTCTGCCATCGGCGCACGGTCACTGGCTTGGAATTTGCCGTTGTGGAAACAGTGCCGTTGAATTCAGGCGCAAAGAAAGATGTCGTGAGCAGCGGCCATGACGCGCGGGAAGTTTTGCAAGCGTTCACGCGCGATCAGCGACGGACTTTCAAGTTTTGGAAAGATGACGTGATCGAGCAGGTGCGAGAGCATCTTGCGGAAAAATATCCCCGCCAAGACATGAGCCTCGTGACCGGGTCTTTTGAAATCAAACTGGACCGTGCCATTTCTCAAAGACCGACGCAGACCCAAAATCAAAGTCGCGGCGTTAGAATTTGAAAAAAGTTGCACCCGACTTGTAACCCGACTGAATTTTTTTGGATTTTATGAGATGTCAAGAGATAACACCAAAACCAAGAGATCAGTCAATAGAATCAAGGCTTCCGTAATGATAGCAAGGGAGAATTAAAAACTGATAAAAATGGCTAAAATCGGCCTTTTTGAATTAAAAGGGCACTGCTCTACCGACTGAGCTACCAACCCGACTGGGCGCAGGAAAATAGATTAACCGCGCCTGAAAGCAAGATTTTTCCCCGCCGCAGATTGACAGCCTGCTGAAAAACCAAAGGCCAAACCAGCCGCTGCAACTGAATGACCAGTGGGCTGGGAACGCGGACAGTGTCGCATCAAGCGGACGCTTGAAACTCCACTGCGAGGAACTGTCCGCGTTCCGAAGATTTTTTCCAGGAAACAATCAGGTGCGGCGGGAAGCCGTTGGCACGGGCGCGAAAATCAATTCGCCCGTGCCAGCGGCCCCCCGCGCACGGCGGTTGCCCTGTTCATTCGCGTTTTCATGCGGCGATGAGCTGGCTGTTGGCGTAGATGCGCGCCTGCCGTCCGGTGCGATGCACGGCGGCATCGGTTTTTTCCTCGAACAGCACCGGGAACACAAGCAGCGGGAAAACGGTCGCCCACGCGAGCGCCGCCGCGTCGTTGGCCGCACGCCGCAGCGGGACGTTCAATTCCGGCACCGCATCGAGCAACTGCTCCGCGAGCAGTTTGTTTTTGAGCCGCTCGAATTCGTTCTCCTGCACGGCGCGAAATGGCGCGGGCGGATTGGCCCGCACTTCGAAGCGCGTTTCAGGGCCGAATTCTGTCGGCACTAATGTTCTGTTCTTGTTCATATCTTTTCCTTTCGTTTTGGTTTGCGTCAAAAGCAAAAACCCCGCGATTGACTGGCAATCGCGGGGTTTTGAAAAATTATTCGTTAAATCAGAATTTCATTCCCACGATGCCAAAAGACGGGAGTCGCGCTGGCAAATGGCCATCCAGCCATTTACCGGCACATGCTTCATCAGTTTTGCAAACGTGGTCTTCATTTTCTTCACTTTCGAACGGAGAAGAAGAAACACCATTTCGGGGCGTTTGTCAAATTGATTAGGCCGAAGAAAAATCGTTGTCGGATTTGCGCATGGTGCTAGATTGGATTTACAAGCGATGAGCGAACAATTGCGGATGGTCAAATGCGGATGGTGCGACAACACGGCGTTTATTCCGGGGAACATGCCGCCGTTGAGCACCGTGCCGTGCAAAAAATGCGGCCAGCCGGTAATGATGCCGATGCAACTGCGGCAGTTCGAGTTGCGCGGCATCATCGGTTCCGGCGGCATGGGCAACGTCTATCGCGCGTGGGACACGACGCTGGAACGGATGGTGGCGGTGAAGCTGATGAAGGCCGAACTGCTCGAAGACGCGGTGGCTCTGGAAAGTTTTTTCCGCGAGGCGCGCGCCTGCGCCCGGCTCAACCACACGAACATCATTCACATCTACACCTTCGACGAATGGGAAGGCCAGCGTTATCTCGTCATGGAACTGGCCGACCGCGGCAGCCTGGACGCGCGCATCGAGAAGCTCCGGTTGATCCCCGAACTGGATGTGCTGGACATCGGCATCAAGATCGCCTCCGCGCTGGACATGGCGCTCAAATACGACCTGCTCCACCGCGACATCAAGCCGGGAAACATCTTGTTCAACGCCGACCACGAGCCGAAGCTCGTTGACTTCGGCCTGGCGCGCAAGGCCGACGCGGAGCAGGAAGCCAGCGACATGATTTGGGGGACGCCGTATTACGTCGCACCGGAAAAAATCAAGCGTGAGCCGGAAACATTTTTGTCCGACATGTATAGCCTCGGCGCGACGGTTTATCACGCGCTCACCGGCCATGTTCCGTTTGACGCGCCCACGCCGGAGGAGGTCATCGTTGCGCAGGTGCAGACGCCGCTGACGCCGCCAAACCTCGTCGTGCCGGAAATCACGCAGCCGACAAGCGACGCGCTGGTGAAGGCGATGGCGAAAAATCCGGCAGAACGGTTTTTGAGCTATGATGAATTCATCATGGCGCTCGAAGCGGCGCGCAGTTTTCTTTTGCGGCAGCAATCTCAATCTCCGCAGGCACCCAAGCCCAAGGGCATGACCAGTTGGTGGAAACGGCAATAAAAAAAGGCGGACGCTGACGTCCGCCTTCATTACACCGCCTGATTTCAGGCCGTCACTTCTGTTCGCTGACACTGTTCGTTTCACCGGCTGGTTTCTCCGGCTTCATGGCGTCTTTGATTGTCACGGCATTAAACTTGTCACCAGCCTTTTTATAGGCGATGCCGACTTTGTCGTCGACGACGATGTCGCTCAAGATCGCGGGTTTTCCGCTTTTGGAGATGCGCGTTTCGGACGTGATGTCAAACGTGCGCTTGCCGATGGTCAGTGTCATTGCGTTGGTGTCCACGTTGCTGACCTTGCCGGTGACCGCAAGCGTGGTGCGCGGTTTTGGCTTGGCGGGCGCGGGCGCATTGGTGGCTGGAATTTCTGCGGCGGCGGCAACCTGCGGGGGCGGCGGCATAGGCATGGTGAAGTTGGTGGCGTCCTGCCCGCGCGAAAGCACGGGCGCGGCGAACAGCGCGCAAAGCACGATTTTAAGGATTGTTCTTTTCATGTTGAATTGTGGTTTGATTTTTCGTTTTCCAATTTCAAAATCTTAAAAGCCTGTCCGGGCAAATTCAACCATTTTCACCACGCGCCTTCGGTGAGCAGTTCCGTGATGTTGCGCGCCAAATCCTCCGCGAGCAGCGGCACTGACTGGCGCTCCGCGCTGGCCAGATCTGTCCCGACCTGAACGAGCGTCGCGCCGCTCACATTTCTGTCGAGCAGCAACTTGCCAGTGTCCGTCTCGCGTGCGGTGACGTGCGCGGTGATGGTGACGTGATAATTTTCCGCCGTCAGCACGTCGCCCGGCAAAAAGCTCAAGCTGTCGCGGACGTAGCTGGTGATGACGCCGGTTACGACAATGTTCCCGCCGCCATGCGTGGTAAGATGATAAGTGCCGTCGGTCTGCAACCCTTCGCGCAACGCCTGCGTCACGGCCTCGCCGAGTCGCGGTTGGAGCGTGAGGCTGTTGAAGGGCTGGACTTCAATGGATTTTTCACCCGCGACCGCGCCGTTGACCGGGCCAAGATGATAACCGGCGCAACCGGCGAGCAACACTGTCGTTGCACACAACAAAAGAAATTTCAACAATCGCATTTTAGCTGGCGGGCAAATTTATTACAGACGGTTCAACGCTGCGAGGCGCTCTCTGGCCCGATCTGCGTAAGGCGAGTTGGGGCCAAGCTGCAAAACTTCGTTATAATAGACGCGTGCGCCGTCGCGCCGCTGTTCCACGTTCAGGACTTTGCTGTTCTCGTAGAACTGCGCTATTTTGAAGTTGCCCTCCACCTGCTGCGCCTTGAGCGCGGTTATGGCCGTTTCCGCCACCGGCACGCGCTTGTCATCAGGAAATAGTGTTTTGAAATCTGTGTAGGCCGCGATGGACTTTCCGGCGGTGCTCTGGTCGTATTCGGCGGTCGCGGCCTGTTTTTGCCAGGCGAGGCCTTCGCGGAACAACGCGTCGGAGGCAATTTCCGGCTGGTCGTGATAAAGGTCGGCGGCGGTTTCGTAGGCTTGCACTGCGTCGGCATAATTCTTCTGCTTCTCCCGCGCCGCGCCAATCTGCAACTGCGCGTGCGGCGCCACGTCGCTGTAAGGGCCGCCCTTGACGATCTTCTCGAACATGTCCGCCGTCTGATCCATTGAGGGATAAAGCGGAATCGTGCCCCAAATCCTGAACCATTCGCCGTTGAGGAAACGTCCGGCAATCCCATATTGCCGCCACAAAATATCCTCGTAATTGCCGCTCTGCGGATATTTTTTGATGATGTCCTGGTAGGCGTTGAACGCCGCCTCGTCCTTGCCGTCCACTTCGAGGCAGCGGCCGATGAGATATTCCGCACCCGGCGCATAGTCCGACAACGGCCACAGACGCACGACGCGGTGCGCCGCGTGGAGCGTGACGCTGTAATTTTTATTTGTGAACGCCTGCTCCGCCACGTCCAGTTGCTCCTGCGCACGCGGGCGCATCCAGTCAGCCTTCTCGCCGTAAGACTCGTAATACCAGCCCTCGCCCGGCGTATAAATTAACGGCGCGGGCGAACGGAACGGAACCAGCGCCGCAAACGCGGCGACGGCAAACAGCAGGACAAACCGGCGATTCATGCGCTGACGTTAGCGATGTGGAAAATGGTTGCAAGTTGAAAGTTGCCGTTTTGAAGGATGTTCGCGCGCCGGCAGCCTGCAATTTCAACCTTTAACCCACAGCCAGACTATCCCCGGTATATAATCAACACGCCGTAGTCGTTCAGGATTTTCTGCGTGCCGACATCGAAGTAAGTGTAGGAAATCGTGTGGACGCCCACCATGTTCGCTTCGCCGATCTCGTTCAGAAATTCCGTCACCCTGTCGTCAAACTTGTCGTGGCCGGATTCGATGCAACTCGCATGCTTGATCGTGCGGGTGCGGATTTTTTTATCCGCGCCTCTGGCAATGGCGGCGAGCGGCACGGCTGGTTTTTTAATGAGGCTTTCGCCCGGCTTGTTGGTCACCGGCACTTTGAGGTGCATCTCCACTTTCGCGGCGGCGGAGGTGGACATGACACTCGGCGCTAGGCTCGGCGCGTGTGTTTCCGGCGGCGGCGAGGCGGCGGCGGTTTTCGTGGAGGCTGCGGGAATGGTGATCGTTTCGTGACACGACGGGCACTCGATTTCCGAGCCTGCGCCAGAGCTATCCACGGCAAGTTCCTGCTCGCAATTGGGGCAATCAAAGACAATGTCCATAAGCCGGATTGGGTTGAATGGTTTGCTGTATGCCGACACTAAACCCGCGCCGCGTTTCAGACCAGCAAAAAATCACGGCTATTTATTCCCGCTTAATCGTCCTTTAACGGCGGGAAGATTTGATGAGAAACAATCCGCCGAGAGTTGGGAAAAGGCCGGTTGCCGATGCAATTGCCCGCCAGCTTGTCTTTGCGGAGTGGTGTTGCTCGGGTTCTTGGCAGTCATGAATTTTGCGCTTTGGCATTGCTTTACCGTGCCATGCGGAAAAGACTCTGCTAATCTTTAACCGATATGTTGCTCACCAAAGACGAATTGCGCAGCCTCGTTGAACTGACCCATCAATCACCGCATTCGCTGCTCGGGATGCAGCCGCTCGGCGACGGTTCGGGACTCGTCGTCCGCGCGCTGCTGCCTGACGCCGCCAAGGTTGAAATCCAGCCCGTGCATGAAAAGGACAAGCCCAAGTTCGAGCTGAAGCGGATTCCAAAGACAGACGTTTTTGAAGGCGTCACCAAATCGGCAAAAAAAGTTTATGCCTACGATTTGGTCGTCACGACTCACGCCGGCAAAACTCGCCGCACGCGCGACGCCTTTTCATTTCTGCCGACACTCGGCGAAGCGGATTTGTTTCTTTTCGGCAAGGGCGACGAACGGAAAATTTTTGACAAACTCGGCGCGCAATTGCGTTCGCCCGACGGCGTGGCCGGAACGAGTTTTGCCGTCTGGGCGCCAAACGCGCAGCGCATCAGCGTCGTCGGCGATTTTAACAATTGGGACGGGCGTTTTCATCCGATGCGATTGCTCGGTGCGTCGGGCGTTTGGGAAATTTTCATTCCCGGCGTCGGCGTTGGTGCGCATTACAAATTTGAGATCCGCGACGCGCATGGCAACATCAAGTTGAACACCGACCCGTTTGGATTTTTCTTCGAGGTCGCGCCCAAGCAGGCCGCAATTGTCTGGGACACAAAAAAATTCAAATGGACCGACGCCGCTTGGCTGAAAAAACGCCGTGACCGCGACGCGCTGCGTTCGCCGATGAGCATTTATGAAGTCCACGTCGGCTCGTGGCGGAAGAAATCCGCGAACGAATCATGGAGCTACCGCGAACTCGCCGAGCCGCTCGTGCTTTATTTGAAACGCATGGGCTTCACGCACGTCGAATTCATGCCCGTCGCCGAGCACGCGTTTTATCCGTCGTGGGGTTATCAGGTCACCGGATTTTACGCGCCGACGAGCCGCTTCGGCACGCCGGAAGATTTTCAATTTCTTGTCAATGCGCTGCACAAAGCCGACATCGGCGTGATCGTGGACTGGGTGCCCGCGCATTTTCCGCGCGACGAATGGGCGCTCGCGAAATTCGACGGCACCGCGCTTTTCGAGCACGAGGATCCGCGCAAAGGCGCGCATCAGGATTGGGGCACGCTGATTTTTAATTTCGGCCGCAACGAAGTTTCCAATTTTCTCGTTGCCAACGCGCTGTTCTGGTGCGAACGCTTTCACATTGACGGCCTGCGCGTGGACGCCGTCGCCTCGATGCTTTATCTCGACTATTCGCGCAAGCAGGGCGAATGGATTCCGAACCAGTTCGGAGGACGCGAAAATCTTGAAGCCATCGAGTTCCTGAAAAAATTCAACCACATTACGCACTCGGAATTTCCAGGCATCATGACCATCGCCGAGGAATCCACCGCATGGCCGCAAGTCACGCGCCCGCCTTATATCGGCGGACTCGGATTTTCCTTCAAGTGGAACATGGGCTGGATGCACGACACGCTCGGCTATTTCAAACACGAACCCATCCATCGCAAATATCATCAGAACGATTTGACATTCGCGATGCTCTATCATCACAACGAGAATTTTATTCTGCCGCTGTCGCACGACGAAGTCGTCCACGGCAAAGGCTCGCTCATTGGCCGGATGCCCGGCGACGACTGGCAGAAATTCGCCAGCCTGCGCGCGCTGCTCGCGTATCAATGGCTGTTCCCCGGAAAAAAACTTTTGTTCATGGGCGGCGAAATCGGCCAGCGCGCCGAGTGGAACGAAAACAGCCAGCTCGACTGGTGGCTGCTCGACGAGGGGCCTTTCCATCGTGGCCTGCAAAAATTCGTCGAGGACTTGAACAAGCTTTACGTTGGCGCGTCCGGTTTGTGGCAGGGCGACTACGACCACGCGGGTTTTTACTGGATTGACTGCACCGACCGCGACAACAGCGTGCTTTCATTTGCGCGTCAAAATGCCGACGGCTCGAATCCGCTCGTCATCATTTTGAACCTCACGCCCGTGCCGCGCGAAAAATATCGCATCGGCCTGCCGCGCGCGGGAAAATGGCGCGAAGCATTGAACAGCGACGCGGAGATTTACGGCGGCGGCAACAAGGGAAACCTCGGCGGCGTCACCGCGCAAAAAGTTCCGTGCCACAACCAGCAGCAGTCCGGTGAATTTTTCCTGCCGCCGATGAGCGCGCTGGTGTTTCAGGCGGAATAAAATAATTGGGATTGGCCTCTTTATTAACTTGATTACACAGAGCAAAAGCGCAATTTCTTTGCTCTTAAAACTAGAACGAGATTTTATGCGACAAATTGAACTCGGCCTGTTTATTAAAAGAATTCTTCCACTGTGTTTTCTGGTGGGGTTGCTGACACCGTCGGCTTCTGGCGCGAATGCAAATAATCCAGACGACGAGGCATTCAGAAATGCTACCGCATCAGAAATTACCGTAATAAAAAAAGTCAAAATTGATTTAGACTTTCCATGTTGCGCGAGCATTTCGCCCGACTGTAAGAAAATGGCCTATGTTACAAGTGTCAATATTCCGGGTAGTTTCAGTCAAAAATTCACGATTCGTATTTTCGATTTTGACCAAGAAAAGGAAGTGAATTCTATTCCAATCGAAGATGGGCTCGTGGGGCTTGGAATCGTTGCGGTTATATGGTCTCCTGATGAAACACGCTTATGTTGTGAATGTAGCACAGGTAATCCATTTACGGCTACATTATCCATTATTGATATTGCAAAGAAAAAAACTGTTGCGTTACCGGGAGTAATTAGCGTTTCTCCTAACAGTGAATCCATCCAATCGGGACACTTCAAGTGGTTAGACGAAAATGCAATTACCTATGTAGGTGGCCTAAATACATTCAAGTTGGATTTAGATACGTTGAAAAATATTTATCCTTTTGCGGGCTACAAAGATGACGATCAATTTAAGAAACAATACAGTCAAATGTTTCAATCCCCGCTTACTCATCCGCATTGTTATGTTCACACGTCATATGATAGTGGCGGATTTGAAGATCAATTATGTTTGTTGATTGAAAATAATGATCATTCATATTGTAGCGCATTAGTCTGGGGTCAAGATTTCGAAAACAATTTTACTGTCGCCACAGATTTAAGGCATTTTGCTATTCAAGAAGATAGCAAGACAATTGAGCTTTATTACTTGGGACTTCGGGAAAAACGCCCCATATACTTCAATTTGCCCATGGATTTGGCATTCTTGGCAGATGAAATTAAAAGTTACAGAGCTTCGAATCCGCAAGAACATCCAGAAATATTTGTAAATGTGTATGCACCGCGTATAAATCCATTGAACAATAAAATAGTTGGCCCTGAAGATTCCTCGTTCAAAGGCACATTAAAAATTCTTACTTGGGATTCCACCAATGCTTTAGGGGTAATTGTGTTTGAAAAGCAGACAATTCAGCCTGAAGATATCGCTGCGGATTTTCGGCTATGCCCCAATCACGGAAATGGGCGATATACTGATGTTGTGGGCTTGGTTACAGAAATTAACAATCCCGATTCATGGGCAGCACTAATACCCGCAGTGATTCAACAAGCCCCAAGTGTTTTGGGTTCTCCAGATCAATCTATAACGGCCAAAATTGAAGATAACCCGGTTGCTGTGCCCGCTACGTTGCAAGAAACATTGACTAAAGCTAAAGGTGGAGACGCCGAAGCCCAATATCACTTGGCTAAAGCATATTTAAGTGGTCAAGGTGTTGACACAAATTATGCAGAAGCTGTCGAATGGTTTCAGAAAGGAGCTGATCAAGGAAACGCAGATTGTCAGAACGGCTTGGGGTTTATCTATAAAAATGGTTTGGGCATGGATAAGGATTATGTCGAAGCTCTAAAATGGTTTCAAAAGGCAGCCGAGCAAGGCAACGCAAAGGCGCAATCTAATTTAGGTTTGGCGTATGAAACGGGTCAAGGCGTGAATAAAGATTATGCTGAAGCTATTAAATGGTATCGCAAGGCAGTAGAACAAGGAAATGCAGATGGTCAAGCTAACTTGGGCATGATGTATAAAAATGGATGGGGTGTGGATAAAGATTATGCCGAAGCTCAAAAATGGTTTCAGAAGGCAGCCGATCAGGGAAATGAATTTGCCAAACGTGCCTTACAACAATTAAACAACAGTCAATAAATCCGCATTAAATTCTTGGCTGATATAGTTTTCTAACGCACTGGAAACTTTTCCAATTTTGGCA
>Ga0181534_10003025_pt1 | contig 10085 bp, 5 predicted proteins | sample PEATcosm2014_Bin_37_FD_119758 | JGI IMG/M metagenome (GOLD analysis project Ga0181534, IMG submission 119758) | Peatland microbial communities from MTU Mesocosm Facility, Houghton, MI, USA - PEATcosm2014_Bin17_10_metaG | ecosystem: Environmental > Terrestrial > Soil > Wetlands > Peat | place...
CCAAAAACCTGAGCCAGGAAGATGTTTACAATGATACGAACATTCATATCGGACGCATTGAAACGGCCAAAGCCAATCTCACCATCGGCTCACTATCCGCATTATGCAAATACTTTAAAGTGTCTCTCTCCGAATTTTTCAAAAAAGTAGAAGCCCTGTGAGTTGTCCTCAAAAGTCTAATCCGCTTCAATCTTTATATGCTGTACCAGATCATGAAAAAATCCCGCAGACCATATATTTAACACGGAAGTATCTGGAATGAACCGACTAATATCAGCCTTCACCCGATTAAGATCAACAGTGTCGATCTTTTTCTTTAACAATTCCTGCAATTCGTCCGCTGTAATGGTTGATTTATGCCAATCGCCGCTATCCCTCGCCCTTCTAAGAAAATGAGATAAATGTAAAGGAACTCCTTTCTTTATATACCATTCCATATCATACCAATCACGCCCTTTCACATTATTTTTCCATTTACGGAATAGCAAAGCATGCATTTTCCCGGCAAAAAGATCGGGAAGAGTAAAACATTTAACATAGAATGTAAACGGCCTCAAGAGCAATTTCTCTTCTGTTTTAAACCCTAAAGGCGGTTCGGTATCCACCTCCAACTTGATCTTGATATTTGCCTTCTGCTCCAACCCACTTTGCGGAATGATTTGCTCCAGTACCAGCTCCTTCCATATCGTTTCAGACTTTAGAAAAGCTGATTCTATATTCGTTTGATTTGATTTTTGCTTTTCTTTTACGGATACTTGCATACCTAAAGACGCAAACTCCGCACGTACCCCTTCTAAAAACCGATCCAGCGAAAATTCCGGATTGACTTCCAACAAGGAGAAATCCAGGTCTTCCGAAAATCGATCTAATCCATAAAATATACGCAACGCGGTTCCTCCATAAAAAGCAGCCTTTTCGAATAATCCGGTACGTGCCAATCCTGCAAGCGCGATCTCTTGCATGATCTCACGCAGCGCCTGCAAAGCTTCCTCTTTATTCGAAGGTTTATATGAATCCAGCCACTCTTTGATCATAGGTCGTTGATCATTTTAATAATGAATGACAAACTACCCTTCTTGGGCGCGTCCTTTATCCAGCTTAACATAGCCTTTGTGTCCAATGTCTTTAAATCATCTTCATCCACCCTTAGATCATCCACTAAATAACCCCTGGCATCCTTAATACTTCGTAACAATATTCCCGGTGTCGTTACCACCTTATCAAACAACGCCTTTTCTGGAGAGGCCACCATCGCATATTGGTCATCTGATAACTTCGCCTGCTGAATGCCAAAAGCATAGTATGGCAAAGGAAGACGAATATAACTGAACATCCCCATTGGTGTCTCGTAATTTCGGGATGCCTTTGTGGTCATTGAAGACACTTCGTATACACGCTCAGGTATCAATCCATGATAAGAAAGTGCCGTATCTGTGGAAACATAACTCGGTCCCAATATATAGTTAGCTAATAGGAAAGGCTCAGGCCGTTTGCCCCCCACAGCCGGACCAGCGATATATAAACCCTTCTTAATTGATTGCAGCATTCCTTCTCCAAGTAATGCATGCACTTTATCATTCGGCCTCTTATAGTCTTTTAACAAGGCCACCAATAACTGATGTGTTAAGGGATATCTCGAATAGGATCGTATTTCTTGTCCAATGTCCATGTCTGATATGTAAAATTATAACAAAATAATCGGAAAAAATCGATTATCCTATTATAATTTCACAATCCATCTTCTACAGTAGCTTTTTAACCGCCCAATACTGTCAAATTTTCATAGGATAATCGGCCTTAATCCGATTATCCTATGAAAATTTAGCCCCCCCTCCCATGCAACATATTCCCACCTTCCTTGTCTTTCCCTATACATCACCCGCCAAAACACATGCTCAAAAACTACTTCACCATCGCCTGGCGCAATCTGCTGAAAAGCCGGTTGAACGCATTCATCAATATTCTCGGCCTGGCCACCGGCATGGCCGTCGCCCTCCTGATCGCCCTATGGATATGGGACGCCCTATCTTTTAACAAGGACAACAGGAACTATCCCCGCATCGCCCAGGTCATGCAGACCCTGACCCTCAACGGCAGCTATGTTACCTGGTCAGGCCTCCCCTATCCCCTGGCCGAAGCACTCCGTAAGGACTATGGCAGCGACTTTAAGCATGTCACCCTGGCTTCCCCCGACAGACCCGTCTTATCCTTTGGAGACAAGAACCTCTCGCAGACCGGGCTCTTCATGGAACCTCAGGGCCCGGACATGCTGGACCTGAAAATGATTGCCGGCAGCCGCGCAGGGCTGACCGACCCCAATTCTATTTTACTATCCGAATCTACCGCCAAAGCCTATTTTGGCAACGCTGATCCGCTACATCAGCCCCTCCTGTTGAATAACCTTAACAGTGTGACGGTCACCGGCGTTTATAAAGACCTGCCCCGCAATAGCAGCTTTTCCAATCTGGCTTTTGTTGGCACATGGGCCCTCCGGCTCCAAACCACTGGCTGGATCAGGGATATGCAAAATCCCTGGGGTAACAATGCCTTTCAGGTATATGTCCAACTGAATGATCATGCTAACCTTGCTGCCGTTTCCGGGAAGATCAAGGATGTAAAACTGCAGAATATCCGACCGCAGGAGCGGATTGCCAAGGCAGCCCTCTTTCTGCAACCCATGCACGACTGGTATTTGTATAGCGAGTTCAAGAATGGCATCAATACAGGCGGACGCATCACCTATATCTGGCTGTTCGGGATCATCGGCGGCTTTGTCCTCTTGCTGGCCTGTATTAATTTCATGAACCTCAGCACTGCCCGCAGCCAGAAGCGGGCCCGGGAAGTAGGCGTCCGAAAGACATTTGGATCGCTTCGTAGCCAGTTGATAGGACAATTCCTGGGCGAATCCGTTTTCCTGACAGCGATCGCCTTTGTGATCGCCATCGGACTTACCCTCCTTGCCCTTCCTTATTTCAATATACTGGCTGATAAGGAGATCGTTTTTCCCTGGCGGCAGCCTTATTTCTGGTTGCTGTCCATTGGTTTTACGCTCTTTACCGGCCTGCTCTCCGGCAGCTATCCGGCTTTTTATTTATCCCATTTTAATCCCATTCGCGTATTGAAAGGCGATCTTCATGCCGGACGCTTTTCCGCACTCCCTCGTAAGGTACTGGTGGTCCTTCAGTTCACCGTCTCCATCGTTCTGTTGATCGGTACGGTTGTCGTCTATCGCCAGATCCAGTTTGCCAAAGATCGCCCGGTCGGCTATAGCCGCGAGGGATTGCTTACCGTATATACACATACACAGGATATACAGACCCATTTCGATGCAGTTCGCCATGAACTGCAACAAGGTGGGGCCATCGTCGACATGGCCCAATCCTATAGCGCGATAACGGGTGTCGGGAGTTCCAATGGCGGGATGAGCTGGAAAGGGAAACCAGCAGGTTCTTCGAACGATTTTCCGATGTCGCATGTGTCTTACGACTATGGAAAGACGGTAGGCTGGCAGATCGTGGCCGGAAGGGATTTTTCCAGGGCCTTTGCGGCAACGGATTCTTCGGCCTTTATCATCAACGAATCTGCCGCACGATATATGGGTCTTCAGCATCCTATCGGGGAAAAGATCGCCTTTAATGATGGCGTTGCCTTCACCGTCATTGGTGTCATTAAGGATTTTGTCATGGAATCACCTTACGAGCCGGTAAGGCCCTCGCTCTTCCGCCTGACCAGGAGTAGTGGCAGTGTCCTCAATATCAGGATCAATCCTACGATCAGCGCCCATGAGGCGCTCGGTCAGATCGAGCGTACATTTGCCAAATACAGCGCTGGCCAGCCTTTTGAGTATAAATTCGTAGATGAGCAGTATGACCGCAAGTTCGGTGAGGAGCAAAGGATTGGACGGCTGGCCACCGTATTCTCTATATTGGCCATCTTTATTTCCTGCCTGGGATTGTTCGCACTGGCTTCTTTTACGGCAGAGCAACGTACCGTTGAGATCGGCATCCGCAAAGTGCTAGGCTCTTCCGTTTTCCAGGTATGGCGTTTACTGACCAGGGAGTTTGTCTTGCTGGTCCTGCTTGCCTTGTTGATCGCCATTCCTCTTGCCGCCTATGGTATGCAGATATGGCTCGGGCATTATACTTATCATGCTCCCCTGTCCTGGTGGATATTTGTACTGGCAGCCTCTAGTTCACTCGGGATCACGATCCTGACGGTGAGCTTCCAGGCCATCAAGGCCGCAATGGCCAATCCCGCAAGGGCACTCAGGAGTGAATAGGGCTTCATCAGCCGACCATGATATATTCGTTTTGCATTTCGCGTTTCGCGAAACGCGAAATGCAAAACGATAGTACAAAAAGATCACCCACCCCAAGCCCTCCTATTTACCCAATATCCCCGGATACAGCACCCCATCAGCCGTAGGCAGACTCAATCCCAGCAGCCTGGCCACCAGTGGCGCAATATCTTCCAGCCCCATCACCGGGATGACCGTTCCTTTTTTGATACCGGCCCCGGAAGCGATAAATCCCGTTTGGATCTCCTTGAAATCCGGGAAATAGCCATGTGTTCCTCCTTTCGCGGGTCGCAGGACCTCTCCTGTCGTAGCGGTACTGATCGTTATCCCTTGAATGGGTGCCAGGGCAAGGACTGCATTTGGATCGGATCCGATCGCATCCAGCTCTTTGCGTTCCACTACACGGAACAGTTTCCGGGTCGATTCCGGCAATGCCGCCAGCAGCTCTTTCACCTGCTTCAAGGTCTTCTCATCATTTTTATTCTTTAGATGCAGGAATGCCGATCCACCGGATTGATGGAACATGGCCTTCCATTCGTCTTTCCCGATCAGTCCTGCCTTCGCCAGCCATACATTGGGTGCCAGGCTGGTATGGATATCCACAAATCCATGGTCACCTACGATCAGTACTGTCGTAGAATCCTTGATACCTGCTATCTCAATGCTTTCCAGGATGGTTCGTACAGCCCTGTCTGCTCCGGCAACAGCCTGCCGCACTTTGGGGCCATCGCGACCTTCTTCGTGCTCAAAGTGATCCGTACAAGCCAGGTGCACCGCCAGAAAATTCGGCTTATAGGTCCGGATCAGGTAGGCGCTCATCCGGGCATTGTTCTCATCGGCACTCAGGTAATCCCCTCCGAGATCATTGAGAGCCAGTTTGCCGGTTGCATTCTCCAGCAATTCATCGAGCAGGCCCGCAGGATTGGCCGCCTTGCGGAGCGTTTCAATACTGGCCTGCCGGTTCGTTCTTGGGAGAGCCCATACCTCAGGCAGTCTGTAGGTGATCGGTGCATTTACCGTTACCGGCCACCATATACAGGCAGATCTCAATCCCGCATCTTTGACCGCCGTCCACAGGGAAGGGACCTTCACAGAATCATATTCCCAATACCAACGACCTGTCACCCCGCCCGGTTCAAATGGCGTGTTGTAATAAATCCCATGTTTCAGCGGCATCACGCCCGTCACGATCGTCGTATGCGAGGGATAGGTTACCGTCGGGAACACACCCCGGACCCCGTCTGCATAGGCGCCATTTTCCATCAATTGCTGCAGGTTAACCGCACCCCAGGACTTATCCTTATAGAAGTCGGGGCGGAACCCATCGATACTGATCATCACCACGTACCTGGCAGGCTGTGCCTGGGCAGCGAAAACCGCCATCACACCCGCCAGAAGGAAATAGAAAGTTTTACGCATAGTTGTTATTTTTATGATCTCCGCTCATTTATTGCGCCCACCAACTCTTGAAATTGATATCATCATTCCCACATGCCGCTGCCGCTTTCTGATAATTCTCCGTATTCAGGTTCCTCACCGTCAGTGGATACTTGAATCGCACTGGCATCTTCTTTCCATTCAGCATCCCATCGGCGACCGGCAGTAGCGGCAATCCTGTCCTGCGATATTCAAACCACTGCTGGAAATCGACAAAGGTCAATGCATAATATTTCTGCAAGATAATCCGGCTCAAAGTCCCGTCGTAAGCGGCATTAATGTTAACGGTAAAATAATCTGCCGGCATCGTCAGTCCCCATTGCTCGATCGCGGCCTTTGTGCCTCTTTCATAGGCCGATTTGGCCGCCGCCGCATTCCCATCATGCCATTCCAGCTCCGCCCGGATGAACTCCACCTCGGCATACGTCATCAACGGATTGATCATCGGCGCCGTCACCAGCGACACATTCACATTCGAGGGGATGTAGTTGAACTGGTTCTCCGATCCACCATACCCGCTGGGGATGCCGACATAACCGATCGTAGCCGATCCGCTTGCATTCCTCGCCTGTGTGGCGAATTTCGCCCGGCGGGGATCATTCAAGGTATTGAGCCCGTCCAGGAAAAATTTGCCCGATGCGCGGTAAGAGGTAAAATCCACTGCCCGGCCCCAGGGAGAGACCAGCGGCGTCACGCCCGTCAGACTCAATACTGCCGCTTCATTATTGGCGGTAAATACAGGATAGGTCGTGGGATTGTCCACCATGGTCCGCAACTGCGCCCAGGCATTCATCTCCGTTTTGCGTGAGACCCGCAGCAACAGGCGCAGGCGAAGCGAATTGCCGAACTTCTTCCACTTCGTCACATTGTTGGCGAAGAGGATCTCCGTCCCATAGGTCATCGCTTTGGATATATTGAATAGGCTATTGGCAGAATCCAGGTCTTTCAGGATCTTCGTATAGACCTCTTTTTGCGTATTGAACTTCGGGCGGAGGATGCTCTCGCCTTCGGCCCTGTTGGCCTCATCCATCGGCACATCGCCGAAACAATCCGTCAGGTTCGAATAGATCCAGGCATTCAACACCAGGGCAATTCCCTGGTAATTGACATCCTGTGCCGTCACCGCCGCAGCATACATCTCCTTGACATTGTTCAGCCATTGATAATAAGTACTCCAGGTACCGCTGCCGATGTTCTCGGATACATCATAGCGGTGCAGACCGCCGCTGGCACTGGGAAAGGGCAGGGCCACCTGCATCAGGTTGAAGGTGATGTCATCGGCCCGTTGCATATTATAGGCCGATACATTGTAGAGGATGGGATTAAGCAAAGTCCCCGGACTGATCTTATCGATGCGGTTGGGGTCGGTATTGACCTCTTCGAATTTCTTTGTGCAGGATGCAGTCATCACCGCCACCAGCACCACACCTATCGATATTTTTCCAATGATTTTCATGATCGTCTGAATTAACAGGTTAGAATTTGAAAGTGATATTTGCACCCATGGTCCGGGATGAAGGTAACTGTCCCATCTCCACGCCAGGCAGGATCGTCGAACCATTCAGGGCTGCCGTCTCCGGGTCGAAGATCGGGAAGCTGGTCAGCATTAGCAGGTCACGACCATATAAGGCAAAAGTGGCCTGCTTGATAAACGACCTGCCCAATGTCTTCCTCGGGATCGAATATTCGATCCTCACCTCCCTGAGCTTCAGGAAAGAAGCGTCAAATGAATTGGCTTCCACATTGGCCCTCCGCCAGTATTCCGCATAGAAATCCACGGGTAACACCTTGGTCGTATTAGGCACGTATTTGCCATTGCCATCCGACACCACGCCATTGCCGATGATAAAGTTCTGATCCCGGCCATAGAGGGTATGCTTCAGCTTACCTTGTTCGGTCATCTTATGGTGCGTCTGCGAATAGATCAACCCACCGAACTGGCCATCGACCAGGAAGCTGAACCGGAACTGCCTGTAGGAAAACTCATTCTGTATCCCTCCCCTCCATTTGGCATAGGCATTGCCGATATACTGGATATTCTGATTGCTGTTCTCGGGCCGCAGTGGCATGCCACTGGATGTATAGATGATCTTGCCTTCGTCATTGCGCACAAAACCATATCCATAGATATCACCCGTCGTACCGCCTACGGTTGCCATGATCGTCGCCGTTCCACCCGTACCGATGATCTGCTGCTGACCGGACTCCGCAGGCAGCTCCATTACCCTGTTCACATTCTTTGACCAGGTGATCGTAGTATTCCAGGTAAAGAACTCCTTCTTGACCGGCTGCGCATGCAATACCACTTCGATACCGCGATTGCGCACCGTTCCCGCATTGATCACCGCACGGGAATAGCCCGTCGTAGGATCCAGCGGCACCTGGATGATCTGGTTGCTGGTCAGGTTATGGTAAGCGGTCACATCGATCCCGATCCTGTTCTTGAGGAAGCGCAGGTCCACTCCGGCCTCATAACTGGTAGAGATCTCCGGTTTGAAATGATCGTTGAACAACAGCGTAGGCACAGAAGCCGAACTGGCGAACTCACTGGCGCCATAATATTTGCTGGTGAGATAGGGATCGGTATCATTGCCCACCTGCGCCGCAGAAAGTCTCAGCTTCGCAAAGGAGACCGCTGCAGGCAGCGAAAAGATATCGCTCAGGATAAAGGACGTATTCACCGAAGGATAGAAGAAAGAATTGTTCTTCACCGGCAAGGTGCTGGACCAGTCATTACGCCCCGTCACGTCGATGAAGTATTTGTTCTGATAGCTGAAAGAAGCCATCCCATACAGGCTATTCACGATCTTGTCCCTGTCGGCCAGCAACACCGAAGGATTGGCCAGCCCATTGGTCATCTTATAGACGGCAGGGATCACCAGGCCTTCGATATAGGTATCCACCCGGTTATAATCGTGTTTCATATTATTCCCCCCGACAGAAGCGGTGATATTGAAGTCCTTTCCGATCTTATCATGATAAGACAAGAGGAAATCATTATTCACTTCATAGTCGGTGATCGCCTGCTCCTTATAATATCCTTTCAGGAAATTGGCCGTGCTGAAGGGACGCTTCTGTTGGCGGTCCTCCGTAGACAAGGCGATCCCCGAGCGTACCATCAGGTCTAACTTCCTGGAGAGTTCGAACGTAGCCGAAAGGCTCCCCACCACCGCATGACTGTTGATAGGATTGGTCATCTCATGGGCGATCAGGTAGGGATTGTCGATGAAGGAGCTGAATGGATGTACCTGGTCGATCTGCTCCATCCCCTTTTTCCACCTGTCCTTATACCAGCCCAGATCCACATTGGGGTTCTGGAAGATCATGAAATAGGCGATGGATTGATTGTTATATCCCGTAGCCGGCAGGTTATCGCTTTTCTTATTGGTATAATTGACCTTGGCATTGAGCTTCACCCTATCCGATAGCTTATGGTTCAGGCTCAGCTGTGCGTTTAGCCGCTCATAGCCTGTATTAGGCATGATCCATTCATTCTTGGAGTGGGTAAGCGAAGCCCGGGTAGTTGTCCTCTCATTCCCTCCTTCCAGGGCGATATTATTGGTGATCGTAGAACCCGTTCTCCAGAAGCCCTTGATATTATCCTTATAAGGCACCCAAGGCGTGCGTTCCTTGCCCTGCCCCTGTGTAGTAGGATCATATTGAAAATAGGACTGACCGTTGAATTTAGGACCGAAGGCGCTGCTCGTCCCTCCGGTATTCGCGCCATCGGCCGATGCCCCATAAGAATAATACAGTTGTCCGGCCGTATTCAAGGCCTTGCCCGTACCCTGTCCATACTCATATTGGTAGTCGGGCCATTTCAGTACGGTATTGAAACTAGTGTTGGAATTAAAGGTTATGCCCAGGCCGTTGTCTTTTTTTGCTGCACCGGATTTGGTGGTGATCAACAAGGCGCCGGCAGCCGCCCGGCTACCATAGAGGGCCGTCGCACCGGGTCCTTTCAATACGGTGATGGACTCGATATCATCCGGATTGATATCGGAAATGCCATTCCCAAAATCGATCGGCACATCATTGCCTGAGCCTGCGCCATAGGCGCTGCTCACGCCCGAGGAGGTTCCCCTGCTGTTCATAGGCACGCCATCCAGCACGATCAATGCATTGTTATTGTCCGAAAGAGATACATCCCCCCGCAGAGAGATCCTGGTAGAATTGACAGGACCCGATCCCGGACTGATCAGGCTTAGCCCGGCAACCTTGCCGGACAGGGCGCTGGACCAGTTATTGGAGCGCGCATCATTCAGGTCTTTCGCACTCATTGCCTGTACCGAGTAACCCAGCGCTTTCTGCTGGCGGCTGATCCCCAAGGCTGTCACCACCACATTGTCCA
>Ga0181534_10003026_pt1 | contig 10084 bp, 10 predicted proteins | sample PEATcosm2014_Bin_37_FD_119758 | JGI IMG/M metagenome (GOLD analysis project Ga0181534, IMG submission 119758) | Peatland microbial communities from MTU Mesocosm Facility, Houghton, MI, USA - PEATcosm2014_Bin17_10_metaG | ecosystem: Environmental > Terrestrial > Soil > Wetlands > Peat | place...
AGAGACCGAGCGGATGCGCGCGACGTTCGAGGCGCGCCGCAACGTGATGATCGACGGGCTCCGCGAGATCACCGGCGGCGCCTGCCCACGCCCGGAGGGGGCGTTCTACGCGTTCGTCGACTGCCGCTCGCTCTATGGCGTCGAGCTCCACGGCAAGCGCGTCGAGTCGGACGCTGACCTCGCCCTCTGGCTCCTGGAGGAGGCGCACGTCGCGACCGTCTCGGGGAGTGCGTTCGGGGCTCCCGGGTACATCCGTTTCAGCTACGCCACGAACGAGACGCGCATCCGGGACGGGCTCGCGTCCATCAAGTCGACCCTCGCGCGGGCGCGCGCGCGCTCGTGAGCGCCGACCCCGCCTCTTCACCCCAAGCAGACGGCGAGCCATCGCCAACGCTTGCGCCGGGCGGCGCGTCGTCATCGGGGCCCACGGTCGCGCGTCCGCCGCTCGGGATGGGCGTCCAGGCCGCCATCGGGGCCGGCTCTGGCCTCGCGTGGGGCGCGTGCTCGGCCTCATCGATGCGTCGTCGGCGCTCGAGGCGCTCGCCACGAAGGGTGGAGGCGGTGGCGCGGGGGTCACCGCCGCGATCCTGCTGAGCCCGGTCTACTTCATCGTGGGCGCACGCAACGGGATGCTCCTCGGCGCGCCGCTCGGCGCGAGCGTGGCGTGGCTCCTGGGTGGGCTGGCGACGGTTTACCTCGGGCAGCCCGGGAGGCTTGGCCTCTCGTCGACGTGGATCGGCGTCCGTCTCGTCGCCGGGCTCGCGGGCGTCGTCGCGTCCGCCGCCTGGGTGAGCGCGCACCCGGGAGCCGTGTTCTCGCTCTGGCAGTGAGCGCGTCGCGGGCGTGATAGCTTGCCGATCGTGAGGCCGCTGCTCGCTTCCCGCTCGCAGGCCCGCGACCGGCTGCCTCGCGGACTGACCGCTCTCTCGACGGTGCTGCTCGCGTGCAACAGCTCACCGGCCGAGCCCCACGCGCTGGGGTTCGATGCCTCGGTCCGGGACGGTCCCCAGCTCCAGGCGACGACGCAGCCCGTGCTGCTCACGAGCGCCGACGAAGGCATCTCGCTCGCCGTCGACGGCTCGAACGTCTACTGGCAAGGCCCTGGCGGCTCGATCTTCGACTGTCCGCTCGGAGGGTGTCCCGGCGGGCAGCCGACGCAGCTCACATCGCTCGTCGGCGCCACGACGCTCCTCCAGAGCCTCGTCACGGCCGGCGGCGACGTGATCTTCGTCAGCGAGGCGGGCGTCACCTCGCTCGACCCGAGGGCCCCGAGCCCCGCGACGACGCTGTACCCGTCCGCGCAGGGCACCGTCTCGGCGCTCGCGACCGACGGGGCCGAGCTCTACCTCGTCGCCAGCGCCGGGACGGACGGCGGCGAGAGCACGGCGACGGTCGTCGCCTGCCCCATCCACGGAGCGTGCTCGTCGCCTCGAACGCTGTACACGTCGACCTTCGGCCTCGGACCGCTCGCCGTCGCCGGCTCCGACGTCTACTTCGTGGAGTACGGCGACTCGGCGGAGATCCGCGCGGTCCCGTCGGGCGGCGGCTCTCCCCGCACCCTCTGCCAGCACCCGAACGAAGGGCCCGCGTACGCGCTGGTCGTCGCCGGTGGCTACGCCTACGTGACGGGCGTGGCGGGGCCGACGTCGATCGTGCGCTGCGCGATCGCCGGCGCCGGCGGCTGGGGGACCTTCACGCACGACGACGCGCCGTACGGGCTCGCGACGGACGGGGCGAACCTCTACTGGACGAACTACGTCCCGACGACCGGCAGCGTCGCGGGGTGCGCCCTCGGCCCCAGTTGCCCAGCATCGACTCTCGTGGCGACGGGCCAAGCCTCGCCGTTCGCGATCGCCCTGAGCCCGGCGAGCGTCTTCTGGACGACGTCGACGTCGGTCTATCGCGTCGATCGCTGAGTCGCGGGCGTCGAAGGCCGGCCGCCGGGGCCGGTGGGGCTCGGACACGCGCCGTGTCGCCCGAGACACAAGGGAGCGGGCACCGGACTGCCCAACCGCTTGAAACCACTCGTGTTCGCGTCGGCGGCAACGAGGGCACGCGCGTCGCACCGAGGGGACACGTCACCGCGACGCACACCCCGACCGGAGAACGCACGCCATGAACCCCCAGAAGCTCCTCGCAGCCATCCCGCTCGCCGTCATGACCGCACTCGCCGCCGTCGCGCCGAACGCCCACGCCCAGTGCGGCATGGGCGAGGTCGACTGGTACGGCGCCGAGCGGAACAACGTCTCGCAGGCGGAGGAGCTCCTCAAGGAGGGGGAGCCGAAGAAGGCGGCGTGGGTGCTCCAGCAGACCTGGCCGCGGATGCACGAGGCCCTGCCCCGCGAGGGCGGCGTTCCGGTCATTGCCGACGGGGTCCGGCTGATGGCGGTCGCGGCGGTGCGCTCCGACGGCGACGTCCGCTCGGAGAACGGGTGGTCATCGGCGACGGCCGCGGAGCGCGCGGCGAACGTCGCCTGGGGTATCAGGCACCTGCGGATGTTGCTTTCGGTCGAGCCGTGGAACCTCGCGGTGAAGACCGACCTCGGCGAGGCCCTCTCGCGCTCGCCGGCGACGCGGGACGAGGCGCGGACGATCCTCGAGGCGCTCGACGACGACCGCGCCGTCAGCTCCGCGGAAGGCTACGCCGCGCTCGCGATGCTGCGCCTCGAGACGGGCGACACGGCGGGCGCCGAGACGGCGGGGCTGGCGTGCGAGCGCTTCGCGGGCACGGACGTGAACCGGTGCGCGGCCGCAGGAGGGCGCGTGACCCCCGTCCTGACGGCGACTCGCTGACGGCCGCGCGCGGGCGCGGGAGAGAGTCGGCGGACACGCAAGGCACAGGGCACGGAACACGGAGGCTTCCATGGCGACTCGACTCACGCACGCGCACGTCCGGCTGGCTGCCGCGCTCCTCCTTTCGGCGGTCGCCGCGTGCTCGGAGGCCGCGACGCACGAGACGACGACCGTCGTCCTCGCGACGCCGGCCGCCGCGGCCGAGACGCCCGCCGCCCCGCTCCCCGAGGTCGCGCCCGAGCACGGCGCGCTCGCGGGCTGGACCGACGTGGAAGCGCGCGCGCGCGGCGACGCGGCCCGCGGGAAAGCGCTCGTCGAGAGGTTCGAGTGCAACCGCTGCCACGCGGGGACGAACCAGCCCGCTCCGTCGTTCGACCGGCAGTGCGTCCACTGTCACCAGCTCATCGTCGCCGAGAAGCTCAACGTCCGGGGCGCCACCAAGGAGAAGAAGGACGAGTGGCGTGACGCCACCCACCACTACATCACGACCCCGTCCCTCGCGTCGCTCGGCCAGACGCTGCGCGCGTCGTGGGTCGCGTCGTTCCTCCGCGAGCCGGTGAAGATACGGCCGCACGAAGAGGAGTGGATGCCGCGCCTCCGGATCTCGGACGCCGACGCACGCGACCTGGCGGCCTACCTGACGGCCGGCGCCGCGCCGCTCGCCGAGACGAAGCTCGGCGGGGACGCCGACCGGGGCAGGGAGATCGTCACGAAGAAGGGCTGCTTCATGTGCCACGAGCTGACCGGCGCCACGCGGTCCGACGTCGCCGCCGAGGTGCCGACCGTCGCGCCGGAGGCGCTCTGGCGCGGCATGACGCAGGCGCCCGATCTGCGCCTCGCGCGTAACCGCTTCCGCCCGGACGTCGTGGTGCGCTGGATCATGGACCCGGCGTCGGTCCGCAGCGATGCGCTCATGCCGAAGCTCGGGCTCAGCGAGCAGGAGGCCCGCGACGCCGCGGCTTACATTCTGACGACGCCGCTCGCGCCCCCTCCCCCCTCCGGGCCGAAGATCACGCGCCTGCCGCTGCTCGAGCGCCATGTCTCCTACGAAGAGGTCGCGAGCCGCGTGTTCAGGAAGTCGTGCACGCACTGCCACGCCGATCCGTCGTCGAACGGTGACGCGGGCCCCGGCAGCGTCGGCGGCTTCGGCTTCGCGCCGCGGGGGATCGCGCTCCTGTCGTACCGCGGCACGCAGCAGGGCTACATCGCCGACGACGGCGCGCGGCGGAGCCTCTTCGCGCAGGAGCCCGCGCTACGGGAGTGGGGTGGATCCCGGCTCGTCGCCGCGCTCGTCGCGCGCCACGAGGAGACGAGCGGCCGTCCCCTGGGCGAGGTCAGAGGGATGCCGATGGGGCTCCCCGGGCTGTCGCTCGAGGAAATCCAGCTCGTCGAGACCTGGGTCGCCGAGGGGGCTCCGAAGGACTGACGGCGGCCCGCGATTCGAAGGCTACGCCGCCGGAGGCTGGGAGACGAAGCGCACGACGAGGTCCCGCGTGTGCGGATCGCGCAGGATGCGCGTGTGCCCGAGCCCCTTGGTCTTGACGAGCTCGGCGCCAGGCCAGGCGCGCGCGATGGCCTCGCCGCACGCCACCGGGACGTCGCGATCGTCCTCGTCGTGCACGACCAGCGCTGGGACGCGCATCGTCCGCGCGACCGCCTCGGCCTGCACCTCGGCGAGCGGCACGCCGAACCGCGCCGCGAGGCGCTCGTGCACGCGCGCGCGCACCTCCTCGGGGAGCCCGAGCATCCGCGAGAAGACGCGCGTGAAGTCCCGTAGATCGATGGGAGGCGCGACCATGACGATGCGAACGGCGAGCGGGCCGTGGCGGTTGGCCCAGAGGGTCGCGGCGCCGCCCATCGAGTGGGTCACGATCGCGTGGAACGGGCCGAACGCGTCGCGCGCGCGCGTGACCGCGTCGGCGAAGTGAAACAGCGACGAGCGATCGCCTGGGCTGTCGCCGTGCGCGGGGGCGTCGAAGGTGACGACCCGAAAGTCGAGGGCCACGAGAGGGTCGACGAACGCGCCGAGCTGCGCCCCCCGCCCCTCCCAGCCATGCACGAGGAGCACGCGCGGCGCCCGCAGCGCTGCGGCGTGAGCCTCGGCCGGGCTCCACTCCCACGCCCGGAGCTTTCCGTTCGCCGTCGGGAGCTCGAGGCGACGCGCACGCGCGAGGAGCTCCCGCTCCGCGTCGGGGCGCTTCCACCGGCGGGGCGAGAGGAACAGGCGCTCGGCGACCACGGCCGCCCCCGCGGGCGAGACGCGCGACAGCACGCCGAACCCGCCGCGCACCGCCTGGAGGGCGAGCGGATGCGGATCCGTCGCACGACCGGTCGTGCTCTTTACGGCGTGTGACGAGGCGTGGGAGGCGGGCATGGCGGGCTCCTTCGGGGGCGTTCAGTGACTCGGGGCGCGGGCGGCGGCGAGGATGCGCTCGATGGCGACGTCGAGGCGCGACTCCGTCCTGGGATCCCGGAGCAGACGCGCGATGAGGTGCGTGCCGTACGCGAGCGCGAGGAACTCCTGCGCCAGCTGCTGCGGATCGACCTCGGCCCGGAAGTGCCCCTCTTCCACGGCGATGCGCACCGCGGTCGCGAGGGTGTCGAGCCAGTCGCGCTGGGTCTCGGCGAGGCGATTGCGAACGGGGCCCGGACGGTCGTCGAGCTCGGCGATCGACGCGACGAAGACGCATCCGCCCGGCATGAAGTCGGCGTTCGCCCAGCGCAGCCAGTTGCCCAGCAGCGCCCGCAGCCGCGGCTCGCCGCGCGGCTGGCGCAGGGCCGGTGACACCACCTGGTCGACGAACCGGCGCACCGCCTCGTCGAGGACGGCGATCTGCAGCGCCTCCTTGCTCTCGAAGTGCGCGAAGAGCCCGCTCTTGCTGAGGTGCGCCCGGTCGGCGAGCGTCCCGATCGTCACCCCTTCGAGTCCCACCTCGCTCGCGAGCGCCAGCGCGTGGCCGAGGACGGCGTCACGTGTGGAGGCTCCCTTCGACACGCGAAGAATATAGAACGGTCGTTCTATTTTGGCAAGACCGCCTGCGGGCGGCGGGTGGCGAACGCGGCGACTACGTTGCCCCTGTCGTCGCGAACGACGCCTGCATCGCCTGGTCGACGATCCGCTGCGCGCTCTGGAAGGCCCCCTGCGCGGCGCTCGACTGACTGAGCAGCGCCGCGCCGCCCCCCGTCGTCATGGCGTGGTGGTGACTGCCCCCCATCGCCCCGACTCCGCCCGCGTGCATCCCCGGCGGCGTCGCGAGGCTGCCGGTCTGCGAGGCCTGGGTGAACTGGTTGGCGAGGTTCTCTAGCATCTGCGCCTCGGCCCCCGACGTGGCGCTCGCTGCGGCGTGGAACTTCGACGCGACCTGCGAGGCCACCTTGTGGAACTCGCCGGGGCTCTGCTGCGAGAGCTGCTGGAGGTGGCTGAACAGCTGGCCTGGGCCCGAGATCCTCGCGGAGGCCGCCGGGCCGATGTCGATAGGCGACGCGCTGCTCGTCGTCGACGTGCCGTCGATGCCCCCGATGCTCCCGAGGGAGGACGGGCTCGCGATGCTTCCGTACATGTTGCTCACGTCCATGAACCACCTTCTTCTGGGTCTCGGCCTCGCCTCTCCTCGTTGCGAGCCGCGGGCCAGCGGCCTCGCCAAGCGAAATTCGCGGCCTCTCGGGGCCCGCGCGTGGACGGAGCGCCAACCGCTTGACGGTCGTGGCTGCTCCTTGACGTGTCCGTCCGGAAGTTGGCCTTCGCGACGCGGGTGCGATAGCCCCCGGGACAGCATGACGCCGCTCGGGCCCAAAACCGCTGTCGCAGCCGCGCTCGTCCTCGTCGTCGCCGCCGCCTGCGCGCGCGAGAAGGGCGAAGGGCAGGTCGCCTGGCTGCAAGGGAGCATGGAGTCGGAGTTCCCGGACCGCGACTCGCCCATCGCGCTCGACGCGACCCACGCCGCGCAGCTCAACTCCGTCGCTCCGCTCGCGCCAGCCCCGCCGAGCGTCGCCACGCCGAAGGTCCCGGTCGCGTCTCCCGTGCGCGACGTGCCCGCGGAGGCCGTGGCGCCCGTCGCGGCGAGCGCCGCCCCGGACGACGACATCAACCTCCGCATCCGCGCACACGGCCAGGCGGTCGAGACGCTCGCGGGCGCGACGCCCCCGGACTCGCCCGGCGTCGACCCCGTCGCCCAGCAGGAGCTCGACCGCGGCGTGCAATCGCTCCACGCCGGCCAGCTCGACCACGCGCGCGAAACCTTCAGCGCGTTCCTCGCCCGATGGCCCGACCACCCCGGCGCCGAGACCGCGCTGGCCGGCCTCGCCGACGCGTACCTCGCCAAGGGAGAGCTGCTCGACGCCGCCGACACGTACGGTAGCGTGCTGGCGCGCTTCCCGCACGGCGCCAAGGTGGCCGACAGCCTCCTCGGGCTCGGCCTCGCCGCGCACCGGCTCGGCCGCGAGGACAAGGCGATGAGGGCGTTCGAGCGGCTGGCGCTCGAGTTCCCGAAGAGCGACGCGTGCCGGAGAATCCCGCGCGACGAGGCCGCGCACCTGACGCAGCGTCCCTAGCGACAGGTCGCGACGCCCCGCCTGCGAGTGCCCGTGGCAGGGGTCGCGAACGGCCGCCCGACGAGACGCCTCTCCGACGTCCCGAAGCGGGTGTGAACCGCGCGGCCACGAGACTCGATCGCGAAGCTTTCGCTCCCGGACACGAAACTTTCGCTCCCGGACACGAAACTTTCGCTCCCGATGCGAAGCTTTCGCTCCCGGACACGAAACTTTCGCTCCCGGACACGAAACCTTCGCTCCCGGACACGAAACGTTCGCTCCCCGATGCGAAACTTTCGCTCCCCGATGCGAAACCTTCGCTCCGGAGAGCGAAACGCTCGCGTCACGCGGTGAGGACGAGCTTGCCGACGACCTCGCGGCGCTCGACGCGGCGGAGGGCTTCGACGGCGCGCGCGAGCGGATAGGTCTCGCTCACGTAAGGGCGGAGCTCCCCCCGCTCGACCCAGCCATAAAGCTGCTCCATGTTCGACGCGAAGAGCGCGCGCTCGCGCTCGATGAACCCGCCCCAGAAGACGCCGACGATGGAGCAGCCCTTGAGGAGCGCGAGGTTGGCGGGCGCCTCCGGGATGCGCCCGCTCGCGAAGCCGACGACGAGGAGGCGCCCCTTCCAGGCGATGCAGCGGAGCGACGCGTCGAAGAGGTCACCCCCGACGGGATCGTAGATGACGTCGGCGCCCTTGCCGCCGGTGAGCTCCTTGACGGCGTCCTTCAGCGAGACCTGCCCGTAGCAGACCGTCTCGTGCGCGCCGTGCTCGCGACAGACCGCCAGCTTCTCCCGCGTGCTGGCCGCGGCGATGACGCGCGCGCCGAGCCGCGCGCCGATCTCCACGGCCGCCAGCCCGACCCCTCCCGCGGCGCCGAGGACGAGGAGCGTCTCGCCGGGCGCGAGCGCGGCGCGCTGCACGAGCGCATGGTGCGACGTCGCGTAGGTGAGCACGAGGCCGGCGGCGACGTGGTCGGAGATGCCGGCAGGGACGGGGATGAGGCGGCGGGCGTCGACCACCAGCTCCTCGGCGAACGCTCCCCACGACGGCAAGACGATCACGCGCTCGCCCACCCGAAGCCCGACGCCGTCGCCGACCTCGACGATGGTGCCGACGCACTCCGCGCCGGGGGTGAAGGGGGGCGGTGGCTTCACCTGGTACTTGCCCTGGACCATGAGGAGATCGGGGAAGTTCACGCCGGCGGCGATCACCTTCACGCGCACCTGTCCGGCCGCGAGGGCCTTCGCGGGCACGTCGTCGAAGGTGAGGGCGTCGATGGGCCCGAACTCGTGGCAGACGACGGCTTTCATTGGCGGCTACCATGCCACCACGCGCTCCCCTCCGAGTCGCGAAATCGCATGAGCGCCTCCCCCTCCCCGTCGCCCGCCACGCCCGCGTCCGTCGGGCCCGTTCGAAGAGGGCACGAGCTCCCCCAGGCAGCGCTCGACGCCTACCTCGCCGCGGCGCTCCCCGGCTTCTCCCCGCCGTCGCAGATCGGCCAGTTCGAGGGGGGACAGTCGAACCCGACCTTCTTCGTCCGCGACGCCGGCGGCCGCGCGTACGTGCTGCGCAAGAAGCCGCCGGGAGTGCTCTTGCCTTCGGCGCACCTCGTCGAGCGGGAGCACCGCGTGATGACGGCGCTCGCGGGGACGGACGTGCCCGTCCCGCGGACGCGCCTGCTCTGCGAGGACGCGAGCGTGATCGGCACGCCGTTCTTCGTGATGGACTACGTCGACGGGCGCATCTTCCGCGATCCCGCGCTGCCGGAGGTGTCGCGCGAAGAGCGCGCGCCGCTCTACGACGCGATGGCCGACGCGATCGCGCGCATCCACACGGTCGACTACGCGGCGAAGGGGCTCGCCGACTACGGCAAGCCCGCGCGCTACGTCGAGCGGCAGGTGAAGCGCTGGACGGAGCAGTACGAGGCGGCGCGCGCGGCGCCGATCGCGCCGATGGACTGGCTCGCCCGGTGGCTCGCCGAGCGGGTGCCCGCGGAGGTGGCGCCCGCGCTCACGCACGGCGATTTCCGCCTCGACAACCTCGTATTTCACGCGACCGAGCCCCGGGTGATCGCGATCCTCGACTGGGAGCTCTCCACGCTCGGCGACCCGCTGGCCGACGCCGCGTACAGCTGCCTCGCGTACTACCTCCCGGCCCGGGGGCCGCTGCGCGGGCTCCGCGGCGTCGACCTGGACGCGGCCGGGATCCCGCCGAAGGAGACGTACGTCGCGTCCTACGCGAAGCGCACGGGGCGAGGCGCCATCGCAGACTGGGACTTCTACGTCGCGTTCGGCCTCTTTCGCATCGCGGCGATCGTCGAAGGCGTGCGCGCGCGCGCCGCGAAGGGGACGGGGAGCTCGGCGAGCGGCGGCGAGCTCGGACGGATGACGGAGCTCCTCGCGAAGACGGGCAAGAGGGTCGCGTCGGGGACGGCCTGATCGCGCGCGACCGCCTTTTCCGGCACAATACCGGACGCGATGGCGGAGACCGAGCGACAGTACAAGCCGGGCGAGCGCGTGCCGGGCACGGAGTACGTCGTGATCCGCCTCGAAGCCGAAGGGGGCCACGGCGCGCTCTACCTCGTGCGCCACCACTTCCTCGAGAAGAAGATCCAGATGCTGAAGACGCTCCGCTCCATCGAGCCGAGCAAGGATCTCATCGAGCGGCTGAAGCGCGAGGCGCAGATGCTCGCCGCGATGGACCACCCGCACATCGTGTCGGTGACCAGCGGAGGGCTGACCGACGAGAAGGACCCT
>Ga0181534_10003028_pt1 | contig 10082 bp, 5 predicted proteins | sample PEATcosm2014_Bin_37_FD_119758 | JGI IMG/M metagenome (GOLD analysis project Ga0181534, IMG submission 119758) | Peatland microbial communities from MTU Mesocosm Facility, Houghton, MI, USA - PEATcosm2014_Bin17_10_metaG | ecosystem: Environmental > Terrestrial > Soil > Wetlands > Peat | place...
CAGCCAGCGCGGCGGGTGAAGCTCATTCTCGACGCCGACACAGCACTGACGAGCGTGCCGCCGGGCGCGGGCGCGATAGAGGAATGCAAGTGGCGCCACCCCCCAGCCAAGGCGAAAGATCGCATCAGTCCGCCGGTTCACCTTTTCCCCGCGGGGCAACCTGGGACGGCCAGGGCGTCAACTTCTCGCTGTTCTCGGAAAGCTCCGAGTCGGTGGAGCTGTGTCTGTTCGATGCGGCGGGTAAAAACGAGACACGCATCCGCATCCGGGAACGGACCAATGGGGCGTGGCATGTCTATCTGCCGGGCATCGGGCCGGGTCAGCTGTACGGGTATCGGGTGTACGGTCCGTACGATCCCCATTCGGGACTGCGCTTCAATCCGAACAAGCTGCTGCTCGATCCGTACGCCAAGGCCATCGGCCGCAGCCTGAAGTGGGCGGGCGAGCTGTTTGCCTACCAGTTGGGCGATCCGGACGGGGATCTGTCCTTCGACGACCGGGACAGTGCGCCGTTCGCCCCGCTGGGCTCGGTCATCGACGCGCGCTTCGACTGGAGCGGGGAGCGCCGGCCGGGCTATCCGTTGCATGAGACTCTCATTTATGAGGCCCATGTGCGCGGCATGACCAAGCTGCATCCCGGTGTGCCCGATGCACTGCGCGGCACCTATGCCGGCATCGCGTCCGAACCCGTCATCCAGCACCTGCGCTCCCTGGGCGTCACCGCCATCGAGCTCATGCCGGTCCATTATTTCCTGGACGATCGGCACCTCGTCGAGAAGGGACTGCGCAATTATTGGGGCTACAACACGCTCGGATTCTTCGCGCTCGAACCGGGCTATGCGACGACTCCGGAAAATCCGGCCGGGGTGATGCGCGAATTCAAGCAGATGGTCAAGGATCTGCACAACGCCGGCATCGAAGTGATATTGGACGTCGTCTACAACCACACGGCCGAGGGCAACCACGCGGGACCGACGTTGTCGTTCCGCGGCATCGACAATCTGGCGTATTACCGGGTCGTGCCGGGAGATCCGCGCCACTACATGGATTACACCGGCTGCGGCAACACGCTGAACATGGTGCATCCGCATGCGGTGCAGCTGCTCATGGACAGCTTGAGGTACTGGGTGACGGAGATGCACGTCGACGGATTCCGATTCGATCTGGCCTCGGCGCTTGCCCGCGAGCTCAAGGATGTCGATCAGCTCGGCGCATTTTTCGACACGATTTATCAGGATCCGACCCTGGCTCCCACCAAACTCATCGCCGAGCCCTGGGACCTCGGCGAGGGCGGCTACCAGGTCGGCAACTTCCCGCTCGGTTGGATGGAATGGAACGGCAAGTACCGCGACACGGTCCGCAAGTACTGGAAAGGCGACATGGGGCTGCATTCGGAAATCGCCACACGCACGTCGGGCAGCGCGGATCTGTACGAATCGACGCGCCGGCCGCCGTCGGCGAGCATCAACTTCGTCACGGCGCACGATGGCTTCACGCTGCAGGATCTCGTGAGCTACGAGCAGAAGCACAACGAAGCGAACGGCGAGGACAACCGCGACGGCGCCGACGACAACAACACCTGGAACTGCGGCGTGGAGGGGCCGACCGACGATGCCGGCATCATCGAGCTGCGCGAGCGCCAAAAGCGCAACTTCTGGTGCGCGCTGATGTTCGCCCAGGGCTCGCCGATGATTTCGGGCGGCGATGAATTGAGCCGCACCCAGCAGGGCAACAACAACGGCTACTGCCAGGACAATGAGCTCTCATGGTATGACTGGAATCTCGACGAGCGGCGCGAGGGGTTCCTGGATTTCGCGCGGCGCGTCACCGATTACCGCAAGCGGCATCCGAACTTCCACCGCTATGCATTCTACGACAACGACCCGGACGCGGAGCACCCTGACAAGAATCTCGTGTGGTTCCGCTCGGACGGCAAACGCATGGGCGCCAAGGACTGGGAGGATGGGGGCTGGATGCGCACCCTGGGGTTGTTCCTCAACGGCACCGCGCCGGAGATCCGCAACAGCGCCGGACAGTGCGCCGAGGATTGCGATTTTCTGCTGCTGCTCAACGCGCACCATGAGCGGGTTGCATTCCGCATCTCCTACGAGCTCTATCATGCGGGCTGGAAGATCGCCTTCGATACGGCACGTCCCGAGCTGCCGCTCGCGAAGGAGTCGGTGAAGCGCAACCGCATGGTCGATCTCGCGCCGCGCTCGTTCGTCGTGCTCTGTCATGAGCGCTGAATGGACCGCGACCTACCGATTACAGCTGCATGCGGGATTCACCCTGTCCGCCGCCGAGCGGATACTTCCGTATCTGGCCGAACTCGGCATCAGCCACGTGTATTTGTCGCCCTGCCTGCAGGCGGTGCCCGGGAGCCAGCATGGCTACGACGTGACGGATCCGACGCGGATCAACGACGAATTGGGCGGGGAGCGGGCCTGGTCGCGCTTCGTCGAAGGCGCCCGCGCGCACGGCCTGGGCATTCTGCTCGACATCGTGCCGAACCACATGTCCGCCTCGCAGCACAATCGCTGGTGGGATGATGTGCTGGCGCACGGGCCATACAGCGAGTTCGCCCATTTTTTTGACATCCGCAACCCCGCCCACCAGCCGTTCCGAGTGCAGATGTGCCCGCTCGGGCAGCCCTACGGTGCCGCGCTCGAGGCCGGGCAGCTCACGATCGATCTTGAGGCAGGGCGGCCGCGCCTGCGGCATTACGAGAACAGTTGGCCGTTGGGTCCCGCCTCGTGGGGGGCGCTGCTCGGCCCGGGCGGGCGGGGCGATGCGGCAGTGGGCGATGCGGACTGCTTTGCGGAACTCGAGCGGCTGCGCAACCTGGGCGCGGCCGAAGCCGCCGCGGTCGACCGGTCCGTCTACCGGCGGCAGAGCGAGCGTGCCCTTGGGATCCTCGCCGGGGCCCACGCAAGCGGGCGGCTGCAATGCGCGGTTGAGCGCGTTCAAGGCGATCCGCGGCTGCTCGATGCGGTGCTGTATCGCCAGTTCTACACCCTGCACGGCTGGAAGCTGGCGGGTGAACTCACGAACTATCGGCGCTTCTTCGATGTCAGCTCGCTCTGCGGCATCCGCACCGAGGATCCCGCCGTGTTCCAAGCGACCCATTCACGCATCGAGGCGATGATCGCGCGCGATGAACTCGACGGTCTGCGAATCGATCACCCGGACGGTCTGCGCGATCCGCTCGCCTATTGCAAGGCGCTGCGCGCGCTCAAGCCCGACGCGCGTTTGTATGTCGAGAAAATTTTGGAAAACGACGAACGCCTCGCAGCGGACTGGGAGATCGACGGCACGGTCGGCTACGATTTTCTCGCGAAGGTGAACCGCTTGTGGATGGAGGATCAGCGCACCGATGCGCTCACCGCAACCTATGCGGATTTCACCGGACATCCGGTGAATTTTGCCGCACTGGTGCGCGAGAAAAAGCGCGCCATCCTCGAGTCGACGTTTTCGGCCGATCTCGACCGCCTGGGCGGCGCGGCCCTGGCGGTGGCGCGCAGCGCGTGGCGCACCCGGGACCTGAGTCCGCGCCAGCTGCGCGAGGCGCTGGCGCGCATCACCACGGCGCTCACCGTCTATCGAACCTACCGCACCGCCGGGACGCTCACCGAGGAGGACAAAAGACTGTTCACGGAGGCGGTGCAAAGCGCCCGCATGGGTTCGTCCGACATCGACGCCGCCACCTTCGATTTCCTTTCGGAGGTGTTTTTGGCGCCGCAGCTCGGGACCCGGGCGGCCGCGTTGATTGCCGAGTGGCAGCAACTCGCGCCCGCGGTGATGGCGAAGGGGGTCGAGGACACGACGTTCTACTGCTTCGACCGCCTGGTGTCGTGCAACGAGGTGGGTTCGCAGGCTTCCCTCATGGGCATCTCAGCGGAAAAATTTCACGAATTCTGCCATTACCTCAGCGAGCGCTGGCCGAACAACCTCCTGGCCACCTCCACCCACGACAACAAGCGCAGCGAGGACGTGCGCACCCGCATCTCGCTGCTTTCGGAAATGCCGGATCGCTGGGCCGAGGCGCTCCATCAGTGGTCGCAGCTCAATGCGCCTGCATGGAGGAATCGCACGCCGGATCGGCATGCGGAATATCTGCTGTACCAGACCCTGATCGGAGCGTGGCCGATCTCGCGCGAACGCTGCTGGCAATATATGCAGAAGGCGTGCCGCGAGGCGAAAATCAGGACCTCCTGGCACGAACCGAATGCGGGCTATGAGGCGAACATCCGCGGCTTCGTCGAAGGGGTGTTCGAGACGCCGGAATTCATCGCAAGCCTCGAGGCGTTCGTCGCGCCGTTGGTGCTCCCGGGCCGCGTAAACAGCTTGGGACAGACGCTGATCAAGATGATCGCGCCCGGCGTGCCGGATTTTTATCAGGGAACGGAGCTGTGGGATCTGAGCCTGGTCGATCCGGACAACCGGCGGCCGGTCGACTTCGAGCTGCGCGCACGGCTGCTGCGCGGTTGCGGCTCCATCAGCGCGGCGCAGGCGGTGGCTGATTGGGACTCCGGATTGCCGAAGCTGTGGATGACGCGGCGGGTGCTGGCGCTGCGCCGCGAGCGGTCCGCGGATTTCGCGCCGCGCAGCCGGTATCAACCGCTGGTGGCCCGCGGAGCGCACCTCGGCAATCTGCTGTCCTTCCAGCGCGGCGAGAACCTCATCGCGGTGGTGCCGCGCTTCAGCATGACGGTCGCCGGCCGGTGGGGCGATACGCGGCTGCCGCTGCCGCGCGGCACATGGACGAACCGCTTCACCGATGTGCGCATGCAGGGGGCGGTGCGGCCGGAACAGCTGTTCGGGGATTTTCCCGTCGCCCTGTTGACCCGGGAAGCGGCATGAAATTCTGCGTCTGGGCGCCTTTGGCGACGTCGGTCGATCTCGTGCTCGAGGAGCGGCGGATACCGATGCAGTCCGATACGACCGGGTACTGGCGTGCGCACGCGCCGGCCGGCGAGGTCCTCGGCGGCTACAAATATTCGCTCGACGGCGCCGCGCCGCTGCCGGACCCGCGCTCGGCCTGGCAGCCGGACGGCGTGCATGGCAACTCATATCCCCTGGAGCTCGCGCCGCGCCGTCCGCCAGCCTGCGCGTTCCGGGCCAAACCACTGCGCGACGCGGTGATCTACGAATTGCACGTCGGCACGTTCACCGCCGCGGGCACCTACGCGGCGGCCGCGGCCCGCCTCGGACATCTGTCCGCGCTCGGCATCACCCACGTCGAGCTGATGCCGCTCGCGACTTTTCCGGGCTCGCGCGGGTGGGGCTACGACGGGGTGTATTTATATGCGCCGCTGCCCGCATACGGCAGCCCGCAGGAACTCGTTCACTTCATCGACGCCTGCCATGAGCACGGTCTCGCGGTGCTGCTCGACGTGGTGTACAACCACCTCGGGCCGGACGGCAATCATCTCGGCGCCTACGGCCCGTACTTCACCGACCGGGTCAAGACGGCGTGGGGCGAGGCGATCAATTACGACGGGGCGTACAGCGACGAGGTGCGCCGCTTCGTCATCGACAATGCGCTCATGTGGCTGAGGGACTACGGGTTCGACGGCCTGCGGCTCGATGCCGTGCATGCCATATTCTGTTTCGAGGCGACCCACATCCTCGAGGAGCTGGCCGCGGCCGTACACCGCTTCGGCACCGCTGCGGACCGCGATCTGGTGCTGATCGCCGAGAGCGACCTCAACGATCCGCGTCTGGTGCAGGCAGCGGGCCGCGGCGGGTACGGCCTCGACGCCCATTGGGTCGACGATTTTCACCATGCCGTGCATCGATTCTTCACCGGTGAAGCGGCGGGCTACTATGCCGACTTTCATGGTCTCCCCGACCTCGCGGCCGCGTTGCGGGCGGGCTACGTGTATCAGGGCCAGTACTCGCCCTTCCGGCGGCGCCGTCACGGTCGCGCGCCGCATGGCGTCGGCGCCGATCAAATGGTGGTGTGCGCGCAGAACCACGATCAGATCGGCAATCGGGCGCAGGGCGAGCGGCTGAGCATGCTCATCGGAACGGCGCAGCTCAAGGCCGTCGCCGCCCTCTGTTTGTTGTCACCCTATGTGCCGCTGCTGTTCCAGGGCGAGGAGTGGGGCGCGGGCACGCCGTTTCTTTATTTCACCGACCACCAGGATCCGGCCTTGAGCCGTCTGGTGGCCGAGGGCCGCGCGCGGGAGTTCTCGAGCTTTCAGTGGTCAGGCGAGGTGCCGAACCCCCAGGACGCACGGACTTTCGAGCGCAGCAAACTCGATTGGTCGGAACTGACGAAACCGCCGCATGCGGAAATCCTCGACTGGCACCGCCGCTTGATGGCGCTGCGATCGCACCGGTCCGCCGACGGGATTGACGCAAGGCCGGACGTCGAATTCGACGCCGCGGCCGGGTGGCTGCGGTGCCGGCACGCCGATGTGCTCACGTTGTGCAACTTCGCCGCACAGCCGCAACACGTGCCACTGCCCGCAGGCACCTGGGAACCGGCGCTCAGCTCCGATCCAGACCGGGACGAGCCGCCGCAGCGGATTGCGCCCCACGGAACCCGGGTATACACGCGCCGCGCCGCGGCGGCGCGTTAGGCGCCGGGAGCGGTTCGGCCGCGCGCGCGGCCTGCGCGCGCCACCAGGCCGCCGTCAGCAACTCGGCGTGATGATGGACGAACACGGCGCGCAAGGCGTCGGGGATCGAAAGAAACTGCAGCCATTGCTCGGGGAACACGTCGTGCGGCCCGCAATGAAACCATGGCTCGGCGCTCGATTCCTCCTCCTCGAACCGCGGCTGCGGCACATCGCGAAACACGCAGTCGGACAGCAGGCAGATCTCGTCGTAGTCGTAAAAAATCACCCGGCCGTGGCTGGTCACGCCAAAATTCTTGAGCAAAAGATCGCCGGGGAAGACATTGCTTGCCGCCAGATCGCGCAGCGCGCCGCCGTAATCGATGACGGCGCTTTCGGCCGCCGCCGGGTCGGCTTCGCGCAGAAACAGGTTGAGCGGCCGTAAGCGCCGTTCGATGTAGCAATGCTCCACGATGAGATCCTCGCCCTCGATGCGGCAGCTCTCGCTGGCGTCGCGCAGCAGCTCCTCGGCGAGCGCCGGCATGAAACGCGCGCGCGGCAGGCGCAGCCGCCGGAATTCCTGGGCATCGACCAGCCGGCCGGCGCGATCGTGGCGAAACACGAATTGGTAGCGTTCGATGACGTCGGCCCGGGTGCTGGTTTTCGGCGCACCGAAGTGATCGCGGATCACCTTGAAGACCAGATCGTGCGAGGGCAGGGTGAACACGATCATCACCAGGCCGCGTTCGCCCGGCGCGTGCACGAAGCTGTCGATGGAGGCATCGAGATGCCGCTGCAGGGCAAAGTAGCGTTCCGTCTTGCCCTGCTTGGCGCGCCCGAGCACGGTGTACAACTCGTCGATCGGCTTGCGCGGCATGAAGGAGCGCAGCAGCGTGATCGCGGCGCTCACCACGGGCAGGTCCACGTGGAAATACGAACGGGCATAGCCGAAGAGCGAGCCGACCTCGGCGCGCGACATCATGACCGAATCGACCTCGACGCCGTGCGCCGAGTTGCTGAAGGCGATGACCAGGGGCGTGATCGAGCCGTCGCCGATGAGCCGTCCGACGACGAAGGCGTGCAGACCCCGATAGAACACCGGCTCGATCAATTCGATCGATTCGGGGGCGCCGCTCGGCCGGCCGCCGGCGAAATACCGGCCGATTTCCGCGCTGATCCTGTGCACCGCCCCGTCGCCGTCGCGCAGCGCCGCTCCGAACGGCAGGTCGCCGAGCACTTCGCGCACCGCACCCGGCAGCGCGGTGCCGATGCGGTAGACGCGGATCGGCACCGCGCCGCTGGCCCGGCCGACGTTGGTCGCGCAGAACTCCACCTGCGCATTGACGCCAACGGTGCCGAACAGATCGCGGGTGACCGAATTGAAGAAGGTGCGAAAGAAGTCGCTGTCCGGCCGCCGCGCCACCAGCATCTCGAAGGCGCGTTTGATGTCCGACCAGATCGCGGGGTCCGCGGGCGTGCCGGCCAACGCATCGGTGATCGACCGGACGCATCGGCCGACGCGCTGTTCGTACAGTTCGATGCGCGCAACCGCATCGAACTGTACCGCCTGCCAATCCTCGGCGAGAAAATTCAGCGCCGCACGGCGTGTGATGCGCCCGAATTCCTCGTTGTATGCGCGGAAATGCTCGGCGATTTCCGCCGCATATTCCTTAGGCGACCACACGCCGCGGCTCTGGGCTCGGCACCGCCGAGGTGAACTGCTCGGTCTCGGTGCTGCCGCTCATCGCGCCGGTGGAATGCTCGCCGGCCGTGATCGCTGTCTGCACCGCATCGAAGTAGCCGGTGCCGACGAATGCCTGGTGCTTGGTCGCCCGATACCCGGCGCGCTCCTGGCCGAACTCGCGCTGTTGCATCTGCGAATAGCCGAGCATCCCGTCCTCGCGGTAGGCGGCGGCGAGTTCGAACATCGACAGATTCAGGGCGTGCCAGCCGGCGAGCGTGATGAATTGGAAGCGGTAGCCCATGGCGGCGAGTTCCTCGCGCCAGCTCTTCATGCTGGCCTGGTTCAATTTGCTCTGCCAGTTGAACGAAGGGGAGCAGTTGTAGGCGAGCAGCTTGCCCGGAAACCGCTGGTGAATCGCCTCGGCGAAATGCCGTGCTTCCGCGAGATCCGGTTTCGAGGTTTCGCACCAGAGCAGGTCGGCGTACGGTGCATACGCGAGACCGCGCGCCACCGCCTGCTCGATGCCGCAGCGGACGTGGAAGAACCCCTCGCTCGAGCGGCCGCCGGTGAGGAAGGGAGCATCGCGCGAGTCGTGGTCGGTGAGCAGCAGGTTGGCGGCGTCCGCATCGGTGCGCGCGATGATGACCGTCGGGACGTCGAGCACGTCGGCAGCCAGACGAGCGGCCACCAGCTTGTTGACCGCTTCGGCGGTGGACACCAGAACCTTGCCGCCGAGATGCCCGCACTTCTTGGCCGAGGACAACTGATCCTCGAAGTGCACGCCCGCGGCGCCGGCGCGGATCAGCGCCTTGGTCAGTTCGAACGCATTGAGATTTCCGCCGAAACCCGCTTCGGCGTCGGCGATGATCGGCACCAGCCAGTCGGTGCCTGATTTGCCGTCCATGTGGTGGATTTGATCGGTGCGCAACAGCGCGTTGTTGATCCGCTCGACCATGCGCGGAACGGAATCGACCGGATAGAGGCTTTGGTCCGGGTACATCTCGCCGGCGGTGTTGGCGTCTCCGGCGACCTGCCAGCCGGAACAGTAGATGGCCTTGAGACCGGCCTGAACGGTCTGCACCGCCTGATTTCCGCTCATGCAGCCGAGCGCGCCGACGACGGGTTCGGTTTGCAGCAAGCGCCAGAATTTTTCGGCGCCGAGCCGCGCCAACGAATGCTCGATGTGCACGCTGCCGCGCAGCCGGGCCACATCGGCGGCGCTGTAGGGCCGTTCGACGCCACTGAAGCGGGAATTCGTGGGCTTTTGGTCGCTCATAAGCAAAATCTCCTGAAAAAGTCTTGGATAGCAGCCGCCGATACCGAAATACCGGCTTGCCTGCGGAACCCGCCAAGATTAGAGTGTATTTGCAGAAGATTTACACAATAGAAATTTCACAATGTGAATTTCACAAAGGGGTCGAGATGGCCGGATTGATACGGCAGGGGCACTTCCTCGGTGCGAAGCTGCGCTCCCTGCGCAAGCGCAACGGCCTCACCCTGGATGAACTGTCGGCGCGCTGCGTGCAGGTCGACGCCGCCGGCGCGCCATCCGTGTCCTATCTCAGCATGGTCGAAACCGGCAAGCGCATGCCCTCGGCCGGCATGCTCGACATTCTCGCGGGCATTTTCAGCAAGGATGCCCGCTGGTTCCTGGACGAGAACACCGAGGTGGAAGTCGCCCCCGCGCAGCGCGAGCGCGGCGGTCTCGAAGCGATGCCGCTCGAACCCGCCTTCCTGTTCTCGCACGAGCTGCTGCAAAACGCGCTGCCCGAACTATTGTCCCAGACCGGGACGACCGGGCGGCAGTTCGCGCAGCTGCTGATCCGGGTCTGGCA
>Ga0181534_10003029_pt1 | contig 10080 bp, 8 predicted proteins | sample PEATcosm2014_Bin_37_FD_119758 | JGI IMG/M metagenome (GOLD analysis project Ga0181534, IMG submission 119758) | Peatland microbial communities from MTU Mesocosm Facility, Houghton, MI, USA - PEATcosm2014_Bin17_10_metaG | ecosystem: Environmental > Terrestrial > Soil > Wetlands > Peat | place...
CAGCACCGCGAGCACCGCCTCGACGAGCGGCGCGTCGACGGCGACGACCGCGTCGAGCAGCGCCGCGTCGACGGGTTCCAGCGCTGCGACCAGCCAGTCGTCCACCGTGGGCACGAGCTCCTCCAGCGTCGGGTCGACCGCATCGTCGAGCGCCGGGTCGACCACGGGCAGCACGGCGTCGACGGGCGCATCGACGGCGACGTCCGCGCACGGGAGCTCGAGCAGCGGCGGGAGCACTGCCTCGACGGGGGTCAGCTCGACCGGTTCGACCGGCGGGAGCACCGGGTCGTCGAGCTCCGCCCTGTCTTCGAGCTCCGTGGCGAGCTCGGCCACGTCGCGCAGCGCGACGAGCTCCAGCCGCGAGACGACGACCACCACGACCACGACCAGCGCGACGTCGAGCTCCACGACGTCGACCCTCTCGTCCAACGACGCGGGGGTCCCCTTCGCGGTCGAGTACAGCTGCGAGATCGCGATCCTCGGCTCCGCGCAGCCCATACCTGCCACCTTCCAGGCCACCGTCCCCGCCGAGGTGCAGGTTGGCGCCGCCTTCGCGCTGACCGACTTCCAGGTCGTCCTCACCATCCCGAGCAGTCTCGTGAACGCTGCCCGCTCGACCGGCGCCACGTCCATCCAGGGAACCGCGTCGGCCCTCGACGTCGCGGCGACGAACGCCACTCCGGCCAGCCTCAACGCCGCGGCGCCGCCGATCCCCTACGGGCCCCTCGCGCTCGTCGAGAACGAGCCGCTCGCCGTCCGGCTGCCAGCCGCGGCGGCCAGCGTCGGCCCGTGGACCGCCTCGGCGGCGGGTGTCGTGTCGTTCACCCCAGGCGCCATCGACGTCAGTGTCTCGGGGGGGACCGCGCTCCACACGACCTTGACGTGCACTCCGACGACGACCGGCGCGTTCGCCACCACGACGGCGAACTGAAGAACCGTGGCCACGCTGGCTGATGCCTCACACGCTCGTCGTCGTCACCTCGCTGCTCGGCGCCGCGGCCGTCCTCGCCTGGCGGATGCGCGAGACGCAACGCGCCATCTCGGTGAGGAAGATCGTGATCCCGCCCCTCGCGATGAGCACGGGCTTCTCGATGTTCCTCTTCCCGCCGTCCCGAGTCCCGCTCGAATGGGCCGCGCTCGCGCTGATCGCCGGCGCGGTCGTCTTCGCCTACCCGGTCATGCGCACGTCGCGCCTCGAAGCTCACGAGGGGCGCGTCTACCTGAGGCGGTCGCCGGCGTTTCTGTGGATCCTGCTCGCGCTCGTGGCGGTGCGCTTCGCGCTGCGGAGCTACCTGGAGCAGTACATCGACCCGCTGCAGACCGGCGCGCTCTTCTACCTCCTGGCGTTCGGCATGATCGTGCGCTGGCGAGTCGGGATGCTGCGCGACTTTCGTCGCCTGCAAGCGCAGCTCGCGCCTGAAGCTGCCCTGGCCGCCGCGTCGAGGGAGTGACGCACCGACGGGCCGCCCCCAAGGCGACGCAAGCCTCAGGGCCCCTCGACCTCGCATGACAGGACGTTCCCCTGGACGCTGCACCCGCTCACGTCGGACCCGCAGACGAGCTCGACGACCCCGGAGGCGCAGTCGCAGCTCAGCCCGGTCGTGCAGGTCGGCAGGGGCGGCCAGCAGGCGTAGCTGGTGGTCGGGTCGACGACGCAGCAGTTCGCGCCGGAGTCCCACGAGGTCCCTGGGCCGCAGTCCATGGCCGCGTCCGGCTCGAAGCACTCGTCGCCCTGAAAGGTGCTCGCCGTGCAGAACTCCGACCCCCTGCACTCGGAGCACGCGGTGACGGAGCGGCCAGTCTCCGTCGAGGCGAGCACGGAGCCGTCGGCGATGCTCGCGTCGACGTCCGCTGGGACCGGGACCGTGGAGGTCGCGCCCGAGGCGGTGCAGGTGACGTTGCCTACGTTCCAGTTCGTGCCGCCGGAGAGGAAGAGCGAGCTCCCTTCGACGGTCAGCGAGGCGAAGTCCCCGCGGTTGCCGCACGTATCGCCGCTCTTGCTGTCCTCGGGGATGTGAATCGCGACCCCCGGGGCGACGATGGTGAAGTCGATCGAGGAGACGAACCCGCCGTCCGGCCCGGTGTCGGTGTCCACGTCGCCGACCAGACTGGTGGCGAGCTGTGCGGTGACGACGCCTCCGCTCACCGTGAGCTTCACGGTGCTGTCCGTGCCGCTCTCGCCGTTCGGCACGCAGTGATCGTAGGTGCCGTTTCCGGGGAAGACCGCCGCGGGGTCGGGCGCGCCGAAGTCGCAGCCGGCGTACGGCACGACGCAGTCGAACCACACCGCCTCGTTCGGGTCATCGCCCGCGAGCGAGACGACGAGGTTCCCGTCGACCAGCACGATCGAGCCGGCGGCGACGTTCATCGGCGTGGAGGCATCCAGGGCCTCCTCGGTGAAGGTCTGACCGGGGAGCGCCACGGCCGCGGTGTTGCTGACGACCTGGAACTCCACCGTGCCGGTGGCGATGTACCCGTTGCCACCCGCGAGGACCGCGGTGACGATGCCGTCGTGCTCGGCGAGCGTGACCGTGCCGTCGCCGCCGGTCGTCCCGAACATGCCGCCGAGCCAGGCATCCGCGCTGCACTGCGACAGGAGCCCGATGGGGAGCTCGGACCGGGCGAAGAGCGCCGAAGACTTCGTCGCGTCCGGGAGGGGATGCGCGCTGTCGCGGCCCGCGTCTCTTCCGCTGGAGCCGCCGCCGTCGACATGGCCCGCGGCGCCGCCGTCGTTCGCACGCTGATCGGCGCCCGAGTCGGACGTCTCGTGCATGCTCGAGTGCTGGCCGCCCTTGCCGCTGTCTTCGATCTGCTCCTCGGTGGGGCCGGACGACGAGCAGGCAGAGACACCGATTGCGACGCCCAGAACAACGAGCGACGCGTGAGGAGGGGCGGACGGGAGGCGCAGGCGCATGGCCCGGTCCGAGCAAGCCGCATGCCCGGCGAATCGAGCCGCTGGCCCGGACAAGGTGTGCCACGGTCTGCCAGCGTCGGGCATCCGTGTCCTGGTGCCGGGCCGCTCCGGATCGCGATGCTCGGGGGGACCGCGGGTATCACGCCAGGTTCGGGGCGCGGGTGTCACCGTCCACCGTGCTTGCGTTCAAACGATTGTGCTTCTACAATCATTGTCGATGAACAACATTAGCGACGCGGTGACGGCACCCGGCCGCAGGTACCTCATCCTCGCGACGTGCTGCCTCAGCCTGCTCCTCGTCACGATGGACGTGACGATCGTGAACGTGGCCCTCCCCGCCATCCGGAGAGACCTCGGCGCGTCCGTCGCCGGGCTGCAGTGGTCGATCGACGGGTACACGCTGGTGGTCGCCTGCTTCCTGCTCTACGCCGGCTCCACCGCCGACCGGCACGGTCGACGGAGGACCTTCCAGGCGGGTCTCGCGCTCTTCTCGACCGGCTCGCTCCTCTGCAGCCTCGCGCCGTCGACCGGGGCCCTCGTCGCCTTCAGGGTCGTCCAGGCGCTCGGCGGAGCGATGCTGAACCCGGTCGCGATGTCGATCATCGTCAACACGTTCACCGACCCGCGGGAGCGCGCCCGCGCGATCGGCATCTGGGGCGCGGTCTTCGGCGTGTCGATGGCGGTCGGTCCGGTCATCGGCGGTCTGCTCACGGAGCACGTGGGCTGGCGGTCCATCTTCTGGATCAACGTCCCGATCGGCCTCCTCGCCATCGCCGGGAGCGCCCGGTTCATCCCCGAGTCGCGAGCGCCGCGCGCGCGCCGCCCCGACCTCGTCGGCCAGTTGCTCGTCATCCTGCTCCTCGCATCGCTCACCTCCGGCGTCATCGAGGGGCGCCGGCTCGGGTGGGACTCGCCGCTCATCGTCGCCGGCTTCGGGACGGCGCTCACGTCCCTCGGCCTCCTCGTCGCCTACGAACGACGGAGGGCCGAGCCGCTCATCGACCTGCGCTTCTTCCAGAGCCTCCCCTTCGCCGGCGCGACGCTCGTCGCCGTCATCTCGTTCGCCAGCTTCAGCGGGTTCCTCTTCCTGAACTCCCTCTACCTCCAGGAAGCGCGCGGCCTCGACCCCTCGGCGGCCGGGCTGTTCACGCTCCCGATCGCCGTCGCGCTCGTCGTGTGCTCCCCCATCTCGGGTCGGCTCGTCGGAGGAGGGCACGTCCGGCTCCCTCTGGTCGTCGCAGGCAGCGCGACCGCCGCGGCCGGGCTGCTCCTGGTCGGCCTTCGCGACGACACGCCGGCCGGCCAGCTCCTCGCCGCGTACGCGATCTTCGGCGTCGGGCTCGGCATGGTCAACGCGCCCATCACCTTCAGCGCGGTCTCCGGGATGCCGCGGGCGCAGGCGGGAGTCGCCGCCGCGACCGCGTCGACGAGCCGGCAGGTCGGCGCGTCGCTCGGCGTCGCGATCGCCGGCACGCTCGCCGCGTCGGGCATCCGGGTCGCTCACAGCGCGACGTTCGCGGCCGCCACCCACCCGGTGTTCTGGCTCACGGCCCTCTACGGTGCCGCGATCGTCGTCCTCGGCCTCGTCTCCACGGGGGCCCGCGCCCGGGCGAGCGCCGCGAGGGTGGCGCCGCTGCTCGCGGAGGGGGTGGCTGAAGAAGAGATGGCGGCCCGACTCGCCCCTGCTAGTCCTGCTGGGGGATGACCAGGCCGCGGCGCGATGTCGATCGGGTGTGGCAGACCATCGTCGGCCTCGTGATGGACACCCGAGGGGACTGGCGGCGCAAGGTGGCCGAGGCGACCGGGCTCCCCTTCACGCGCTTTCGCGCGCTCCGGCGCATCGCCCCCGGCCCGATCACGCTGCGGGAGCTCGCCGAGTCGCTCGGGACCGACGCCCCCGCGGCGACCGTCGCGGTCAACGACCTCGAGCGGCGCGGCCTCGTGACGCGGTACGAGCATCCCGACGACCGGCGCGCGAAGCTGGTGTCGCTGACCGCCGAGGGGCGAGCGACCCTGCGGGCTGGGAAGGCGGTCGCCGACCATGCGCCCGAGGCGCTGACCGCTCTGTCCGCGGACGACGTCGCGACGCTGGTCAGGGTGTTCGATGCCGCCGGTCGGCGCCGGGGGGGGTAGGGCGACCGCGGCTCCGGGCGCGACCCATCCCCGAGGGGGTGTCTCGAAACTCGGGGCAGCCTCCTCCGGTCAGGCTCGCGGATGCGCCCTCACAAGATCCCCGCAGGGAGCGTCGCCGCCCCGAGGACGTGGTGGCTCGCAGCGTCTGCGAGCAGCACGACGGCGCTCACGTTCGCGCGGACGGCCGCCGGAGGAATACTGAGCGTCACCTCGGCCGTCCCACCGCGCGCCGAGGCGGTGCCCACGTCCTGGATCGCGCGGACGACCGGCACGAGCGGAGTCCGATCGTAGTCGGTGTGTCCGCCGTGATGCGTCTCGACCAGCCCGCTCTCGGCCAGGACCGCGGTCAGCGTGGCGCGCCGGCTGCTCGCCCCGTAGCGGATCGAGACCGCGAGCGCCTGCGGCCCCACGAACCGGGGGCTGCGGGAGAGCTCGACGAGCACCTTGGGCTGCCGCGCCGCGGACGCGATCGCGCTCCGCGCCGTGCCGTCCTCGGAGCCCACGAACTCCCGATCGCCGTCGACGATCGCCTGCGGGGTGTAGACGCGCCCTCGCGCCGAGTCGTACGTGTTCTGGCGGCTCGTCGCCGCCGGCAGGATGAACGGGTCGGACCCGGAGGTGCCGCCGTAGAACTCCACGTGGAACGCGAGCGGGATGAGCTGGGCGCCGGCGACCGGCTGCGACACGAGGCGGTTCACCGTGTACTCGGCCGACTCGCACGCCGCGCAGTCCTCGGACGTGAAGAGCTCCAGCACGACGGGCGTGCCGGTCGCCGCCGAGGAAGGAGCCGGCACGGAGGGCGAGGGCGCCGGGGCGCCGGAGGCGGCGGCCGCGGGGAGGAACGGGTTCGGTAACCCGGGGAAAGGCCAAGGCTGTTGCCACGGCTGCTGCTGGGCGAAGACGACGGACGGCAGCAGAAGCGATCCGACGATCAGCGGGAGGGTCGGACGTCGGGACGGTCGCCGGGCGTTCATGGATGACTCCCTCCGAGCAGGGTACCACCGATGGGAGCGAGGCCCGGGATACCTCTGCAGTGAGCTGTCCGCCCGCCACGAACGCGGTTCACCGGTGGGTGGAGGCCCACCACCAGGCGATGACGGCGAGGGCGCCGAAGGCCGCGGCGGCGATCGCGATCGCCCTCGGCGCTCGCGTTCCCGGCCGCGACTGCATCGCCTGGAGTGGAGTGGGGACGCGGAGCGCCGCCAGGTTCATCGGCTCGAGCTGGGCCGACTCCCCGGGCCGCGGCGCCGACGGAGGCACCGTGAGCACCGGGAGCGCAGCGCCGCGCGTCGAGGCCGGGACGGCCCCGGAGCTCCACGCCTGCTCGTCGACGGGGAGCGCGTGCGCTTCGATCGTCGGGCTGTCCATCGGGTAGTCCTGGTCGAGCAGGTCGACCTCTTCGTACTTCAGCGTCGGGACCTTCTTGTCCCCCGAGGAGTCGCTCCCCGCGGAGCTGTCCCGGGGCTTGACCCGCTCGAGGTGCACCCGCCACCGGTCGAGGAGCTCGCTCAGCTCGGCTCGGCCTCGCTCGACGTCCATCGTGCGCGTCACCACGTCGTGGAGCTCCGACGCGGTCACCGTCCGCTGCGGAAGCTCGGGGGCGAGGGCCACGTCGACCGCCGCGACGAGCTCGGGCGGCAGGTCGGAGCGGATGGCCGAGAGCGGCCGAATCTTGGGGTAGCGCATCGCGCGAAGGAGCTCGGCCTCCACCATCCGCGGGTCGAACGCCAGCCGTCCCGTCGCCAGGCGCCAGGCCAGTAGCCCCGCCGCATAGACGTCGGCGCGCTGGTCGACGGGCTCGCCGCGGGCTTGCTCGGGGGCCATGCAGCCGAGCGTCCCCTTCACGAGCCCGTAGCGGGTGGCGGGCGAGACGCCGAGCATCTTGGCGATGCCGAAGTCGGTGATCTTCACGTCCCCCGTCCAGTCGACGAGCACGTTGGATGGAGAGATGTCGCGATGGATGATGGGAGCGACCGCCCCCGACTCGTCGCGCTGGAAGTGGGCGTACGCGAGCGCGGCGAGGATGCGCTCGACGACGTGCCAGGCGATGCGGTCGGGCAGCCGCGACCCGAGCGCCCCCGCGAGCCGCATGAGCCGCGCGAGCGGCGGCCCCTCGACGTAGTCGAAGACGAGCGCGGCGAAGCCCGCGTCCTCCACGAAGGCGCGCACCTGCACGATCGCCGGGTGGTTCAGCCGCACGCAGAGCGTCGCCTCGCGCGCCAGCCCTTCGAACGGCTCGGCGCCGTCCTTCGGCTCCCGGAGCACCTTGATCGCGACCATGCGCCCGCCGCGGCTCTTGCCGAGGAACACCTGCGCGGTCGCCCCCGCACCGAGACGCCCCAGGATCTCGAAGCCCCGCAGAGCGGGGTGCTGTGCCACGTCGGGGAACACGCAGCCGCAAACGTTAGCTCGGAAGCCCAGCCGCCGTTCAAGTCACTCCACCGGCCTGAGTGGACCGTCCACTTCGGTGGCCGGCGCGCTGGGGCGAGCGCGATCCAGCTTCGCGGCGATGTGGATCCTTTCCTCATCCACCCATGGACTGCGGCGCCGCTTGGGACGAACGGCGATGGACGTCCCACGCACGTTTTTCGCGGCCCGGCGCGCGTGCGAGCCCGGCACCTCCCTTGCTCTGTCCTCGTACATGCGCACCTCGACAGCCTCCGCCCTCGTGCTGCTCTCGCTCGGTGGTCTCACGGTCGCCCTCGCCGCGGGATGCGCGAGCAGCGGAGGAGACGAGGCGGCGTGGAGCACCCCCGCGAAGACGAAGGAGGCGCCCCCCGACGTGGGGACGCCGATCACGCCGACGTCTCCCGGCGCCTCGCGACCCGGCACGTCATCCCCCAACCCGAGCCCGGGCAATCCCGGCAGTCCGGGCAGCCCAGGCAGTCCCGCACCGACGGCGGTCCGCTGGGACGGCTCGGCGCCGAAGGGTTCGGTCCCGATCACCGGAGGGACGCTCCTCATCACGACGGACGGCCTGACCGCGGTCGCGAGCGACCCCGACCGCGACGTCATCTCCATCGTCGACCTGACGAGCCACAAGGTCCTCGCCGAGCTGAAGCTCCCGGTCGGCGCCGAGCCTGGAAGGCTCGTGCAGGACGGCAGCGGCCAGGTCCACGCCATCCTGCGACGCGGAGGGGGCATCGCGGACATCGACCTCTTCGGCCGGTCGCTCCTCGGGCTACGGCAGGTCTGCGCGCTCCCACGGGGGATCGCCTACCGCGCGTCGGACAGCACGCTCCTCGTGAGCTGCATGACGGGTGGCCTCGTCACGATGGACACCAACGCGACGAACAACGCTCCGATCGCCGCGGTCGTCGTCCACGACGGGACGGGCCCGATCACCGACCTCCGCGACGTGCTCGTCCAGGGCGACAGCATCTTCATGACGCGGTTCCGGTCGGCGGAGATCCTCGACGTGCAGGACGACGGGACCGTGGCGGGCCAGGCGGTCAAGCTCAACACGCGGGTCGACCCTTCGGCGGCAGAGCTCGCGGCGGCCGGCCTCCCCGGGGGCGTGCCGCAGAGCTACGTGCCCGAGGTCGCGTGGCGCGCGGTCCTCGGCCCCGCCGGCGACCTGGTCGTGGTCCACGAGGGGGGCACCAACCGCGTCATCAACGTCTCGCTCTCCGACGACGGCGCGACGAAGGTCCCGACCTCGACCTCGTGCACCAGCTCCGAGTACGGCGGCGAGACGTGCCAGACCGCGACCGGAGCGCCGATCTGCACGCCCCCCATCATGATCGGCGCCGTCTCGAGCATCTCCCAGACCGGCGTCGTGTCGGACGGGCCCGCCCTGCCCGAGGGGGCGCTCCCGGTGGACATCGTCCCGACCGTCGACGGCAAGTCGTACGTCGTCGCCCTCGCCGGAAACCTCGGCGGAGCGGTCGGGAGCGACGGGAGCGCGCTGCTCAACGTGCTGAAGGTCCCCGCCGTGAGCCAGACGGCCGGCGCGAAGGGGAACGCCGCCAGCTTCGACGCCGACCTGTGCGGCCTCGCGTTCAAGAGCAGCGGCATGGCGCTCCCGGGGCAGGTCACGGCGGTCGGGCTCGACGGTTCGGGTCAGATCGTGGCGCAGACCCGCAACCCGGCCACGCTGCAGTACGTCACGGCCGCCGGCGTCATCGCCATCCCGCTGTCGTCGACCAGCGTCGCGAACGAGGGCTTCGACCTCTTCCACACCAACACGGGGCGCGGGATGACGTGCGCCGGGTGCCACGCCGAGGGGCAGGACGACGGCCGCACCTGGCTCTTCACCGACGGCTTCACGGCCGCGGGGGCCCCCGTCGAGGTGAAGCCGCGGCGCACCCAGACCTTCCGCAAGGGGTTCCTCGCGACCGCCCCCTTCCACTGGGACGGAGAGTTCTCGAGCGTCTCTGAGCTGATGGCGGACGTGTTCGTTCACCGCATGGGGGCGACGGCTCCGACGGCCGCGCAGGAGATCGCCCTCGACGACTGGATGGACGGAATCCCGCCCCGCATGCACGACGTCCCCTCGCCCGCGGTCGCGGCGTCCATCGCCGCCGGAAAGACGCTGTTCGAGGACGCCACGGTCGGGTGCACCAGCTGCCACAGCGGCGCGAGCTTCACGAACAACCTCAGCGCCGACATCGGGTTCGGTTACCCGCTCCAGGTGCCCACGCTGGTCGACGTGTCGTTCCGCGCGCCGTACCTCCACGACGGGTCGGTCGCGACGCTGACCGACCGTTTCAGCGACCCGACGGCGCGGAGCGGCCTGCACGGGCACACGTCGCAGCTGTCCGCGGGCGAGATCAGTAACCTCGTCGCGTACCTCGGCTCGCTGTAGGGTCGTCCCTCGGCGCCCTGTGGCTCGCGCCGCGTTCGTGGTGTGAACCGCGGTTGACGAGGAGCCGCTCGAGAAGAGCCGAGGGCGTCTCTCGGACCGCCTCGCGACGCTGTGCAAGACCTTCGGCCCAGTCGAAGCTGACGCACAGACGCTGTGCAACACCTTCGGCCCAGTCGAAGCTGACGCACAGACGCTGTGCAACACCTTCGGCCCAGTCGAAGCTGAC
>Ga0181534_10003033_pt1 | contig 10062 bp, 8 predicted proteins | sample PEATcosm2014_Bin_37_FD_119758 | JGI IMG/M metagenome (GOLD analysis project Ga0181534, IMG submission 119758) | Peatland microbial communities from MTU Mesocosm Facility, Houghton, MI, USA - PEATcosm2014_Bin17_10_metaG | ecosystem: Environmental > Terrestrial > Soil > Wetlands > Peat | place...
CCACCCGACGAGCGGCCCTCCGAAGAACCGTGGCCGACGATGGCGCGGCTCTTCAAAACGACCTCGGCGCACGCCGAAGGGGGCGAACGGCGCTTCTCCACCGAGACTCTGGAGTTCCGTGGCGACGAACGCGTGCAGTCCATGGTGGTGATCGACCGCCTCAGCGACGAGAAGATCAGCGTTCCGGCCGACCTGATCTTGATCGCCGCGGGATTTGTCGGACCCGAGTTGGCGGCGATCGGGCTCGCCGACGAGCCCTTTACGACCCCTCGCGCGACCCTGGCGGTCGACGACCAGTGGCGCGTTCGCGCGCTCGAGGGTCCCTGCCCCGTCTTCGCCTGCGGTGACGCGGTGCGCGGCCAAAGCCTCATCGTGTGGGCCATCGCCGAGGGCCGAAGCGCGGCCAGCGCGGTCGACCGTTGCCTCAGCGGCGAAGCCAGCGTGCTGCCGGCCCCGGTGGCTCCTTACAGCACTTCGTGGTAGCGAGTTCCTAAACTTCGCTGACCGGGCGAAGGCCCGACGGCGGGAGGTTTCTCGAACCCTTCACACCGCCGCCGGATCACGGTCATCGGGATCGGCACGATGGGCAGCGTTTGTTCAGCGCCTCCTTGTCCGCCGGACTACCGGTCACCGTCTGGTCGCGCCCGGTGATGCGGGACTACGGGGTGCTGCGCGATGGCCTTCCCGTGTCGCCCAGTGATTTTGTAGCATCGTGACAGAGCCAGAGGGGGCCCCGTGAAGAGCACGATGCAGGACGCGCCGTTATTGATCAGTGACATCGTTCGACACGGCGTCGCGATCTACTCCGAGAAGAAGATCTTCACCGTCACCCCGACGGGGGTCGACGTGGCCACGTTCGCCCAGGTCGTCGCCCGCGCTGAGCAGCTCGCCAAGGCCCTCGAGAAGCTCGGCGTCGCGCGCGGCGATCGGGTTGCCACCTTTATGTGGAATAACCAGGCCCACATGGAGGCCTACATCGCGGTGCCCAGCATGGGCGCGGTGTTGCACACCTTGAACATTCGACTGTTTCCCGAACAGCTGGCTTTCATCATTACTCACGCCGAGGATCGCGTGATCATCGTCGACGCCTCGTTGGCGGGGGCGCTCGCCCGGGTGAAGGACCAGATTCCGGCCGCGACCACGATCATCGTGCACGGGGAGGAGTCGACGGGGGTGCTGGGCGATACCTGGGACTACGAGACCCTCGTCAGCGCGGAACGTCCGGGGTACGAGTGGCCGATCCTGGACGAGCGCGACGCCGCCATCATGTGTTACACCTCAGGCACCACGGGCAACCCCAAGGGCGTCGTGTACTCGCACCGTTCGACCTGGTTGCACTCGATGGCCTCCACCAGCGCCAACTCCATCGGGTTGTGCGAGGCCGACCGGTGTCTCTTGATCGTTCCGATGTTCCACGTCAACGCCTGGGGATGCGTCTACACCTCCCTGTTTGCCGGGGTGGAGCTGATCATGCCCCAGATGTTCCTTCAGGGCGGGCCCATTCTCACCATGATTCGAGAGCTCCGACCGACCATCTCGCTCGGCGTGCCGACCATCTGGAACGACGTCTTGCGGGTCGCCGAAACGACGCCCGACGCTGACCTGTCGAGCCTTCGGGGGATTCTCGCGGGCGGCTCGGCGGTCCCCCGGACCATGATCGAGTCGTTCCGCGACCGCTTCGGCATCGATCTCATCCAGGGTTGGGGAATGACCGAGACCAGTCCTCTCGCGGCCGTCTCGATCCCCCCCGCCGGATCGCCGAAGGAGCTGGACGTCGACTATCGCGCCAAGGCGGGTCGGGTCGTGGCGGGGGTCGAGCTGCGCGTCACCAGCGACGACGGGACCGTGCTGCCCCGCGACGGAAAGTCGATCGGCGAGTTTGAGATCCGCGGACCCTGGATCACGGGCTCGTACTTTGGCGTCGACGATCCCGACAAGTTCCGCGACGGCTGGCTGCGCACCGGCGACATCGGCACGCTGGACGCCGAAGGATTCATGGTGGTGAGCGATCGCTCGAAGGACGTCATCAAGTCCGGCGGCGAGTGGATCAGCTCGGTCGATCTCGAGGTCACGATGATGGCTCACCCGGCCGTCTTTGAGGCCGCGGTCATCGCCGTCCCCGACGACAAGTGGCAGGAGCGGCCGATGTGTTGCGTGGTGCTGCGGCCCGACGCCACCGCCAGCGCGGAGGAGCTTCGCGCGTTCCTCGCCGAGCGGGTGGCGAAGTGGTGGCTGCCCGAACGTTGGACGTTCGTGGAGAGCGTCCCTAAGACCAGCGTGGGCAAATTCGACAAAAAGGTCCTGCGCGCCCAGTACGCCGAGGGAGAGCTCGACGTCGAGGTACTTCCGTAGTGGAGTCGCTGGAGAACCTGGCGGACGAGGTCGCGTCGCTGGAACGACGCGTGGCGGACGCCATCTTTGACATGGTGCGCGCACAGTTGCGCAACGACGACGCGGAACACGCCAAGGAGCTCGAACGCCACCTCTCCAAGGTCCGCCGGAGCCTGCAGAAGGCCGAGCACCTCCTACGACGAAACGACCCCGACGAGGACTAGGGGGCACCCCAGCTGTTGACCTCGTCAATCACCAGGCGCAGGTTCACGTAACTGCGCCCGTCGAAGTTGAACGAGATGGTCGTGGGGTCTTCGAGTCGATAGCCCGGAGCATCGTCGAACATGGGACACGAGCGCGCCAGGGCGAGTAGTTGGTCCGCGGTCGGGGGGCGCCTCAAGGAGATCAGTCCCCGCTCGCCGTCGATCTCGAAGCTCTGGTAGTTCGAGTAGAAGTGCTCAATCTCCTCCACCGTCTCTTCGATCGAGGTCGCGAAGCGAACAATGAACATATCGTCGGTGGCGACGTAGTGGTTCTTCACGATGGCTTGATCCATGAAGGTCAGCCACTCCTGCCAGAACGTCCCCTCGGGGGTGTCGAGCAGGACGACCGGCGCCGGGGTCGTCTTGCCGGTGTCGAGGAGCGTGAGAACCTCAAAGAGCTCATCCATCGTGCCCAGTCCGCCCGGCAGGACGACGAAGGCGATCGAGGGACGCGTCAGCGCCACCTTCCGGGTAAAGAAGTACTTCATGGTCACCAGGTTCGTCGCGGCGATGTAGGGGTTCGCCGACTGCTCAAAGGGCAGGCGAATGTTGATCCCGATGGTGTTGGCCTCACCGGCGCCGCGGGCCGAGGCCTCCATAATGCCCGGTCCCGCTCCCGAGACGATGACCCAGTCGCGCTCGGCCATCGCGTGAGCCAGCGCCAGGGTCATCTGATAGATCGGCGACTCGGGCGGAGTGCGCGCGGAACCGAAGATGGTGATCTTTCGCCGCTCACTCTCCTCTTCAAAGAGCGCGAACGCTTCGAGGAGTTCGTCGATCGCCTGGACCGCGACCTGAAGATCGCGGGTGCGAGCCGGCGACTCCGCCACCGCCACGACCCGGGCGAGAAGTTCCCGCAGCAACTCTCGACGGTCGTCCGAGAGCGCGGTGTCGTTCGCGATGTTCTGAAGAAGGGTGTCAATCAGCGTGGTCATCGCTACAACGTCTGATACAGGGTGCTGCGCTGGTGCAGGGGTCGCCCGAGGGGCTCGACCAAGGCTCGCAGTGACTCGACGTCCATCTCCTGGCCGTGCGTCGCTCCCGCCGCCCGTGAGATGTTCTCGTCCATCAACGTTCCACCCAGATCGTTCGCGCCGGCCTGGAGAATGCGGCGAGATCCTTCGACGCCCATCTTCACCCAACTCACCTGGATGTTGTCAATGAGCGTGGCGTAGTGCAGCCGCGCGATCGCGTGCATCAGCACCGCCTCGCGGAACGTCGGTCCCTTGCGCGCGCGACCCTTCAAGAAGAGGGGCGTCGCCATGTGGACAAAGGGGAGGGGAACGAACTCGGTGAACCCGCCGGTCTCACGCTGCAGCTCGCGCGTGCGCAACAGGTGCGTAGCCCAGCTGTCGGGGCTTTCGACGGCGCCAAACATGATGGTGATGTTGGAGTGCAGGCCAATGGAGTGAGCCGTGCGGTGTACTTCCAGCCACTGGTCGGAGTTGATCTTGTCGGGACAGAGCGTGGCGCGCACGCTGTCGTCCAGGATCTCCGCCGCGGTGCCGGGCAGGGTCTTCAACCCCGCGTCCCGCAGGCGGGTGAGGTACGTGGCGAGGTCCTGCTCCGAACGCCGGGCCCCTTCGAATACTTCCAGCGCGCTAAAGGCGTGAATGTGTATCTTGGGCGAACCGGCGCGCACCGCGGCGATGACGTCGACGTAGTAGTCGCCGTCGAAGTTGGGATGAATTCCTCCCTGCATGCAGACCTCGGTCGCGCCGCGCTCTTCGGCTTCGCGCACGCGCTCGCTGATCTCCTCCAGCGTGAGGAGATAGGGGTCACCACGCAGATTTAACGAAAGGGGACCCTTCGAGAAGGCGCAGAACCGGCACTTAAAGGTGCAGACGTTGGTGTAGTTGATGTTGCGGTTGATGACGAAGCTCACCGCCTCGCCGGCCAGGTCCTGGCGCACGGCGTTGGCCAGATCGACCACCGCGTTGAAGTCCCCCTCGCGTGCTCCAAAGAGGGTGATCAACTCGCCGCGATCAAACTCATAGCCCGGTTCGTAACGAGCGAGCAGCTGCTCGACGACGCTGGTGGTGGTGGTCGACGTGGGTTTGGCCGGCGGGACGTGGTCGGTGCCGGAGTACCACGCGTCGTTGCGCGCGAGGGAGTGCGCGTCGGCCGAGGCGAGAACGTACGGACGAACCTTCGCGTCGAGGAAGTCGGTGCGCTCGCCGATGAACTCGGGGTACACCGTGAGGCGCGCCGTGAGGTGAAAACCCCGTGCGGCGCTCTCGTGGGCGAGCGTCTCGAGGGCCGGCCAGGCGCGCTCGGGGTTCACGTGGTCGGCCGTGACGGGCGAGATGCCGCCGAAGTCGTCGATGCCAAAGTCGAGCAGGCGGGTGGGGTCGTCACTGAGATTGGGTGGGGCCTGAAGGTGAACGCCGTCGGGCAGGAGCAGCCGGGCAGCGGCGATGGTCCAGTGAAACTCCTCGTCGCTCGCCGCGGGCTCGTGGGCCATGGCCGTGCGGGGCTTGGGCAAGAAGTTCTGAATGATCACCTCTTGCACGTGACCAAACTCTTCGTGGGAACGAGCGATCGCCTCCAGCGTCTCGACGCGATCTTCTCGACTCTCTCCGATGCCGACCAGCAGTCCCGTCGTAAAGGGAATCTTCAGTTCGCCGGCCCAGCGAAGCGTGTCGAGGCGGCGTTGGGGCTCTTTGTCGGGGGCCAGACGGTGGGCGGGAACGTCGGCGAGGACCTCGATCATCATCCCCTGCGAGGCGCTGGCCGTGCGCAACTGAGCCAGCTCGTGTTCAAAGAGCGCCCCGGCGTTCGCGTGGGGGAGCAGACCCGTCCCCTCCAGCACCATCTGGGCGGCCGTGGCGACGTAGTCCACGGTCGAGCAGTATCCGCGGGCGGCGAGCCACCGAGCGGCCTCGTCGTAGCGAAGCTCCGGTCGCTCCCCGAGCGTGAAGAGCGCCTCGGTGCAGCCCGCGTCCCGTCCGGCCTGAGCGACGGCCATCACTTCGTCCAGACTCATGTACGAAGAGGCGACGTGCGCGGGGGCCTGGGCGAAAGTGCAGTACCCGCATCGGTCACGACACAACTTGGTCAGGGGAATGAAGACCTTCGGCGAGTAGGTCACCACGTGACCGAAGAGCCCGCGGGCCTTGTCGAAGGCTCGCGGCGCGAGATCCGCCGCGGTGGCGCCCACCAGGTCATCCGTCGTCGTGAAGCCCACCCGTGTCGTCATGGGTTGCATCCTATGACGACCCTTCCACGGGCCGTCCGCACCGGGGCTCGGCGGCGAGCATCGAGGGCGCGGTTACTTCTTCGAGGGCATCTTCGAAGAGACCGTGGCCAGCAAGTCGTCGTACGCTTTGGCGAACGAGGCGACGCCCTCGGTCTCCAGTTGCTCGCTGACCTTGGCGAGGTCCACGTCGGGCGAGAGATTCTTCAAGAGCGCCGCCGTGGCGTCGCAGGTCTCGTCGTTGAGGAGGTACGAGGTTGAGAAGTCGCCGTGATCAAGCGCGTCGGCCAGGGTCTTGTCGGGCATGGTGTTGACCGTCTCGTCGGCGACCAGCCGGTCGACGTAGAGGAGGTCGGGATAGCTCGGGTTCTTCGTCGAGGTGGACGCCCACAGGGGACGCTGCACCTGGGCCCCCTCAACCAACAGATCTTTGATCTTTTCCTCCTTCACCCGACCGCGGAACAGCTCATAGGCCGCGGCGGCCTGGGCGTTCGCGGTCGTGCCCCGACGGGGGTCACCCTCGGGCAGCAGCGCGTCCACCGCCACGTCGACGCGGGACACAAAAAACGACGCCACGCTGGCGACGCGCCCGACGTCGTGACCCGCGCTGTAGGCGTCGGCGATCCCGTCGCGCCAGGCGGTGATGACGTCGTTGTAGCGATCGACGGAGAAGATCAACGTCACGTTAACGTTGATGCCCGCGCCCAGCACGGCCCGAATGGCCGGAAGGCCGGCCTTGGTCGCGGGAATCTTGATCATCACGTTGGGGCGATCAACCTCACCAAAGAGTCGCTTCGCGGCCGCGATGGTGCCCTCGGTGTCGTGGGCGAGTCGCGGCGAGACCTCGAGCGAGACAAAACCGTCCAGGTAGCGCCGGGTACCGGAGGAGAACTCCTGTCGCGAACTCTCGTGGACCCCGGCCAGGAGATCGCAGGCGCCGCGCACGTCCGCGACGGCCAGACCTTCGAAGACCTGTTCGGCGTCCGTTTCGGTGCTCGATTTAATGTCGGCGTCATAGGCCGACGAGTCCGCGATGGTCTTGGCGAAGATGGACGGGTTAGACGTCAGCCCGCGAACACCCTCGTCGATGTACTTCTTCAACGTGCCGTCTTGCAACCAGTCGCGGCGGAGGTTGTCAATCCAGGGGCTCTGACCGTAGTCGGCGTAGAGGTCGTTTAGTTTGGTCACTTCTTCTCACTTAGAACGTGCTCGACGTGGGCGACCACGGCGGCGGGGACGATGTTGTAGTTCTCAAAGACGACCTTCTCGGGGGCCGACATACCGAACGTGTTGACCCCGATCGAGTCATCAACGTAGTTGGCCCATCCCAGTGTGGCTCCCGCCTCGATGGCCACCGAAGGGATCGTGCGGCGAAGCACGTCGCGACGGTACTCACTGGACTGGGCGTCGAAACACCGCCAGCACGGCAGGGCTACGACCCGGGTCACGATGCCCTTCGCCGCGAGCTCCTCGTTAGCGCGCAGGCACAAGGACACCTCGGATCCCGTGCCCACCAGGGTAAAGACCGCGCGGTCGTTCTCTCGAACGACGTAGCCGCCGTGGCGGGCGCCCGCGGCGCTGGCGGCCGCGGCGTCGGCGTCGAAGGTCTGGATGTCCTGGCGCGAGAGAATCATGGCCGTGGGCTCGGGCTCCTTGGCGCTCAGGTACTGCTCGATGAGGTCGAGCGCCTCGTTCGCGTCACTCGGACGAACGACGTGGATGTTGGGCATCGCGCGCAACGCCATGAGGTGCTCGACCGGTTCGTGGGTGGGTCCGTCTTCGCCGACGCCAATCGAGTCGTGGGTGTAGTCGAACATCACGCCCGCCTCGCTGAGCGCCGCCAGGCGGACCGCCGGACGCGCGTAGTCGTTGAAGACGAAGAAGGTCGAACCAATAGGGCGAAAACCCCCGTGGTGATACTGGCCGACCAGGCTCGCACTCATGGCGTGCTCGCGGATGCCGTAGTGGATCTGGCGACCTCCGGGAGTGTCGTGGCCCTGAACTTCGGCACCCTGCAACTCCATTCCCGTATTTCCGGTGAGATCGGCGGAACCCGCCGTGAGGCCGGGCGTCTGGGAGGCGTACACGTCCATAGCCCGCTGCATCGCTTTGCGCGTGGCGACCATGGACCCCGCCTCAAAGGGCTCGGCCTTGGTCGTGATCTTGGCGACACCGTGGGTGTTCAGCTGTTCGAGCAGCCGGGCCCCCTTCTCCCCGGCGGCGGTGACGCGCGACTCCCAGGCGACGCGCGCGTCGCGGTTCGCGCTCAGGGTGGCCAGTAACTCGCGCGGGAGTTCGTCGTCGACCGCGAAGGGCTCGTCGGGAACACCGAGTTGCTTCTTCACCGCCGAGATCGCCTCTTTGGGGAAGGGCGTGCCGTGGGCTTTGTTGGAGTCCATCAGCTCGCTCGACGGAAACCCGATGTGTGAGCGCACGACAATCAGGCTCGGGCGCTGCGTCTCGGCGATCGCCGCACGGGTCGCCGCTTCCAGGACGTCGAGGTCGTTCGCGTTCTCGCCGACATTCTGCACGTGCCAGCCGTACGCCTCGAAACGCTCAGCGACGTTGTCGTTGAGAGCGAGCTCAGTCTTGCCGTCGATGGTGATGTGGTTGTCGTCGTAGAAAATGGTGAGACGATCAAGGCCGAGGTGACCCGCGAGCGACGCCGCTTCGTGACTGATGCCCTCTTCCATGCAGCCGTCCCCGGCGATGACCCAGGTGCGGTGACTGACGAGCTCTTCGCCGAAGTCGTGTCGCAGGATGCGTTCGGCGATGGCCATGCCAACCCCGTCAGCAATCCCCTGGCCGAGTGGTCCGGTCGTCACTTCGACGGTGGGGGTCACGCCCTTCTCGGGGTGCCCGGGGCACTTGGAGTGGGCTTGGCGAAACTCCTTGAGGTCGCTCATCGCCACGTCGTAGCCGTAGAGGTGGGCCAGCGAGTACTGCAATATGCAGGCGTGGCCACAGCTCATGATGAAGCGGTCGCGGTCGGCCCAGTCGGGATCGGTCGGGTCGTGACGCATCACGCGCCCCCACAACATGACTCCGAGGGGCGCGAGGGCCATCGCGGTCCCGGTGTGGCCGGAGTTGGCCTTGGCCGGTGCGTCCATGGCGAGGGTTACCACTTCGCGAATTGCCCGGCCCTCAAGGTCACTGGCGCTGGGGTAAAGGGAGTCAGTCATGCCTCAAACAGTACCGAATACGCCTTGTGGTTCGTGCGGCCGCTCAAGGTAGCCTCACCACGTGGCCCTGCAGATTCCTCCGAACTGTGACCTGACCCTCGGCCTCGTGTGCGTTGACAAGTCGGTGCCGGGTCGCACGGTGTGGCGGGCCACCGCCGATGAGCGATTCTTGAATCCGGCCGGCGTGGTGCAGGGGGGATTTCTCGCGGCCATGCTGGACTCGGCGATGGGCGCCTCGGCCGTCACCATGGTCGCCGAGCGCCGCGTCACGGTCGCTAACACCGAGATGAAAGTGTCCTTCATTCGCGCCGCGAGGGTGGGCGACACTCTCACCTGCGTCGCCACGGTCCTCAAGCCCGGTCGAGTGATTTCGTTCCTCGAAGCGACGATTCGAGATAGTGAGGATCAGCTCATCGCCACGGCCAGTTCTACCTACCTGATAAGAGAGCGTTCTGAGTAGGCTGAGGGCGTGAAGAACTCGGCCTGGCGTCGCTTTTTGTGGGGGGCGTCGCTCCAGCACGACCTCGATGAGCTGAAAAAGATCGCCATTCGGTACATCAAGGAAGAGACCATCAAGCCGCTGAAGGATCTTTGGCGATTTGTCCTCTGGGGCGCTATTGGAAGCGTCTTCGTCGGATTCGGGGCCGTGTTGGTGTTGTTTGGCGCCCTGCGCTACCTCCAGTGGCAGTTCCCCGTCCTGGACGGGTCGCTCTCGTGGCTGCCCTACGTCATCGTCGCCGTGCTCGCCCTCATCGTCATCGGCCTCACCACGTGGCGCATCATGAGCGGCGCGGCCAAGCGACGCCTGAAAGCCGACACGTGAGTGAACGCAGCGCCACCCGACGTGAACTGGAAGCGTCGCTTCGGTCGTTTCTCCCCAAAGAAGTCCAAGTCGGTGGATCTCTTACTGACTCCAAGCCCACGGTGGCGGCGGTCGGAGTCGGGGGAGTCTTGACGGGATACGTCTGGGGTCGCCTGCGCGGTCGCCGTCTGCGCAAGTCCAAGTCCACGTCAACATCGCCGACCAAGTCGAAGAAGGACTCGTGAGGCGTCGCCTGCTTCGCGTGGTGGCGGCGGCGGCCCTCGGCCG
>Ga0181534_10003034_pt1 | contig 10060 bp, 7 predicted proteins | sample PEATcosm2014_Bin_37_FD_119758 | JGI IMG/M metagenome (GOLD analysis project Ga0181534, IMG submission 119758) | Peatland microbial communities from MTU Mesocosm Facility, Houghton, MI, USA - PEATcosm2014_Bin17_10_metaG | ecosystem: Environmental > Terrestrial > Soil > Wetlands > Peat | place...
CGAGGTGTGGAGTCACTTGCGCTGGGCCGATGTGTTGCTGCACACGGGTGTCGTTGCCTCGACGGGGGATCGCGATGGATTGCCCAACGTCATTCCGGAGGCCATGGCGGCGGGCACGCTGGTGGTGACGTCGCCGGCCGCGGCGACAACCGAGGCGATAGAAGACGAGGTGACCGGCCTTGTTGCCGATGTAACGCGCCCCGTGGATTGGGTCGCGGCGCTGCGGCGTCTTGCGGAGGACGATGAATTGGCTTCGCGTCTCCGCGCGGAGGCGCGCCGCTGGACCGAGGAGAATTACGATGCGCGTCGAAATTCGGAGCGGATGCAAACATGCCTTGAAGACGCAATCGCGGGGGTGAAATCCGTTCCCGCGGCCGCCACCCGCTCATGATCTACCTTGACGTCACAAAGTCGGGCGTGGCCCGGCATCAGTCCGGATTGATGCGTGTCAACGGCCGGCTGGGCGAGGAATTCGGTCCGCATGCGACCGCTGTCCGCTGGGATGCCCGCAAGCGGATGTGGCTGCATGCTGGATCCCGCGGGGGCGTGAACTTCACCCCGTCCGACTGGCTGTTTACCACGGAACTTTTTAGCGAACGCGAACGCCCCGGGCTCTGGGAGTTTCTGCGCTCGAGAAAGTGTCGGCTTGGGGCGTTGTTTTCAGATGCCATTCCGCTGAGATTCCCGCAGATCACCTGGCCACAGAGCGTGGCGCGCCACCCGGAGTACATGAAAATGCTCGCATCGTTTGACCGCGTCTGGGCGGTTTCCGAGGCAAGCCGGCTGGACCTGACGGAGTTCTGGCGCTGGCAGGGAGTCACCCTCCGATCGAAGGTCGAAACGATTCTGCTAGGAGCAGATCTGGTCCGGGGGCCGCGGATGACGCTGCGCGAAGAGCCGCCCGCGGCCCATGTCCTGTGCGTGGGAATCCTCGAGCCGCGCAAGAACCAGCTTTTTCTGATCGATGTTTGTGAGGCGCTCTGGGCGGATGGCCTCGATTTCGACCTGCATGTCGTCGGGCGGGTGAACCCGCATTTTGGACGTCCGATTGCCAACCGCTTGAAAACGCTGCGGAAGACCCAGCCGCGTGTGCATTATCACAAGGCGCCGCCGGACCTCCTCTTGGAGCGTCTCTACACGGCGGCGCGCGTCACTGCGTTCTCGACTCTGGCCGAAGGATGCGGACTTCCCGTCCTGGAGTCTCTGTGGAAAGGACGCCCGTGTGTGTGCAGCGACCTGCCCGTCCTCCGCGAGATCGCTGGCGCGGGTGGATGCGTGCTCGCGGCGCCGAATGACCTGAATGCGTGGGCCGCTGCGCTTAGGATGACACTTGGCGACGATGCCGGATGGCGCCGGCTGGCTTCAGAAGCGATCGCCCGGCCGCTCCCCGTCTGGGCGGACACCGCGCGCACGCTGCTTGCGGGTATGAGCTGAGGTTTGACCACTGCCTGGTCGGGCAAGCTTGGCGCGCACCAAGATTCCGCATTCTTTGGGCGGACTCCACCCGCCGGCACTCGGGACGACTGATGGCGGCCACCCAAGCGCAGGATTCAGGCGTCGCCACCCGCCGCGTTCACCGGTACAACCAAACGATGTCTTGTTGCCGGACCCAGCCAGTTTGGCCGTTGTCGAACACGAGCCGCACCCAGCCAAGAAATTCCTTGTCGACGACTCCCAGCGAACCGGCGGGCAGCGAGGAGGTCTTCTGCTGGGTGTCGGCCTCCGTCGGAACCGACCGCAGCAGAACCTGGTGCCAAGCAATCGCAGCGCGCGGATTCGCCGCATCACCGTAGAAATGAAGGGACGTCGCTGCACAAAGCGCGACGACGCCTGCCGTTGCCATAACAAGGTACGTCGCAGGTCGCATCCAACGGCCGGTAACCGAGCGATAGCCTCGCAGCATGATCATGAGCAGCCCGCCTGCAAACATCAGGCCGGCACCGACGAGCAGCCATTGCCACTCCGCAGGCGAGGCAAGACGCGCCAGCAAATGGGGACCGGATGCGAGCGCGAATTCGCCGAGTCCGGGTGGTGTGTAGTCGGCCCGTTCATACCCGAGAACCAGATGCCAGCGAACCGACTCGTTGCGCGGATTCAGGAGGAAGGCGGAGGTCCATTGCGCGGCGGCCTCGGGCCAATGATCCTGCTGCGCGAGCGCGAGTCCAAGATTGTGCCGGGTCACCCAATCGGTCGGATCGCGGGCAATTGAAGCGCGCCATCCGAGCTCTGCTGTCGGAAAATCTCCGGCGTCATAGGCGGTTCGCGGACTTGCAAAACGGGTCAAAGGTTTCCCATCCGCCGCGGATGTCGACGGTGCGTCCTCTGCCGCTGCCAGCGCGTGAGATCCGAGTGTTATCAGGCAGAGCACGACGATGAGGGCTGCGACCACTTTGTCGGCGCGGTGATTTCTAATCGAAGAGTTGTTTCCGTTGAGCCACGGGAAGAGGTTGGCCGGCTTGAACAGGGACGACAGGCGCCAGTCGGGGACTCGCGTGGCTTCGAGCGCGCTTTCAGCACGTCCGCGCCAGTCGTCAGGCAGGCGGGCACCGTTGCCATAGAGCGCCTTTTCGGTGTCGGCCCAAAGTCGTTCCCAAGGGCTGTTCGCAGGGTTCTGGACAGACTCGCCGGCAGGATGGGCGAGCATGCCCGGCGTGGGCGCCGCGTGGTCAATATCAAGGAGCGTTGCCGTTTCGCGCTGCCAGCCGCGAAGCGTTTCATTAAGAGCATTGCCCGCGGATGGCACCGGCGTGTCCGCCAAGATCTGGCCGAGCCGTTTGCGGGCCTCGCGTTTGGCCAGCATGGGGTCTGTCCGCCTGGCACGCAGCGCTGCCAATAAGAGCCAGGCCGGGACCAGCCACAGCACGGATGTCAGCAACCAAAAGTAGCAGGAAGGCGCGCGGAGGGGCACCAATCCAGAATCCGTGCCGGGCAACGGATCACGCGGAATCAAAGCCGGAGCCTTTGGAGGCGCCTCGAGATGCGGGGCATGGGCGCCATTCCCCGGTGCGGGAGACGGGGATGTGAGCGACGACGGAGGCGTGAAGAGCGATTGCGCGGAGGGTTCGACGCTTCCCTGCGGATTAATTGTGATGGTCGTTCGGCCGGTCTGCGCGGAGCGATAGGTTCCCGTGCTCGGATCAAAGTAGGAGTAATTTACCGGACCCAGGGTGTACGTGCCCGGCTTGGTGGGAATAAGGACAATATCCTCCGTGAGTGCGGCGTCGAAAAGCTTGCCCTCCGAAGGAGTGGGCTTCGCCTGGGGTTGGAGCGTTTTGAAGTCCTTTGAGACCTCCCGCGATGGCAGCGCATGGATGTCCGGCCAGTTGCCCGTTCCACGGAGCTCAAGTGTCCAGGTGACGGGTTCTCCCACCGATACCGTTGTGGGAACCACTTTTGACGTCAGCGTGAATTGTCCGACTGCCCCGCCGAAATCCGCGGGTGCGCCGTCGGGCAGCGGCTTGATGGTGAGCACTGGCTCGTTGCTGATCACCGTGTGCTTCACCATCTCTGGCGCCGAGAACGGAAACAACAGACTCCCGTTGGAGCTTATGACGAGCACAATTTCCTGGGTTGCGGCCTGGATGTGGAAGGTTCCCGGCGTGGCAATGTAGCCCCGGCTTTTGTAAGCCAGTCCGACCCTCGGTTCGCCCCCTTCAGTCCTTGAGAAATGTTCGGGCTGACTCCAGTCCTCCACGGTCAACGGTGTTGGTTTCCACACGACCGAGCCTTGCGCTCGCGGATTGAATCGCTGGGCGACATCCAAAGAATAGGTGACGGGGAAGACTTCTCCTGCCCAGAATTCGCCTTGTGCCGGCTTCAAACTGCCCTTGGCCGCAGCATCGAGGGGAATGGAGGTTCGTCCAACCGTGGCATTGCCAACCGAGAAGTTCGCTGCACCGATGTGCTGCACACCCTTGTCAGTCCCGATGTCGAATGCCGGAATCCGCACCTCGGCGCGCTTGGTCGGCCGCGCTTCGTAGTTGTAAAGGTGTTTCCTCGAAACCGTTCCGTTTTCATAGGCGATGCTCGAACCCGATCCCGTAAACTGGAGTTCCAGCCCGTCGGAGGCGGGCGGCTTCGGATCGTCCTCAGGTTCGCAGTTTTCAAACACCAACTGGAGCGGACTGCTCTGCTCAAAGGCAAGAGATCCGGCATTGGGCTCCCAATAGACGCGCTGCGCAAACGCGACCGCGCACGAGATCGTCAGCAGGGATAGAATCGAAAGAATGAGACGGAACATGAAGAGCTTCACCAATCGTTGCCTTTTTTCGGGGGCGGTTTGGAATCCCGGTTATCGAGCATCTGGAACAACTCGGCTGGCGAGTCTTGATTCCGGAGCTGTTCGAGCTTCTGGATCGGAAGGACCAAAGACGGGTCTGCTTTTGCTCCTGATTGCTGGCGGGGCTGGCCGCCTATTCTCTGTGTCTCGCCGGTGTTGGCCTGGTTTGCCGGAGAGGGCGGGGGGGGCTGGGCATCCGACGGGTTCTTTTGTTGGGACGGTTTTTCCTGCCTGGAGTTTGCCTGCTTGTCTCCCTGATCCTGCTTCTGCTGCTGTTTGTCCTGCTGGTCTTCCTTCTTTTGCTGTTTCTTGGGAGGCGGCTCCGGGGGCTTCTTCAGCAGGTCCTCCAGTTGATTCCTGAGCTGCGCCCAATCGGTCTCGTGGCTTGAAAGCTTTTCCCCCGCATCGACTCCGGCCAGGGCGTCGTGCACGGGTCCCGGAATCACGGGCTGGTTCGCTTCCCTCAACCGTTTTCCCCAGGTGATGGTCTCCTTTGCGAATGAAATGAAATCCGGTGCCGATAGAGCCGGCTGTCCTGATAGCTGCTCAACGAGTTTGCTGAGCGGAGCAGCGTAGACCGAAGTGTCCTCGGCGGCGCATCCTGTCGCCGGGAACCGGAGACCGAAGAGCACGATCAGCCCGACGACCGCTGCGACGACCGGACCCGCATGAGTGCTTTGGGTCGCCGCTGCCGGCTTTGGAGCATGAGTATCCGGTGCTGATTCGGCATTCAGCGTCTTCCGCGGACCTGCGCCGGAAGCCAGCGGGAGGCTGCGGACCCGCGGTCGGACGGGAAACTCCCACCATAGGCTGAGCAGCAGACACAGGAGGGAGGGAGCCAGCGCCCACTGAAACCGCTCCACGTGTCGCACCTGGGTCCTTTCCTTGAATTCTCCGCGACGGCCTGCCGCGACTGTCTGCTTGAGCACCGCTCCAAGATCAACCCATGCGCTCGCATCCGTGTAAACGCCGTTTGTGGCCGTAGCGAGTTCCTGAAGCGTTGAGCTGTTCAGCTTCGACAGGACAACCGCGCCCCGATCGTCTTTCACGTAGGTGCCCGTCTCATCGGGAATGAACGCGCCCTGTGCGGTCCCAACTCCCAGGCCAATCACCCTGATGTTCTTCTTTCGCAAATCATCGAGGAGATTTCGCCATCCGTCAGTCTGGCTTTCGCCATCGCTCAGCACGATCAAATAGCGGTCGGCGGTGCCGCTGGCGCTGAAGGCATCGAGCACGGCATGCAACATTGCCTCGTAGTCGGTGCCTCCCACCGGCATGAACGCCGGATTCATGGACGGCAGAAATTCGTTGAGCACCTCATAATCGGCGCTCAACGGGACCTGCAGAAACGCCGTGCCGGCGAAAACCACCAAGCCGACGCGCTCGCCTCGCAGGTCATCCAGTAGTCCCTGAATCAGCAGGCGGGCCCGTTCCAGCCGGGACGGGCGGACATCGGGAGCAAGCATGCTGCGCGACAGATCCAGCGCGATGACGATCTCGCGGGACTGGTCAAAGACCGGCTCTTCGACCTGGCCCCATTGCGGGCGCCCCAGCGCGACCACCCCGAAGGCAAGCCCCATCCAGAGGAGAAGGCGGCCCCGCGTGTTGTGGTGTCCGTTCCCGACCGCGGCCTGTCTCGCTCCGGCCCATGCTCGCAGGATCTTTGGCCAGTGGCGCGATCCTTCGCCGTTGCCGCGCCGGATCGAATCCACGATCGCGAGAATTGCGACGGGGACGAGCAGCCAGAGCAGTTGGGGCCAGAAAAATGTCATGGCCGGGAGGAAGCCCCGCTGGCAACCCGTGGATGCCGCGAGTCGGAAGATGTTCGCAGGGTTGGCCAGGCCAGCGCGATCCCTGCGAGGAAAACACAGATGAAGCCGGGCACGGCGAACCAGGGGAAAAGTTCTGTCGTGAGCACGTACGACCTGGCTTCAAATTCGATTTTTTGCGCCTCGTCGATGGATTTGAAGGCCGACTCGATCGTCCCGGCATCCCGGGCTCGGTAGAAGCGGCCGCCGGTTTCCTCGGATATGCTGCTTAATGCGTTCTCGTCCAGGTCCGCCATGATCTGAGTGTACGTGATTGTCTTTCCGTGTTCGTCCTGCACAGGCAGGTAGGTATAGCCATCCTTGCCTGCGCCAATCGTGTACACGGGGACACCCCGTGCGCGTGCGATGGCGGACGCCTGCGGTGGTGTCATGACGCCGGAGTTGTTCGACCCATCTGTCAGGAGGATGACGAAGGCGCCCTTGCGTCGGCTGCCTTCTTCGCGGCCAGCCTGTTCAAGGCGTGTCAGCGCAACGCCAAGACCGTCGCCAATTGCGGTATGGTCCGCGTCGATGACGCCAATTTCGAGCCGGTCAATTTGACGCGAAAGCCAGGCGTGGTCGAACGTCAGAGGAGAAAGCGTGTAGGCCTGGGTGGAGAACACGACGATGCCAATCCTGTCGTTCGGCCTGTTCTGCACAAACGCCTGAATAACAGGTTTGATGACCTGCAGGCGATTCGGGCCCTCTCCGGGGCGATGATTGTCCTCGGCAAGCATGCTGCCCGAAAGGTCGACGACCAACATGATGTCATAACCCTGTTGGCGGACCTGGCGTTTGTCGTCCACGCGTTGAGGACGCGCCAGGGCCAGAACAAGAAGCGCCAGCCCAGCGACGCCCACACTCACCGGCAGGCGTGAAAATGTTGCCATCGATGGACGATACCACGCTGCGGCGTAGGGCACAACGAGTGCGGGTACCCCACGTCGGCCGCGCAGCCAGGTCACAAGCGAAATCGCCGCCAAGGCCAGAAGCCACCATGGGTCGTGCAAAGTGTAATTGTCGTAGCTCACGTCAGAAAAACAAGATTCCAGAACCCAAACCCCAAAACTCGAGGAAGCCCCAAGCCCCGATTCCTGGAAGCGCAAGCCGAACCCCCGCCAACGACGGGCGAATCCGGAGGTGCACTTGCGTGGTATGCCGTGAAATTGGGTGTTCCTTGAGAATTGGGGGTTGGTATCCGGCGCCCCGGGGCTTGGCGTTTCCCTTGATCTTGGAAACTCGAGCTTGGAGTTTGGTTCTCATCCTCGTGACCTCGTTTTCATGCGGGCATGGAAGAATCGCACGAGCGCGTCGAGCCGCGGTTCCTCCGTGCTTACAACCAAACGACCGAGCGCGTCTGGAAACAGGTTGTGAAATGCCGATTCCCGGTTCCTGACCCACTCAGAATGAGCCTGGCGCTGCCCGGCAGTGCCATCGAGCGTCACGAGACGGCCGGCCAGCGGGTCGTATGCAACGAGCGAGGCACCGGCGGGCAGGGCTCGCTCCCACGGATCGTCGACGCGAAAGCCCATTGTGCTATAGCGGCGTCTCAACACCCCCCAACCTTCAGGCGCCTCTCGGGGCGGGAAGTCGGAGAGCCAGATGACAATGCTGTGCCGTGGTGCGGTGCTGGCAAGGAGCCGCCAGGGGATCTCGCACGTCGGTGGCGGAACGGTTGCCGGATGGCTGCTGTGGGTTTCGGTCTTGGGCGCCGCGGCCTGCTTCGTCCCAGGCACGATGAAGGGAGGATTGGACAGCGCCGGTGCGGATGCGGCGCGAGGAGGCTGCTCCTGCAGGGAAGGGGGAGGCATGCCCAGCAAAGTGGAGGCGGCGTGCAGGATGGGTCCCCGGCCGCGCACAGGCTCCTTCAGGTGATATCCGGTGGGCGCAGTATACACGTAGCCTACGCGATCGTGATTCACCGCGCCCAAGAGCATCACCAACCCTGCAAGTTCCATCAATGCCTCTCGTTTTGAAAGATCTGACGAGCCGAACTGAAGGCTCGGCGAGTCCTCAAAAACAATGAGCAGGGTGACTTCACGTTCCTCGACGAACTTCTTGCGATACGGCTCTCCGAGGCGCGCCGTGACATTCCAGTCGATATCGCGGACATCGTCGCCGAATTCGTATTTGACGACCTGATCGAACTCCATCCCGCGACCGCGGAAGGCGGAACGATACTCACCGCTGAGAACATTCTCGACGGCATGCCGGACCCGCCATTCCAGGCGGCGCAGCAGGGCAAGGGCTGAATGGTTGGAAGCCTGTGCTGAGTCGGGAGAGCGGTCGGCAGGCCATTTCATCGTTCGATCATCCAGCGTTCCCGTTCTTCGACGCTTCAGCTTTTCGCCACGACTGGCACTGGAGTGCGCTCGATGATCTGGCTGATGATCTTGTCGGTCGTGATTTCCTCCGCCTCGGCTTCATACGTAAGGCCCAGACGATGCCGCAGGATGTCGGGTGCCAGCTCCTGCAGCAGCGACGGGGAGACGTAGTCGTTCCCGCGCAGCCAGGCGAGGGCCCGGCCGGCCTGAAAAAGGGCAAGCGACGCGCGGGGCGAGGCGCCGAAATTGAGCTGCCGCCTTGCGCCGGGGTTGTCCGTGCGTTCGGCCAGCATGCGGGTCGAGCGGACGAGAGAGAGGATGTAACTCTGGACTTCCGGGGCGACGAAGACGCGATCCACCTCCTGGCGTAGCGCGAGAAGTTCCTGGGCGCTTGATGCGGCCGCCAGCGTCGGCTGGCTCGTTACTTGTCCCCACCGCTGCATCATCGTGCTTTCCTCGTCCTGGGAAGGATAATTCACGATCAGTTTGAAAAGAAAGCGGTCGGTTTGGGCTTCAGGCAACGGGTACGTCCCCTCTTGTTCGATCGGATTTTGCGTCGCCATTACGAAGAAGGGAGACGGGAGCACCTGGGACAGGCCGCCGATTGTCACTTGTCGCTCCTGCATGGCCTCCAGCAGGGCGCTCTGGACCTTTGCGGGCGCACGATTGATTTCATCGGCCAGCAGCAGATTGGCAAAAATCGGACCGCGATGGGGCGCGAAGGTTCCCTCCTTGGGCTGGAACACCATGGTCCCGACGACGTCGCTGGGCAGAAGGTCCGGTGTAAACTGGATCCGTTCGAACTGAACACCCAGGGCGCGGCCGAGCGATTTGATCAACAAAGTCTTGGCGAGGCCGGGCATTCCCTCGAGCAGCACGTGGCCGTTGGCAAGCAACGCAACCAACAGGCGCTCGACGATCACATCCTGACCGATGACGGCTTTGGCGATTTCAGTTCGGAGTTTCTGGGACCAGACAGGACCGTTGGGCATGGGTAAAGATTGAGGTTGGGCGGCAGACGAAAATCCCGGTTCAGACATTCGACATTGAAAACGATAAATCTGCTGTGGTCGAGACGAAGGATTTGACTGCAATCAGATGCGCAAGTTTCACCGGAGACCGCCGGAACCATGACCGGATTCGCATGATAAAACGCTGGGAGCGTAGCCCTGCGAGGCCCGGACTCAGCTTCCCCTTCATTTCAAACCTGATAGGAAACCGATGTCCAAGTTCATCGGGCTTGGATTCCGTAATTTCCGCGTCTGCCCTTCGCAGCAACGACCACGAGCCCAGTCGCAAAGCGGCGCGCCTTGGGCTGCGGCCAACATGGCCGCCGTGAGAAAAATCCAGGCTAGCCGTTTAGCTTGTGCTTCTCCCGGCTCGTGGGCCGAAGAGGCATCATGGCGGTAAACGGCACGGTGTTAAACAACCGCGGATAGGCTGGCAATGCCGGCGGGCGAAACACGGGACGATCCCACTGCAGGTCGCGAACGGGCACGACATGGGAGCTGCGCCCGCCAACGGTGGCAGGACGTCCAGGTGCAGTAGTTCGCAGGAGCCAGTTCATGGGAAGGTGTGTTAGTTTATTATCGGTCATGCCGGCCAAATGCTAAGCGATGGATAGCGAGAATCGTGCCGACCCAATGTCA
>Ga0181534_10003036_pt1 | contig 10060 bp, 2 predicted proteins | sample PEATcosm2014_Bin_37_FD_119758 | JGI IMG/M metagenome (GOLD analysis project Ga0181534, IMG submission 119758) | Peatland microbial communities from MTU Mesocosm Facility, Houghton, MI, USA - PEATcosm2014_Bin17_10_metaG | ecosystem: Environmental > Terrestrial > Soil > Wetlands > Peat | place...
CATTGGCGGCGGTATTGCCTTGTACGCCGTTAACGGTAACCAGCATGCCGGTTTCCAGGTTATGCGGGGATTCGGTGGTTATTACTATAGGCGCGGAATTCGTTATGCTAGTAATGACCAGATTAGGGGGGGTGTCAAGTCCGAGAATGGTGGCCTGGATATCCGTGGGGAATGCCAGGTTGGCCGGCAGTTGCAGCCAATAACCCAACACATCGAACAGTTTCGGCGTACGCGCCGGCTGCCGCCGGTTGAGTTTCAACGCCCGCAACAAAGCCTGAAAGGCCGGATAATTGGAGGAAACTATCGGCGTAACCGGCAAATTGCCAAGGTCCAGCCAGTTAAATATGGAAGCGTTTTGCACCAAAAACACAAACTCGCCATTGGTCATCTGCAAGCCTGTATAGAAGGCCGCCGCTTTGGCGATAGCGGTAAAGGCGGCGGTCAATTGCGGAAACTGGCTGGGATCGACCGCCGAAACTTGCGTCAAAAATAAAGCAATGCCGGAGGCGCTGAACGGTCCAGTGCCGTTGGGATCAAGTATATCGGTGAAGACATTGGGTATGGCTTTTAACAATACCGTCGTTACCACCGCATCGGCCGGCGTATTCACCGCCGCCGCCAACGCTTGCACCACTATGGTTTGGATCTGGGTCGCCAAGCCGTTGCCGGTGCTGTTGGTGGCCAGCAGTGCGTTGTTGGCTACCAGCACGCCGCCACCGGCATACATACCGTTACCGGCCGCATTGTTCAGAATCAGAGTGGCCGGACTCAAAACCGTTGTGAAAAAACTGCCGTTGGCGGCGGTATTGCTTTGCACGCCGCTAATGGTGACCGGATTGCCGGAAGGATCTCCGTAAATCAAACCATGCGGTGTGGCGGTGGTTATTACTAAGTTGGGGGTTACGGTACCGCCGCCGGAATAAGTTCCGTTGCTGGCGGTGTTATTTAGACTAAATTGGTTTGCATTAATAGTATTAATATAGGTGATGGTGAACACGCCGTTGGCGGCGGTATTACCCAGTACACCGCTGACCATGACTTGCATACCTGTTTGTAACCAATGCGGCGCTTGCGTGGTGATAATGATGTCGAGCGGGGGCTGGACGGCGCCGCCTGTTGTATAAGCACCGTTCCCAGTGGTGTTATTTAAACTGAATTGGTTAAGCGGCGAAGCTGCGGCGGTAATCGTAAAAACTCCGTTGGCGGCGGTGTTGCCCTGAACGCCGCTGATGGTAACCTGCATGCCGGTCTGTAAGTTATGGTTAGCCGTTGTGGTAATGGTGATGGGACTACTATTGGCGCCGCTAACGGAACTAATCGTCAGGGTTGGAAGACTGGCGGCGCCGGCAACCGAAATGTTCGGCGCGGAAACATTTACCGCCACCGCCATGCCGCCGGGGCTGGAAGGCGCATTTCCAGCCGAATTGTTCAGGCTGAATTCGTTAGAGTTGCCGCTGCTTGCCGTAATGGTAAATACGCCGTTGGCCGCGTTATTGCCTTGCACGCCGCTAATGGCAACCTGGGCGCCGGTCTGCAAATTATGTGGTGAAACCGTGGTGATAACGATATTCGGCACGGCTGTTCCGCCGCTGGTGTAACTGCCGTTACCGCCACTGTTCAGGCTGAATTCGCTAGGGTTGCCGCTGCTTGCCGTAATGGTAAATACACCGTTGGCTGCGGTATTGCCTTGCACGCCGCTAATGGTGACCTGGGCGCCGGTCTGCAAATTATGCGGCGTTACGGTGGTGATGGTTATGGGGGTAGTGTTCGTGGCGGACACAATGTTTAGGGGGGTAAAAGACGGCGCCGTCGGCGCCGCAACGGTCCCGCCGCTGCTGTAAGTCCCATTGCCGCCAGTGTTAAGACTGAATTCATTCGGATTACCGCTACTGGTAGCGATCACAAACACGCCGTTGGCTGCGGTATTGCCTTGTACGCCGCTAATGGTAACCTGGTTCCCGGTCTGCAAATTATGCGGCGTTGCTGTGGTAATGGTGATCGGAGACGTATTCGTGGCGGCAATAATACTTAAGGGTGTATAGGATGCGGCGGCGATCAAAACGGTTTGCCCAAAGGAAGCGCCGGATAACGTCAGCGGCGTGACCGGCAGCAGCTTCGCCAATGCATCGTGGATGGCTTGCAACACTGCGGCGGCTTGCGCATCGGTAAAAGCCAGCGCGGTTTGCGCGGCGGATTGGCCGCGCAGAAGATAATCGAGATCGTGCACCGCAAAGTTGGTGGCCTGCAGCATTGCCAGCCGGCGCAGAAATTTTAGTGTATCGGCTGGCTGGGTTAGGGTCAGCGTTGGAGGATTGCCGGAATGCTTAACGCCAAATGGAGTCACTTCCGTTAACGCTTTCCACAGGATCAAATCGGAAACGGAAAGGGACAAAGCCTTCGCCAGCCGGGCATAACAAAATAACACTGTTAAGGTGGACAATGTCAAGGTGTTGGTAGCGCCGCTGTTGAGGGCGTCCTTATCGGCCAATATTGCTGAGATGTCATTAGGGCTAATACCCAACGCCGCGACGATGCCGTTTAATGGATTTAAATTCGTTTGTTGACTGGAATTGGATGAAGCCGGGAAAACAATTTGCAAGGGCGGTGAAGATTTAATTGCCGACGAGTTGTTACTTAAATCGAATAAATTTGACCAAGTCACCATGATGGTCGGATTAGCGAACACTTCCGTATAGGTTGCAGGAATTACCGTGTCCTCATCCCCAAGATGCGAAGTTACGTCACGGGTTTCTATGTTGCCAAGCCAGGAAATAGACCCGCCCGGTATTACCCCTATCCTGAACCTCACCTTTTCGTAAAACGCCCAGAAAGTCAGCACCTCTTGAAACGGCAAATTCAATAGCTTTTGAACGCGCATCGCTCCGGCCAGGAACACCAGGAAATTGCCGTCAAGAGTCCCCCCCGCCGCATGCTCCAGTGCCCAATCCAGTTCCCACATTTGCAGACCGCACGCATTCCATAGGCGCAAGAAGCGGTTGGCGCTATCCAGCACCGATCCGTTCAGGGTAGTCGGTTGCGAGCCGCTTGGGTCGGTGAAAGTCATTTTGTCTGTGTCGGGGCTGACTACTTGATCTCCTGTTACAGTGTCAGTACCCAGCCAAAGTTTCACGTTTTTCTGGGTAACCCACTGTACTTCCAGCAACTGATACAATTGTTGCAGGCTAAGCCCGCTCCGGTTCAGCAGCACCGGTACCTTATTCAACGCTGTTACCCAGTCACAGTTCACCATGCCCGGTGTTGTATAGGGCGCATTGGTTTTGGGATCGATAACGGAGGTATTATTGGTAGGCAACAAACCCCAACGCGCGCTGGCGGGTGCTGCGTTGGTGGTGGTAGCGGAATATTCAACCGTTTCTATAATGGCCAGCATGGCTGGATTGATATTCAGATAGGCTGCCGACAATACATCGGCGGTGGCATTCTTTGGAAACAAAGCCAGAATGCTATACAGCGAAGACCCCAGCGCTGAAAGATAAGCGCTGGTTTTGGCAAAATTGACGTCAAAAGGCAGGGATAAAGGAAAAACTACAGAGTTAGTTTGGCTATACGCCGCATTAGAAACATTGGTTTGAATTTGTTGCGGCAGGGCGCGTCTTTCGGCGGATGAACCGGTGGTATCGATATAAACGGGTCCGTTGTATGTTGTGGCAAGCGGATTTAAAGTATTGGTAGCGGAGAGAGGCGCGACAGCCGCTTCCAGAATTTCGTTAACCAAATCAATATAGGGTAGCGTGGTATTGGTATTGCTGCAATCCAGGGCTATATATTGAATATCCGGCCTTCTATCCAACAGCACTTGCAGTGCGGTGGTCGTTCCGGTCGATTGGGAATTTAGAATTATCCATTCCCCTGTCCAGTTCGCCGTGTTGATCGATCCTGACGGATCTACAATACTAAAAAACATGGGACTAATAACAGTGATAGGAAACGGACCCCATGATTGAGCGCTCCCTGGTCCGGTAGCGATGACAATAGTTTCGCCACTAGTCAATCCGTGTTGAAACATGGAGCCGATGACGACGGTATTCGCTGGCGCGCCCGTTGGGATAGTTACCGAAGTAACCAGCAAATAAGCGGTAAAATTCCGTAGATATTGCAACAAATCGACCAAATAGGCCGCCGGGCTATACACGGATTGGCAATCGGAACATTGAAAATAGTCCAGCGAGCCGAATAGCGCCTGTAAATCCGGCCATTGGGCGATGGTTTCCGGCGGCGGCGCGGTAAACGGCAGGCTGACCGGACCATGGCCAGTTATCGTCAGATTGAAATTTCCAAATACCGCTAGCGCGGTGGCGTAAGTCATCTGCGCGCGGGCATACGCCATGGCCGCCAGCGCTGCGCTGCCGAGCGCGGGCGTCATTTCGGCCAGAAACGCATCCCGGCCCTTGAAATAAATATGCTGCGCGGATATGTAATTGGCGCCGATCAAAGTTTCCACGCTGGCGTAGACCGGGGAAAGCCGGTGCAGGCGCTGGGCGGTTTTCAATTCGGCTAGCGTGTCTTTGTCCAAGGTTAGTTTGTTGTTGAATAGATATTGGTCGATGTTGCTGGCATGTAAACTAAAATCCGTCTGCTCGCTCAAAAAGGCGGCTATGTCGTCCTTTTTTTGGAATTTTGACTGGCTGTTTTTTTTCAGTCCGCCCAAAAACGCCGTGGTCGGATAACGGGCGTTAAAACGTTTGGTCAATGTCAAGGCAAGCCGCGCTATTTTTTGCGCTGCGGTTTCGTTCACTAATACTGATGGTATGCTATTTGCTTGGGGATCAAGTTGCTGGATGCGGGCTTGCCAGTCACTCTGATCCAATAAGGCCAAATCGCGAAGATCGGCTAAGGCATTGTTATTAAGCCGATTTAAGGTATCGTTTACCAGCGGCAAATTACCGCTCAACAATTCGCCGCTGTTCAGCACCGTTTGCAAATGCGTCAGATCGGCAGGCTTTAGAGTGGTGTCGCTTTGCAGCACCTGCCAGGTTTGGGTTAGATTGCCGGTATTGGCGGCGAATTGCTTGATAAAGGCGGTTTGGACATTTTGTGGAACCGCCCCCGCCGCCAGCAAATCGTTCAGGGCGGTCTTGCCGCGCACATACGGCGCGGCGCCGACGCTTGCCTCCCTGAGCGTATCCAAAATATCGAGTTCGGACTGTTGGCTGTTGCTAAACGATGCCGGCAACACATTGGCGCTTAGCGCCGAGCTGAGAACTTTATCCAGCGCGGCGCGGTTTTGCAGCAATACGCCGCTGAGTATCTGCGCGGTGAATGCGCTGTCTATGCCCGCGCTAGGCAGGCTGGACAGCGCCGAATTCAGGCTGGCAGGCACGCCTTGGGAAAACAAGCCGAACAGAGTTTGGTCGTTTAGGCCGTTATTTAGTCCCAGCAAGCGGGCGATATACAGGAAAGCCAACTGCGAAAATTGCACGCCCAGGGATTTGGCCAGAAAAGTGATTTCGTGGGTGGTGCTGTTTTCCACTAAATCTTCCAGCGGCGTGCCTTGCAGTTGTACCGCGACCTGGGCCGACAGCGTGGTGTAGACCGATGGCGAACGCACCACGCCGTCCGCCGCGGTGGTTAAATCGATTTCAACGTTGGCGGGAGCGGCGTAATTGATCGGCGACTCGGCCAATACCGAACCGTCGCCCGCGTAGGCTTGCACTTGCAGATTCAACGCCGCCGGCCTAGCGTATTGCATGCTGTATTGGCCGTTGACATCGGTTTGCCCGGTTTGGAGCTGGGTGGATTGTCTGAGTTGTTGGGAAATTAGCGCTAATGGCACGGCCGCCAGCGGCGCGCCGTCCTCATCGACAAGTTGGCCATTCACCGTACCCTGGGTTTGCGTCGAAGTCTGGGTTGGTGCGGATCCCGACTGGTAAATATTGATCGTGATGTTTTCTTCGTTCTTAAACAGTATCTTCAGTATCTCTGCGTCGATTTCGGTTTTCTCCGGCAGACCGTGCCTAGCCAGCAGTCCATGCAAGGCCGTTAGCGTCGATGCCCCGAATTCGGATTGTTGCTTATCCTCTTCGGCAATGCTAAAACCGGCTGCGTGCAGATTGTCGTGCAACAGGCCGACCAGAGCGCCACAGTCACCCAGCTTGAGGCCAAGCAAATCCGATAGATTTGTCTCGGTCGGCGCTGGCGTCAGCGAAGCGATGGCGTTTGTGGCCGGGCTGTCCGATGATGAGTCATCGGAACTTAGCGCGGATTCGAGATCCGAACCTGATGGGGTTGCCGTAGCTTGAGGATCGGGCATATTGGCCATCACCGTAGTCATCGCCGCCGCCGTATTTTTATCGACAACGCCGCTGACCGGTAGGTCATATTGTTGTTGGAATTTCATCACTGCCTGCCGGGTGCCGGGACCGAAAAATGCGCGGTTAACTTCCGACAAAGGAACTTGAAATCCATTTTGACTCAGAATTTTCTGGAGTTCGACAACATTATCGCCAACGGCGCCCACAGACAGCGGTGATTTTGGCATAAAACCTCCTTAATTTTGGCTAGACTACAAAATGGTCCTTATGCGGATTAGCTTCCTTTGCCCGAAGCATTGCTTGCAGGCGCCTGAACCTGCGGAGTGCCGCTTGCAGGCGTCTGAGCCTGGGCAGGAAGGTAATTTGTAAAATCCAGAGCTAGGAAAGCCCGCGTGTCATAGGCGACAATTTGCACGCGCTCAAAAATTCGGAATTGCTGCAGACCGGAGGCGATTTTAGCGGTCGGTTCCGTGGTAACGTCGTTCGGTCCGATATAGATGGTGGTTGGGTTTCCGGCCGTGGCGACAAGTAGTCCAATATTGGGCGGCAATGCGCTAGACCCGTAAATACCGCCGGTTAAGCCTAAAGTTTGGGCGCTCTGTTGAAGAACGGTTATCGTGGGTATGCTGTTAATGGCGCTTGCGCCCAGAACACTGGAGGCGGCTGTGCTCAATATAAGGGAATATGGATTCGCCTGTCCTTGGGATAATAATTGATTCAGCCCATTGTTGATAGCGTAATAGATTTCCAGACCGGAACTGGTTGCCGGAAGTTGAGTGCCAGCATTGATTAAAATCGGTTGAGCTATTTGCTTCAAGATCCCGCCATTAAAGGAATTCAGTCCGGACTCAATAGTCACCCCAGACGGTAAGGTAGCGTCAGTGCCTTGAAAAAATATGATATCTTCGGCCAAGGCAAGCGTTTTTGCCGCTAGCGGCGCCAATATGTTAATTGCCGTTCCACTCGGATCATTGTTAACTTGTCCGTTGGTCAAGGTAAATGTCACCGCAAGTTCAATAAAGGGTTTAGTATTACCTTCAGTCAAGGTCATCGCAGTGGGATCAAAGGTATCTGCGGGCACCGAAGTGGCGTCCAAAGTCTTCGCGCCAAACACCTTTTGAGCAACCCGCAATCCGCTAATTGTTTGTTTCACTTGTGTATCGATGCCATTCCATGCTTCACTGCCATCCCCACCCCAAAAACCATCGCGTGCTGTATTAATAGCCATGTTTCTTCTCCTGCGTTTTGGTTAAAAAACTCTGCCGGTTTTGTTATTTTCGTAGCAAAGCCTGCGGATTACATTGCAAAATTCGCCAAAATGGCGGTTCTTAACTTAAAGCCTAGAAGCTTCTGAAGCTGGACGGGGTATTCAACCCGGCCGTAACGTTTCAAACCCCATCAATCCAAAAACTGTAGTTCCAACGGTGACATTTGATTCGCAGACGACCAAATCCAATGTCAGCCTTCCCCACATACCTCCTGCAACCCGGCTAGTTGTTTGAAACTTAGGGGCGGGGGGAACATTCCTCGTCGCGCTCAGCAGTCGAGACAGTCTTTCAATGTGCATGATGGAAATCATCGGCACATGTTTTTTTAAAGCATGACGGGGTATCTACCCTGTCATACTCAGGAAAACCAGCAAATGAGATCTGAACTTCAACATCTTAATCAATCGAGACTGACCCTGAGGTATCCCCACAAATTACTCCAATTCCAAAGTCTTAAAATAACCGGTCAACATGACTTGTGCGATTTTCCAATAGTCGTCTGGTAGAGTAAATGACAAGTAACGACATGCGATACGCGCGAGAAAGATAACCGAATATGGCGAGTTTTTTTGGCCGCTATTTACCCTGATTTGTCGTTCAATCTCAGTGCCTTTCAAGCTTAAACCTATCAGCCATAATGCAAAAATAGTGAGTGCCGCAATCAGTAAAAGATTAGCTCTGCGCTCGGCTTCTATCCGGCTTCCACAGGCTAAATCCAATCCATAATTCGTACTTTTTGTATCGCGAAAACCCTCCTCAATCTGCATTCTAGTCCGGTAATAATTTACGACCAGAACGGCAGAGAAGTTCTTTAGTGACGGCGAAAGAACCAATAACCAAGGTTCTTTTTCACGCTCGGCCTGTTTACGACTATACCTAGACTTGGCAGGTATTTTCTGTAGAGTAAGATGTTTCCGACCTTTGGGTTTCCGATAATAAGTGACCAGTTCTCCGGTTAAGGAATGACTACGCACCCAATGCGCCAAACCCAACAGCTTGGGCTTCCGAGTCGCTTTAGCATAAAGCGATTTAGCGGGTAACCAATTGTCGGCATCGACCGCGAAGGCAATGAAATCGCGGTTTCGAATTCGCCCAATCCAATGCCAGCCCAAGTGCTCCACTTCACGAAAAAAAGGTGTTCGAAAGCCAGAGTCCGCAACCGCCATAGGAGTCACACCCCTTGGAAGCAGTTGCTTCAAGTGGGCAAGAAATTGCTTTTGTACGCCGGGATTACCCAATCTACGGCGAGGATGAACTTCCTCATATAAGGTAATTGAACGTCCGCCAACCGGAAGCGTGGCACGAAGTAACTGCTGACTTTGATCCGACGTCAGTGGTGACCAATCAAAAAGAATAATAGGCATGGGAATCGATTTCAGTAACCATTGCGTCATAACGCCGTATATAGAGATTCGTTCTTTTCCAAGATGGTTATTCCCCATCAACCGATCCATACGCTTGATTTTATGTTTGATAAATACCGGGCCTGACAGAGCCCGACCCAGCGTTGTAATAGACATCGAAGCACCACTTAAACCGGCTTCGACTGCTGCCATTAGGGCTTGAAGTCTGGTTCCATGAATTCCTGGGAGTGAAAGTTTCAAGAAGTTATGTAGTGTTTGGATAATCGACATAAGGTTCTCCCGATAGCATATTGTTTTTTAAGTATAATTTATGGGGATACCTCAGAGACTGACCCCTTTGATTTTTCTTTGATTTTTCTGGCGGGACGGAGTATTCACCCTGTCCCGCCTAACCCCCCGATACCACTATCAACCTCGCCCCAATTAGCCTCACATGCCGATTCCAAATGGATGCCGGTATATTTCCCTCCAACCACCCTCATTTACAATTTCGTTGATTGTCCCACCGATTGCTTCTTGAGCTTTCTCTGGGAGTAATTCGTTTAAGGCTTCACCAAGAGAATATGAGGATCGAGCTATACCAACAGCAAAACCGGCCGGAGTAGGCGTTGACTCAACTATGTCTGCGAGAGCAGATCCACCCTCAGTCGAAGCAGTCATGTAGTCTCCCTGTGCAGCAGAAGAGACAGAAGTAGTAGCTGCTCTAGCAGTTCCAATCCAACCAAGTACTGCAATAACTCCCACAATTGGTTTAACTAAATGCTTGCCAGCCTTTACAACCTTCCCACCCGCCTTTAACAGTCTTTCAGTTGTTTCGGCAGACGGTCCATGCTTTGCAATTGCTTTTGTCAAGGCTTCTGTTGATTTTGAAATTCTATCGCGTGTTGTCACTACAATACGTAATTTTTCGCGTAGTGCACGCTGTGTAGCATCCTTTGCCTTTTCCACCCATTTTGCATAAAACGCAGCAGCTTCTTTTTTAAAAACTGGAAGTTTTTTAGTAGAAGAAACTCCATTGTCGCTATCATGAAGTATTATTGTTAACCTGCCATGTATATCTGGAGCGGATTCCCCATGAGCTCCCAACTCTTCGACTTGATGTTCGAGTTGATCAAGGCCTTCTCTAAATGTAACGTTACGTTTAGCAGTGGTTTTA
>Ga0181534_10003037_pt1 | contig 10060 bp, 8 predicted proteins | sample PEATcosm2014_Bin_37_FD_119758 | JGI IMG/M metagenome (GOLD analysis project Ga0181534, IMG submission 119758) | Peatland microbial communities from MTU Mesocosm Facility, Houghton, MI, USA - PEATcosm2014_Bin17_10_metaG | ecosystem: Environmental > Terrestrial > Soil > Wetlands > Peat | place...
CGGAGCCTCTTCTTTAAAGAATTTGTTCATTGAGTTTGTATATCCATTTGGGTCTCCTTGGTATATTGGGGTTGGCGCTGGATGAAATTTTAAGCCCGCCAGCATTTTATCATCGAGTGGCAGGTTGAAAATTTGCCAGCCGGTCAATTCAGTTCCGCCCAGTTTCACCGGCGCATGGATTCCTTTTTGGTCAAAAACTTCCTGGCCGAAATTCACATGACCCACCGCCTCGACCAGAATATCGAGCGTCGTGGATTTCTCGCGCGCGGGCAGTTGCATTTTGTAACTGTTGTTGCGCCGGTCAAAAATTCCAACGCGTTTGCCGTCGAGAAAAACAAAACCAAAATCATGAACGCTCGCCGCTTCGAGTGTCTGCGCCGGACCGGCGGGAATCGTGGTGCGATACAAAATGTCGCCTTGGCCTTGACCGTATTTTTCCATCGTTTCCGGTTTCACGGAAGAAATCGCCGACGGCAGATTCGTATCAATTGAAGTGTAATTCGTATTAACAATTGACATGTAATTCGTAAAAAATGACGCAACTTCCATCGCTTCAACAGGCGGAATGGTGATGACGGCGTTGGTCGGCGGAACGTCGGGAATGGTTTCGCCGGGGAGCAGATACTTTGCAAATAGTTCGCGCGTCTGGAAAAATTTTTCTGTCGGCCAGCCGGCTTCGCTGATGGGCGCGTCGTAATCGTAGCTGGACGTGTCGGGCTTGAACGGCCGGTCCGCGCCCGACCAAAGCCCGAACGTCGAGCCTCCGTGCGCCATGTAGATGCTGAACGATTCGTCGTTCTTCAGCATGTATTCGAGGTCGGCGAGATATTGCGGCGTCTTGCCGAGATGATGCGGCGCGCCCCAGGTGTCGAACCAGCCGGGATAAAACTCGCCGCACATCAGCGGGCCTTGCGGGAGGATGCCGCGGAGCGCCTTGAAGCCGCCCGCCGGATTGGAACCGAAATTCACCACCGGAAAAAGATCGGTGCGGTAGCCGTTTTTCAACCCGGACGGCGGATTGCACGCGAAAAGCGGCACGTCGAAGCCCGAATCAAGCATCGCCTGCCGCAGTGCGCCCATGTATTCGGAGTCCTTGCCGAAAGACCCGTATTCATTTTCCACCTGCACCATGAGGATCGGGCCGCCGTGCGTGATCTGGAGCGGGGCGAATTGTTTTCCGACTTCGTGCAGATAGTTGGTCGCAGCTTCCATGAAATGCGGGTCACGAGTGCGGAGCTTGATGTCGTCGTATTTCAACAGCCACCACGGCAGGCCGCCCTCGTCCCATTCGGCGCAGGAATACGGGCCGGGCCGCAGAATCACCCAAAGACCTTCTTCCTGCGCGATACGGCAAAATTCCATGACGTCCGCCTGACCGCTCCAGTCAAATTTTCCCGGCGTCGGCTCGATCTGGTTCCAGAAAAGATAGGCGCAGACGGTGTTCAATCCCATCGCCTTGGCCATTTGCAGGCGGTTGCGCCAATACTCGACCGGCACGCGCGCGGCGTGGATTTCGCCGCAGCGGATTTGAAACCGCGCGCCGTCCAGCAGGAAATCATTCGTGCCGATGACGAAGGTGTGGATTGTGTTTGTGTCCGCCGCGACGGCGGGAATCGAAAATATGAGCAAAAGAAATACGCCAGCGCCGGCGGCGAAGAAATTTTTCAGGAAGGACCCGCGTATGGATTTCATCGCGCAAAGATACCAACCAAATCTGGCGACGGCAACTACGACCCGGCCTGCCGATAGGTAACGTCAGCAATCCACGCTGTGACCTATCTCCCGCCATTTTTGCAGCTTGTAAATAAGGGCGCGTCGGCTGATGCCCAGCGCCTTGGCGGTTTCCGTGCGGTTGGACTTATGCTGGCGCAACGCCTGCATGATGGCGAGCCGTTCGATCTCGTCGAGCTTTTCCCGGTCGCCGGCTTCGCGCGGGACAGCCTGCTCCGCGACGACCCTCATGCGCGTGGGCAGATGCTCCGGCAAAATCAATTCGCTGCGGGAAAGCAGCGCGGCGCGCTCCATCGCGTTGCGCAACTCGCGCACGTTGCCCGGCCACGCATAATTTTCCAGGCACGCTGCGACCGTCTCCGAAAACCGCGCGCGGCCTTTGGCCAGTTCCTCGATGAACCTGGCTGCCAGCGGCAAAATGTCCTCCCGCCGTTCGCGCAACGGCGGGATGTTCAGCTCCATCACGTTCAGGCGGTAAAACAAATCCTCACGAAAACGACCGGCCTTCACTTCATCTTCGAGCACGCGGTTGCTCGCGGCGAGGATGCGCGCGTTGGTGTTCACCTCGCGGTTCGATCCGATCCGCTGGAAACGGCCGCCCTGCGTCACGCGCAGCAGCTTGGCCTGCAACGGCGGCGACATCTCGGCGATTTCATCCAGAAAAATCGTGCCGCCGTCCGCCTCTTCAAAACGGCCGATGCGCGTGCTGCTCGCGCCGGTGAACGCGCCTTTTTCGTGGCCGAACAATTCGCTTTCCAGCAGCGTTTCGGGGATCGCGGCGCAGTTGACTTTTATCATCGGACCGCCCGCACGCAGACTCCACGCGTGAATCACGTCCGCCAGGATTTCCTTGCCCACGCCGCTCTCGCCGGTGATCAGCACGCGCGTCTCGGAGGGCGCGATCAGCGAAGCGTCGTGAAAAACGGCCTGCATCAGCGGGCTGCGGGCGATGACCGAGGCCGGCAGTTGTTTCTTCTCGTCGTAAAGCAGCGGGGCGGATTGGGAAATGCCGATGGCTGAGCGGACGGACGCGAGCAATTCATCGAGGTCAATCGGCTTGGAAAGATAATTGACCGCGCCATCGCGCATTGCAGCCACGGCGTCGCGCACATCGGTGAAGGCGGTGACTAGCAGGACGGGCAAGGTGGCGTGTTCCTTGCGTGCCAGCCGGAGCGTCTCCAGCCCGTTGAGTCCCGGCATCCGCACATCGGAGATCATCATGTCGAATTTTCCAGCGCGCAAGGTTTCCAGCGCGAGCCTGCCAGAATCCGCCAGCACGGTCTCGAATTTCTGGCTGCGCAAAAATGAATCCAGCAGGCTGCGCTGGCCGCGGTCGTCATCCACAATGAGGATGCGCGGCGAATCGGCGGATTTTTTGCGCGGTTCGGTTGCCATGCGCCCAAGCTATCCGAATCAGGCCGTGAAATCCAAAATAAATAAAAATGCCGGATGATTCAGGCCTTCCGCCACGTTGACGGCATGGCTGCGCTTGTCTAACCTCCGCTCATGGCAAAGAAGGCAATTCTGGTAAGGACGCGTTCCACCGCGTCCCCATCTTCTGCCGCAAAAGGAAAAGTCAGGGAAGACGTGGAAGTCGTCCCTACCAAAATATCCCCTCGCCCGTCGGACGGGAGAGGGATCAAAGGTGAGGGTCGTCCGTCCTCCCTCCTCGACACCCGCGTCGTTTATTGCGGCGACAATCTGGAACAGCTCGCCAAGCTGCCCGACGGTCCGTGCCAGACTGGCCAAGGAGAAGCGCGCCTTTGAAGACCGTCACGAGAACACCAAAGCTTACATTGACTATTCGTCGGACGCGTTGCAGGAGATCGAATCGTTCTTCAAGCGCAGCCACAAAGTCATCGTCGTCCTGACCGTGCAGGAAATCCTCGACGAGCACATTGCGGAGAAATTGGTGTGATATTTATTGCGACACGGCGCGGTAGAAATGCTGGCTGTTGGTGTAGGAACTGTAATCAATGTAGATGTAAGGTTGCGAGGGCAAGGTCACATTAGTCAGCGTTGTCCAATTACTGGTGGAGAGGTTTGATGTGGCTTGAATGAGATAATTTGAGCCGATTTGCCCGTTATTCAGGATGATTCCGGCAAACATTTTGATGGAGACGCTCAAGGTTGAACCCGGAGCAATGGCGATACCGATCGGATTATTTAATCCGGAGGCGAAGATGCCTTTCGCTGTCGCTACACCATTCGTGAATTCGTAAATTTTGCCGTCTCCTGAAGTCGTTACATACAGATTGCCCGTGCTGTCAAAGGCCAGTCCAGCAGGGGCATTCAACCCGGAGGCAAATGCGCCTTTCGCTGCCGCAACACCGTTGGTGAATTCATAGATGCTTCCGCTGCCTTGATCTGTCTCATAAAGATTGCCTGCGCTGTCAAAAGCCAGTCCTAACGGCGAACTCAACCCGTAGGCGTAGCTGCCTTCCTCTGACGCTAAAGTATTCGTGAATTCATAGATGCTTCCATCAGCGTCTATCGTCGCAAACATATCCCCTGCGCTGTCAAAGACCATTCCATAAGGGCCGGTTCCCGGATCGGAAAAGTAGCTCTGTGTTCCGTTTGTAGTGAATTCATAGATGCCAGGGGAACTGCCTCCTTCCCCAACAAACAGATCGCCTGTGCTGTCAAAGGCTAATCCAACAGTATATGGCACATAAATGTTGGCATTGGTATACGAGGCATATGTGGTGCGCACTCCACCCGGGGTGAATTCGTAGATGTTGCCCAAGCCACTCCCCGGAGCCTCCGACGCATACAGATTTCCAGTCTTGTCAAAGATCAGAGCCGCTGGTTGATTCAACCCGGAGGCAAAAGTGCCTTTCGCAGTCGCCACACCATTCGTGAATACATAGATGTTGCCGCTCCCGTTATCCGCCACAAACAGATTCTGCGCGGCGGCTTGATGGATGCCAGCAAACAACACCATCGCGATGAATAGATTTTGGATTTTGCTTTTCATAGGTTTGTTTTGATTTCGGAATTTTATTGTTGAATGAGCCGGTAAAACCTCTGGGCGACACCTGGCGCGAAATTGGTCACGGTAATCACTGAGCCGTTGCCGGTGATGTTGGTCAGGGTCTGCCAGCTTGGGCTGGAGAGGGAATTGGCGTAGCTCACCGTGTAAGTCCCGCCGAGTTCGCTTTGAATTGAGACCAGAAAGTTGCCGTTCACGGCGGTGGGCGCAAAGAAGACGGGCGCGGGGCGAATCCAAAAGCCGCCTTGGATTGAAAATCGCGCGCTGCTCGGCACGGCGGCCAGCGGCTGGGCGATGGTGCTGCCCAATTGAAACCGGGTGCTGCTGCTGAAGGTCGTGCCGCCGCCCGCGACCACGCTGCGGGTGATGGCGAACCGCGCGCTGCTTTGGGCGAACGCTGTGCTGGCAACGAGCAGGGATAAAAGGAAAAGTTTCATATCAGCCTTACGACCCAGATTTTATTAGTAATAAATAATGACCAAACCATCTGCGCCGTTGCCTCCATGATTTTGAACTGCGTTGTAAGGATCCATGCCGCCACCACCACCGCCCGGATTATCGCCATCGCCACCTCCGTGCCCTTGACCACCCGGACCACCGCCTCCACCACCAGTTCCACCGATAGCGTCCGAGCAACCGCTTTCGCCAACTCCACCGCCAACATTGAAATAATCGCCGCCTCCACTACTGCCGCCTTGTCCTGCATTTCCACCACAATTACTGCTGTTGCAAGGGTTGGGTGCGCCACCGCCACCGTTTCCACCTCCAGCGCTTATCAAAGCACCCAAACTGGTTGTGCCACCATTGCCACCATTATTGCCGGTATTGTTTACAGCGCCAGAACCACCGCTTCCAATAGTGACCGGATAACTTGTTCCCGGAGTGACATTAAATATCCATTTGGAATATGCGCCACCTCCACCTCCACCGCCTGTTATGGTTCCGCAACTGTTGCTGAAACCGCCGCCGCCGCCGCCGCCGCCGCCCCACATCTCGACCAGTATCCTTGTCACACCCGCCGGGACAATGAATGTTCCGTTCGTTTGAAAATATGTTACGTTTGGAATATAATTAGTCCCACCCGAACCGCCAGAACCCGCACCTGTGCTGGCGATGGTTAATGTCTGGCCATTGGTGCTCAAAGTTATGTTCGCTCCCGCCGCAAGCGACACAAAATCCGCCAATCCATTAAGACCTTTGACAACTTGTCCGCCCGCAATATTGATCGCATTCACGGCACCGGCTTTAAGGTTTTGATTGCCAACCGCGCCATTGGCCATCTGCACTGTTGTGATTGCCCCGTTTGTAACTGATGCGGCGACGGCGGCGAATTGAGCATACGGCGTCGGCAACACTTGCACGCGCGGTGAAAGCGTCTGGGTGACTCCTCCATTGGTGACGGTGATGTCCAGCCAGCGGGCATTGCCATTGAACGCGCTCGCGCCAAAATCCAGATTCACGGAGAAAAGTCCGTTGGCAAGTGTCGGGCTGTTTGTAATCGTGCTGCCAATCTGGTCGCCATTGGTGACGGCATCGTAGAGCGCGAAAATCATCGTGTAAGAGCCATTGGCGTTCGTGCCGTTGTCATGCAACTGGCCCTGGTAGGTGAACGCCGTCGTGCCTTGGGCGGCGGCGTGGTTGATGCCGGCGAACAATGCCAGAGCGACAAACAGGTTATTAATATAAGTTTTCATGTTTATTTCTGCATGGAAGTTTTAACCAATTGTTCCAAATCCGCCAGTCGTTTGTTTAACGCCTCAATTTGAGCGTCTTTTTCTTTCATTTGCGCGGCTTGTTCTGTGACTTTCTGATTCAAGCCTTGAATGGCTGCCAGCGCCACGCCGCCTTCATCTACCGTGGCGATGTGCTTGTCATCCGTGCCGACATTGAAAGCGGCGTAAAAATCCTGCGCCATCGGGCCGATATGGCGTGTATTTGCGTTTGCTTTGAAAGCCCAACTGGAAATCGGCAGGTCCGCCACACGTTCCAAAACCTCACTGGGATTGATGGGTGTGAATTTCTCTTTCAGGTTTCGGTCGCTAGAATACACGAGATTTCCCCCATAGACATCACTTGCATGGATGCTGCCATTGGCAGTCAAGTTGCTGCTGATACTGACGTTGCCTTCTATATGGAGGTTGTCGAAAACTTCCATGCCAAAATCTCCGCCAATGCCATCAGCATCGCCAGTGGGTGCAATTATAGCCCGAATAGAACCGTTTTGAGAAAAAGTCAAAAGGTCAGAGAATCCATTGTCAGAGCCAACAGTAGTAGCCCAATCTCCAATCACATTTGAGTTCGTTCCACTTACACCGTTCGTTCCATTCACACCATTCACACCGTTCGTTCCATTTATTCCCGGTAGTCCTTGCGGCCCTTGTGAACCCGTTGCACCAGTCAAACCCTGCGGGCCTTGTAGACCGGCAGGTGTCATCGCGTAAAGCGCATACGGCACTGGAGCAATTGACACGCGCGGCGAAAGTATCTGGGACGTTCCGCCATTGGTGACAGTAATATCGAGCCAGCGGGCAGCGCCATTCGTGAACGGTCCCGCGCCGAAATCTAGACTCACGGTGAAAAGTCCGTTGGCGAGCGTCGGGCTGTTGGTGATGGCACTGCCAATCTGATTGCCGTTTGTGACGGCATCGTAGAGTTTGAACGTCATGGTGTAAGCGCCGTTGGCGTTCGTGCCTCCATCGTGGAGCTGGCCCTGGTAGGTGAACGCAGTCGTGCCTTGCGCGACAACGCGATTCACAATGGTAAGAAATGTCAGCGCGACAAATAGGTTTTGAATTTGAGTTTTCATGGGATTATTATTGTTTGACTGCGCGATAAAAACGGCTGGCATTTGTCGCGTGATTATCTGTGAAACTGAAAACGCCATTTGTTAGAGAATTTGTGACAACTGCCGTCCAGTTGCTCAACGCAAGATTGGTGCTGAACAGAATCGCATAATTAATTCCCGGCGTGCCGGTGAGTTGGAGCGGAAATTGTGTTCCGACGAGGTTGCTGGCCGTCAATGTTGGAGGCGTTGTGCTTGCTGGAATGAATGCGCCCTCAACACCTATGCTTAAAAAGTTAGTCGGGTTGCCATTCGCACCAAACATAGCTGTGCCCAACGCAGCACCGGCCAAAAATTTGTTGCCGCCAAAAATAACATTGTTCAAACCAAAATTATTTGTTCCCAATGGAAAAATGGTGAATGCCGGTCCAATCGGACTGGCTGATCGGTTTAGAAACTGGTAGAACATCGGAAACTGGGTGGTTGAATTTGTTTGGGAACTCCAAATCCAATTTAGCAAATAATTCGCTCCGTCGAACGCAATGGATGGAGTAATTGCCTGGTTTGTAGCCAGTGTAAGTTCATTTCCAGGAAAAGTGCCGTTGGGCGACACCAACCTCGCATCAATATTCCACATGGTTGGAGAAGGATAGCCCGGACCCGTATCCCGATTCCAGACAGCGAGGTAATTCGTTCCATCAAACGCAACTGAAAGTGGATTGTAACTCGGAGAATTTGTCTGGCTGATTGCAAACGAACCGCTGACCGAGCCGCTTCTTGAAATAAACGCGCCAAAAGTGCTCCATTCTTCCGGCGTATCGCTCGCTTTTATTTGCCAGACGAAAAGATAATTTGTTGTGCCGAAAGCCAGCGCGGTTTTTTCATCATTACTTGGATTGGAGCCGCTGCCAGTCACTGTGCTGCCGATCAAAAACTCCGAGCCTGACAACGCTCCAGCCGGAGTCACCAATTGCCCGTAGAAAGCTGAACTGCTTTCTGTTTCATATTCCCACACCACGAGAAAATTCGTGCCATCGAAGGCGATGGCTTGTTCGGCTTGAAATCCAGTCGTAGCCAGAGAAAGGTTTGCAACCAACGGAAACGCCGAACCGACTTTCGCTCCGCTCGACGAAACCAACTGGCCGTATAAATCAACTGCGCCGCTGATATAGTCATCTCCCCAAAAGGCCAAGTAGTTGGTTTTCCCAAACGCTAATCGCGGCTCTCCTTCGCTTGCGCCGACAGTGAACAATGAACCAATCATCACACCGTTTGATGATGCCAATTGCAGACACACATTCGTATCGTTCAGACCAATTCCAACAAGATAATTGCTGCCACTGGATGCTACTCCTCCAGGTATTTCCAGTTCTAAAACATTGGTGGGGGTCGTAATGGGGAAAGATGGTATTTGCGCGGCGGCTTGGTGAACGCCGGCAAACAACGCCAGCAGGATGCAGAGATGGTGCAGTTTCGTCTTCATAATGGATTTCTTTTGCCTCTAACTGCTGCCTTTTTTATACCTCGTCCAAATTAATTACAACTAAAATGACAATAAAGCTCATGCCCTCATTCGGCCTGCGGCCAGCCGAACCTCAGCCTGGCATTTCTCCCATCCGTCGGGCGAGGGATTGGAATCGTCCGTGTCCCCCTCTTGAAAATCCAGCGTGGGGTGGGCATTGATATTTCGCCCATGTCTGTGCGTCATGGCCAGACGCCTGCGCGACGTTTGCGGTCTGCCGGAAAGCGAATGCTCTGGCGCGCCGGACGCGGCTTCGTCGTCCGCGACCTGCCGTGGACGGTGGAGAAGTTGCGCGTCATCCCGTCGTTTGAATTTGAGAACTGGGCCATCATTTACGACCGGCCATCATTCCACACTGGCACCGTTGCGGCCGATTTTTAGACACAGTGCGCCTTGGTTGCCGCTAAACGATGGTCAACTGGACGCTGCTCTCGATGATGCCCGCGCTGATGGCGTAGCGGGTGAGCCCGGCGGTGTCGTGGATGTCCAGCTTCTCCATGAGATGTTCGCGGTGCTTCTCGACGGTCTTGATGCCGATGCCGAGTTCCAAGGCTGTCTCCTTGTTGGCCTTGCCCTCGGCGATCAATTGGAGCACTTCCATCTCGCGCGAGGTCAGCTCGACGATCTTCTTTTTGATCACTCCCGCGCGGTTGAGCGTCTGCGGGTTGATGCGGTCCTGGCGACGGGAAATGCTGGGGCTGAAAACCTTTTTTCCCTTGTGGACTTCGCGGATCGCCCGGCACACTTCGTGGGCGGTGCCGTGTTTAAGCAGAAAACCCATGGCGCCGGATTCGGTTGCGTTCTTCACATAAGCATCATCGCTGTGCGCGGAGAGCATGAGCACTTTGGTGGCGGGGTTGGCTTTGAGCATCTGGCGGGTGGCCTCCAAACCATTGAGCAATGGCATGGCAATGTCCATCAACACCACGTCGGGCTGAAGTTTTTTGAGTTGAACGACGGCTTCGCGACCGGAGTGCGCTTCGCCGGCGACTTCAATATCATCTTCGAGTTCAATCAAGTTGCGCAATCCCTC
>Ga0181534_10003039_pt1 | contig 10058 bp, 6 predicted proteins | sample PEATcosm2014_Bin_37_FD_119758 | JGI IMG/M metagenome (GOLD analysis project Ga0181534, IMG submission 119758) | Peatland microbial communities from MTU Mesocosm Facility, Houghton, MI, USA - PEATcosm2014_Bin17_10_metaG | ecosystem: Environmental > Terrestrial > Soil > Wetlands > Peat | place...
CAATCCCAAACGCCCTGGACTTCTTCATGGTGAATCCAAAAAATGTAAGTGGCCACGACGCTGACGCCACCGGCCTTGATCTTGAGCAGTTCGTCATGCCATTCCGCTTCCGGGCAGCGCGCATAATGAAATTCACCGGAGATCAACATCCAAGGTTTCCCGTCGCGCAACAAACTGCGGCTGTCCAACGTCAGCGTATGACCGCCGGGCGCAGTGGCCGTGCCCATCTTAAAGCCCGGCGTCTCGACCACGGGCGGACGGGCCGAGGCGTCCAGCGTCAGCAAATTGCTGGCAGGCGACGCGGGATTCGGCGTGCCTGCGGACGGTGCCACAGGCGCATTCGTGTCCGCAGCGAAAGATGGCAGCAGCGGCAGGCTCACGGCGGCTCCCGTGAACAGCGCGGAGTTTTTAATGAATTGCCGGCGGGAGAAGTTGTTTTGCATTGGATGAATTCGAGTGTGAATATTCTTCGGTGGATTTCTAGATTTTTATTACCGGCAATGTTGTCAGGCGCAAATGCGTGGAACCATAAGGCAGCAAGATCATCCTCTTGCTCTCGCCCGCCGGTTGCAATCCCGCTTCGTCCGGCAGCGCGGCGGGATTTTTGGGCGACTGTTTGAGGTCGGTCGGTGGCGGCTCAAGCACTGGCTGCCATGCTGTCTCCCACTGCGGCAAAACGCGCAGCGGCACTTCAATTCTGATTGGAACGCTGTCGGCCACAAACGGATTTTCCGTCATCGGCGACTCGATGACTTTGAATTTATCCGGCGCGCCTTTCTGCGCCGCGTCAATGCCGTAACGCCATTCGCTTGCGGGGAAAAATTCTATCGCCGGAAATCCCTGCACGTTATTTCCTTTCAAAACTCTGCGGATTGCGTCCGGGTCGCGGTGGCTTTCGACGCGCTTCTCGTCAATCTTCAGCGAATAAACCAGCGGTCCGCGCTGCACGCTCACCGCGCCGCCGGCAAACCAATCTTTTAATTGCACGCTCATCGGCACCTGCAATTCAATTTCATCGCCGTTGTGAAATTCACGCTTGAGAGTCAAGAATCTTCCAGACGCGACCACGATGTCGAGCGGCTTGCCATTCACCATCATGCTCGCCGCGTCGCACCATTCGGGAATCCGCAAACCAAAAGCAAATGTCGTCGGCTTCGCAATTTTAATTTTGAACGAAATGGATTCGCGAAATGGATAATCCGTTTCTTCCGTGATTGTCACTTGCTGTCCGTCAATCTCCGTGCTGACTTCGCTCGGACCAAAAAGCGTCGCGGCCAACCCGCCGTCCATCCGCATCCACATCCGCGTGACATAATTCGGCATCGCGCGGTTGACGTTGCCGGCGCAACATTCCGTCTCGTGCGCTGCACGATATGACATGCGCGTCATTGCAATGCGCGGACAGGCGGTGTCGGAAGCTAGAATTTGATTTGCGCTTGAGAAATACTGCAATTGCTTGAAATCCTTCGTCACCGCACCGGGCAGTGCGTTGAAAATCATCTGCTCAACCCGGTCGGCCCAATGCGCGTCACCGCTCGCCATGAGCATATACCCGAAACTCCATGACCAGTCAGTGATGTCGCAAGTTTCGTGCAGCGAATTAAAGGCTGTGGTGCCGAGTGATTCCGAACTGACGATGCCGCCGTCAGGCATCAGGCTGTCGCTCTCGACTTTTCGATAGGCGAGGTTCGCCAGTTCCAACGCTTCCTGATCGCCAGTGTAGCAAAACATCAGCGGCAGCAATTTGAGCTGTTCGGCGGCGGTCACGCCATGTTCGCGCAGCGGATTGGCTCCGCGAATTTTGTCAACCTGCGAGAACGATCTTGGGTCGCTGACAAAATACCGGTCGTAACAACGTTTCGCAATTTCGAGCAAGCGCGGATTGCTGCTCAAGCCGTAAAGATAAAGCGCCTCTTCCGCGAGCAGTCCGTCGCGTCCGCCGAAATTGCGGCTGCCCAAAAGACACTCGTTCAAAGTCTGCCCTACTTTCGCATCGCCCGTCGCACTGTATTCCGCCATCAGCGCGCGGCCGACAACGGTGTTCGGCCAGCCCCAGACTGATTCGCCCAGTTTGCCCGGCCCGGAATTATCGAGGATGTATTTTAAGTTCGCCGCCGGAATTTTTTTGGCGGACGCGTTGTCAATCAAGTGATTCAACCGCACCGCGCCATCCACAAGATATCCTGATTGCTCGTAACCCCACCAGTTCTGTCCGTGCGGAACCGGCGGCGGCGGAATGCTCCCGGCATACATGCAGGTGTCGTAAGGATAGGCCATGTTTTCCGGATGGCCGGTCAAGCCACCCGCCTGCCGCTGTAGCCAGCCTTTGATCCAGCCGCGCGGCGTCACCGAGCCGACGGGCAATTCCGCAAATTTGCCGTGATACTCGACTTTCAATTGTCCGGGCGGCGCGATGTCGTAAATTTTTTCCGGCAATGCAACAGGCGCATTGGTGTCGTCCGCAAAAGTCCGCACCACCGGAAAGCCCATCCCCGCGCCGACAAACAGCGCGGAATTTTTAATGAAATGGCGGCGGGAAAAATTATTTTTCATGGACAATAAAAGCAGATTTTATGCGTTGGTATTCTTCGTTGGAGAGCGGAAGGATTGAGCCATGTCGAAATACGAAAGGAAATTTCATGTCGCGACTGGCGGTGAATTTGCCGGAGGCGAGATTGGTGGTGATGAACGGATCGTAGCCTTTGCCAGGGTGATCGAGCATGAGGCACCAGGTGCCGATTTCGCTTTCGGCATCGGGCAAAGTGAGTTGGAAAGCAGCGGGGCCTTCGTAGTGTTGCGTGTCGGCCAGGTTGAAGCCGGGAACGTCGCTCCAGGCCCCGGAAAGTTTGTCGGCGACTTCCATGGTGATGGCATTGTTCTGCGCGTCCTTGATGAAACGGTAGTATTTTTCCCCCGCGCGAATGGTGTCGGCGTCATAGACAGTGGAGGATTTTTCGATGTAGATTTCCGGCTTGGAAAACTCCTTGAAGTCCGTGGTGTGGGCAGACCAGATGCGTTGCTTGGCGAAGTTGTCGCGTCCAGTGGTCGAGGCCCAATATATCAGGTAGTCCTTCGTCTCTTCGTCGTAAATGGCTTCTGGCGCCCAAGCGCAACCGGCATCGTCGGGCGCGACCTTGACCAGACGCGGCGCAGACCATTTCACAAGATCGTCAGATTCCCAGACGACGATGCACTTGCTGCCGGCGTGGGTGGCGCGGTGCCAATCGCGGTTAAGATTGTTGGAAAGGTCGGTGGCGATGAGGAAATATTTTTTACCATCGTGCGCGCGAAGCAAATAGGAATCGCGGACGCCTTTTTCGCCCACGTCAGAAACCAAAACGGGGTTGCCATTGTTGAGCGCATCCCAATGAAAACCATCCTGCGAAAGGCCGAAGTAGATTTGCTCGGTCATGGGTGTGGCTTCGCCTTTGAAAGTCGTGAAAAGGTAGCCGCCCTTGGCTGCAGGTAATGTGGCGGGAGCGCAAACAGCCACCATGCCACTCCAGGCAAACGCCACGAGCGGCAAAAGGCGGGATGTCAAAAAATTTCTCATGGTTTCGTGGCAGATGCGCACCCGGATTCTCTCACTTTCCATTCTTACGATTTGGCGGTGATTTTGAAGCAGCAGGCGAAGTCGTTCGGCTTCTGGTCAGGCAGCGTGACGATCAGTCCGGTTGCGTCGCGCGTAAATTTCAATGGCGCGTCCGTGCCGAGCAATTCCACTTTCGCAATTTCCTTCGGATAATTTTCACTGCCTTGCGCGAGCGACGTGATCGTGGTCTTGCCGCTTTCCGGCCACGCCATCAGGAACGCGAACACCGTATCGCCCTTGCAAGTGAAGCGATAATCGCCGTCCGCGTAGCCCCGCACGTCGCTGGCGCTGTTAAAGAAATGTCCGCGCGGCGCGGCCGTGGCCACGGACGGGCCTTCCCCATAAACTTTCCACGGGCGCGTGGCGAAGATGCCCTCGCCGTTCGGTTCAATCCAGCCCGTGAGGCCCGCGATGACTTTCAATTCATCATCGTCAATCGTGCCGTCGCCGCGCAGCGGGATGTTCAACATGAGGTTTCCGTTCTTGCTCACGATGTCCACGAGCATTTGCACGACCTGCCTGGCGGTCTTGTAGCGGTGCTGGTCGTAGATGCTTCGGCTGTAATGCCAGTCGCCGATGCAGGTGTCCGTTTGCCACGGCAAAGTTTCCCCGGCATCAGACACGCCGCGCTCACGGTCCATTACCAGGGCGCTACGCTGCTCGGTGCTCAATCCCTTGCCGGTCAGCACGGCTTCCAGTTTGCCGCCGTTCTGTGTGAGATTCGTATTGTAAAAATAAGCGGCGATGCGCAGGCCGATCTGGCTGGTGGGATAAAGTGGCAGAATCGTGTCGTCGAAATACAGGAGGTCGGGCTGATGCTGGTTGATCAGGTCAATGGTGCGGTTGAAAAACTTTTCACAATACACCGGCTCAATCACGGGCGTGCCGGCATCTGAAGGGTCTTGCGCCCAGTTGTATTTGCCGCGTTTATGATACTGGGCATACAAATCCTGCGGGTCGAGGCCTTCCCACCATTTGCCTTTGCCGTCGGCCTTCGTCACCCGTCCGTCGTAAGGCACGCCTTTCAGTGAACCGCTGGGATCGGCCCCCTGGGCGCTTCCATACCAGCTCCAAGCACGGTCGCCGTGGCAGGTCACGGCGAAGCGCAACCCGGCGGCGCGCGCCGCCTTTTTCCAGCCGCCGACAATGTCCTTCTTCGGCCCGACCGCGACGCTGTTCCACGGCTGGTAAGCCGAGTCCCACAGGTCGAGGTTGTCATGGTGGTTGGCCAGCGCGGCGAAATATTTCGCACCGGCCTTTTTGTAGAGGCCGATCAGGTATTCGGGATCCCATTTCTCCGCCTTCCATGTGTTGATCACGTCCTTGAAACCGAACTTCGACGGGTGACCGTAATGTTCGCACTGGTATTTATAGTCGGCGCTGTTGAACTGATACATCCGGTTCCCATACCAGTCGCCCATTTCCGGCTGGCACTGCGGCCCCCAGTGCGCCCAGATGCCGAGCTTCGCATCGCGAAACCAGTCCGGCACCTGATAGTTGGCGGAGAGCGATTCCCACGTCGGCTGAAACGGCCCGGGCGCAACGCCGAAGCCGGGCGGCGCGACAATCGGCATCGGCACGGGCGGGAGAACAATGACCGGTGTGACGCCCGCCGCGAGGGCGTTCGGATCAACCGCATTGGTGTCGGCGGCGAAGGATGGCAGGAGCGGCAGCGTCGCGGCGGCACCGGTGAACAGCGCAGAGTTTTTAATGAATTGACGGCGGGAGTGAAAATTATTCATAAATTGAATTTAATTTTTATTGGCCGTGGAAAATGCGGACTAAAACGACGCCGTGCGACGCAACGGTGGTTTCAAACTTGTCCGTAAAAATGCCTACATCCTTCTGCCGCCACAGATCGCGCACGCGCTGCTTGCCAGAAATTTTCAAGTCCGACCAGTTGGCCGTGACCGTCGTTTCGGTTGCGCCGGTGTTGAACAATCCGACGGCCAGCGAACCATCGTCCATCGGCTTGGCATAAATTTTTAGATCACCTTCGCCGCCAACTTGCACGGCTTGTTTGCCGAGCGTGTCCTGGTCCACTTCCAAAACTTCATCGTTGCTCAAAAGACCCAGCGTGAAGTCATCCAGCTTTCCCAGATCGCAACCGAGCAGCAACGGCGCGGACAGCAGACACCACAAACTGATGTGCGTGTATTGCTCGTCCGGCTTGAGTTTGGTCGGACGCAACGGCCCGAACCAGCCGACCTGCCCCACCACGAGCATGTCTGCGTCATTGAAATGTCCGGGGCGAGCGAACGGCGCCCACGCGTCCTGCGCGAAACCGATGTCGAACGCCACGCGCTTCCAATTGTCGTTGATGTCGGTCGTCGTGCGCCACGATTGCGCCGACGGCGAAACGTCGCCGATGAGCGGGAAAAGATTTTTGACGTGATTGTTCGACAAACTCAAAATGATGTCGCGGTGCGTGGCGCGCAAAGCCTGATACATCGCCTTCGTCTCCGGCGCTTCGACCGGGCCCCAGTCGAGTTTCAAATAATCAAAACCCCATTCGGCAAACTGCGCCGCATCGTTCGTCGCAAAAGAATACTGGCCGATGGCGAAGGGCGGTTTCCGCGCATTTTTCGCCGCCTTGAAGTTGGCGTTCGTCGGCCACGCGCCGTCGGGATAATCCGAACTGCCGCCGAGTTTTCCGCCGTAGGTGATTTCCCATGGCGTCGAATAAAGTCCGGCCTTTAATCCCAAGCCGTGAATCTCATCCACCATCGCCTTGATGTCCGTGTAACGGCGCGGGTCGGCTTGCAGCGCGTGGTTCGCGGGATTGCGCACGTTGGCGCTCCAGCCGTCGTCCATGTTGACGTAAGTCCAGCCGTGCTGCGCCAGTCCCGACGAAACCATCGCGTGCGCGATGCGCAGCTCCTTGTCCTCGTTGATGCTTGTGCCGTAACAATTGTAACTGTTCCAACCCATCGCCGGCGTCAATTCAACGTCCTCGCCGACGACAATGCGAAATGATTTTTCCGCCACGCCAAGGGAATTTTTTGCGCGCAACGTGACTTTGTATTCGCCAGCCGTATTGAGTGTGCCGGAAATTCTTCCGTTCGCTGCATCAAGTTGCAAACCTTCCGGCAATCCATCGGCGGAAAAAGTCATCGGACGGTCGCCCGTTGCGGGAATGGAATAAAGAAACGGCGAGCCGGGGCGCACGCCGAAAATTTTCGGCCCGTTGATGCGCGGTGTCGGCGCGGGTTTTGGCGTGAGAATTTCCGGCGGTTGCGGTGGCGTGGCGGAAATAGAATTCGTGTCAGCCAGAGCGTCAGCCGCGGTGAGCAGATTTGCGGAGACAAATAATGCGGCGGTAATTAAACCAATTGTTGTGCTTTTTTTCATGGAATAATTATCGGCACGAGTGAATCATCAGTTTTAATTTCTGTCACGTCTTGAAATGTCACGGCGGGGCGCGCGTCCGGCGACTTTGTTTCAAATTGAACGTTGTGCAGCGAAATGCCTTGAACGTGATGCGCAAACAGCCCGTGCGCGGGAATTATTTTCCGCAAGTTGCCAATTTCCGGCCAGCGGTTGCCCAGATTTTCCGGCGTCAGTTCAGCGACATCATTGGTTGCATCTTCTTCCGTGCCGCCGCCCGGAAAAATCGCGTGGATGTCGCTGAACGAAAGATTTTCCACCGGGTGCCCCGGCATTCCAATGATGACGAATCCGGAATTTTTCGCGCCGGTTTCGTCGTCCACCGTGATGTGATCGAACTGAAGATTACGAACGGATTTCATCGGCGGCAATTCATCGCGCGGCGCGTCCACCCACGCATTTTTTTGGCAGAATGTCAGGAACAGCGGACGCGGCACGTTCGTCATGGTGAGATGCGTGAAGACCATGTTCTTCATTTCCGCGCCTTCGTTCATCTGAATTTTCAAGCCGGAATCGTTGAGATTACTGAAGGTGCAATTGGTCATCGTCACGTCCTCAAAATTCCCGCGCGACAACAGCCCGACGCGGATTCCCGCCCAACGACCTGAAAAACTGCAATTTTCGATGAAAATATTTTTACATGGCTTGTTGGTCAGGGAAGTTTGCAGGCAGACGCAGTCGTCGCCGCAGTAGAACTTACCATTGGTCACGCGCACATTGGTGCAACCGTCAAAGTCCAGCCCGTCGCCATTCGAAATGCCATGGCTCATAATGGTGACGTTATCAAAGGCGAGGTCGTCGCAGTAACGCCATTCGCTTGTCCATGACGTCGGCCATTGCAGCGTGATGTCGTGCATGCGGATGTGCGAACAATTAAGGAAGCGGATCATTTTTGGCCGGTTTCTTTCGTGGTCGCCTTTGTTCGGAAAAGATTTTCCCTGTCCGTCAATCGTGCCTGCGCCTTCGATGGAAATATTTTTTGCATCGCGCGCAAAAATGAAACAACGGTTCATGTAAGGCTCGTTATACATCGTGCGGTCGGTGTCGGTCGTGTAATCGGCGATGTTCATGCTGCCCAGAATCACCGCGCCGGAATCCACGCGCAGGGTGACATCGCTCTTGAGATAAAAAGTTCCGGTGACAAATTTTCCACCCGCGACCAAAACCGTGCCGCCGCCCGCCGCGCTGCATTTATCAATCGCGGCTTGCAACGGTTTTGTGTCGAGCGTCGCGCCATCGCCGACCGCGCCGAAAGTGCGGATGTCATAGACGTTGGTGATTTGCGCGTGGCAAATTCCAGCGAGCAGAATTGAAAAAAGTGCGAATGATTTTTGAATTATTTTCATTTTTTGCTTTTTTATTTGTTGGCAGTTGAAACAGCGGAATTCGTCGCCGTGCGCCAGTGCGTTGGCGCACCTTTTTGAAGAATGAAGGTGGGCTGCTCGTCGGCAATCTTGATGCGACCGTCCGATTCAAAATCTATCCGCACCATGCCCGGTTTCTCACGCCAGGGCGACTGGTCGTCGTTGCCAAAATAAGTGCAATACCAGAAGCCGTCCGGGCCTTGGAAATAATTTCCGCCGCCGCCGCACGGCACGGCTTCCTGCCAGCTTTTATACGGGCCAAAAATGTTCGTGGACATGGCGACTACGCTGCTGTAGCGGCCCTGGTAGAAACCCGCGCCGCCGAGATAATAAATCCCGTTGTGCTTGAACAGCGACGCGCCCTCCTGCGCGATGTTGCCGCGCGTCCAGCTTCCGTCCGCCGGTTTTTCAAACTGGATGCTGTGCGCCGGACCATCGAAGCCGCTCAAGTCCGGCAGCAGTTTCCGGATTGAACCCGCGCCACCACTGCTGAAATAAACCGCGCCGTCGTCGTCCTCAAACAGCGTCGCGTCAATGCCGCCGCCGATGCGCGCGCCGCTGGCCAGCACATAAACGTAAGGGCCTTCCGGTTTGCCGGTGGAACTTTTTAGAATTCCCGTGCCGCCGCCTTGTCCTCCGGAAACACAGTAAGCAAAATAATAATTGCCGCGAACGTAATGGATTTCCGGCGCCCAAACGTAACGGGCGCCTTTTTCCCAAGTCGCGTCCTTCACAAAACTCCACACCAGGCCAATGTAGTCCCATTGTTTCAAATCTTTGGAGCGCCACAGTTCGATGCCGGAAGTCACGTCCCAGATGTTGTCGCCGGAAGAACCGGTCATGTAATAAAAACCGTCACCGTCCTTGTTGATGATGGTGTCGCGCAGGTGCAGCTCCCAAATCGGACGCAGCGGCGGGATGATGCCGTTCCGCACGGCGCTTCCAGTCGCTCGATCACCGAGGTCGAGCCAGCCGGGTTTGGCGGGTTCAGTGCCGCGATACATCGTGCCTTCACGACCGGTGCGATAACCGCCATAGCCGTCGCCAACAACCGGATGGCCGGGACCGGAGATGCCGGAAAAAACTTCCGGATGTGTCGTATGAATCGGCGTGACGTGCAGCGGCGCTTTCGGATCGGTGGCCGTGGACGGAGCGTAAACAATTGGAGCCGGAGCCGCGACCGGTGCAGTTGGGTTCGTCTGCGCGTGACAAACCGTCCAAACGGTCGTCATCAGCAGCACGGATAAAAAAGTGTGCTTGCAGAATTTCATGGCGGATGCGGCGGCGGGCGATTCGCCAGCGGCCAGCGCGCGGGGCAACCACATTGGAGCGGTCAAACTTGCGCCAGTTGCGAGCGTGGACGTTTTAAGAAATTTGCGGCGGGATATTGAGGTTTTCATTGCAGTTCTTCCAATCTGTTGGATCATGTCAACTTTAGTCCGGTGATTTTCAGCGTGTAAATATAATCGCACGGCTTTTCAGTCGGGAATTTCACCTTCAATCCGTCGGCGTCCTGCGCGAATTGGAGCGGCTCGCCGTGGCCGAGCAATTCGACCTTCCCGACTTTTCCTTTCACCGGCTGGCTCGTGGCGAGCGAGGTGACGGTGACCGATTGGTCGTCCGGCCATTTCATCACCATCGCGTAGAGAGTGTCGCCGCGCGTGGTGAAGCGGATGTCCCTGGGCGTGTATCCATTTCGCGAAACGCCGCCGCCG
>Ga0181534_10003041_pt1 | contig 10054 bp, 10 predicted proteins | sample PEATcosm2014_Bin_37_FD_119758 | JGI IMG/M metagenome (GOLD analysis project Ga0181534, IMG submission 119758) | Peatland microbial communities from MTU Mesocosm Facility, Houghton, MI, USA - PEATcosm2014_Bin17_10_metaG | ecosystem: Environmental > Terrestrial > Soil > Wetlands > Peat | place...
GGCGAGTACGGAACGCCCAACATTGATATCGAAGAGGGTTACATCGAGATCACGCACAAGGGCCGTACGGACACCTTGCCCTACCCGAAGCAGCCGCACAGCTTTTATCACTTGTCAAAAGTTCACGACTCGCACAACATTCAGTTTGCTTGCCGTGTCTGGGGCATTCGCGCCACCGACCTCAACCAGGGTGTGGTGTACGGACAAGAAACGCCCGAGACCATTGAGCACCCTGACTTGTTGACGCGTTACGACTACGACGGTGTGTTCGGCACGGTGCTCAACCGCTTCGTTGCCCAAGCCGTGGCCGGACTTCCCTTGACCGTGTACGGCACGGGTGGACAGACGCGTGGCACCCTCGACGTACGCGACACGCTGGCCTGCATTGAGCTTGCCTGCATGAATCCCGCGAACCAAGGCGAGTTCCGCGTCTTCAATCAGTTCACGGAGTCCTTCTCGGTGCTGCAATTTGCCGAGATGGTGCGTGACGCCTACAACAAGCCGGTGGAAATTCAACACGGCGAATTGGTGCGAGTGGAAAAAGAAGACCACTACTACAACGCGATTCACACGCGTCTGTTGGACCTTGGTCTCCAGCCTCACCTCTTGAACAAGGACACCTTGGAAAAGATGTTGGCCATGACGGAAAAATACGCACACCGTATTGACCCGGCTGCCTTCAAGGCCACGGTGAACTGGCGCAACACGACGAACTACTTGCCGACGTCGGGAAGCCCACTACCTCGCTAGTGGTGGGCCGCGACTGCGGTGCCACCGAGTGAGTAAGTTCCTACGGCGTGGCTCGAACTCGTTCACGCGCGCAGCGTCGCCGGCGAAATCTCTGGATTTTGCTGGCCCTCGTTGCGACGTTGCTCGTTGTTTTCATCGCCCGCGACGTTTCAAGGGCCGCGCACCAGTCAACCGGACCACGCCGCAGCGAGAATCGTTCGTTCGGTGTTCTCGCAAATGCGCTGATTCTCAACGAGAACACACTGAATGCTCGCGCCATGTTTCTCTTCTCGAACGGCGCCACCCTAAGTCGCACCGATTTTGACGCCCGATTGCAGCAACTCGAATTGTTTGCGGCGGGGCTCGTCTCCGAGGCCAATGAGCTGGCTTCACCACATCTCGCCCGCGGCGTGAATAACACCCTGATGCGAATCACTACCGAGCGCGTGGCTGACTTTCAAACCATTGCCGCGTACATGAATGCCGTTGCCGGAAGCGCCGGTCTCAAAATTGCCCCTCGTCAACCCTTGGCCGCGGACTCGTCAATTAATCAGACCGACCTCGCGTGGAGTGAGGCTCGGGGATCACTACTTCGAGAACCCGGCCACGTCCGATTGCATGCCAGCGCGTGGTCGCTTGGTGCAGTTTCGATCCAGACCTCGGACGCCAACGCTCTCGAGGCTTCGCCGTCACTTCGGGTCAGTGGTGGCGTTTCTATAAACGCAGTGGCCGTTCGTCCCTCGCCGCTACCGAGTGCGGTAGGCGAACTTCTGGTGCCACCCGACCCGTCAATGCACGTCGGCGTGTCGATCCTTAATTCGAGCACCGTTGGCCAGCACTTGACGGTAGCGATCAGTGTGATTCCGACCAACGGCATTGGCACAGCGCAGAGCCAGCGAGACGTCATCACCATTGGCACCCAACGCTCGAGCGCAATTGATTTTGCAGCGTTGTCGATTACCCCGGACGAAAAGGCCTCCGTCGTCATTGTGGTCCGGGGCGCCAACGCCGCCTACGCGGGATCGTTATCGCGCCACTACGACCTCGTTGTTTCACCTTCGCCGGGCGCCTAGGGAGTTTTTAATCGCTCTGTCATCGCTTACGATGGAAGTGAGCCCCAGCGAATTGAGGATTTCATGACCGAATCAGTAACCATTATTGACAATCGAAGTGGCAATTCCGTAGAAATTCCTATAGATAACGGTGGCGTGGCCGCCAAGGATTTTTCCAAGTTACTGCCTGGTATTTGGTTCTACGACCCCGCTTTCATGTCGACCGCGGCCTGCGAGTCCGCCATCACCTATTTGGACGGTGACGCCGGCATTCTTCGTTACCGGGGCTACCCAATTGAACAGTTGGCTGAGTCGTCGTCGTATCTGGAAGTCGCGTATCTCCTTATTCACGGCGAGCTCCCGACGTCGGATGAGTCCGCCGAGTGGGCGCGCGAAATCACGTATCACACGTTTATTCACGAGAACGTGCGAAAGCGTTTCTTGGAAGGTTTCAACTACGACGCACATCCCATGGGCATGCTCGTTTCAGCGGTCGCCGCGCTTTCGACGTACTACAAGGACGCGAAGGATCTTTCCCCAGAAATTCTGCACAAACAGACCGTTCGTTTGATTGCCAAGATGCCCACGCTGGCCGCCGCCGCGCACCGCTTCTCGGTGGGTATGCCCTTTGTTTACCCGGATAACTCACTGTCGTACACGGAGAACTTCCTCTCCATGATGTGGAAGGTCGCGGAACCCCGCTACAAGGCTGACCCAATTTTGGCCCACGCCCTTGACGTCTTGTTCATTCTGCACGCCGACCACGAACAGAACTGTGGAACGACGGCCATGCGTACCATTGCGTCCGCGCACGCCGATCCCTATTCGGCCACCGCTGGAGCCTGTGCCGCCTTGTATGGTCCGCGTCACGGTGGAGCCAACGAGGCAGTGATTCGCATGCTTACGGCCATTGGCCACGTGGACAATGTTCCTGCTTACGTGGAACGCGTCAAGAAGGGTGAATTCGTGCTCGAAGGCTTTGGCCACCGCGTCTACAAGAACTTTGATCCGCGAGCCAAGATCATCAAGAAGATCGCTGACGACGTCTTTAAAGTCACCGGAGTCAATCCGCTGTTGCACATTGCGTTGAAACTGGAAGAAGTGGCGCTCGCTGATGATTACTTCATTTCGCGTCGCCTGTATCCGAACGTCGACTTCTACTCGGGTCTCATTTACCAGGCCATGGGCTTTCCGATGGAGATGTTCACGGTGTTATTCGCCATTCCTCGAACGTCGGGATGGCTCGCTCACTTCAAGGAACTGCTCGACCAGGACATGAAGATTGCTCGACCGCGTCAGCTCTACACGGGTTCTCCCGAGCGTGATTACGTTGCAATGAACAAACGTTAGGGATTTACAAAACTCGCGTTAGTCCTTCTTGGACCATCGACACCACCAGACGACCACGCCGGTCGTAGAGAAAACCGCGGGCGAGTCCCCGTGCGCCGTGCGCAATAGGCGAGTCCATGTCGTAGAGCAACCACTCGTCGGCGCGAAAATCACGGTGGAACCACATGCAGTGATCCAGGCTCGCGCCCATGAATTTTCCATCGTCCCAGCGCACGGAGTGAGGCGCCAAAATCGCGTCAAAGAGACTCATGTCGCTCGCGTAGGTCGCAACGCAGGCGTGGAGCAGGCGGTCGTCGTTCAAGGTGCCGTCCGCTCGGATCCATATTTGTTGGCACGGGTCTTTGGACCGATTAGGGCTCCACGGCAACTCGCCAATAAAACGTTGCTCAATGGGATGAGGACGTCGGAACCATTCGTCAATGGCACCACTCTCGTTTTGGATTCGCTCCATCATGGAAGGGATGGTGTCGGGGTCGGGCACCTCCGGCATCGCGAACTGGTGTTCCAGGCTGATCTCTTCGGTATGGAAACTCGCCTGCATGTTGTAGATCGCGCGTCCGTGTTGCACCGCGACGACGCGTCGCGTCGTGAAACTCTTGCCGTCACGGATACGGTCGACTTCGTAGAGGATCGGAATGTTCGGATCACCCGGTCGAAGAAAATACGAGTGCAAGGAGTGGACGTAGCCACTCTGCACGGTACGCCCCGCGGCCATCAGGGCCTGGGCGGCGACCTGACCACCAAAGACGCGCTGGCGTTCTTCTTCGGGTTGGATACCGCGGTAGGTATTGACCTCGATGGTCTCGAGGTCCAGCAGTTTTACGAGGAAGTCGAGGGCTTCGGACACCTCTCTATCTTTGTCGCTTGCAAGTGTCCAATGCGAACCCAAGCACTAGTAATAAGTTGGCGCAATGGCTGAAAAGAACCTCACGTTTCCAAAGGACTTCCATTGGGGTACCGCTACGGCGGCCCACCAGATTGAAGGCGGCAACACGAATTCGGACTGGTGGCGCCTTGAGCACACGCCGGGTAGTGGCACGGCAGAGTCCAGTGGTGACGCGTGTGACTCGTGGAACCGTTACGAAGAAGACATTGCCATCGTGGCGTCACTGGGCATGAACGCGTATCGCTTCTCAGTGGAGTGGGCGCGCATCGAGCCCGCTGAGGGTGAGTTCTCGAAGGTTGCCCTCAAGCACTACCGCGACGTTCTATTCGCGTGTCGAGATCAAGGCATCGTGCCGGTGGTGACGATGCACCACTTCACGCTGCCGCAGTGGGTACAAGACGACGGCGGGTTTGAAAGTCCGAACATCGTTTCGTGGATGGGACGCTACGCCGGAGTGGTGGGCGAAGCCTTGGGCGACCTCATTGGCGTGGCGTGCACCATTAACGAACCAAACATCGTCGCAATCACTGGCTTCTTGATGGGGATGTTTCCTCCCCAAGTGCAAAGTTGGGACCGCTTCAGCGCCGTCAATAAAACCATGCGCGCGTGTCACGTGGCGATTCGCGACGCGCTGCGCGCGGGACCGGGTTCGTTCCCTATTGGTATTGCTCTTTCCATGCAGGAGTGGGAGGCGGTGGACGGCGCCGAAGACTCCGTGGCGTCAATGCGCGAAGAGATGGAAGATCTTTACTTGAGAGCAGCGCAAGGAGACGACTTCATTGGCGTCCAGTGCTACACGAAGATGCAGATTGGCCCTCATGGCATGGTGCCCCCACCACCGGACCAGATGCTCGACATGGGCTATTTCTACTGGCCCCAGTGTGTTGAACATACGGTGCGTCGCGCGAGCGAAATCGCGAAGGTACCGGTCATCGTGACAGAGAACGGTATTGGAACAACGAACGACCAGCAACGGATTGCGTATCTCGAAGAGGCCATCGCCGGTCTGCACCGCGCCATGAGCGATGGTGTGGAAGTGCACGGTTATTTTCAGTGGTCGTTGCTCGACAATTTTGAGTGGTTGCACGGGTACCGGTTGAAATTCGGCATTGTGGAAGTGGACCGCGAGACGTTCGAGCGAACGCCCAAGCCTTCGGCCCATTGGTACGGCGAATTGGCTCGTACCGGTGTTCTTAAGACGGCTTAATCAGGGACTCAATCACCGCTTAATGCTCAGAAACTAGGGTAGAACCCGTGACGGAGCGCCTTAGGCAACTCATTGCGTGGTCCAAGACCCACGAGGGTCGAAAAATCACTCGCTACCTCGCGAGTTCGGTCATCACCACGATTTTCTCGTTCACGGTCATTTCACTCGTCTACGGGCTCCACATCATTGACGGGGTCATCTCGTCCACGTTGTTTGGCAACATATTGGCCGTCGTGCCGTCGTACTGGCTTAACCGTAGTTGGGCGTGGGGCAAATCAGGTCGCAGCCACTTTCGAAAAGAGATCCTGCCGTTTTGGGTAATGGCGCTCGCCGGTATCGCCTTTTCCTTACTGGGAGCCACGCTCGCGAAGTATGAGGTCAATCACCACCACTGGTCGCATTTGTTCAACACCGGCGTGGTGGCCTTTGCCAACTTGTTTAGCTTCGTCATCTTCTGGTTCCTCAAGATGAAGTTGTTCAATCGAATCTTCCGCTTAAACGAGATTGACGAGTTCGACGAGCACCTTAGAAAAGAAGAAGCAGCGCTCGAAAGCGACTAGTCGCGAAAGTTTGTGAACTGCAGCGGGACCGACATGTCCGCTTCTTTGAATTTGGCAATGGCCGTTTGCAGGTCGTCGCGTTGTTTTCCCGTCACGCGCACTTGATCGCCCTGGATGGATGAACTGAGGTTCTTCACGCCCATCTCCTTGACCATTTTGTTAATTTGTTTTCCCACTTCTTGGCTGATGCCGGCCTTCAGCGAGACTTTCTGTCGCGCCGCACCCTTGGAGGCCTCTTCAATCTTTCCGGCGTCGAGCGTCTTTAGTGAGACGTTTCGCTTCACGAGTTTTTCTTCGAGTAATTGGTAGAGCGCGCGAAGTCGGTCCTCCGTTGACGCCGACAGCGTCAGCTCCTTTTCGGAAAATTCAATAACCGCGTTGGTGTTCTTGAAATCGAAACGAGTGCCGGCTTCGCGGTTCGCTTGATCAACAGCGTTTCGAACTTCTTGCAAATCCACTTCCGAGACAACGTCAAAACTTGGCATAAGCGAAATGGTAGAGCCTGCTGGTCGGTTGGTGACCGTTCGTCGCTGCGTTGTAGGCTTCTCGACGGGTCGGTGCCCGAGCGGCCAATGGGATCTGGCTGTAAACCAGACGGCTTTGCCTACGGGGGTTCAAATCCCTCCCGGCCCACCACGGTCAATTCAGCGAACTCTGAATTGGCCCTGCCCGAGAAGGAATGACAATGTTACGATTCCTTTACGGCGATCGGTAGAGGGAGAGTGGTGAAGAAACTGTCGGTCATCGGCCAGCAACTGCGACAGCGCTACGAAGTCGGCGCCGCTGGTTTTGAGCGCGGGGTTTCGCTGCTGGAGCGGCGTTACACACCACTCGGACGTTTCAGCCCCGGACCCTTTGAGGGTTGGGGCTTTCTTTGGCAGCCGGCGCTACTTGGATTTTTTGCTCTTTGCGCCATCGTCGCGGGCGCGTCATTTACGAATTCGCCCTTCAAACTCGACATGACCAACACGTGGTTCTTTGGTGAGCCGGCAGTGGGCGCAGGCAGCATGGGTAGCCAAACCAAATTGTTGCTTTCGATTGTGCTCGTCTACGGCGGCTTGGTACTTCTGATGCGCGTGTGGCTGCGACTCTCCGAAGTGATGAAGAACCATCCCGGTTCACCAATCAAACAACTCTGGAAGATCTTGGCGCTGTGGAGCGTTCCCATGATCATCGCGCCACCGCTTTTTTCGAGGGACGTCTTTAGCTACGCCGCTCAGGGCGAGATGACGAGTTACCACCTGAGTCCTTATATCCTCGGTCCATTTTCGTTGGGCTCCAGTCCCTACGTTGCTCCCGTTGATCCCTTATGGGGAAATGCTCCCGCGCCGTATGGTCCGTTGTTTCTTTGGATCGATGGCACGATCACTCGCATTACCCACCACAATCACTTGGCGACCGTCGTTGGACTTCGATTGTTGGAAGTGGCTGCCGTGGCGCTCATGGCCTACGCGTTGCCCTTACTCGCACGTGCCATGGGACGAAGTGCTGGTGAAGCGTTCGTGCTTGGCGCGCTTAATCCCTTGGTGCTTTTGACACTGATTGGCGGCGCGCATAACGACGCGTTGATGGCGGCGTTTTTGACGCTCGGCATTGCTAAGGCCATGCAGAAGAAACCGCTCTGGGGATTTTTCTTTTGCGCCTGCGCCGCGGCGATTAAAGCGCCGGCAGCTCTTGGCATGGTCTACGTGGCGTGGACCTGTGTTAGTCCCTACGTGTCGCGACGAGAACGTATTCGACCGTTTCTTTATGCGGGCGTGATTGGCGCGTTCGTCCTCGGCGTCAGTACCTGGATGGCAGGCTTCGGGTTTGGCTGGGTAAAGAATCTTCTCTCCAACGGCACCGTACGTTCCTGGGCCGCGCCAGCGACCGGTGTGGGCATGGCCATTACCTCGGTGTCGCACGGACTTGGCATCGGCGTCAGTGAGACATCAATATTGTCGGTCACGCGCACGCTCGGTCTCTTGCTCGCGGTCGCGTTGTGTCTCTGGTTGTTGTTAAACGCGAATCGTCGCGGCTGGGTTCGTTCGCTCGGTGTTTCACTGTTGTTGCTCGTTGTGCTCGGTCCGGTCGTGCAGCCCTGGTACCTCGTGTGGGGGATTGTGTTACTCGCGACGAGCTACGTCGGTCGCGAGCATTTTTGGATACTCGCGTTCTCTATCACCGCGCCATTTCTTGGACTACCCGGTGGAAGGGCGCTGCTCGACGGCTTGATTCACGTCAACCCACTGCTCACCGCGCTGGTATTGGCGCTGTTGGCCGGAGCGCTGCTTCTTCCGATGGGTCGATGGACGCAGTGGTCGTGGCCCGAAGTGGAGTCCCGACAGGTGGTCGACGCTTCTTAACTCGAGCGAATCACGTACTGGTATTCCACGACGTCGAGCCACTTGCCGTGTTTTCTGCCTACTTCAATCTCCGTGCCCACAAGCGTGAAACCACACTTCTCGTGCAAACGAATCGATCCTAAATTTTCGCCGGTGATGCGACCGAGCAGTGAGTGAAATCCTGATTCTCCCGCGAGGACAATGAGGTCGTTCAACAGCAGCACCCCGGCGCCTCTCCCACGAGCTTCGCGATGCACGTAGACCGAGTTTTCGACGGATGTGCCATAACCCGGACGTTCGCGAAACGGCGAAACCGAGGCGTAACCAATAATCAGTTCGTCGCGTGCGCCCGCTTCTCCAATACCGTCTTCTTCGTTTACGCAGACAATTGCTTGGTGGGCCGTCTGGTGATCCTTAATCCACTGGACTTGCTCGTCGAGTGTTCGCTCAATGATGTCGAAGGTGTTGAGCGAACTCACGACCTCGGGGTTGTAGATGGCCATCAACGCCGGTGCGTCGTCAATCTCCACGAGTCGCGTTCGCATAGGTAAAAGTTAGTTCCTGTTGCCCTACAATCCCTTTGATGCCGGAGGAACGCGCTCGTCGATTGAAGAGCGAGGCGAACGCGGTGCTTCTGGAGTTCGACGCCGCGGCGCTCTTTTGCGCGTTAGATGAGAAGCGCCTCGACGAAGGACTCAGTTGGAAGAACGCAACATGGGCCATTTGGCAAACGTCGAGTGAACTGAACGAGCGGCGCGGTGATCATCCGATTAGTCCTTCGACAATCACTTGGATGGCCAAGCATCACGACACGTCGTGCCAACACGCTCTTTTTATGCTGCGCTGGCTTCAAAAATCACCCGAAGAGTTCCTGCGCGGAGGACCGGGCGTCTATGGAAAACCTCTTCCTGTGGCCGGACTCGACCAACGACTTCGCTGGAAGTTTCCTCCTCTTTATGAGGCTTTGAACACGGAACGAAAGGAACGTGGTCTTACTTGGAAAGAACTGGCGAGCGAACTCGGGTGTACGACTAGTCAACTCACCGGTATTCGAACGGCGCGCTTTGGTATGTCGATGGTGCTCGCGATGCGAATCGTGCAATGGCTTCGCCGACCGGCCGCTGACTTTATCTACGCTGCCACTTGGTAAACATTCGCCCGCGGTCATGTATAAGTGTCGAAGATTCGTCTGTCGAGGAAGCGATTTTCGCGGTCGTATGAAACGAGCCAGCCTCGCGAACATCTTCGCCGTGTTCCAACATCACCTCGGTGTGCGGAGCGATGGCCTCTCGAATATTCGTCGTCACCTTCAAGTTCAGCAACAATCCGACGCACCTTCACAGACCCCTGTCGTTGCGAAAATCTCAGGTACCACAAGTATCTTCCTGGTCGAACCTGTCGAACAAGTCCCAATGGAGAAGGAAAACATCGGCGCTACGGTGTTACGTTCAATTCGTGAGTTACGTCGTGGACTTGACCGATCCTCTGGTGATTGTTGAATCAAGACGCGTTAATGCTTCGGCACATGACGTCTTTTCGGTGTTGCGTGACCCGAAGCGGCACCGAGAATTTGATGGCTCGAGCATGGTCCGAGACTCAGAAGCGCCACCAATTGAAGCGGTCGGCGATTCATTCGTGATGCGAATGTACAACGAAAAAATGGGCGACTACGAGATGCGAAATGAAGTCGTTGCATTCGAAATGGACCAGGCAATTGCTTGGGCGCCCAAGCGCCACGACGTGGACGATGGCGATGACTGGGATCACCGATGGGGTTGGATGTTCACCGACGAACCTTCGACCTTGATCACTGCGTACTTCGACTGCACTCGAGTACCCGACGATGTTCGGCGTCATTTAAAAAACGGCGAGTGGGCTCGACCTATTCTTCTAGGGAGCCTCGATCAGTTGGAAACCTTCTTTTCGTCGAAGTAAGCATCAATCGA
>Ga0181534_10003042_pt1 | contig 10052 bp, 12 predicted proteins | sample PEATcosm2014_Bin_37_FD_119758 | JGI IMG/M metagenome (GOLD analysis project Ga0181534, IMG submission 119758) | Peatland microbial communities from MTU Mesocosm Facility, Houghton, MI, USA - PEATcosm2014_Bin17_10_metaG | ecosystem: Environmental > Terrestrial > Soil > Wetlands > Peat | place...
GCGACATTCCCGCCGTGCATTACATGATCGCGGCCTTCGGAGGCCCCGTGGTGCGCTGCACGGATTACGCGCCCTATGGCACGGCGGAGCTGTCCGCGCTCGCCGTCGCGGGGCTGGGCGAAGGGCATGGCGTGCTGCTCGGCAATCACGGCGCCATCGTCACGGCGGGCGACATCGGCAAGGCGCTCTGGCGCGCGGCGGAGCTGGAGCAGCTCGCGCGAGTCTATTACCTCGCCTCGCTCGCGGGCGCGCCGGTGATATTGCCGGATGACGAAATCATGCGCACCGTGGGCCGGTTCAGGAATTACGGACCGAAGGAGGGGTGATGGCGCGCGCGCCCCTACTCCCTCTCCGGATAAAGCCCCTTCAGCCCGCTCTCGCTCGCCGCGCAGACGCCGCGTTCGGTGATGAGCCGGGTCACGAGGCGCGCGGGCGTTACGTCGAAGCCGAAGTTGATCGCGGGCGAGCCCTTCGGCGTCAGCCGCACCTCGACGATCTCGCCGCTCTCGGCCTGTCCGGCGATATGCGTCACCTCGCGCGGCGAACGCTCCTCGATCGGGATTTGCGCCACCCCGTCGCTGATGCGCCAATCGACCGTCGAGCCCGGCAGGGCGACATAGAAGGGCACGCCATTGTCATGCGCGGCGAGCGCCTTGAGATAGGTGCCGATCTTGTTGCAGACGTCGCCGGAGCGCGTCGTGCGATCAGTGCCGACGATGACGAGATCGACCCCGCCATGCTGCATCAGATGGCCGCCGGCGTTGTCGGCGATCACCGTATGCGGCACGCCCTCGTTGAGCAGTTCGAAGGCGGTGAGGCTCGCGCCCTGATTGCGCGGGCGCGTCTCGTCCACATAGACATGCAGCGAAACGCCGCCGCGCGCAGCCTTGTAGATCGGCGCGAGCGCCGTGCCCCAGTCCACCGCGCAAAGCCAGCCGGCGTTGCAATGGGTGAGTATGTTCACCGGACGGCCGGGATTGCGCGCGGCGGCCGCGCGGATCAGCGCCGCGCCATGCGCGCCGATCGCCTCGCAACTGGCGATGTCTTCATTGGCGATGCGTGCGGATTCTTCATAGGCGAGCGCGCGCCTCCCGGCCAGTGGCGCGGCGAGCAGAAGTTCGCGCAGGCGGTCGAGCGCCCAGCGCAGATTGACGGCGGTGGGCCGCGTCGCGAGCAATTGCGCATGGGCGGCGTGGATATTGGCGTCGCTTGCGTCGTCAGCGGCGGCGAGCGCGAGGCCATAGGCTCCGGTGACTCCGATCAAGGGCGCGCCGCGCACGATCATGTCCGCGATGGCGCGCGCGGCGTCCGTCACCGAGCCCAACGCCCGCGTCTCGAAGCGGTGCGGCAGGCCGGTCTGGTCGATGACATGGACGCGGCGCCCGTCGGCGTCGGGCCAGATGGTTTTATAGTCGCTGCCGTCAATTCTCATGCGCGGTTTCGCCGGTGAGATGAATCATCGCGCGCCGCTTCAGTGAAACGGCGCGCGACGCTTATACTCCAATCCGGCCCCGCGTCACTTGTGGCAGGGGATCGGAGGCGTAGATCTCCAGGCCGGCCAGAATCCGGTCTTCAGGGCCTGATCGTAAGCCGAGAAGCAGTAGCTCTGGGTCAGATCGTCATCCTTCTGCGCGGCGACCTGATCCTTGCGCGTCGAGGCGACGGTCTTCGCGGTTCTCTCGGCGAACTTCTCGCATTGCTGCTCCAGCGCCTGGCATGTCGGCGTGCTGGTGACGGCGTGAGCGAGGCTAGGGGCGGCGAAGGCCAGCGAGGCGGCCAAAAGGCTTGCGGCGCGCATGTGTTTCATTTTCGGCAGGACAAACATCCTTGAACTCCTTGGCGATGACGCGCCGCCCGGAGAGGCGGCGCCATGTTTCGCGATGATGATTACCTGATGAGATGCGCGCTTCCCGCGCCGGGCGCGACAGCGGCCGTGGCGCAGCTTCCCCAGCTGTACTGGAACGACGTCGCCGTCGGGCCGGCAACCTGGAAGTCCAGCGAGTTGGCGTCGTTTATGCCGGCTATCGTGCTGCCGAGAATGCCTCCCGGCACGCCGCACAGGCCCGCATTGGTCGCCCAGACGTTGATCACGCCCATCCCCAGCTGCTGGAAGGAGATGACGATCCTGTAATTGCCGCCCGGCGGCGTGAACGTGACCGAATTGTCCTGCTGGTAGAAGTTCGTCACGTCCGTGGTGTTAACCGACACCGCACCGTTGAGATAGGTCTGCGTTCCCATCTGGGCCGGATAAAGGACGCCATCAATGGTCACCTGGCCGAACCACGCCGTGGCGGGATCATAGGAAATCACGACCGAACCGGTGTTGGGGTCAATCGTTTCCGTCGGCGCAGGCGCGTCGAGCGCGATCACGTGTCCGCCCAAGACGACCGAGTAGTGGCGCATCACGTCTTCATTGTAATAAGCCTCATGCTCGCAGCTGACGTTGACCTCGATGCCGGAGTCGCTGAGCATGTTGTACCAGCTACCGATCGGCTGCGCGCAACTTACGTAATATGTCGAGCCGTTCGCTGCGTTGATATGGGGATCGCCCCAGGCCGCGACATAGCCGCCGTAAGTCGTGTTGCCCGAGGCGCCGCCCGAGGTATTGGGAATGACGCCCTGCGCCGTGGAATTGACGCTCACGCTGGTGCTGAGCAGCCCGTTCAGCAAGGCCGGCAGGCTTCCCTGATACTGCACCGTCGTCGTGACGGTCGAATTGAAATTCGTCGCGGTCGGAACGGTCAGCGATCCAAGACTCGCCGCTCCTGCCGGCGCGTTATTGGCGAAATAGAGGTTCGCCAGCGCCTGTTGCTGGTCCGAGGTCAGCGACGGGTTGGCGATGACCGCAGCGGTGGTGGCGAGCGCGGCGCTGTCGGCGGCGCTCTGCAGGCCGCTCTTGTAGCTCGACGCGCGCGAATAGCTGAACACCAGGACCAGAAGTCCAAGAACAACCGGCAAGAGCAGGCCGAAAGTCATCAGCACCGCGCCGCCACGATCCTCGTGGAACGCGGCCAGTCCGCGTCCCCGGAAAACGCTTCGCCCAATCGTCTTCATGTCCTCGTCTCCTTGCTAACAGGATTTCGGGAGACATTGGCGGCTAAAAATGAATCCAATCCAAATGTCGCCTGGAGAATTTCCCTAATGATCCTTTCAAATGAAGGGCTGAATGACGGCGCTCGGCGTCTATCCCCACAATTTTATTCCCATTTTCCGCAAGTTGCGGCATGGGGCGGCGCCCGGACAAAGACGTCATGAAACTACGGCGATCGCCAAATATTGTTAATGCTTTCCCGCTCCGGCGCGGGCGGCGGCAAGCGACATAGTCTGGGAGGCGCAAGAGGTTAAACGCGGATGCGTAAACTTATCCATATGTTTCGGACGGTTTCATAAATAACGGCCGCTATAAAGATCGTCTCAAAAACAAATTCACGATGAGAACCGTCAGGGAGCGCCGCCGCATGAAAGCACAAGCCAGCGCATTGCGGATGCGGCGCACCACTATTTGCGACTCGGGCCAGGCTAAATCAATAGAAATAATCTTGATGAGCGGCGAGCAAGCGATCATGCGCTATCTGGCGCCTTCGCTGGAGGATGCGCTGCGCTATGAGGAGGAGACATGCCTGAGCCTGAGCAGGAATGGCGAAGGCTTGACCATTCTTCATGAAGATCTGAATTGCTGCGCGGAATGCCGGCATCGCGACCGCTGCCTTCAAGGCTGACCGGCACGCCCGCCAGGGGCTGCGTCGCCCGGCAAAACATCCGTGCGGGTCTCCCTCAGGCTCGCACGACGATTTTGTTCGGCAGTTGAAGAGCCTTGCGAACCCTTTCCGCCCAGGCGACGGCATCGCCCTCGGGCGTGATCCGAACATGGAACACCTCGGGGGGCGAGAACAGCCGGTTGGTGTCCTGGAAACGCCCTTCGGCTATCCTGTCGACCCAAACCACGAAAGCAGGGCCAAAGGCCGCGCGGGTCTCCTGCGTCGGACACACGAAATCCGCCAGAGCCACCCCTCCCGCCTCCACGACGCGATCGCAGAGCCAGCCCATGCGGCGGGCCTGCTCGATCCGGTCCTCAAGCGAGAAGCCAAGCTCCTTGTTCAGATTGGCCCGCACTTCGTCGGCGTTGAAGTAAACGGCCCCCAGCATCGGCGCCAGAGCTCTCGACAGCGTGGACTTGCCGGCTCCCGGCAACCCCATCACCAGAATTTTCATCGGAGGTCGCTCCAGGTAATCGCCAGACAATAGTTATCCCCCCGACCGTTGAATTCCATTTACAATGACGTATTTGCGACAGCAAGGGGCGGGCGCCTATTAGCTGTGCAAATCTTGGCGCACAAGTTGAAGATAATGTTTGCATATCCCATCTTTCGAAGGCACGGCGTCTCCCGCGCGGATCGGGAAACGGCTGAACGGCCCGACGGCGCCAAAAGTTACGCTCAAGGGAGAATTGCCGCAGGGAATCCCCGCCCGGGCTCATGAAGAAGTTCCGCGAACAATGCGGCCTGCAAGCTTCCGGCTAGTCGTCGTCGGACGCCTCTTCACGCAGGAAAACCAGTTCGCGATGGCCGGAGGGGCGCGCCAACTCGCGCCCGCTTCCGCTGATCTGAAGCACAAACTGCATGGCGATGATCCTCATCGCTCTGCGCCATTCGTCGGGGGTTGGCGGTTCCCACAGGGCTTCACCTGGTTCGTCGCTGCGCAAAAGGGGAAGACTTGCAATGATCGCTTCGGGCGCCCATCGGGATCTCGACGCGCGTCCTGAACAAGTTGCGCGGTACATGGCCGCCTCCGTCCTTCATTTCACTGTCTTGCGCCCGCGATACCCCCATGGTCGAAGATGGCGCGCATGCCGCAACCGGCAAGCCCGCGCGAGCCCTCCGGCGCATATATTTTTCTAAAGCCTTATGACGTATCGACTCTTTGGCGCCCAAGGATATCATGAAGCATCCATCCCCGAATAAATCGGGAATGGCTGGAGCGCTTTCCGGGCGTATGGAGTCGTTCGCTCGATAAGAAATCGCCCCGAATTTAAGGTGTGGGAGCTGGTTCTTGCCGAAAAGGCCTATCGGCCTTTTCGAAACCGGCTCTAAAGGGAGGGCGTCATGATGAACCGTAGAATTTTCACAATCGCCTTGAGTCTCGGCGCGGCCGCATTTCTCGCGCCCCGCGCCGCATTGGCGGAAGACCCGGTGACGGAGTTTCTCGACAGCGTGTTCCGGCCGGATGCGCCGCATCTGGAGCAGGCCATCGGCCACACCGAGGCGGCGATCGCGCACGGGCGAATGGGCCATTCGAAAGTGCTCGTAAGGCACGCCAGGGCGGCGCTGGCGCATGCGCAGATGGCGGAACAGGCCAGCGACGATCCGCATACCGTCGAGGGCATCAGGCATCTTGAAGCCGCGATCGGCGAAGGCCGCAGGAACCACGCGCGGTCGGCGACGCGTCACGCCGAGGAGGCGCTGGGGCATCTTGAGGCTGCGGCGGAGGACTGAGGCAAAACAAAACGGCCCGTCGCTACATCCGCGCTCGGGCCGTTTCCCATGGCGAGGCCATTGGCCATCCGCCATATCATGGAAATGGGGCGCGATAGCGCGAATGCAAGCCTGGGTCATGGCGAGCCGCGCATAAAAAAGCCCGGCCATTGCTGACCGGGCAACGCAGATGCCTGAGAGAGGAACTGGTGAGATGGCGCCAGCACGTTTTCCAAGAGCTAGCGCGGCGCGAAAAATCTTCAAGCGCTGGCCTGTGAAAAACCCGCCGCGCCAAAGGACGCGCAGCCCGATCTCGGCTTGAATCCGGCTGCTTCGACGCTAATTGTCTTGCCTTGCGCGCCGCGAGCGCTCCTCATCGCCGACGGAGCCACGAGGTTCCGCCATCTGCCATGTTGAAGCGGGCGGCCACAGGGAGAAAACGCCATGAAAGAAGCGGACAAATATACCGGCATGCGCGAGATGCAGTTCGCGCTCACTCCGAATGTCATGATCTGCGCGGTGGCTGGCGGAGTGCTGGGAGCGATCCTCGCCTTCTGGGCGACAAGCGACATGGGCGTGGTGGCGGCGACGGTGATCGTCATGTCGATCCTGTCCGGCATTTTCGGCATGTTCGTCTGACGACGCATCGCTGAATCCGCCGGCGCTATCTTCAAGACATCGGAACGCCCTGCTTTGCGAGCGCTCTGGCGCTCGCAATCATCTGTGCGCCTTTCATGAAAGGCCCTGCATTCCGGGGGCTCGCGGTTAATTTCCCGAACGTCTTATTATCACCATGTTGCAGTGCAACATTGGCGGCGATGGCCGTCTGGAGAGCGTATTGCGTCGACGGGAATTGACTTGAATTTGATTTCTCAACCGCCATCCGCCTCCGGCTCCATCGAAAACCGACGGAAGGATGAAATCATGAAAACAGGAAAGCGTATTGTCGCGGCGGCGTTCTGCGGAGCGCTGTGTCTTGCAACAAACACGGGCCTGTCAGCCGAGGAGTCCGGTTCGCCCCTGACGATGGCGCCGTTTATGGCCAAAAGTCTCGACGCCGGAACGAAGCATGTCGTGAGCTACTTCCTCAACGCCGACGGCCAGTGCAAATTGACGTTGATGATCTCGGACGCGTCCCGCGGGGAGTCCGATGAACCTTCAGCCGAAATCCTGCGCCTTCGCTTGACGGTCGAACCGCGAAAGGCGGCGATGGTCGACACGACGCACGGCAAATTGCTCAGATTTGCTTGCGAGAGCGACGCGCGGGCAATGAGCGTCACGTTGAGCGAAAGGGTCGCCGACGGCCGCGACGCGACTGAGTGATCGTTCACTCCGCGTCCGCTGGACCGCGTTCCGCGAAAGTTGAGAGACTTTTGCGATCTGAGCAAGCTCCAAAAGATTGAGGCAGGACGCCATGAAGCCCGTCGTCGCATTGTCGACGGGCTGCCGGTAAAACAGGAAGTGTCGGGAGCGCGCGAGAGATTTGTCGCAAGCACGGGATGGCTTGCGACCAGCCGCCGTTCCCGGCTGAAAGCAGGGTTCGAACGTAACCTTGCGCGAATCCTTGATTCAAATTGTCGTTCAATTTGATTGTTTCGCTTCGCTAAACTCTAATTCCCGATCGCTATTCATTCATTGCCTGCCCATTGTTTCCATTTGCGAGCGACCTTCATGACCGCAAGACGACCTCGCCTGTTCCGCGCGCTCGCGGGCGCGACGTTTCTCGCCCTGTTCCAACTCTGCTTTGCGCCCCAGGCTCTGGCGATATCGGAAGATGACGCCTTCTTTCTGCTCATGCGCACCGGCTTCCATCCGACGCAGGCGCGGGTCAAGGCCCTCGCGGCTTCTCCCTCGCGCGCCGCCGCGATCAGCGTCCTCGTCAACGGAGTGACGCCGGCCCTTGCGGTTGCGCCGCCGGCCTGGACATCGCAGCCCATCACGCCGCCTCCGCCTTACTGCGGCAAGCTCACAGATCCGGCCGCTATTGCGGCCTGCGTGGCGGCGGACAGCGCCTACTGGAGCCTGATAAGCAATCAGAAGGGCGATTTGCGCGCCTGGTATGTCGCGCAGATGATGGCCTCGCCATCGCCGCTCACGGAGCGGCTGACGCTGTTCTGGCACAACCACTTCACCACGCAATTGAGCAAATCGGGCGAGCAGCCCTGGCTCGTGTTCAACCAGCACCGGATCATCCGGCGGAACGCCGCCGGCAGTTTCTCCACCATGCTGGCGCAGATCATGACTGATCCGGCGATGCTGATCTTCCTTGACCAGCAGCTTTCGACCGCCAAGGCGCCGACCGCCAATTTCGCGCGCGAGCTGATGGAGCTGTTCACGCTCGGCCAGAGCAATGCGCAGGGCGTTCCGAATTACACCGAGACCACGGTGACGGAAGTAGCGCGCGCGCTCACCGGCCTCAACGTCGACAGCGCGACGGGGCTGTTCCTTTACAAGGCGGCGGATCACGACACCGGCGTCAAGACCATCCTCGGCCAGACCGGCAATTTCGACTACACGGACGTCGCCAGGATTCTGCTCGCGAACCCGAATTGTCCGATCCTGATCGTCTCGGAATTGTGGAAGGAATTCGTCTCGCCGACGCCGGACACGGCGCAGGTCGCGACAATCGCCAGCTCCTTCGGCGCGAATTATCAGATAGCTCCCGTGCTGACGGCGCTGTTCAACAGCGACGCCTTCTGGTCCCCGGCCAATCGCGGAACTCTCGTCAAGTCGCCAGCGGAATTCATCGTCGGCGCGGCGCGCGCGCTGTCGCTCCCGAACTCGGAGGCGAGCGGCCTCGCATCAATGATCAGCTATGCGGGGACGCCGCTGTTCGATCCCCCGAATGTGCGCGGCTTTTTGACCGGCGTCGACTCGATGAGCACATACACCCTGGCGGCGCGCCAGCTTAACGGCTCGCATCTGGCGAATCTCTGGGTCACCGAGGTGCTTCCGGCGGGCGACGACAAGGCGAATATCTCCCCGTCCGAATTCGCCGCCATTGCCGCGCCGAATCTTCTGGCGCCGGCGATGCTCCTCCAGCCCACGGCCAATATCACGCCCCGAACGGCGGCGGCGCGCGTGCTGGCCGACCCCGCCTATTCCCTGAAATAGGCCACAAGCGTCAACGGCGAACTCAAGGACCGACCATGCTCAATCATCAGAGACTGAATCGCCGCGACCTGCTCAAGCTCGCGGGCGGCGGCGCGGCCTGCCTCATGACGCCGAGCCTCGCGAGAGCGAGCGGAGGCTTCTCATGGCCTCAGAACAAGACCTTCGTGCTGTTCAAGATGGACGGCGGCAATGACGGGCTGAACACGATCATTCCCTATACCGAACAGCTCTATTACACGAACCGCCCGACCCTCGCGATCAAGAGCGGCTATGCGTTCCAGGACAATCGCTTCGCCTTTCATCCCTCGCTCGCGCCGCTGGTCCCGGCGTGGAGCGCGAAGGACATGATGGTCGCGCTGGGAGTCGGCTATCCCAACATGGTCGACAGCCATTTCAAGGGCTCCGACATATGGAACACCGCCATCACCAGCGAGGACACGCCGCAGACGGGCTGGGTGGACCGGCTGTTCTCGAAAGCCGATCCAGATCTCGGTCTGCCATATTCCGCCGGCCCCTTCGACGCGGCGGCCGTGACGGGCGGTTTCGCGGAGCCCTTTCTTGGGCCGGACCTGCGCTTCGTCACCTCCACCGTGCAGACGGATCCAAGCCTTCCCAGCAACGCTCTCAATCCGGGCATGCAGAGCTACGCCAGCGCCAATCCGGTCTATGACTGGATGTATCAGACGCAGAACGAACTCGATGTCGCCGCCTCCGTGCTGCACAGTCTGCCGGTCATCACCAGGACGACATTTCCAACGACAGCGCTTGGAATATCCATGGCGCATGCGGCGAACCTCATCGCCCACAAGTTGAACGTGCCCTTCATCTTCCTCAATCAGTCCACCTACGACACGCATTCCGACCAGTTGACGCGCCAGGCCGCCCTGCTCGCGGATTTCGCCAATTGCGTCGCCGCCTTCCGCGCCGAGATGATCGTTCAGGGCCTGTGGAAGAACGTCGTGCTGATGACCTATTCGGAGTTCGGCCGCAACGCATACGAGAACAGCGCGAAAGGCACGGACCACGGCCTCGCCAACGCGGAATTCATTTTCGGCGGCGCGGTCAAGGGCGGCTATGTCGGCGGCCAGTTTCCGCTCTCGTCCCTCAACCCCAAGACCGGCCAGACAGCGCTGCCCTATCAGCTCGACTTCCGCCAGCTCTATGCGACGATCCTGCAGGGCTGGTTCGGCGCGCCGGGAACGGTCAGCAGCGCCCTGTTCGACTCAGCGGTCTATGGCTCCTTCGCGCCGCTGCCGATCTTTGGGTGACGCACCCGGCGGCGGCGCAACGTCGACGCCTCGATACAGTCCCCGGACGATCGCCAAAAAGGCGCGCGCCGGTCTCCATGACCATGCGGGCTGATGTGATGCGGCGTGAAAGGGAGCCGTCGCGGGATTATGCCGCCCTCTCCTGTCGAGCCTCAGTGCGAAGACGAAAATCCTTCCGCGCGGCGCGGATCAGTTCGCC
>Ga0181534_10003043_pt1 | contig 10047 bp, 11 predicted proteins | sample PEATcosm2014_Bin_37_FD_119758 | JGI IMG/M metagenome (GOLD analysis project Ga0181534, IMG submission 119758) | Peatland microbial communities from MTU Mesocosm Facility, Houghton, MI, USA - PEATcosm2014_Bin17_10_metaG | ecosystem: Environmental > Terrestrial > Soil > Wetlands > Peat | place...
ACGCCACCGCGAATAGGCTGGCCGGCTGTGAAATGGCTTCTGGCGCTCATAAATAGCAGCGGCGGCTCGCCGTTTTTCTGGAAGTGCGTGACGTGTGCGCCGTGAAGATAAATTTCCGCCGTGTTCCACGGCGTGGTGACTTTCGCAAGCTTCAAACCGCCTTTGCCAGTGGTCAATTCAACTGATTTCGTGTTCATAAATTCATTTCCCGAACAAATCCAATTGCGGTGGCGTGGGGAGGCTTTTCAATTTTTCGCGGTCCTGCTGGCGGCGCGGCTGGCGCACGTTGCCCTCTGGTGTGAGTTCGGATTCTTCCAAGTTGCCAAGAATTTGTTTCGCGCGCTCCAGAACCTCCTTCGGCACGCCGGCAAGCCGCGCGACTTGGATGCCGTAGCTTTTGTCCGTGCCACCTTCGACGATTTTGCGGAGGAAAACAATCTGGTCGTGCCACTCGCGCACGGCCACGTTGAAATTTTTCAGTCGCGGCAGCCGCGCTGAAAGCTCGGTCAATTCATGATAATGCGTGGCGAACAAAGTTTTTGCGCCGACTTGATTGTGCAGATGCTCGACGATTGACCACGCGAGGCTCAAGCCATCGAATGTGCTCGTGCCGCGACCGATTTCGTCCAGCACGATGAGGCTGCGCGGCGTGGCGTTGTTCAGAATGTTCGCCGTCTCCGTCATCTCCACCATGAAGGTGGATTGTCCGCGCGACAAATCATCGCTCGCCCCAATGCGCGTGAAAATGCGATCCACGAGGTCAATCCGCGCCTCGGCGGCGGGAACAAAACTGCCCGTGTGCGCGAGCAATGTGAGCAGCGCGACCTGCCGGATGTAAGTGGATTTGCCCGCCATGTTCGGCCCGGTGATGAGCGCGATTTGGTCTTTGCAGACGGCCACCTTGTCGTCCGCCGATTTTTCAGCGGCAATACTTGCAAGCGCGACATCGTTGGGCACGAAGCGTTCCTCGACGAGTTGCTGTTCGAGCACCGGATGCCGGCCATCACGAATTTGCAATATGCCCTCGTCACCGACTTGCGGGCGGCAATAGTTATGCAGCCGCGCCGCTTCCGCAAAAGAAGCCAGCACATCCAGTTGCGCCAGCGCGGAGGCTGTCTGCTGGATTTTGGACAATTGCCCCAGCACTTCCTCGCGCACGCGCTGGAACAGTTCATATTCCAGTTTCACGCTGCGCTCCTCCGCGCCGAGGATTTTGCCCTCCATTTCCTTCAGCTCCGGCGTGATGAAACGCTCGCCATTGGCAATCGTCTGCTTGCGGTGATAATGCGGCGGAACCTTGTCCAGATTCGATTTGGTCACTTCGATGTAATAGCCGAACACGGAATTGAAACGCACCTTCAGCGAGGAAATTCCGGTGCGCGTGATTTCGTCAGCCTGCAATTTGGCGATCCAATCCTTGCCGCCGCGCTGGGCGGTGCGGAGTTCGTCAAGCGCGGCGTCGAAACCGTCGCGAATCATACCGCCTTCCTTGATGGGCAACGGCGGCTCGTCCACGATGGCACGGGAAATCAATTCGACGAGGTCGGGCGATTCGGAAATTTGAGAATATAATCCGGTAATCAATGCAGGCATCGCGCCAGGTTGGAGTTCAAGCTTCAGCTTGTCTTCCGGCGAACAAGCTGAAGCTTGAACTCCAACAAGAGTCTGTTTCAGCGCCGGAACCTGTTCGAGCGCAAGGCGCAATGCAACCAAGTCGCGCGCATTGCCGCTGCCGGAACTCAAGCGGCCCAGCGTGCGCTCGAGATCGCGCACGTTCGCGAGCTGCTGGCGGAAGGCGTCGAGGCCAAAGGAATTTTCAATGAACGTTTGAACCGCCTCCTGGCGCCGGCAAATCGGTTCCACTTTGGCAAGCGGTTGCGAAAGCCATTGTCGCATCAGCCGCGCGCCCATCGGCGTGGCGGTTTTGTTGAGCACCCCGTAGAGCGAGGCGTTGCGCGGGGCGTCGTGATGTTGCGGTTCGAGAATCTCCAGATGCCGCAATGTTGTGTAATCGAGTGCCAGAAAATCATTGCGCTGATAATACGAGATGCGCGTGAGATGCTTCACATCGCGCCGCAAATGCTGGGTCAAATAATGCAGAGCGCCGCCCGCCGCGCCGATGGCGGCGGTTTTGTCTTCAAGCCCGAAACCCTCCAGCGACGCGACCTTGAAATGTTCCCGCAGGGTGAACACGGCGGTTTCCGGCGCGAACGTCCAATTGTCGTGGCCGTTCAATATCTTGAACGAATCGCGGAGCAGATCACGGAGTGAAGTTGCCTCGGTTGGGAAAATAATTTCCGCCGGGCGCAAACGTTCCAGTTCAGTCAGAAGTGCGGAATCATTTTCCAATTCTGTTGTCAGAAAGTCGCCGGTGGTCAAATCCACGAGCGCTAGCCCGAAAATTTTCCCGCGCGGACAGATGGCGGCGAGGAAGTTGTTTCGCTCGGCAACCAGCATCCGTTCGTCGAAATGCGTGCCGGGCGAGAGGATTTGCGTGACCTCGCGTTTGACGAGCTTGCCGGGCCGGGCGTCTTCGAGCTGGTCACAGATGGCGACTTTTTTGCCTGCCTTGAGCAGCCGGCCGATGTAGGCGTTCGCGGCGTGATGCGGCAGGCCGCACATCGGAACACCATTGCGCGCGGTGAGGGCGAGGTTCAGGATTTGCGCGCCGGTCTGCGCGTCCTCAAAAAACATCTCGTAAAAATCGCCGAGCCGGAAGAGCAGCAGCGCGTCCTTGGGCAATTCGCCCTTGATGCGGCGATACTGCGTCATCATGGGAGTCAGTTGGGCTTCGGCGGACATTGCGACGTGAAAGTTACGCGGGAAAATTCACAAGGTCGAAGCGAAATTGTTCACAAACCGGATTCATCTTCCGGCCCGGACGAGCCTTGTCAGCTCCGCTCCGTAGCCACCGCGAAAATCGGGATGCTGGAACTGATAGCCGAGTTCAGTTTTCAATTTGCGGTTTGAGACGCGCTTGTTGGTCACGCCACGCTTGCGGACGAACCCGGCTTCTTCGGAAACGGATTGCGGCATAGGCTTGCCGAGCGTCGCCGCAAGCCACTCGAACAATTTCAACTGGGTAACCGGCTCGTCGTCCACGGCATTGTAAATCTCGCCCGGGGCGCCACGTTCCAACGCCGCGATGATGCAGCCGACCACGTCGTCGCGGTGAATCATGTTCAAAAAGCGCGACCCGTCGCCTTTGATGCGCGCTTCGCCTTTCAGGAATTGCCTGAACCAGTGGCCGCGCTGTGGCCCGTAAATGCCCGCTACGCGCAAAATCACGACTGAAAATTTATGGTGGGGCGAACGTCCCCCCGAGCCACCTTCGTCCAGCAATAATTTTTCCGCCTCGACCAAAACCTTCGCAGTGTCGGCTTCTGGCTCCACCGGACTTTCTTCCGTCACGACCGAGCTGTCGTTCTGTCCGTAAACGCTCGTGCTGCTTGTGTAAATGATTTTTTTCAACTGCGAATCCGCGAGCCATGTGACCAGGTTCCGATTGCCCTCCAGATAAATTTGCCGGTGATTCTTCGCGTCGCCACCGGCGGCAACGCAGTTAACGACCCAATCAAAATTGCGCGGCAAATCTTTCAGCGATTCGGGCTGCGTGATGTCCGCCAGCAACGGTTTGATGCCAGCAGCTTGCAATTCTTCTGCCGCGCTCCGCCGCAAGCCGAAAACTTCATGGCCTTGCCGGACCAGCCCTGCTCCGAGCGGCAGGCCGACATAACCGCACCCGACAATCAAGACGCGCATGGCGTGACAATAAAGGTTTTCACGCCATTAATCCATCACCGCTGCAAATCGCAGGCCGCGCGTGCTGACCCGAAGCTGTTTGAAGCCGAATTCCTCCATCACCATTTCGTAAATCAGCACGCCGGTAAGGATCACGTCCGCGCGCAGCTTGGGCAGCCCGGGGATTTCTTTGCGCTCCTCCAGCGGCAGGTGCCAGAGCTTTTTCCGTTGGGCGACAATCTGGTCAAAATCCAGAACCGTCCGCTCGATTTTCTCGCGGTCGAAGCGGTCCAGCTTGCTCTCAATCCGCGCCAGGATGCTTGTCGTGCCGCCGGTGCCGACCAGCCAGATCTCTCCGGATTCATTTTTCAAGGCGGGCGCAATCTGCGGCCGGACCTCGGCGTGCAGAAAATGTTTCAACCAGTCGCGGCAGGCGTTGGATTCCCCCCGCGTTGGCGGATCGCTGTGCGGGAATTTTTCCATCAGCCGCACTGTGCCAAGCGGAAAGCTGTGCGCAAAATGTTTTTTTCCGCCGCCGCCCGCGATGAATTCCGTGCTGCCGCCGCCCACGTCCAGCAGCAGCAACGGATGCCGCGCCAGTTCCGGGTCGGTCGTCACGCCTTGAAAGACCCACTCGGCTTCCCGCGCGCCGGTGATGATTTCCGTCATCAGCCCGGTGGCGCGGAAAATGGAGCCGGTCAAATCCATCGGGTTCACCGCGTCGCGCGCCGCGCTGGTGGCGAAAACGCGGATGGATTCGGCATTTCTTTCGCGCGCGGTCTGGGCGAATTCCCAGACGGCCTCTGCGGTGCAGGCGACGGCTTCAGGCTGGAGCCGGCGCGTCTCGTAAAATCCCCGGCCCAACCGGGTCTGCCGGCTTTCCTCGTGAACCGGCTGCACATCACGTCCCGACACGTCGGCCACCAACAACTTGATCGAGTTGGTGCCGACATCAATGACAGCGCGGCGGACGGTTCCCATGAGGCGACAAAGCTACGAGGCAACCTCATCCGAACCCAAGTTAAAAAATGTTACATTTCGCGGACGTTGCTTTTGGCGCGCGGCGGATTAGATTTTCCGCGTGAATCTTTACCTTTTGCGGCATGGCATCGCGGTGGAACCCGGCACACCCGGTTATGAAAGGGATTCGGAGCGCCCGTTGATCCCGAAAGGCGAACGCCGCCTGCACTCCGCAGCCGCTGCCATGGCGAAATTGGAATTATCCTTTGACTTGATTCTGTCCAGCCCGTTCGTTCGCGCCCGGCAAACCGCCGAGATTGTGGCTGGCGAATTGGGATTGAAGAAACGGGTCGAATTTTACGATGGTCTGGTCCCTGGCGGCAATCCCAAGGTGCTGATTCATGCGTTGAACGAATTGAAGCCCGAGCCGGAAAACGTCCTGCTCGTCGGGCACGAACCGTATTTGAGCCGGCTCATCAGCCTTCTAGTGTCCGGCGGCGCGGACGAGGCGGCGATCGAAATGAAAAAAGGTGGCCTGTGCAAACTGGAAATCGGAGAATTATGCCATGGACGCTGCGCCCAACTCACCTGGCTTCTCACGCCGGCACAAATGGAGTTGATGGTGTAAAGTTGGAGTTCACGCTTCAGCGTGTCCGTGGGCCAAGCAAGCTAAAGCTTGAACTCCAACTTTATCCGACGCGGAACGAAATGCGCTGAATCAGATTTTTCCCGAAACTGTGCTGCAAACGGTCGAGGATTTCCTTTCGGCGATAGCGGACGATTTCCGAGAGCCATACGCTGCTGTCCACATTTACGAACAGCGTGCCTTTGCGCAGATTCGCCGGCTGCGCGTGCGCCACGATGTTCGGGTCAATCAGCGAGTTCCAGACCTTGACCAGTTCCGCCTCGGCGCGACGGTCGTCAATGTGCAATCCCGTCAGCACCTTCGACACTAAATCACCAGCGGCGCGGGCGCGCACGGCCTGCGCGGTTTCCAGCGGCGACAAATCCACGCCGCGCCATTGCGCGAGCACGCGCTGGCGGGCGGGAATTTTTCTTGGCGGCGGCATCCGCAAATAAATAAGCACAAAGGCGCGAAGGCGCGAAGAAATAAATTCGACTTTGTGTCCTGTCGTCTTGGCGACGGTAAGAACGGCATTTTGTGCTTGCCAGGAATGACTTTGTGATGCAAAGTATCAGCATGGAAACCAATTGGGCCGAAGAAAACCTGAAAACCATCCGCACGCTGATGGAGCGCTCCGCCATTTACCGCCGCGCGCTTGCGCCGATCATGCTGTTCGCAGGCACAATGGGAGTCTTGGCGGCGGCAGTTGGGCTTTTGTTTCATCTGGATTCAATGCGCGCTTTCGGCGCGCTTTGGCTTGGGACTGCGGCAGTGGTGGTGACCGGTGTATTCCTAATCGCGCGCCGCCAAGCGCTTAAGGAGCATGAAAACTTCTGGTCGCCACCAACGCGCCGCATAGGGCAGGCATTATTGCCACCATTGTTTGCAGGAATGTTTGTTGGTTTCATATTTGAATTTGTAGAACCATCAAACGCAGCCATTTTAACATTCATCTGGTTGCTTTTTTACGGCTGCGCCTTGCATTCGGCAGGTTTCTTTATGCCTCACGGCATGAAATGGTTCGGTTGGATTTTTATCGGTTTGGCCAGCACGATTTTATGTGTCCTGGTGATTTTTCCAACGCCTGTTGAGATAAGCGCGCATTGGCTCATGGGCCTTTTCTTCGGCGTGTTGCATCTGGCCTACGGCGCGTATTTGTATCTGACCGAGAAACGAAAGAATGCGGCGTGAACCCGGAACCGTTCTTACAGCTCGATCGTGTGATCCACGAGAAAGGGCGGCTGGCCATCATGTCCATGCTCGCCGTCTCGCCGGAATTGTCGTTCACCGAATTGCGCGATGCGCTCGCAATGACCGACGGTAATTTGACCACGCACATCCGCGCGTTGCAGGAGGAGGGCTATGTGTCCGTGGCCAAGTCGTATCAAAATAACCGTCCGCTCACGACCTGCTCGCTGACGACGCCAGGCCGCAAGGCGTTCGCTGAATACATCAACCTGCTGGAGCAAATCGTCCGGCAAAACAAACCCCGGTAAAAAATGTTTGAACAAATTCAGGCCGGCGCGGTCTTTTACTTTGTGTCACAAAGTTAAATTATGAATCCAAATACAAAACCTATGAAAGACATTGTTACCGACAGCATCCGTTATTGGGAGCCGCGGCGGGTCGCATTTAATGCCATCCTCGTCCTCGTGGTCGCCGGCTCGTTCTTCTATCACCAACAGTCGCTCGCCGCACTGACCTGGCCGCCGATGATCGGCCTTTTGCTCGCCGCCGTGCTGGCGAACGGGCTGTATTGCGCTGCCTATGCGGCCGACATCCTGGTCCAACTGTCCGATTATCAGGTGGCCTGGCGACGCCACCGGTGGATGCTATGGGTGGTGGGGACAGCATTCGCCGCCGGAATCTATCTGGTGCACGAGTGAGGAACCTATGTCCCCCAATCAACCCCCTGGCAACCGATGGGTAAGTTTTATTGCGGAGGAGAAATGAAAATCATCCGGGCAGAACATTTGGGCATGTGTTTCGGGGTCAAGGACGCCATCGCGCTAGCCCTGGCAACCGCAAAGCGCGAGCCGCTGACGATCCTGGGCGACCTCGTCCACAATGAAACCGTGCTGGAAGGATTGCGTGCGGAGGGAATCCGTATCGAACAAAAACCCGCGGCAATTGGAACACAAACCGTGATGATTACCGCCCACGGCGCGTCGGAACGCCGGATGGACGAAACACGCCAATTGGGTTTGAGCGTGTTGGAGGCAACTTGTCCGCTCGTTCATGTTGCGCATCGTAGTCTGGCAAAGCTGATTCGGGAGGGATTCCATCCGGTCATCATCGGCAAACGCGACCATGTTGAAGTGCGCGGCATGACAGAGGACCTCGATGCTTTTGATGTGGTGCTTGGCGAAGAAGACGTTGCGAATTTGCGAGAGCGACCGCGATATGGCGTGGTTTCGCAGACGACGCAACCGATTGACAAGGTCCGGCAGCTTGTCGGCCTGATGCAGGAGCGGTTTCCAAATTCCGAAGTGCGTTTCGTTGACACGGTTTGCCAGCCGACGAAGCAGCGCCAGAATGCGGCGGTTGAACTTGCGCAAGAATGCGACGCGCTTGTCGTCATTGGCGGCGCGCACAGCAACAACACGCACGAACTGGTCAAAACGTGTTCTCGTTTTTGCCCGCGCGTTCATCATGTCCAAGTTGTCGCTGATTTACGCGAAGAATGGTTTCGCACGAACGATATCGTTGGAATTACGGCGGGAACCTCGACACCGGATTCCGTCATTGCCGCAATCGAGGAAACCATTCGCGCCCTGACAGTGGAGAAAGGCAAATTGTCACGGGCGATTTGCAGCTAAACCAAAACAAAATGAAAACTCAATGGTTCAAACGGCTGGGCTGGTTTTACATCCCGGTTTCACTGCCGGGCGGCGTCATCACCCTGGCGGCGCTGGCGTTTTGCGTTCAGGTCTTCATCGCCGTTGATCGGCACTCGCATTCGGCCAGCGACACGCTTTACGGCGTCTTTCCCTTTTTCGCCTGTGCGTTTCTATTGTTCGATTGGATTGCCGGAAGAACAAGCCACCAACCCGATTAAGCGTCCGCTCACGCTTTTGCGAGCGGATAGCTGGAGATGGCCCGCATGTATTGGGCGCGCTCGAAGGCGCTGGGCGCGGGGCAATTCTTCTGGCTCAAGCTGCCCTTGAGCTGCGCGACGGATTCGTATTCGTGCTCCTCCATCCACGCGACGAGGTCGCGCTCAATCACGCCGATTTGCGGGATGCCGTGGCGCAGCAGCACAGAGCAGAGCATCGTCACGTCCGCGCCGGCCATGAGCATCTTCAACACGTCCGAGGCGCGATGGATGCCGCTGGTGGCGGCGAGGCTGGCGCGCAAGCGTCCATGCAAAATCGCGATCCACCGCAGCGGCACGCGCATCGCCATGGGTGTGCTCAATAAAATGTTCGGCTTCACCTCGAGCGAGTCGAGGTCAATGTCCGGCTGGTAAAAACGGTTGAATAGCACGAGGCCGTTTGCGCCGGCGGCATCCAATTTTCCCGCCATGCAGGCGAAGTTGCTAAAGAACGGACTCATTTTGACAGCGACGGGAATCGTGACTTCCTTCTTAACCGCCTTGAGAATGTTCAGGTAAGACTTTTCCACATCGTCCGCGGGCAGATTGACGTCGGTGGGGATGTAATAAATGTTCAGCTCCAGCGCGTCGGCACCGGCCTGCTGAATCTGTTTCGCGTAGGATGTCCAACCGCCGGCGGACGAGCCGTTTAAACTGGCGATGATGGGAATGCGCACGGCTTTTTTCGCCTGGGCGATATGCTTGAGATATTCCTCGGGGCCGAGGTTGAACGACGCCGGCTCGGGAAAATAAGTCAGTGCCTCCGCGTAACTTTCCGTGCCCTGCTCCATGCTCTGGTGCAGTTCAGCCCGGTCCTGCCGCAATTGCTCCTCGAACAGCGAGTAAAGCACCACGGCGGAAGCGCCGGCGTCCTCCATTTTTTTGATGTCGTCAATGTCCTCCGAGAGCGGCGATGCCGATGGCACCAGCGGCGTGCGAAGTTTCAGCCCGAGATAATTAGTCGTCAGGTTCATAAGTTCGATTGGTTAGGGCAATTGCTCCACGGTGGCGGACGCTTTCGGCGTGGCGGGAGCGGCGTCGGGTTTCATGTCGCGTGTTTGCATGAACTGATAGAGCTTCCAACGGCGGTCGGCATCGGTCTGCGCCTGCGCGAAGAACTTCTTCGCGTCTTCCGGCTTGCTCTTGGTGAGCATCTTGAACCGGTTTTCCGAGAGCAGAAAATCCTGCACTTTCGTCTTGGCCGCCGGCGAATCAATCTGCAGCGGGTTCTCGCCGCGTTCGGCGCGGCGCGGGTCGAAGCGGTAAAGCAGCCACTGGCCGGAATCCACCGCGAGCTTTTGCTGCCGCGCACCCACGCCCATGTCCACCGCGATGCCGTGCGCAATGCAATGGCTGTAGGCGATGATGAGCGACGGGCCGGGATAGGATTCCGCCTCGACGAACGCCTTGAGCGTCTGTTCGTCCTTTGCGCCCAGCGCCACGCTCGCCACGTAAATATGGCCGTAGGTCATGGCAATGAGGCCGAGGTCTTTCTTGCCCATCGGCTTGCCGCCAGCGGCGAACTTCGCCACCGCGCCGCGCGGCGTGGACTTGCTCATCTGTCCGCCGGTGTTGGAATAAACTTCCGTGTCCATGACGAGCACGTTGACGTCGCGGCCGCTGGCCA
>Ga0181534_10003044_pt1 | contig 10047 bp, 8 predicted proteins | sample PEATcosm2014_Bin_37_FD_119758 | JGI IMG/M metagenome (GOLD analysis project Ga0181534, IMG submission 119758) | Peatland microbial communities from MTU Mesocosm Facility, Houghton, MI, USA - PEATcosm2014_Bin17_10_metaG | ecosystem: Environmental > Terrestrial > Soil > Wetlands > Peat | place...
AAGAACGCCGCGCGTGTCTCCCCCACGCGTGCGCGGAGTTTCGGATCCGGCAACTGGTGCGTCCCGGGCAGCAGCAGAAGGTTGTACGGCTTGCCGGCGGCGATCAGCGCCTGCGTCAGTTTCACGGTATTCTCGAAATACACGTTGTCGTCCGTCAGCCCGTGCATGATCAGCAGCGGGCGGGAAAGATTCGCCGCGTAGGTAAGGACGTTGCTGACCTTGTAGGCTTCGGGATGTTGTTGCGGCAGGCCGAGGTAGCGTTCGGTGTAGGCGGTGTCGTAATCGGCGAAATCCACCACGGGGGCGCCGGCGACGCCGGCCTTGAACACATCCGGGCGGCGGATGGTGGCCATGGCGGTGAAATAGCCGCCAAACGACCAGCCGGCGATGCCGACGCGGGAGATGTCCATTTCGGGAAAATTCTTGGCCAGCGCTTGCAGGCCTTCGACCTGATCTTGCAGCGGCAGGTCGATGAGGTTGAATTTTGTCGCGCGCTCGAAATCATGGTCGCGGCCCGGGGTGCCGCGCCCGTCCAGGGTCGCAACAATAAAACCCTGGTCGGCGAGGCATTGGTTTTCCAGGAACTGGCGCGGGGCACGCACCACCAGTTTAACCGTGGGGCCGCCATAGACCCACAGCACAACGGGGTAGTGCCGGCCCGGCTTGAAATCGCGTGGACGCAGGATCGCGGCATCCAGGCCGCGCGCACCTGCCGTGGTGAATTGCACGTTGACCGCGTGCGGCGGCACTTCGGCGACACTCGGCAGCGTCGCCAGCTTCGTGCCGGCCGCGTCCAGCACGCCGGTGCCCGCGCTGCCGTCGGCGGTGGAAAAGTGATCCACCAGGATCGTGTGCGCGTCCTCGCCGCTGGCGACGTCGTGCAGCCCGGGCGCGGCGGTCAGAAGCTGTGGATCGCCACCCGCCAGCTTGATGCGGTAGGCGGCGGTGGTCAGCCGGTCGGGCCGCGCGGCCACCACCACGCTGCCGCTGGCCTCGTCGACATCGTCCACCGCCAGGAACGGCAGGTTCGGTGGGGTGATCGCGTGATCGAGCGACCCATCCGCGTGGCGCAATTCCAGCCGCCACTGGGCGCCGCGCTCGGCCGCCCACAGAAAGCTCTTGCCGTCCGCCAGCCAGTACGGAAGCGGCTTGTCCGCCGTCGGGCCCAGGCCATGGTCCGGGTAAAGGTTGAGCCAGGCGCGGTCGGTCTCGGTCAGCAGACCGGTCGTGTGGCCGGTGTCGGGGTCGACAGCCAGCACCACTTCCTCTGTTTGCAGCCGGTTCAGCAGCACAAGCGACAGGCTTCCGTGCTCTTGCCAGACCAAGCGCGCGACGTACGGATACGTGCCGCGGTCCCAGTCGACCCAAATGGTCTTGCCGCCGGCGCGGGCGATGATGCCGAGGCGCACCACGGCGTTCGCGGTGCCGGCGCGCGGATAGCGGAACTCGGTCGGCTGCGCGGAGGGGTGCTCCGGGTCGGCAATAAAATGCTTTTCCACGCCGGTGCTGTCGGCTTCCTCATAGACGAGGCGGCTGCCGTCCGGGCTCCACCAGATGCCATCGAGCCGATCGAGCTCCTCGGCGGCGGCGAATTCAGCCAGGCCGTGGGTGACCACATCGGTGCCGCCGGTGGTCAGCTGGGAATCGTGGCCTGTCGCGAGGTCCACGACATGCACATCGTTATCGCGCACCGCGGCGACAAAGCCCCCATCGGGCGACAAGCGTGGCGCGATCCACCCGCTTCCCGGCACGGGGCGCGTAGTGCCGCCCGGCATGTCGATCATGCTCAGCCGATCGGCCTGCGAGACCAGGATCCGCTTGCCGTCCCGGCTCAGGGCAAACGCCGTAATGCCGGTCAGCGTCATGCGGGCCCGCTCGCGCCGCGCTTTCTCCTCCGTGCTCAGCTTTTCGGGCGCCGCACTGGGCGCCGCCAGCACGCGCTCGGCGTGCGTCGCCAGGTCGTATTGATACAGGCCCAGCCTGGTGTCGCGCGGCCCACTGCGCAGATAAAACACCGATTTGCCGTCCGGCGCCGGCACCGCGGCCCGCGGCGCACCAAGTGTATTGCTCCGGGTCGCGGCCAGAGCCTCGAAGCAGGGTTCTTCGGCAGCGTACGCCGGCGCCGAGCCCGCCAGCAAAATCAGGCCGAGGAACCAGGGTGCGCGGTTAAGTGTTGATTTTTTGCGCATATGTGAACAGAGATAACCTAATGAACGTCCAAGGTAATACGCTGCCGCCGCGCACCCGCAAACCCCGCGGTCAGGGCGCCTCGCGCCGCGGCGAGATCCTGGAAGCCGCCAAACGCCTGTTCATCGAGGAAGGCTTCCCCCAAGCCACCATGCGGCGCATCGCCGCCGTGGTTGGTGTGTCGCCCACCGCGCTCTACCTGCATTTCTCCGACAAGGAGGCCATCCTGCAGGCGATCGCCGACGATTTCTTCGACGAGCTGCTGGTGGAGCTGCACAACAGCGAAGGCACCGAGACCACGCCGCTCGCCAAGCTGCGCGCCGGCATGTGCGCCTACGTCAAATTCGCGCTCAAGCGGACGGACGAGTATCGCCTGACCTTCCAGGTGCGCCACGCCAAGGTGATGCTCGCGCCGGACGAGATCCCCGATCACGGCGACCTGCCGTTCGAGGTGCTGGAGTCGGCGGTGCAGCGCCTGCTCGATGACGGGGTGTTCCGTCCCGGCGATCCCGTGGTGATTTCCGAGAGCATCTGGTGCGCGCTGCATGGGCTCACCGCGGTGCTGATGGACCATAAGGAACAGGCGCAAGGCGCGCACGATGTGCTGATGAACTCGGTGATTTCGATGATCCTGCTGGGGCTTTCGTGCCGGGAGTCGGTCATTGAAGAAGTAAGGCCAGGGGGCTCTGCCCCCTGCACCCCCGCTGGGGCCTGAGGCCCCAGACCCCCGTTCGGGGCTTCGCCCGGATCGGCTTGCGGACAGAACATCTCCCGGCCAAGGTCAGCTTATGAGCGACGATAACGACGCCGCCGGGCCCGTCGGCGAGCTGGCCTTGCGGATCTCCGCCATGCCGGCCGACACCAACGCGGCGGGCGACGTGTTCGGCGGCTGGATCATGGCCAAGATGGACATGGCGGCGGGCTCCGCCGCCCACGTCCGCGCCCGCGGCCGCGTCGCCACCGTCGCCGTCTCCAACCTGACCTTCGTGCGCCCGGTCAAAGTCGGCAACATGATCTCCTGCTACACGGAGATCGTAAAAGTCGGCCGCACCTCCATCACCGTGGACGTGGATGTATGGGCCCGCCGCGCCCGGCCGGATTGCAACGAACGCGTCACCAAGGCGCGCTTCGTGATGGTCGCCGTGGACGCTGAAGGCCACCCGCGCCCGGTCGACCCCAGCTAAGCCAGCCCGCCGGCGTCAGGATCTCTGCTTGCAGGCGGCATTTGCAAGCGATGTGCCCGAAATCGCAGCGCGCCAGCGAAGACCGCTCCGTAGCCTGATCGGAGCCTGGCGGTGGGCATCCCACCGACTCTGTTAATCAGTTCCTGGCCTAGTAGTGGCGTGATCTCCTCTATCTCCGCCCGCCGTCCCTCCCGTGTGGCCGGGTACGTTTCCCTGATACTGGTCGCCGCGCTTCCGCTGGGCGTTGCGCTGGCGTGCCAGTTCGCGCCGCAGGGGAACGGTCCGGTTGCCGCATTGTTTCCGCCATGGTGGGACGCGCAACGCGTTTTCATCGCGGCGGGCGCCGCCGGGCCGGTGATGCGCTTCGGTGCCCTGAAGTTCATCGTCATCGTCGCCTCCAATGACCAGGCGCGGCTGCGCGCGGCCGGCGCGTGGCTGCTGCTTGATCCAATCGCCCTTGGCTTGTGCGCGCCGCCGATCCCTGGCGTGACATGAGAAAGGTACTGTGACCCATGATCTGGCTCCGGTACGCCGCATTCTCGACCGGGTGTTGGTCATTGCATTGTGGTTGCACGTCCTTGCGATCGCCGGAATAGCGTGGCAGCTGCACGGAGCCGCGATTACGCTCGCCGCCACCGCGGCTTCACTTGCGGCCGCTGTCACGTTCCTGTGGGCCACCGTAGAAGGCGCACCCATGACGCGCGCGGCGATCGGTATCGCCGCGATCGGCATGGTCTCGCTGATGCTCGCCGCCGCGCGCGGCAGCGCGTGGCAGGTGGACGTGCACATGTATTATTTCGCGATGCTCGCCATCCTCGCCGCATATTGCGACTGGGTGGTCATCCTCGCCGCCGCCTGCACCATTGCCGTGCACCACCTGGCGCTGAATTTCATTGCCCCTGCGCTGTTGTTTCCAGGTGGGGCCGACCTCGCGCGGGTGTTGTTGCACGCCGTGATCGTGGTGTTCGAGACCGCCGCTTTGGTCTGGATGGCCCTGTGGGTTGGTCGTCTGTTCGCCGCCGCCAACGGCAGCCTGGCGCTGGCCGAGCGGGCACGCGATGAGACGCGGGCGGCGCAGGCCGAGCAGGTTCGGCTGCAAGCGGAAGCGGAGGCCACGCGGCGGCGGACGATGGCCGATGTCGCCGCCCGCCTGGAATCGGAGCTCCGTACGGCAGTAACCGCGCTGACAACGACCGCGCAGGCGCTGCGCGCTCGTGCCGGGCGCATGGCCAGCGATGCGGAGCGTGCTGCCGCGGAGACGCAGATGCTGTCGGACGACGCAAGCCTGACGAGCCGGGACGTGCAGACAAGCGCTGTCGCAGTCGAACAGCTCTCCGCCTCGGTCCAGGAGATCACCCGCCAGATCGGCGGCGCGGCGGAGACCGCCCGGCAGGCCAACGAACAGACGGGCGAAATCACGCAGGTCATGCAGAGCCTGTCCGGCGAGGCCGCACGCATCGGCGACGTCGTTAATCTGATCAACGACATCGCCGCGCAGACCAACTTGCTGGCGTTGAACGCGACGATCGAGGCGGCACGCGCTGGCGATGCCGGCCGCGGATTCGCGGTCGTGGCGAGCGAGGTGAAGGCGCTGGCATCGCAGACCGCCAACGCCACCCAGCAGATCCGCACCCAGATCGAGGCGTTGCAAGCCGGCACCGCGACCGCGGTCGCCGCCATTGGCGGCATCGCGGCGACGATCGGCGGCATGAACAGCGCAACCAATGCCATCGCCGCGGCAGCTGAGCAGCAACACGCCGCCACGGCGGAAATTGCCCGCAGCGTGCAGAGCGCGTCCCATCGCGTCGACCGCATGTCGCGCGGCATGGCGACCGTTACCTCCGTCGCCGCCGACACGGGTGCGTCGGCCGACGCGGTTGTGCAGGATGTTTCGCAGCTGGAGGCATCGGCGTCGGGACTGAACGATGCGACCGTCAGCCTGATCGCCCAGTTGCGCGCCGCCTGAGACATCGGTCGCCCCTGGCGATGAGGTGTGGTTCATTCGCTGATCCTGGAACATGATAAGCTGGCTTCGCGGACCAGGGGCAGAGCCACATAGGCGCTAATACCAGCCCGCGTAGAAATTAACACATCGAATAAGGCCAGGGCTCTGCCCTGGACCCGTCACGCCGGAGGCGTGCTGCGCACGACGGGGCCTGAGGCCCCAGACCCCCATTCATAAGGAATCGCTTGGAGAACGGTGAAGCCAAAAACCTATTCCAAGTAAAGGCTTCGCCCAGGAAGCAAAGAAAAGCCGCGCAGCGCTCATGGGGGTCTGGGGCCGTCGTGCGCAGCACGCCAAGGCGTGACGGCCCCAGCGGGTCCAGGGCAGAGCCCTGGCCTTCCTTTTCGCGTTCTTGGGGGACTCCACTTACGGTGTGAACTTGAATACCGTGCCGCAACCCAGTTTATTGCCGCAGCCGTTGGTGCCGCTGGCCGCCGTGGTGCCGTAAAATGCGCCATCCTGGTAGATCAGGCCGGCCACGGGATTTCCTTCATCTTTCTTGCCGGTAAAGTGATGCAGCACCTTCACTCGGTTCGATGTAGGATCGAATTGGAAAATCGTGCCGCAGCTACCGATGTTGGGGCACCCGCTGTTGCCGCCGCTTTGCGTGGTGCCGTAAAGCAAGCCGTTGGCCTCGATCAGGCCCGCCTTCGGGCTGATGCCATCGCTTCCATCGGCGCCGAAATCGAACAGCACGGTCTCGAAGCCGTTCTTCAGATCGAGCGAGAATATCGTGCCTTCGCCGTACGAGCCACCCGCTTCGGTGGTGCCGTACAGCGTGCCCTTGTAATAAAGCAGTCCCGCGGCAGGAAACGCCCCATTCCAGCCGGCGAAGACAAAGCGCTGGATCTCGTGGCCATTGCTGGCATGAACTTCGAATATTGTGCCAAATGACTGCCCGAATCCCTGCGTGGTGCCGAACAGGTTGCCGTTGACATAGGTCGGCCCCGCGGCCGGGAATTCCCCGGTCGGTTCGCCGGGAAAATTATAAAGGTCCGTGGCGGCGCCAGTCGCCGCATTGACCGCGAACACATTGCCGACCTGCTTTGGACCGCCCTGCGCGGTGGTGCCGTAGAGCATGCCATTCTGGTAGACTAGCGTGCCCTCGGGGAGTGCTCCTTTGTTTCCGCCCTTGGCGAAGCTGTAGAGTATGGTCTCCGCGCCCGTCGTGGGATCGATCGCGAATACGGTGCCGCAGCCTCCTGCCGGGTACGGACAAGTATTCGGACCGTCTTGCGAGGCGGTGCCGTACAGCAACCCGTTCTGGTAGGTCAGCCCGGCAACCGGAAACGCGCCGTCCGGGGTGCCCTTAAAGCTGTAGACCACGGTTTCGGCGCCGGTGCCGGGATCGACGCTGAACACGGTGCCGCAGCCGTCGGGGCAATTGTCGGTGTCAATCGTTCCACCGATCTCGGTGGTGCCGTAGAGGGCGCAATTTGCGTAGGTCAGCCCGGCAAGGGGGGTTCCGCCGTCGGTCAGCCCGGTAAAGCGGTAGAGCGTCGTCAGCGTCCCGCTATCGGCGGCGCGCCCCGCTTGCGCCCCGCCGAAGGTTCCCGCGGCCACGGCCAGCAGCAATTTTCCCCGGATGCCACGCATGGAATTCCTCCCTTTTTCGCGCTCGGCGAGTTGCCGACGTTTGGCGGCCACGCGTTATTCCCGGCGTTCGGCCAGTCTCGAAGATTTAGCCGCCGGCGCCCGCGGGCTGGGCCCGAGGCTGGTGGCGCTCGCACGATACTAAAGCTATTGCTTATCTATCCAAGGCGTAATACTAAAGCATATGCTTAACCAACCCGCCGCCCTCGACCTCACCTTCCAGGCCCTCGCCGACCCGACACGGCGGGCCATGGTGGAGCGGCTGTCGCGCAGCCCCGCCACCGTGAGCGACCTGGCGCGGCCGCTTTCGATGTCGCTGCCGGCGGTCATGCAGCATCTGGCCGTGCTGGAAGGTTCCGGCCTCGTCGTCTCCGAAAAAATCGGCCGGGTGCGGACGTGCCGGATCGAGCCGCGGGCGCTGAGCCTGGCCGAGCAATGGATCAACTCCAGGCGGGCCGAGTGGGAACAGAAACTCGATCGGCTGGGCGTCTATCTTGATGAACTGAAACAGCAAGGAGGTTGCAATGAATGATTCACCAGCGACGGGGATCGCGATCAAAACCGAAGCTTTCGTGATCTCGCGCGTTTTTGCCGCACCGCGCGACCTGGTGTTCAAGGCGTGGAGCACGGCCGAGCACATGAAGCGCTGGTTCAGCCCTGAACATTATTATGTACCGGAGGCCGAAATCGATTTTCGCCCGGGCGGGGTTTTTGCCATCTGCCTGCGCTCGGAAGTGGGCCCAGATTGCTGGTGGAAGGGCAAATTCATCGAGGTCTCCCCGCCTGACCGGCTGCTGTTCAGCAGCCTCGTTTCGTTTGGCGGATCGGCAAAAGTCACCGTCGATACCGAGGTTACATTCGAGGATGCGGGCGATGGAACCCGGATGACGATACGCCAGGAGGGCGTCGCTCACGAGGAGAATTTCACCGGCCGCGAAGGCGCCGCGGAGGGCTGGCGGACCACGCTGGACAAGCTGGAGCAGGAGGTCGCGCGCATGCGGCTTGCGCCGAACCGCTCGGTCGCGCATGGCGTCTTTACGATCCAACGAATCTACGACGCGGCGCCGGCCACGGTATTTCATGCGCTTACGAACCAGGAGGCCAAGGCGCGCTGGTTTACCGGCGGCGACTCCCAAACGATACTGCGGCGCAAGATGGATGTCCGCCCGGGCGGCCACGAGATCCTGCAGGGGCGATGGGCCAGCGGCATGGTTACTTTGTTCGAGGCGACCTACTTCGATATCGTTCCAAACGAGCGGCTTGTTTATGCCTATGAGATGCATCTTGACGACCGCAAGATTTCAGTCTCGCTGGCGACAGTGGAATTGAAGCCGGTGGGCAAGGGGACAAGGCTTGTCGTTACCGAGCAAGGGGCTTTTCTCGACGGTTACGACGATGGCGGCGCGCGCGAGCATGGCACCGGGGAATTGCTGGATCGGCTGGGCGAATCGCTAAAAAGCTAAAGAAGGCCAGGGCTCTGCCCTGGACCCGCTGGGGCCGGAGGCCCCAGACCCCCATTCGCGCTGCGCGGCTTTTCCTTAACTATTTGGCGAAGCCAATGAATAACAGAATATTTTAGGCTTCGCCGTTCCCACACCGATTTCTTAGGAATGGGGGTCTGGGGCCTCCGGCCCCAGCGGGTCCAGGGCAGAGCCCTGGCCTTCCTTCCCATCTGCCCGTCCAATAGCGCCGTACAGCTCAGGCCGGCGATCGCGAAACACACCCCAACCATCGCGTTGCCGCGCAATCGCGGCCAGATCAAAGCTTTGAACAAGGCAAGCATCGCCCGAGCGCTCCGCCTCAACCAGTTTTTCACCCGTCGGCCCGGCAATGAACGACGAGCCGTAATAGGTTGCCTCGCAGGTGGCACCCCGCTCATGGCCCCAGCGGTTGGCGGCCACCAGCGGCATCAGATTGGCGCCGGCGTGGCCTTGCATGACACGTTGCCAATGGTCGCGGCTATCCAATGTCGGGTCCTGCGGTTCGGAACCGATCGCTGTCGGGTAGAGCAGCATTTCCGCGCCCATCAGCGCCATGCAACGCGCCGCTTCGGGAAACCACTGATCCCAGCAAATACCGACGCCGATGCGTCCGAATTTCGTTGGCCAGACCTTGAACCCGGTATCGCCGGGCCGGAAGTAGAATTTCTCCTGATAGCCCGGCCCATCGGGAATGTGGGATTTGCGGTAGACGCCGAGGCGTTCGCCGTTCGCATCGACGATCGCGATCGAGTTGTAATAGGCCAGGTTGGCGCGCTCGAAAAAACTGATCGGCAGCACCACGCGCAGTTCGCGGGCGAGCGCCGCGAAATGCTCGAGCGTCGGGTTTTGCTCCACGGGCCGAGCCTCGGCGAACCATTTCGGGTCCTGGTCCTTGCACCAGTAGGGCAGTTCGAACAGTTCCGGCAGCAAGATGATATTCGCGCCCGCGGCGGCGGCTTCGCGCACCGCCGCATCGGCACGGGCGATATTTTGCGCGCGATCCGGCGTTACCGAAAACTGCGTTGCCGCAACGGTGACCTGGGTCATGGGCGGGCACCCGGCGCGGCCGCGCCGGCCGGTTGCTGCTGCGTGATGCAGTGGACCGAGCCGCCGCCTTCGATAATGGTCAGGCACGGCACCATGACCACCTCGCGCCCCGGAAACGCGGCCGTCAGAATCCGCTCGGCGGCGGTATCGAGCGGGTCATCGAAGCTCGGGGCGATAATGCCGCCATTGGCGATATAGAAATTCACGTAGCTGGAAGCCAGGCGGCCGACGCCGGCGACCTCGCGGCGGCCCGGCAGTTTCATTTCGATAATTTCGAGCGCGCGCCCTTTCGCATCGCGCGCGGCGCGCAGGCGGCGCAGGTTTTCGGTCAGCGGCTTGTGGTTCGGGTCGGAGGGATCGTCGCAAGTCGCCGCCATGACAACACCGGGCCGCACAAAACAGGCAATGTCGTCGATATGGCCGTCGGTGTGGTCGTTTTCGAGCCCCTCTCCCAGCCAGATCACGGTGCGCGCGCCGAGCCATCCCTTGAGCGTCGCCTCGATCTCCGCGCGCGACAATGCGGGGTTGCGGTTCGGGTTCAGCAGGCATT
>Ga0181534_10003045_pt1 | contig 10043 bp, 8 predicted proteins | sample PEATcosm2014_Bin_37_FD_119758 | JGI IMG/M metagenome (GOLD analysis project Ga0181534, IMG submission 119758) | Peatland microbial communities from MTU Mesocosm Facility, Houghton, MI, USA - PEATcosm2014_Bin17_10_metaG | ecosystem: Environmental > Terrestrial > Soil > Wetlands > Peat | place...
AATCGGCCCAGGTCCGGGTATTCCTTCTCGGTGTGCCAAAAACTGCTGACTCCATCCCTACGAATCGAGGACGCTTGAAAGCGAAGAAAACTCCCCTCAGTCGACGAAACGCCCGAGCGATCGTTGCTGCGGCTGTAGGAGGCGCCGGCCTTCTGGTGCTGGGATTCTCGCCCATCGTTGGTTCCGCCTCACCGTCTCCCACCACGATTGTGGTCTCCCACAACACGACCTGGGGACCTACGTTGACCCTGAGTAATGGCGACACCCTTTATCGCCTGAGCGCGGACTCGAAGGATCACAGTCGCTGTAACGGCGCGTGTGCAGTGTTTTGGCCACCGGTTCTCTTGGCCGCCGGACAGAAGGACCCGGTTGGGAAGGGTGTCAGCGGGCTTGGCTCATTCACCCGGTCCAACGGCACCCGCCAGGTGACGCTCGACGGGATTCCCCTCTACCGTTTCACGGGAGATAAAAAGCCGGGTCAGGTGACCGGCAACGTCAAGAACGCGTTTGGTCGTTGGTGGTCCATCGATCCGCAGAACCCGACGGTCCCGCCAACAAAAGTAAAGACGGGCGGAACGACCACGACGTCGCCCCCCACGACCACGACGACCACGACAACCACGACCACGACAACCACGACGCCACCCACGACGACCACTACGTCGGGAGGCGGGATCGCGTACTAGAGACTGGTAAAGAAGACTCGCGGGATTAGAGCGTGGGAGTACCCGGAGGCAGTCCCGAGTTGGTCGCGGCGTCTTCCGTGCCCGACGCCGCCGTGCCGGAAGCAGTTTTCTCGTTGGGGGCTGGCGGCGCTGACGCGGGCGGCGCGTTGTTCTGCGTCCCGGGTACGGGAGGCGCCCAGGGTGGGGGTGATGGTATGGGGGCCGCTCCCTGTTTAAGGTGCCCGATCCCGGCTCCGAGCATGATGGAGTTGGGAACGCGCAACACGCCGTCGTCCGACATCACGGTGACGTAGGTCAAGCCAATGCCGAGAACCTTGACGTCCAAGACGCCGGTTACTCCGGAACGGATGCGAATGTGATCGCCCACGACAAAGGGACGCGCAAACAACATGACGATCGCCGCGAACACGTTTCCGAGACTCTGTTGGGCCGCCACGCCCAAGATGATGCCGGCCACCCCCGCGCCTATCAACAGGTGATCAAGTGAGACGCCGAGCACGGCGAGCAAGGCGATGATCAAGAAGACGTACCCCAGACCGTTCGTGACTAGTCGTATGGTCGCTCCGGCTCCCGGGTTCGATTGACGCGTGACCAGACGACCGATCGCCCGCGAGAGATGGATGATGGCGTACGCCCCAGCGAGCACGAGAACGACCGCCGCCGCCCAGCCGTAGAGTTTTTGGTGCAGCGACGAGCGCTCAACTTTCCCGTAGGCCAGGCCGAGTCCCATCGCCGCGAGAGCGATGGCCGCGGCCACGGCCCCCATGAACCACTCGGTCTTGACGGTATGTTTCGCCGCGCTGTGGATGCCTGAACTCATTGAAGACAACTGTATAGAGAGGTCGTTGCTTCCTCCCGCTTCACGCGATTCACCGCGATATTGCCTCCCTTCCGGCTCGATGTCTCATTGGATGACCCAGCCTCGTTCTCGTGGAGCGCCCCCTAGTCTTGGTGGAGCCCGACCACGGAAAAGATCGATGACGACCCACGACAACGAAGTCATTCGCACAGAGAATCTGACGAAGTTATACCCCGGTATGAACGTCGCGGCCGTCAACGGGCTGAATCTCAAGGTCCACCAGGGAGAGATTTTTGGACTCCTCGGACCGAACGGAGCGGGCAAGACTACGATGGCGGGGATTCTCACGACCCGCGTCGTGCCCACGTCGGGCACCGCCTACGTCGCGGGCATCGACGTGCGCAAGCATCCCGCGCTGGTGAAGCAAGTGTCGGGCATCGTGTCCCAGCAGAACACCCTTGACCGTCAGCTCACGGTGTGGGAGAACCTCTACTTCCACGGGCGCCTCTTCGGCATCAACGCGAAAGAGTCGCGCCGTCGCGCCGACGAGTTGCTCGAGCGCTTCTCGTTGTCGAAGTGGGCAAAGGCCTCGGTCTACGCCCTCTCGGGCGGCATGGCCCAACGTCTCATGGTGGCGCGGGCCATCTTCCATCGACCGGCCGTTCTCTTTCTCGACGAGCCCACGGCGGGACTTGACCCTCAGAGTCGGCTGGCCCTGTGGGAGATGTTGGGTGAACTCAACGCGACCGGTCAGACGGTCGTCTTAACGACGCACTACATGGAAGAGGCCGACGCGTTGTGCGCGCGGGTGGCGATCATGGACCATGGCAAGATCCTCGCCCTCGACACGCCGGCGAACTTGAAGAAGAGCACGGGTGCCGACACGATCGTGACGGTCAAGGTCTCAAGCGACGGGGAGACACTGGCCACGGCCTTAGAGCGAGAGATCGCGGGCGTGGTGGGAACGCGCGTCGTCGACAACGTCGTGACCATGCAGGTGGAGGGGGCCGATCGTTTGGTGCCCAAGGTGGTGAACGTGGCCGAAGCGTCGCGGGTCGAGATCATCGACCTGGCCGTCGCCGAACCCAGCCTGGAGACTGTCTTCATCAACTTGACCGGCAAGGAGCTGCGCGAAGTATGACCACGACCATGGATGTCGCCCCCACGCGCTCGGTGATGGACGCCAGTCGCACCGCGCTCGGCGCCCTGATTCTGCGCGACCTGGTGGTCCTGCGAAAGACCTTTCGTGAGTTCGTGTTGCGAACCTTGATCCAGCCGTTCTTGCTGTGTTTCGTCTTTCTCTTCGTCTTTCCCAAGATTGGCCAAGCGGTCGGCGGTGGCGGGCCGGGGGCGTCGTCGGCGTTCGCGACGGTGCTGGTGCCCGGCGTGGTGGGCATATCAATCATGTTCCAAGGCGTGCAGGCGATCGCCCTCACCATGGCGCAAGAGTTCGGTTTCACCCGGGAGATCGAAGACCGGGTGCAAGCGCCCTGCCCCATCTGGTTGGTGGCCATCTCAAAGGTACTGTCGGGGGCGGTCCAGGGTCTGATCGCCGCGGCCATCGTCTTTCCGATCGCCTCGGTGGTGCACGCCGCGGGCGTGAAGGCTGACATCTCTCTGCACTGGCTGATCATCCTCACCCTGGTGCCCATTGCCTGCGTGACGATGGCGGGGCTCGGACTGATTCTGGGCACGTCGTTCGAACCGCGCAACATCGGCTTGATGTTCGGCTTCATCATCCTGCCCATCACCTTCTTGGGCGGTACCTACTATCCGTGGACTCACCTCGCGCCGGTAAAGATCGGCGGCTTCCACTGGTTACAGACGCTCGTCCTCATCAATCCGTTGGTCTACGTGAACGAAGGCATGAGGGCCGCCTTCACCAACGCCCCCCACATGCACCTCTACGTGATCTATCCCGTGATGCTCGGATTCTGCACGGTTTTCCTCTGGCTAGGACTGCGCAACTTTCGCCGCCGCGTCCTCTCCTAGGCGCCGCCACCGTCGAAGGGTTCGGGCCCCAACGAGTATCGTGACCTCTTAATGGTGCTCTCGGATCGGTCCATCAAAGAGGCGCTGGAGCAGGGCCGACTCATCATTGAGCCCACCGGCGACGACTGTCTTCAGCCCTCCTCCGTTGACGTCCACGTCGATCAGTACTTTCGCGTTTTTCGCAACCACTCTCAGCGCGTCATCGATGTTCGCGAGGCGCAAGAAGATCTCACAGAGTTGATCGACGTCGGCACGGACACGCCGATGATTCTTCACCCGGGCGAGTTCATGCTCGGTTCCACCACCGAGCGCGTCGCCCTGCCCGATGACCTGGTGGGGCGCCTCGACGGCAAGAGCTCCCTCGGACGGCTCGGTTTGGTGATTCACTCAACGGCCGGATTCATTGACGCGGGCTGGGATGGCCACATCACCCTGGAACTGTCCAACGTGGCCAATCTCCCCATCACGTTGTATCCCGGTATGAAGATCGGTCAGATTAGCTTCTTCGAGATGACCACCCCGGCCGATCGACCCTACGGCTCGTCGGGACTGGGGTCGAAGTACCGGGGTCAGCGCGGACCCACCCCGAGTCGCTACTCGGAGAACTTCAAGAAACCCTCGTGATCGGACAAGGAATCTCGTGCTAGCTCGCATCATCATCGGCCTGGGCGCCTCGCTCATTCTCTTCGCTATTGCCGCTCGACGTTTCTATTGGGTGTCGCGACTGGTTCGTTCGGGACAACCGGCGCCCCGACGCTGGAACGGGTTTCGCAAAGTCACCGACGCCGAGGTCGTCGAGGTGGCGGGTCAGCGCAAGCTCCTGAAGTGGACCGTGCCGGGCCTCGCGCACTTCTTCACCATGTGGGGCTTCACGGTGTTGCTCACCACGATCATCGAGGCCTACGGCTCACTGTTCGACCGCAACTTCCACATTCCCTGGATCGGTACGGACAACTGGCTGGCCTTCGTCGAGGATTTCTTCGCGACGATGGTGTTGGTGGCGCTCTGCGTGTTCTCGATCATTCGACTGAAGAACGCGCCGGCGAAGAAGGAACGCGCCAGCCGCTTCTACGGCAGCCACACCGGCGCGGCGTGGGCCGTGCTGGCGATGATCGCGGCCGTGATCACTACCTTGCTGTTGTACCGGGGGGCGCAGATCAACACGGGCCACTTTCCGTTCTCGCACCTTCCGCGAAGTTACCCCGCACTTCCCGGTTCGCAGTTGACCTCGTTCAATGCCCAGTTCGCCTCCTCGTGGGCCTTCGCCTCGAAGATCGTGGCCAGTTGGCTGGCTCCTCTTGGTTATGGAGTGAACAGTGTTCTCGAAGCGGTCTTCTTGCTTCTCAACGTCGGCGTCATCGCGAGCTTCATGGTCTTCGTGTCCTACTCGAAGCACCTGCACATTTTTCTGGCCCCGATCAACGTCGGTACGTCACGTCGCCCGCGCGCGCTCGGCGGCCTGGACAAGACACCCAACATGGACATGGAACAGGTCAGTGAAGACACGGTCTTCGGCGCCGGGAAGATTGAGGACTTCACCTGGAAGCAGATGCTCGACCTCGCCACCTGCACCGAGTGCGGGCGCTGTCAGAACGAGTGCCCGGCGTGGAATACCGGCAAGCCCCTCAGCCCGAAGCTTCTCATTATGGGTCTGCGCGACAACATGTTCGCCTCGGCCGATCGACTCCTCTCGCGTGAGACCGGTGGCGACGTGGCGACGTTGGTGCCGACCACCATCGACCCCGACGTGCTGTGGTCCTGCACCACGTGTGGCGCCTGCGTCGAGCAGTGCCCGGTCGATATCGAGCACATCGACGCCATCATCGACATGCGCCGCTTCGAGGTCTTGATGGAGTCGCGCTTCCCGAGCGAAGCGGGCCTGCTGCTTCGCAACATGGAAAATCAGGGCGACCCGTGGGGCCTGGGCGCGAGTAAGCGCACCGAGTGGCTGGCGGCGCTTGACTTCGAGGTGCCGGTCTTTGAGGACGTCATCCCCGAGGACGTGGAGTACTTGTACTGGGTGGGCTGTGCCGGATCGCTCGACGAGCGTGGTCGCAAGCAGGTCGTCTCGACCGCGCGCATGTTGCACCGCGCCGGCGTTAACTTCGGCATCCTCGGACCGCGCGAGTCCTGCACCGGGGACCCCGCTCGACGCATGGGAAATGAGTACCTCTTTCAAGAGATGGCCAAGGCCAACATCGCCACGCTGGACGGCGCGGGGGCGAAGAAGATCGTCGCGAGCTGTCCCCACTGCTTCAACACCATGAAGAACGAGTACCCCGCGCTCGGGGGGAACTACGACGTCATCCACCACTCGGAGTTGTTGAGTCACCTCGTGGCCGCGGGGCGTCTGACCCCCGGGGTGGCCTACACCGGGACCGTCACCTACCACGACCCCTGCTATCTCGGTCGCCACAACCGGATCTTCGACCAGCCACGTGACGTGCTCGACGCGATCCCCGGGGTGACCAAAGTGGAGATGGGCCGGCACCGCGAACGGGGGTTCTGCTGTGGCGCCGGCGGCGCGCGCATGTGGATGGAAGAGACCATCGGCAAGCGGGTCAACATGGACCGGACCGAAGAGGCCCTCGGGACCGGGGCCGACACCATCTCCACGGCGTGTCCCTTCTGCATGATCATGCTGGACGACGCCGTGAAGGCCAGCGGTCGCGGCGACGACGTCAGCGTCATGGACATCTCTCAGGTCGTGGAGCGTTCTCTCAGCAACTGAGAGGTTCCTCATCGTCGGGCTAGTTCATACGCCCGAAACACACTGCTAACGGTTTTGAAATCCACGGTTGGAACACTGATCTCAAGAAATTGAGGTCAACGCCGCCCTCTCCTAGAAATAAGGGAGAAGACGTGCTCACTGCAGCAAGCAACATTGCCTATCCCAGTTGGCTGAACTCCGGAGATAATACGTGGCAGCTCGTTGCCGCCACCCTCGTGGGTTTGATGAGCCTTCCGGGACTCGCCGTGCTCTACGGCGGCCTGGTTCGCAAGAAGTGGATCGTCAACACCATGTTGATGACGTTCTCCGCCTTCTCGCTGACCCTCATCGTGTGGATGCTCTGGGGCTACAACATGGCCTTTGGTCCCTTGGCTCACTTCGGTTCCACCGGATCGTTCTGGAGCGGGTTCGTCGGTCACTTCGAGCCCCTCGCGACGTCCGGGTCCGAGCAGGGCCAAGCGGTGTCGGGGGCGAACTCCGTGGTGCCCTTCCACTTCCCGACGGCGACGCTGGCCTACTTCCAGTTCGTGTTCGCCGCGATCACCCCGATCCTCTTCTTGGGCGCACTCGTCGGACGACTTAAGTTCAAGGCCTGGCTGCTCATCGTGCCGCTATGGATCACCATGGTCTACTGCATCAACGCGGCCCTGCTGTGGGGCGGCGGCTTCTTCTCCCAGAAGGGTGCCGTGGACTACTCCGGTGGCTACGTCATTCACCTCTCGGCGGGCGTCGCCGCCTTCGTCGGGGCGTGGATGGTCGGTCCTCGTCGCTGGCAGGATCGGGAGAACGCCTTTCCGAGCAACTTAATGATGGTGGCGGTCGGGGCGGGAATTCTCTGGCTCGGCTGGAACGGCTTCAACGGAGGTGACCCCTTCTACGCCGGAGCCGACGCGGCGGCCGCCGTGCTCAACACCAACGTGGCGACCGCGGCCGGTCTGCTCACCTGGATGTTCTGGGACATGTTCCTCTCCAAGCAGAAGAAGCCGACGTTCTTAGGCGCCATCAACGGCATGATCTGTGGCCTGGTGGCGATCACCCCGAGCGCGGGATGGGTGAACGGGGTCGGCGCAATCTGCGTGGGCGTGATTGCCTCCTCGGTCGTCTGGATCGCCTGGACCTACATCTCGAAGCTTCGTCCCTTCTCCAAGGTCGACGACGCCCTCGGGGTGGTCTACACCCACGGATTCGCTGGTCTGACCGGTGGACTGTTGGTGGGCATCTTGGCCGACCCCAGCATGGTGGAGTACGGCGTCAAGGGCAAGAACTTCAAGGGCCCGGGCAACATTCACGTGGCGGGCTGGTTCTACGGCCACTCCTTCCACCAACTGTGGGAACAGTTCCTCGCCGCCATCTGGATCATCTGTTGGACGGCCTTTGGTACGTTCGTCGTCTTCACCGTGGTTAAGTGGATATGCGGTGGACTGCGTGAGTCCGATGACGTCCTGCGTGAGGGCGACATCGCGATCCACGAAGAAGAGGCCTTCCCCGAGCCCACCTTCGGTGAGCCCCTGGAATCGCCGAGCCACACCCACGCCGAGAACGTCTAAGGAGAGAAGAGAATGAAGTTAGTCACCGCAGTCGTCAAGCCCTTCAAGCTTGACGAGGTCAAGGTCGCTGTCAAAGAAGTAGGCGTGACGGGGCTTACCGTCAGTCAGGTGAAGGGTTTCGGTCACACGGGAGGGCACGTTGAGGTCTTCCGTGGGAAGGAGTACGTCTTCGACTTCGTCGACAAGATTCAGATCGAAGTGATCTGCACCGACGAGATCGTCGATGAGCTCATCGAGGCCATTGTGAACGCGGCCCGCACCGACACCGTCGGCGACGGGATGGCCTGGGTCACCGACGTGGAGCACGTCGTGCGCATTCGCACCAACGAACGAGGGCCGGACGCCCTCTAGCTAGCCGGCCTGGCGCGCGACGGCTTCGGCTGCCTTCGTGGCGGTCTCGGGGTCACCGAGGTACGTCGCCGCCAGGACGTTGAGTTCCTTATCGAGGGTCAGTCGGTACGGGATGCCGGTAGGGATCTCGATATCGGCGATCTCGTTCTCCCCGATATTCTCGAGCACCATGCGCAGCGCACGAATCGAGTTGCCGTGCGCGACCACCAACACCGCGCCGCCCTTCACCCCTTCACTGCGCAGATCTTCGCTCATCACGTCGCGCAGGTAGGGCGTGGCGCGCGTGACCACGTCCTTCAGGCACTCGCTGCGCGGAATGAGGTCCGCCAAGACGTCGCGATAGCGCGGGTCGAAGCGGTTGTTGCGCGGGTCGTCGAGGGGCAGCAGCGGCGGCGCGACGTCGAAGGACCGGCGCCAGATCTTCACCTGCTCGAGGCCGAACTCCTCGGCGGTCTGCCGCTTGTCCTTGCCGGTGAGGTCGCCGTAGTGGCGCTCGTTGAGCCGCCAGCTACGCCGGACCGGCAGCCAGGAACGCCCCGCCGTCGCCAGGGCGATATTGGCGGTGCGGATCGCCCGCGTGAGCAGCGACGTGTGGACGACGCGCAGGTCCAAATCGGGCTCGGCGGCCAGCAGCTCCCCGGCCACCTTGGCTTCGGCCACCCCCGCGGTCGAGAGATCCACGTCCTGCCAGCCCGTAAAGAGGTTGAGGTCGTTCCACTCGGAGCGTCCGTGGCGGAGGAGGATGAGGTCGGGCACGCCCAAATGGTAGCCCTGCCAAGGATTTTGATACTGGGCGGGCCCGAGGGCGTAAAAAGTGCACCTTTATCCTTACTTACTACTTAACTTATAATTTTTCTTGACAAGGAGAGACTCAACTCTGTAGACTTAATGCTATGAAATCTGGCGGGCCGGACGTTCCGGCGGTCCAGAGAACGAAATAAGGAGTTTTTCATGGCAAAGGCAGTCGGTATCGACCTCGGTACGACCAACTCAGTAGTGAGTGTGCTGGAGGCGGGCGAGCCCGTCGTGATCCCCAACGCCGAAGGTAGCCGCACCACCCCCTCGGTGGTGGGCTTCTCCAAGACCGGCGAGGTGCTGGTCGGGGAGGTGGCCAAGCGTCAGGCGATCACCAACCCCGATCGGACCATCCGGTCGGTCAAGCGCCACATGGGCGAAAACTGGAGCGTCGACATCGACGGCACCAAGTACACGGCCCAGGAGATCTCGGCGCGCATCCTCCAGAAACTGAAGCGCGACGCCGAGGCCTACCTCGGCGACACCGTCAACCAGGCCGTGATCACCGTGCCGGCCTACTTCAACGACGCCCAGCGCACCGCGACCAAAGAGGCCGGACAGATCGCCGGGCTCGAGGTCTTGCGCATCGTCAACGAGCCGACCGCGGCCGCCTTGGCCTACGGACTGGACAAGGGTCCGGCCGAGCAGACCGTCTTGGTCTTCGACCTCGGCGGGGGGACCTTCGACGTCTCGGTGCTGGAGATCGCGGACGGCGTCTTCGAGGTGAAGTCGACCGCCGGCAACACCCACCTCGGTGGTGACGACTGGGACGACGCGGTCATGAACTGGCTGGTGAAGACGTTCAAGGACACCGAAGGCGTGGACCTCTCCCAGGACAAGATGGCCGTGCAGCGTTTGAAGGAAGCGGCCGAGAAGGCGAAGATCGAGCTGTCCGCCGTGCAGGAGACGACCGTCAACCTGCCCTTCATCACCGCGACGGCCGACGGTCCCAAGCACCTCGACATCAAGTTGACCCGCGCCAAGTTCAACGAGCTGACCGCTGATCTCGTCGACAAGTGCCGTGGTCCCTTCGACCAGGCGATCAAGGACGCGGGCCTCACCCTCGACAAGATCGACCACGTCATCATGGTCGGTGGTTCGACCCGAATCCCCGCCGTCCAGGAGCTCGTCACCAAGGTGAC
>Ga0181534_10003046_pt1 | contig 10043 bp, 5 predicted proteins | sample PEATcosm2014_Bin_37_FD_119758 | JGI IMG/M metagenome (GOLD analysis project Ga0181534, IMG submission 119758) | Peatland microbial communities from MTU Mesocosm Facility, Houghton, MI, USA - PEATcosm2014_Bin17_10_metaG | ecosystem: Environmental > Terrestrial > Soil > Wetlands > Peat | place...
CATTGCCGGTGCCGCCGCCGGGCTTTCATTCTCCCCGCCGGAATTTTATTCTCCCCAAAACCATGAAAGCAAACCTTCCTCATTCACGCCGGAACCGTGCCGGGTTCACGCTCGTTGAATTGCTCACCGTCATCGCCATCATCGGCATCCTCGCGGCGATGCTGCTGCCGGTGCTGTCGCATGTTGTCACCTCCGCCAAGAAGACGAAGGCTAGGCTGGAGGCCAACGACATCGCCACGGCCATTCAAGCCTACGATTCAGCCTATGGCCGCTTCCCGGTTTCCGCCATGGCCCAGGGCGCCGCAAATCCGGATTTTACTTACGGCGGCACCTTTCTAAAACCCGATGCCACCACGGTGCAAATCGGAACACTGGTGAACGGTTCGGCTCTGACCAACTCCGAAGTCATCGCCATCTTGATGGATCAGACCAATTATCCGAACACTTCCACGCCCACCATCAACACCAACTACCAGAAAAATCCGCAGCAGACGATCTTCCTGAACGCCAAATTGTCGGGCGACACAAGTTCGCCGGGCGTCGGCACGGATTTGATCTATCGCGACCCGTGGGGCAATCCCTACCTCATCACCATGGATTTGAATTACGATGAAATGTGCAAGGACGCTTTTTACTGCGCCAATGCCGTGTCCGCCGGCGGTCTCAACGGATTGATTGACCCGACAGATTCGACCGGTGCCGACAACAATTGGGAATATCGCGGCAAGGTCATGGTCTGGTCCGCCGGGCCGGACGGGAGAATTGATTCTGGCTCGCTGGCAAATCAGGGTGCCAACAAAGACAACGTTTTGAGCTGGAAGTAACAAATCACAGAAGCTGTAGCCGTGAAAGTTTCAAGTCGTCATTCCGGGTTCACCTTGGTCGAGATGCTGGTCGTGATTTCGATCCTGGGCATTCTGGCGGGGCTGACCGTGCCGGCGCTCAAGAACCTCGGCAAATCCAACGCCGCCGCCAGCGCGTCGCGCCAGTTGCTGGACGCGGTCGGCCACGCGCGGCAACTGGCCATCGCCAATCGCACAACCGTCTACCTGGTTTTTGTGCCGACAAATTTTTGGCTGCCGCCTTTCACGAGTTCGATCAATTGGACGAACCTGCCTCCTGCCCAGCTTGCCGTCGCCGTCAATCTCTGCGACAAGCAGTTGAGCGGCTACACGTTTGTCTCTCAAGGCGCGGTGGGCGACCAGCCGGGGCAGCACGCCTGGCATTATCTCGAGCCGTGGCGGGCGCTGCCGGACGGCGCGTTCATCGCCCCGTGGAAATTCATTTCGAACGCGCAATCTTTCACCGTGCAATCTTATAGTCCCGCCGTGCCGATTTACGGATTCGCGACCAACAACATTCCATTTCCCACGGAAACGGCCGGCGGCGTCTGGCTGCCTAGCATCGCGTTCAATTATCTCGGCCAGTTGACCACCGACGGGCAAAATCCCGCCGGTCGGGACGAATATATTCCCCTGGCGCGCGGCAGCGTGTATCCGGCGCTGGACCCGTCCAGCAAGACGCTGCAATTCAATTCCCCGTCCGTGTCGGAAATGCCGCCCGGCAACAGCACCAATTCCGCCTTCAACATTGTTGACATTGATCCGCTGACGGGCCGCGCCACGTTGAGATTCCAGCAGGTGCAATGAAAAAAAAAGATAAAGTCTAAATGCTAAATTCCAAAACAATGATTGCGCGCCGGGCGCGGAAAAAGGTTTTAGCCTCCAGCCTTCGGCCTTCAGCCTTTGCTTGCGCCGCCTTCACGATGGTCGAGATTGCCATCAGCCTGGCGATCATCGGCATCGCGCTGGTGGGCATCATCGGCGCGCTGCCGCTGGGCATGCGCATGCAGCGCGACAACCGCGAGCAGACCGTCATCAACCAGGACGCGACCATTTTCATGGAGGCCATCCGCAGCGGCACGCGCGGCATGGACGACCTGACGAATTACGTTTTCATGATCACCAACACCTACGCCCATTTCGTCTATTCTAATCCATCCTTGATGCCGGGTGGGCCGAATCCAATTTTAACCAGCGGCGCGCAAATCATCGGGCTGTTGAGCACGCCGGAATTTGTGGATGCCAGCGGCAGCCCGATTCCTTATGCGTCTTATTCCACTCCAAGCTCCAGCAACCGCATGGTCGCGTTGGTCTATTCGATGAGCGGCCCGGCGGTGGAAAAACCGCCGCAACTCAACGGCAGCCTCATCCGGCAAAGCTCCTTCAGCTACGGCCTCATGTGCGAAAATCTGCCGGTGGGAACTTATACGCCGCCACTTTGGCAGTCGTCCCAGCCGTCGTATAACGCAGGCGCCGCTGTGTCCTACATCCTGAACGGGCAGACAACTTACTGGCAGGCAACCGCCAACACCACAGCCGCGGATATTCCCAACCAGTCCGCGCTTTGGGCGAGGAATTATTACCCTCAACAACTGGCCGCCAACCTGCACGAGTTGCGGCTGACATTTAGCTGGCCGCTGCTGCCCAACTCGCAGCCGCCCCTGGTTCACTACGGCACCGGCCACCAGACCTACCGCGCGCTCATCGCCGGGCGGCAGGTTTTGGACACGAACACCGTGCCCAGTTTAAACCTGTATTTTTTCCAGTCGCAATCCTTCACCAACGCGCCATGAGAATGAAGCTGCCAGTTAAAGGTTGCAGGTTGCAGGTTCCCCGCCGGAACTTGCGGGCGCGCTTTTTCCAAATTTTCAGCCTTCAGCCTTCAGCCTTCAGCCTTCGCCGCGCCTTCACCCTCGTCGAGGTGATGGTGGTGTTCGTGCTGCTCTCGCTCATCGTGCTGGCGCTGATGGCGGTGTTCAACACCACGCAGACCGCCTTCCGCGCGAGCGTCACGCAGGCCGACGTGCTGGAGTCCGGCCGCGCGACCATGGATTTGCTGGCGGAGGATTTGCGGGCGATGTCGCCATCGCTTGGCCAGAGCAACAACTTCACCGGCGCGTTGAATTTTTACGCCGCCATGACGGGCTATGCTTCGCCGCCGTCGCCGCTGGTCCAGGCGCTGGTGGGCGGCAGCCAGCAGCGCACCAACGTGCTGCAGGATATTTTCATCCTGAGCCGCGGCAACGTCAACGGCGTGGCGACCTGGTATGGCGTCGGTTACGCGGTGGCGACCAATGCGCCGTCCGGCGCGCTGTATTCGCTCTATCGCTTTGCCACCAATCACTCCGCGGCGGCCGTTGATCCGGCGTTCATTTTCACCAACGACTTCCGGAATTTTCTTACCAACATCACCGGCGGCAGCCATCTGATGGATGGCGTGGTGGCCCTGACCGTCCGCGCCTACGATGTCAACGGCGGATTGATGACCAGCAATATCAACTATTCCGGCGGTCAATCCGGCGGGCGATACGTCACCAACCGAAACGCCTTCTATTTTCCGCCGCCATCGGGCCAGGTCGGGTTCCTCATGTTCAGCAACACCCTGCCGGCCTCCGTCGAGATTGAAATGGGCGTGCTCGAGGACCGCTCCCTGCGGCGCGCGGAATCGCTGAGCGGTTCCCATTCGGCGCTCACCAACTATCTGGCCGGATGCGCCGGGCAGGTCCATGTTTTCCGCCAGCGCGTTTCGATTCCCAACGTTGATCCCTCGGCCTATCAATGAAAATGAATTTCAAAACAGAAGTCAGAAGTCAGGTGTCAGAAGTCAGAAGCTGGACTTCGGGCGGCGGTTTGCCGATGTCCGACCTTCAACCTTCAACCTTCAACCTTCAACCTTCGCAACGCGGCATCGCGCTGGTGCTCACGCTCATCCTGCTTTCCGTGACGCTGGTGATGGCGCTGGCGTTTCTGGCCATCAGCGGCCGCGAGCGCGGTTCGGTCACGACGCAGACCGACACGGCCACCACGCGGCTGGCCACCGAGGCCGGTCTGGCCGCCGCCGAGGCGCAGATAACCGCCAACATCCTCTCCACCACCAATCCCTACAGCTTCGGGCTGGTCGTCTCCACCAATTTCATCAATCCGAATGGTTTTGATCCCGCCAATCTTGATCCCTTCGATAACATCAATTACGATCATCTGCTCAACAGTTCCACTCCGCTGTCCCAAAGCCAGTTTCTGACGCTCCTCACCAATCTTTGGTTCAGCCCGCGCGTGCCGGTCCTGTTGAGCAACCTCGTCACGCACGCGATGGAAAATCGTTTCTACCTCGACCTGAACCGCAATGGCGTGGACGACCCCAACGGCTCGGTGCCTGAAGTCAACAGCGCCGGTTTGCTCACCGGCAACACGAATTTTGAAGTCGGCGACCCGGAATGGATTGGCGTGCTGGAGCGGCCCGACCAGCCGTATGGACCCAACAACCCGTTCATCGCACGCTACGCCTTCATCGCGCTGCCCGCCGGCAACGCGCTCGACTTGAACGCCATCCATAATCAGGCGCACCGTGGGCTGCCTTCTCTGCCGTTTAATTCGACCGTGAATCCACCGGCGGGAGCAAGCGCTAGTCACGATGATATTTTCATCCGCAACGAAGGCGTTGGCTCCTGGGAAATAAATCTTGCCGCATTCTTTGCGGACTTGAATACCAATCAATGGGGACAAGTCATCGGCACGCCGGCAAATGGAAACGTAAACTTTTATTACTACCAGAATTTGCCTTATATCAACTACGGTTACGCCTTTGACGACGCCCGCGCCCTCCTGGCTTATCGCTACAACAACGATTTCAACAACCTTCAACTGGCGCCCAGCCTTCTTGGACCAAATGGCACAACGGCGTTTGAGAACGACAACATTGACGGCTTTTCCTATGGCTTGCCCTTGATGACCGGTTTTGATCTGCCCGGTGAAAACGATCTGGCCCTGATTGTCAACAAAGCGCCATGGGTCGGCGCGGACAGCACAAATCATTTTTCAAGTTTGCCGGCGGATTTGTTTGGCGCGATCCAAAATCCCTATGCGCCCAAACCTGGCTTCACCGACCGTTTGCTCGCCGCCGGCACGAACTATGTCGGTGTAAACACCATTCCCACCTATGACCGCTACACATTCTACCGGATGCTCTCGCAACTGGGCACGGACACCGCGCCGGAGTCCGGCAAGATGAATCTGAACTACGACAATCTGGATCCCGGTGCCAACGGCGTTGTCAGTGCGACGAACTTCATGGCATGGCAGCCGATCACATTTTTCACCAACGCCGCCGACCGGCTGCTGAAGGCCTACACCACCCAATGGTTCCAGACCGGCCCGTCCAATTATCTGGCGACCTACTACGGCATCAATGGCTACAGTTATTATCACCAGGATTCCTTCGGAAACACCGTCACCAACGACCCCAGCGGCCTCGGCCTGACGAACGTGCCGTTTTATGGAATGACGAATCAAATTCCGGCCTTTGGTGTGACGGGCATCCCGGTCCTGGCGGCGGGCAACAAGTTTGTCTACACACCCGCCGTCAACCGCCTGCTCCAGCTCGCCGCGAACATGTATGACGCGACGACGACCAATCATTATCCGGACATCTTCCGGCCGGTCTTCACCGTGGTCCCGGAGAATGGCTACAACGATGTTTATGTCACCGGCTACACCACAAACATTCAGACCGGTTCCACCACCTATGCGAACCAAAACCCGTTTATTGACCATATCAATCAAATGGGAGAAATAGCCCCGCCCGTTGATGTCACCGCTCTGTCGCCAAGCATCCTTTTGAGCGCTGCCGTGACCTACACGAATGTGAACGTCTATGGCGTGCCGTGGATTGTCGGCGCGAAAAAGGGGTTCCCGAACTTCAACGCCTTTTCGATTGAGAGCGCGTTTCAACTCGTGCGCAAGCTGGAGGTCGTGCGCAATACCAATGCCGCGCCGACGGGGGACGTTGTCATCCTCACCAACCAGATGTATCTGATGAACATCACCAATTTCATGGCGCTGTCCTGCTGGAATTCCTACCGCTCCAATTATCCCGGCCCGGTGGACATCGTGGTGCGGTGCAACTCCACCATCATGTTGACGAACGACAACAATTTGAATCCGCCCTATGCTTTCTATACCAACTTTGCGTTCGCCACGGAAATTGCTCCGAACTGGCCACAATGGAATGGTGTTGCCAAGCAAGCATCAGGTTCTTTTATCGTTCCGTTGAGCGCCAGCGTCCAGACACTGACCAATGCGATTTATTATTACAATGAGCCAAGCCCGCCCAATTCTGGACTGCTCCTTGCTGCCGGCGACAGCCCGAGCAATTATCTGGACAAGGGCGTCCGGGAACTGCCGCATTTCTGGCTGCTGATGACGAACCGGTTGCAGGTTGCCATCATAGATTATTCCACAAATGTTTCCGCCTTGAATGTGTCCGGTCCGGTCATTGGACGCATTGTGGATTACGTCCAGCTTGGCGGAATGGACAGCAGCCAGCTTTTGAATACGAATTTGCCGGAAAATGCTGCCGACAGTTTTTGGAATACCAATTACGAAGCGCAGGGCAATTTGGAAGGTGTCCTGAACCAGATTCAAGTTTCAGAACTAGGCACCACGCTCGATGGTCAAACGCCGACGGGGCCAGCCGTTTGGAATGATGCGCTGATTCCCGGCGGCCCTGTAGGCGTTACCAGCAAGGAGGCACAGCAGGCCTTTTTCAGGGGATTTTTTGCAAAAGACGGCAGCTATAACTACGGCGGACAATTTTATGTGAATACGCAGACGTCCATGCAAGCGCCCTACACACCCATGGCCTTCGCCATTCAGCATACGACTTGGGGCGCGAATGATCCGCTGGTGCATTATCTGTCCAGCGATCTGGCGGCTCACACCGAAAATCCAGCAATTGTTGACTGGAATCCAAATAATCTCCTGGTATCTAACGATCGTTACCAACCATGGGGATTGACTCCGCCATCATACGATGGTGGAAATGGAATTGATCAGAATGCCTACAACCTTTCGTTCAAAGACCCGTTGGTGCGCGGTTCGGATGATTGGGATTTTCCGACCAACAAATTTCCAACCGTCGGCTGGCTCGGCCGCGTCCATCGCGGCACGCCGTGGCAGACGGTATATCTCAAGTCCACGAACATTCTGGATTGGGTCAACAATTCTGCCGGCCAGAGCGGCATCAACACATGGATAAACTGGACCGGCGACTTTAATCTTTTCGATTCCACCAATGTCGCGCCGGTGCAGGACCGGCTGCTGTTCGATTTGTTCACCACCGCCTTCAATGACAACGCCACGCGCGGCCAGTTGTCCATCAACATCAGCAGCAACAGCCTGGCCGCGTGGTCGGCCGTGTTCAGCGGCGTGACCGTGCTAAACAATAATTTCCCCAATGCACTCATCGGTAAAGCGACTCGCTATCAAAAGCCGCTGCCGGGCTATTTGCCGCCCAGCTATACCAATCTGGTCATCAATCCCGCTGGCATCTACAATTCGACGCTGCCTTTGGCGCAACAGCCGGCGCTCGCGCAAATTGTCGCCGGCATTGACCAGACGCGCGCGACGTTCACGAACGCCGACGGCCTGGTCGGAGCGTTTGAGCATGAAGGCGACATTCTCGCCGTGCCGCAACTGGCGGACCAGTCGCCGTTCCTGAACTGGAACAATGCCGCGCAGCAGGCCAACGGCATCAGCGACGAAATGTATGAATGGCTGCCGCAGCAGGTGATGTCGCTGGTGCGTGTGAGCAGCTCGCCGCGTTATGTCATTTACAGCTACGGCCAGGCGCTCAAGCCCGCGCCCAACGGGGTCTACCTGGGCACGACGCCGGCCGGCACGTTCGGCATGATCACGAATTACCAGGTCGTGGCGGAAATGGCCACCCGCGCGGTGATCCGCCTCGAAACGGTGCGGACCAACCTCAACGGCGTCGTCACCGTGACCCCGCCGCGCGCGGTCGTTGAAAGCTTCAACATTTTGCCGCCGAATTGATGACCAAAAGCCCAATGTGCCAATATGACCCTATTGCTTGAACCAACCCGCCAGCTTCCGCCCGCCGGAAATGGGCTGGGAGGTTTGCGCCCCCTGGCAGCGGGGTTGGGCCGTTGGCAAGCGGCATTTTTTGCCGGTTTTGGCGGTTTGGTCAAAAAACGGGCTTTTTTTGCCAAAAAACCGTCCAAATCGCCTACGAGGGTTCCCAAGTCCGTGACGGACTTAACCTTTTCCATGACGGACTTAATTAAGTCAGAGACGAACTTAACCTTTTCCGTGACGGACTTAATTAAGTCGGAGACGAACTTAACCTTTTCCGCGACGAACTTAATTAAGTCGGTGACGGACTTAACCTTTTCCATGACGGACTTAATTAAGTCGGAGACGGACTTAACCTTTTCCATGACGGACTTAATTAAGTCGGAGACGAACTTAACCTTTTCCACGACGGACTTAATTAAGTCGGAGATGGAAATTCCTCTGTTAGAAGCCAATTCTACCGGATTGAAGCCAGACATTAGTGACAAAATGGCACAAATTGTGGTTTTGCAGGCTGACCTGACAACCGCCAAGACGCCAAGAACGCCAAGAGTGAATTTCGTTAAACAACTTGCAGGAGCCGGGGTCACGAGGCTCAAACTGAAGGAAGTCAGGGATTCTTTGCATCGTCTCCTGCATTCCCTGATAAATTTCAATGCTCCCATTTTGAAAACCGGGAACCAAGGAGTAGGTTACGCCAGCAACAATGATTCCGCTGCCTGGCGTCTCCTGCTTCCTGGCGGTTAAAATTTTATGCGTTCACGAATGTTAAAATGGATTGTGCTGTGCCTGCTGGTCGCGGCGGGCGCGTGGCTCTTTTGGCCGGCCCGGAAGGCGGGCGTCGTGGAGAAACAATCCGCGCGCGTAATTTCCACCTTCGCCCATTCCAGCTCGACCGCGCCGAATCTTCTGGCCGGGGCGACAACCGCCACGAAGGCAAACCAGGCCGGCGGAGTGGAAACGAACCGGTTCGCCTACCGCCTCACCAACACCACCAAACCCATCGGCCAGTTGGTGAACGACCGGCATGCGGTCCTGCTGGAGAATGCGCTGATTGACACGCGCAGCCCGTTGAATTTTTCCATTCCGGCGCATTTGCAGGCGCCGGGCGATCCGGGCGCCTACATTGTGCAGGCGCGCGGGCCGATCAACGCGGCGTTTCGCGCGCTGCTGGCGCGGGCGGGCGCGGGCATTGTTGCCTACATTCCCAACGACGCGTATCTGGTGCGCGTTTCCGGCACGGGCGCCAACCTGCTGGCCGCGCAACCGCCGGTGCAGTCGGTGATTCGCTACGAGCCGTATTATAAAATTTCCTCGTCCATGCCGGTGACGGTTCAACCGAGGTCAGTTTCCGCCGCGCCCGTGGCCACCAACCGGGTGGCGGAGCCTTCCCTGCTGGTCTATGCGGTAAAACAGGCGCCGCTGCCGGCGGGAACCTATTTGACACTCGGCTTGTTCAGCGACGGCGCGTCGGCGACGGAGGCGCAGATTGAAAAGCTCGGCGCGCGGATTGTCGCGCGGGACCAATCGCCGTTTGGCCCGGTGGTGCGCGTGCAGCCGCCCGCGAACTGGACGGCACTGGCCGCGCTGCCCGGCGTGCAAATCGTCGAGCCGTATCGCCCGCGCGTCCACGCGAACGACTTGAGCCGAGTCACCACCGGGGTTTCAACGGACACGCTGGTGTCGTCAAACTACATGAACCTGACCGGCTCGAACGTGCTGGTGCTGGTGGCCGATTCGGGCATTGACATGACGCATCCGGATTTCACAACCGGCGGCAGCCCGGCCACCGGACAGGGCGGAAACCCGATTCGTGTCATTGGTTTAACCACGAATGATTTGGTGGACACCGACGGGCATGGAACTTTTGTGGCGGGTGAAATCGCCGGCAACGGTGATGAAAGCTGGGGGGTGAACGGGTCACCAAAAGTGAACGTCGGTTCGGTGGCCCAAGGGTCGGTGAGCAACGCGGATTTTCGCGGCAAGGCGCCGCTGGCCACCTTGTTCTCGATGAATTTCAACGATTCAGACCAGCAACTCCAGGAAACGGCGGCGCTGACGAATGCGCTCATCTCGAACAACAGTTGGAATTACGACGGCGACAATGCCTAC
>Ga0181534_10003047_pt1 | contig 10038 bp, 9 predicted proteins | sample PEATcosm2014_Bin_37_FD_119758 | JGI IMG/M metagenome (GOLD analysis project Ga0181534, IMG submission 119758) | Peatland microbial communities from MTU Mesocosm Facility, Houghton, MI, USA - PEATcosm2014_Bin17_10_metaG | ecosystem: Environmental > Terrestrial > Soil > Wetlands > Peat | place...
ACCGCCGCCCTGAAAGCCGGCATCGATCTGGACGTCTTCCGGGCCGTGGGTGAAGGGCCGGGAGACGTGGCCTCCATCGCCCGCCACTGCGCGGCCTCCGAGCGCGGCATCCGCATCCTGTGCGATTTCCTCACCGTCTACGGCGTGCTGCTCAAGCAGAATGGGCGCTACCGGCACACTCCCACGAGCGCCGCCTTCCTCGATCCGCGCTCGCCCTCGTCGCTGGCCTCCATTGCGCAATTCCTCGGCAACCCAGCCCTGCGCGCACCTTTTGACCATCTGGCCGAAATCGTGCGCACCGGCCGCACCATTCTGCCGGGCGAAGGCAACGTGGAGCCCGAGAATCCAATTTGGGTCCAGTTCGCGGAAACCATGGCGCCCATGATGGCCCCCCTGGCTGGTCCACTCGCCGCGCTCGTGCGGGAGGGGTACTCCGGCCCCCTGCGCGTGCTCGACATCGCCGCTGGACACGGTCTGTTCGGCATCGAAATCGCCAAACAAAATCCGGAGGCGCGGGTCACCGGCCTCGACTGGGCACCGGTGCTGCGCGTGGCGCTGGACAATGCCCGCAAGGCCGGCGTCCAGGACCGCTACGCCATGCTGCCCGGCAGCGCCTTCGAAGTCGACTTCGGCGGACCGTATGACGCCGTGCTGCTCACCAATTTCCTCCACCACTTCGACCAGCCAGCTTGCGTGGGCCTGCTGCGGAAGGTCCACGCCGCGCTGCGCCCCGGTGGGCGCGCCGCCACACTGGGGTTCGTGCCCAACGAAGACCGCGTCTCGCCGCCCATACCCGCGGCCTTCGCCATGAACGTGTTGGCTACCACCCCGGCGGGCGACGCCTACACGCTAAGCGAACTCACGGCCATGTACTACGCGGCGGGCTTCGAAGGCGTCACCGCGCACCCCATTCCCCTGAGCCCGCACACCGTGGTCATGGGACGCGCTTGATCAAGCGCTACTGTCCCGCGCCATGCGCACGATAGCCGCCAGGCTCCGGTCGACGTCATCTTCCGTTGTCGCCCACGAAGACACGCTGATCCGCATCGCGACGTGGCCATGCCACTCCGTGCCGCCGCACCAGCAGGTGCCGTCGCTCTGGATCGCGGCCATAACCCGCCTGGTGGTCGCCGCGTCTCCGAATGAGACCAGCACCTGGTTCAGCACCACGTCGTTCAGGATGGCGTAGCCCGCCTGGCGCAGACCATCCGCGAAGCGCGTCGCGAGGCGGCAGTTCCGTTCGATCATATCCGCCAGGCCGCTGCGCCCCAACGACCGCAAAGCGGCCCACACTTCTACCCCGCGGGCCCGCCGCGAAGCGTCCGGCGTGTAATAAGCCGGCTCGCGGGCATCTGAAGCCTGCAGATAAGACGCGCTCACCGCCATGGCCGCGCGAAGTGGCTCGGGGTCGCGGACCAAAGCCAGGCCGGAGTCGAACGGCACGTTGAGCCATTTGTGGCAGTCCGTGGCCCAGGAATCCGCATCGGCGAAGCCCGCCATCAGCGCCGCGCGGGCTGGCGCGGCCGCCGCCCACAACCCAAATGCGCCGTCCACGTGGACCCAGGCGCCGGCCTCGCGCGCCCGCGCGGAAATCTCCCCCGCGGGATCGAAGGCGCCCGTATTCACATTGCCCGCCTGAATGCACACAATGGTGCGCTGGTCGAGCACGGGAAGCCGGTCTGCCCGCATGCGGCCCTGTTCGTCGGCAGGTACCCGCGTCGCGCGCGCCCGGCCCAGCCCCAGCATCGAAAGCGCCTTCAGCACGGACACATGGACTTCGTCCCCCACCACCAAGGTAATCGCAGGCGCGCCGAACAAGCCCTGCTCTTCCACGTTCCACCCTGCGCGCTCCAGCAGCGCATGCCGCGCGGCCAACAGGCACGAGAAGTTGGCCATAGTCGCGCCGGTCACAAAGCCGGCGCCGGTAGAGTCCGGCAGTCCCAGGATCTCGCGCATCCACCCGAGCGCGATCTCTTCCACGGCTGCGGCCACCGGCGACATCACCCGCAGCGCCGCGTTCTGGTCCCAGGCCCCGGCCAGCCAGTTGGCCGCCAGCGCGGCCGGCAGGGTGCCGCCGATCACGAACCCAAAGTAACGGCCGCCCGTGGTAGCCACGGTGGCCGGCGAACCGGCTTCGTCCAGCAGCGCGAGCGCCGCCGCCGCGTCGCACCCGCGCTCCGGCAGCGGTCCGCCCAACTCGCCGAGCCGGGCGACATCTTCAGGCAGCGGCGCTACCCGCCGGCCGGCGATTCCGGAGAGATAACGGGCCGCGCGCGCTGCGGTATCTGAGAGCAGTTGGTCCACTGAGCCATTGTAGACTGCGGGTCATACGCTGCGAGCCTCAGCCGCATCTCATAGCCCTTCACCTTTTCTGTTTCTACCGGAAGGGATATTTGACCCTCGATGGTGCGCTTCCATGACATGCCTTCCTAAGAAACATCTCCTTATCCGTCAACCACTTCGCGCCCCGGTCCACCCCTCGCGCTAGGTGATCGTGCTCTTCTGCAGACAGGGAGGCCTTCCGGCCCCAAATTGCAACAGCGCTACAAGATGCAACACCATGTTACGCAAATCAAAAAAGCCGGCCCTCGTAACCCATACCCTGGCTCGGGTCTTCCGCAACATCGCACCTCGCCTGGCACCGCCAAACCGGACGCTCGGCCCACCAGGCTACAGTCCACGCCACCCACGCAAATTCAGGCATCCCAATGCATATTCATTGATTCTAAAATACTTATTGGCTTTGTTCGTCACAAAAACGATATGGCGCTGGCGGGTGCCACCCAGCGGCCGCCTTTCGATTGCCGAAGAGCGGTCGCTCCCCAACCCGGAGCAATACTATCGCGGCAAACTCACTCCTGCCGCGGTCGAAGAGGTACGGTACCAGTGCTATGGGAGCGGCATCGCTATGCACGATGCACTCATGGACCGCTGCGGCCGGCCGTTCTGCACGCTGGCCAGTTGTTGATGTCGCAGCAGGATGCACTACCGGTAGGCGGCAAGGTGCAGGCGCCCGCGGGATGCGCCGGCCATGTCACATTCCGGTATCCCGATTTTTCGACCGCCTCTGGAACTGCCGCCAGCCGAGAATTAGCGGCAGCCCTCGTAGCGCAGGCTCGCCTCAAACTACTGCACGTCGGAAACTTTCCCGCCAGTAAAAGTGACCTTCATGTCTTTGTAGAAATAGATCGTCTTGGCGCCCACAGTAGCCTTACGCACGGGTTGACCCAGGGACGCAACCACTTGGTCGACGGTCTGGCCCATATCGATGCTGACCGGCGGCGCCGCGGGCTCGCCGGCGTTCGGCCCGGGACCGGAAGCCGCGCCTCCGGCTTCCGCCTCCACCTTGTCGGCTTCCTGCGATTGCTGGTTGATCTCAGCCTTCACTTCGCTTTCGGGCGGCGGCGGGGGCGCGGCGGAGGCCATGGCGCTCTCGACCGGTGCGACTCTGGCGGCGGCAGGAGCGGCCGGCAGTCCACCCTGACCCTGCTTCTTCTGCAGTTCCTGCATGCCCGCGTCGATGGTCTCGCGCATGTGGTTCTGCATGTCCTGCAGATCCGTCAGCGCGACCTGCACCGTGTCGCCTCTGGGGCACTCTTTCCCGCCCTTGCTGGCCAGTACGGCGAGCGTCGCGGCCTGCGCGTCCGGCGCGGTCTGGCCCGTGAGTTGCACCGCGTCGCCTTCGCTGAGGGCACACTCGTTGCCGCCCGCATCCACGACGTCCAGATCATGACCCGCCACAAACACATGCTGCTTGCCGTCGGTCAGCGCGCGCTGGATGCTGCTGGACGCGGCATCCGGCTCGGCGCCCTGGCCGGCGGTCTTCGATTCCGCGTTTTCGAGCGCAATCTGTGACCGGACTTCATCGGCGATCAGTTGCTTCGTTTCGGGCGTGAGCGGCGCGGGATTGCTCATCGCCGCGGCCTGTGCAACCTGCGCCTGATAAGCTGCCTGCAGCGAGGCGGCGATGAAGTAGTCCGTCAGCCACAGCGCCGGGCTGGCATAAACCGGGTAAGGCGTAAAGTACGCGCCATAGTATCCATACCAGGGATTGCCGCCCCAGCCCCAGCCGTACGCGATGGGCACGGCCCACGGATTGTAAGCCCACCCGTAAAAAGCCGGCCCGTAATAGTAGCCCGGGTAATACGGATTCATCCAAGCGCCATGGTAGTAGTAGCGTCCATAATAGCGGTTGTAGTAGCGTCCGTTGTAATAGTAAGATCGCCGGGCATACTCGTGCCCATGAAACATATAGGGCCTCTGGACGTAGCCGCGGCCGCCGCGCTCGGCGACGATGCGGGAGTGGTCGCTACGCTCGACCACCACCCTCCGGTTCCCGGAGAGGTTGCGGTGAACTTCCATGCCGCGCTTGGTGTCATGTACCGTGGCGACGTGTCCGTCGGCCCGCTTGGTGACGGTTGCGCCGCTCCTGGTCTGCACAGTCGTGCTGCCTCTCGGGGCCGCCATACCCCCCTTACCCCCAGCGGTGGAGCCGAACGTTTTTCCGCCTCCGGCGGGAGTCGCAGTCTTTCCGGGCGAAGTCGCGCCAGGGTGACTGGTGGGCGCCGCCGTGTGGGTAGCCGGGGTGGCCGTGTGGGTTGCAGGGGAGTGGACGGTGGTCGTAACCGGATGGGCCGTCGTGGTGGCCGGGTGGCTCGTAGTAGCCGCCGGATGGCTCGTGGTAACCGCCGAATGGCTGGCCGTCGTGGGACCGTGCGACGCGGTCGAGGCGCCTCCGCCCGCCGGTCGAGCCGCGGGAGCGGAGCTCCTGGGGGCGGCCGCGGGTTTGGATGGCGCCGACGCCTTCGGTTTATCCGCGCTCAGCGCCGGATAAGTGAAGGCCAGCAAAGTCAGCGACGCGGCCAGATATTTGCCGCATAATATGTTGCGAATTCGACGTGTGTTCATCGGAGTTTCCTCGTTTTGCAGGCTACTGGACGTCCTTCACTTTGCCGTTGACGAAAGTGATCTTTAAGTCCTTATAGTAGTAGATTTCCTTGGTGCCAACTTTGGCCTTTTTCACAGGTTGTCCCATGGCCGCCACGACCTGCTCGATGGTTTGTCCCTCGGCGACTTCAACCGGATCGGCCGGCGGGGGCGGCGGAGCCTCTATGGGCGCGGGCGCAGCCTCTGCGGGCGCGGGGGGTGCGGCAGGAGGTGCAGCGGGGGCTGCCGGCTGGCTTGGCGGAGGGGCTTCCGGCTGGCCGCCTTGCGCCGCGGGTTGCCCCTTGTCCTCGGCCTTGGCGTCCTTGGAGTCCTCCGCGGGCGCCACCGTGATCACTTCGGCGACCGCCTTCAGGGCCTCATCCGGCGATGGCGTCAACGCTCCGAACGGAATGGTCAGAGCGGCTTTGTAGCGAATCCCCTGGTCGCCGGAGGGAGTGGCGTCGGTGAAAAAGTCCAATACAACGCCGTTGGCGCGCACATCGATCTTCGTTAGCCAGAATTTCTCGCCGCTTACGAAGTTCCTGGTCGCCGGAGCGCTTCCCGCACCGGGCACATGGCCAAATCCCGGAACGCGCCTGAGCTTCTCGCCCATTCCGCAAGCCTTGGCGGGGCTGATCTTGCCGTCCTTGTAGGTGTTCATGCACGGGTTCGCGGCACTGGTTGCGGCTACCATCAGCACCTTATCTTTGTGCAGCACCAGGACCGAACCGGCCGTCACGATATCGGACTTATCGTCGGTAGTCTTGGTCAGCTTGTACTCGGATTCCAGCTTTTTTTGAATGGCGGCGGTGTCCTGCGCGTTGGCCGTCCAGGGCAGCGCTACTAGAGTTAATAGAACTCCCTTGGTCATTCGAGTCGTCTTCATTGTTCAGCCTTTGTGAAAACTCGCCCGATTATACACCTCCCTCAGCGCCGCACGCAATTGCCCCAAAGAATATCCCGAGAAACCGCAGATTCTATTGGTGCTTGTGATCCAACCGCATAGCCTTATGGATCGCCTTCCACTTCTTCTTCTGGGCCTGCGCGGCGTGCACATCCGTCCGGCGCACGTGCCAGGCGACTTCGGCGCGCAGCTTGCGATAACTTTCCCAGCGCACGGCATCCAGTTCGCCCGCTTCGATGGCGGCCTGCACCGCGCAGCCGTCTTCCACCACGTGGCTGCAATCGCGGAAGCGGCATCCCGCCGCCAGCCCCGCGATCTCCGCGAATGCGGAGTCCAGGCTGTCCTGGCCGGCCCACAATTGCAGCTCACGCATGCCCGGCGTGTCGATGAGCGCGCCCCCTTGCGGCAGCGGCAGCAATTCCCGGCAGGTGGTGGTATGCCGGCCGCGGCTGTCGCTCTCGCTTACCTCCCGGACGAGCTGCCGCTCCACGCCGAGGAGTTGATTCACCAGTGTGGATTTGCCAACCCCGGAAGAACCCAGCAAAGCTACCGTCAGCCCCGGCCGCAGGAGCCGCAGAACCGGTTCGACGCCTGCGGCTGAGCGGGCTGTGATGGCGACCACCGGTGCGTTCCCCGCCACGCCGGCGGCTTCGCCCAAGCGCGCAGCCAGATCCGCGCAGACATCGGATTTGTTCAGCACAATAGCCGCCTCCACGCCGCTCGCGTGCGCCAGCGCCACATAACGCCCGATGCGGCGCACGTTGAAATCCCCATCCAGCCCGCAGACGATCAGCGCCAGGTCGATGTTGGCGGCCATCACTTGCTGCTCCTCGCGCTCGCCGGCCGCGCGCCGGGAGAACATCGACCGGCGGGGCAGCACGGCATGGATCATCGCTTCTTCCGGACCCACGGGCTGCGCCGCCACCCAGTCGCCTACCGCCGGCCACCCCGCCGGCTCCGTGCGATAGAGCAGCGCGCCGATGGCCTCCGCAGTCACCTCGCCCCGCGCGGTGTAGAGCCGGTATCGATCGCCGTAGACCACCGAAACGCGCGCCAGCGTCAAGCCGCGCGCCGCGTAGGGTTGAAAAGCTGCAAACGTGGCGTCCGTCGCGCAAATCGTCGTCAAGTCAAAGGAATCCTGCATTCCAGTTCTCCTGAAGTAAATTGTTTTGGGATGTGAGATTGGAATGGATTCGCCGCGGGGCAGTCTTCAAACCTCGGCTCGGACGGCTCGCGGCGAATCGACTTTTAGCGGACGGACAGTGGCAGTACCAGGCTCCAGCCTATCCCAATGAGGTTCGGGAAAGCAAGCGGTCGCGCATGGTAAGTTTGAGGGGATGCGATACCTCATCGGTTTACTGGTTTCCGCCGCTTTACTGTTCGCTTCGGGAGAATTGTCCGGCCGCCGCGCGCCAGGCTTCTCGCTTCCGGATCTCCACGGGCAACAGCACGACTTGCAGGAATATCGCGGCAAGATCGTGCTCCTCGACATCATCCAAACTACTTGCCCGCATTGCCAGAAGTTGGCCGACATCCTGGAGAAGGTGGTAGCCAAGTATGGCAGCAAGGTGGCTGTGCTGACGTTCGCCATTCCACGGGACACTACCGCCACGGTGGCTGCCTTTGTGTCGGACCATAAAGTCACGACGCCGGTCTTGTTCGATTGCGGGCAGGCCGCGGCATCGTACCTGAAGGTGACGCCCCAGAACCCGACCGTGAACGTGCCGCATCTGTTCCTGATCGATCGCCAGGGGATGATTCGCAACGATTTCGGCTACGATTTCGACACGCGCAACATCTTCGAGGGCGACGGGCTGGATACCGAGATCGACCGCATGCTGGCCGGGCCAACATCCGCTAAGACCAAGAAATAGGGGCAAATAGAGCGCGGCACAGGATTGTGAGACAACCGGCGGCCCAGCGCCACTATGTTGTCGATGATCCTTATGCGCAGACAGGCATGGGCGTTCCCTATACTGATCGCATGCCTCCTGCCGGCTCAACCGATCGGCGCGCGCGGTTACTTGACCGGGACCACAGTTCCCGGTTTTCCAGCGAAGTGCGATGTGCGTGTCGATCTGACCGGCGACCAGGAGTTGCTGTTCGTCACGCGCCTGCTGACCTTGCATGTTCCGTACGACAAGGTCAACACCCTGGAGTACGGCCAGCATGTCGGAAGACGCTACGCCGAGGCGGTTTTGCTTTCCCCTCTGTTTCTGCTCGCCAAGTCGCGCAAGCACTACCTGACCGTGTTCTATACCGATTCCAAAGGTCGGCAGCAGGCGGTGGTGCTGCAGGTGAACAAGGGCGATGTGCGCGCGCTGCTGCCCGAACTGGAGGCCAAGACCGGCCGCCGTGTGGAATACACGGACTATGAAGCGCGCGAATCGAGAGGCTGAAGCATGACGGTCCATACTCTTTTTCTGGGCGCGCTGCTATTCGCACCGTCCGATCCGGTTCCGGCGCCCACGCCGCCAGCCGCGCCTACAGCAGTGGAGGCGGACAGCGTACGGCAATTGCTCGCGCTGCGGCGCGTATTTGTGGACCGTTTCTCCGGCGGAGAAACCGCCGCGCAGATGCGCGACATGATCATCAATGCCTTGCAGAACTCGAAGCTATTCCTGATTACCGAGAACCAGGAAAAGGCCGACGCCATACTGCGCGGCTCGGGAGAGGATCTGGTCTTCAACGAGACGCATTCGTCGAGCGACAGCGTGAATGTACACAGCAGCCTGAACACCAGCCAGACGGACGAGGACACCGCCCTGAAGGGGGGCACGCGCAGCTACGAGAGGTCGGGCAGGGGCACGGGCATGGGCGCGGGCGAGAGCGAGTCGAGTCGCACGGCGGAGCGGCGGCACGAGGCCAATGCGGCGGTGCGCCTGGTGACCAAAGACGGCGACGTGATCTGGTCCACCACGCAGGAAAGCATGGGCAGCAAGTTCCGCGGCGCCAGTTCGGATGTGGCCGACAAGATTACGAAGCGGTTGACGGATGACTACGAGCGGGCGAAGAAACTGCCGCATTGATGGCTTCGAGCAACTGGGCATTGCGGATCGGCTTTCCGAGCACGCACGCAACCAGCTTCTCTTCGGGCAGATCGCACAGCTCTTCGGTCCAGCCGGAAAGCACGATGACCTTAACCGCGATCTTAGCCGAAAGGCGCTGTTCGTCGACCCAGCGGATCAGGCTCAGGCCGTCTTTCAGCTTGGGCAGGCGCAGATCCATCACCATCACGTCGGGGCGAAACTCTTCGAGCAGGCGGCGGGCCGCGGGCGCATCTTCGGCGAGGGCGGCTTCATGACCGGCCATTTCGAGCAGCCTCTTGCGAATCGCAAGGTGCTGAGTATCGTCGTCGGCGACCAATACGCGGCACATCAGAAGTGCATTCCGCCGCCACAGATCAGCACCTCGGCGGTCACATAGTCGGAGAGTGGGGAGCAGAAGAACAGCACGGCGCCGGCGGCTTCCTCCGGCCTGCCGCCGCGGCCCAGCGGGCAGACTGCCTTGAGCGCATCGAGCGTTCTGGGCTGTACGCCGACGGCAATCTGGCGGCCCTGCACGTCGATGGTCGCGCCCGCCTGCGTGAGGGGTTGCGTCAGGCGCGTTTCGATCAGGCCGAAGCCCACGGCGTTCACATTCACGTTATAGCGTCCCCACTCTTTGGCCATTGTCTTGGTGAGGCCGATCACGCCCGCCTTGCCCGACGAATATCCCGCCTGCCCTGGGTTGCCGTCGGTACCGGCGATGGAGGTGATGTTGACCACCTTGCGCATCACCCGGCGGCCTTCGGCGGCTTCGCGCTTGGCGGCTTCGCGAATGTGGGTGGAAGCCGCGCGCAGAATGCGGAACGGCGCCACCAGGTGGATGCCGAGCATGGCCAGGTATTGCTCGTCGGTGGTTTTCTGGATCACGTTGTCCCAGGTGTAGCCCGCGTTGTTGACGATGATGTCGAGGCCGCCGAAAGTTTCGATGGTGGCGTCGACCAGCTTCTGAGGGAAATCCGGGGCGGTGACATCGCCCGCCAGGTGCGCGGCGGCGCGGCCGGATTGGCGAATGGCGGATTCGGTTTCGAGCGCCGGAGCCGGGTCCAGGTCGTTGATCATGACGGCGGCGCCCGCGGCCGCCAACTTCTCGGCGATGGCGCGGCCGATGCCGCGGCCCGCGCCGGTGATGAGGGCTACTTTGGAATCGAGCGTGAAGGACAT